>Ga0181523_10000831_pt1 | contig 34495 bp, 31 predicted proteins | sample PEATcosm2014_Bin_43_FD_119752 | JGI IMG/M metagenome (GOLD analysis project Ga0181523, IMG submission 119752) | Peatland microbial communities from MTU Mesocosm Facility, Houghton, MI, USA - PEATcosm2014_Bin05_30_metaG | ecosystem: Environmental > Terrestrial > Soil > Wetlands > Peat | place... | reverse complement strand
CTGCCCGGTGCTGTCAGACTGCCCGGTGCTGTCAGACTGCACAGCGCTGAGCGGCTGCTCGGCTCGGTCCGGCCCCGGGCTGTCCGGCACCCGGCTATCCGATACCGGGCTCACTGACACTTGCTGCAGCACGACATCCTGGTCAGCGGCCTTCTGCCAGTCAGCCGCCGACCCACCGGTGCTGCGGGCACCTGGTGTCGCGAATGCCTCGTCGCGCCAGACCACCACGCTGATGACGAACATCAGCAAAGCGAGCACAGCCAGCCCGATCGACACGTCGACCAGTCTGATGCTGCCGGTTACGGCGCCAGCAGCCAGCAGTCCGATCGCCACGATCACGACCGACAGGATGGCGCCGAACCGGATCACTATCAGGCTCCACCAGCGGAGGTAGCGCGCAGCCCGGCCGGGCTACCGCCGGTCGTGCTGGCCTGAGTCAGATGGGTGGAAGCCGCCGCCGTGCGCCACCGGCTCCGGCACGCCGCCGTACGAGCCGGTCACGCTCGGCTGGCCGTTGCTCCGGCTCTCCATCCGTCCCATTCCGGCCGGCACGGAGCTGTTCTGCGGGCCGGTCATGACAGCCGGGAAGACGCCACTATCGGCCGCGCCAGCCTCCAGGTCGCGCAGCTGGCCTTCCAGGTATGCCTTGAGCCGACTGCGGTACTCGCGCTCGAACGCGCGCAGGTCGTCAACGCGGCGCTCAAGCTCCTCGCGCGACTGGACCAGCGAGCCCATCGCCTGACGGTGCCGCTCCTGAGCGTCCCGCTCCAGGCTCTCGGCGCGCGCCCTGGCGTCGCTGGTGATCTGCTCGGACTGGCGTCGCGCCTTGGTCAGCAGGTCGTCGGCCTCGCGCCTGGCCCGGCCGAGGGTCTCGTCCGCCTCGCGGCGTGCGTCCGCGATGGCCTGGTCGGCCGTCTGCTGGGCAAGCGCGAGAACGCGCGCGGCCGTGTCGTGGTTCTCCTCGACAGGCCTCGGCGGCGTCATCATCACCGGCTCCGGCCGGCGCTCCGGCTCGTGCCGTGGCGGCTCTGGTGCCATCAGCTCAGGCGCAGGCTCGACGTGCGGGGCGTTCAAGGCAGCCGGCACCTTCCCGCCGCGCAGGACCTCGGCCAGCTTGCCCCGGAGTTCTTCGTTCTCCTGGATCAGCCGGTCGAGCTCTGCCTCTACCTCGTCGAGGAAAGCATCGACTTCCTCTTCGTCGTAGCCGGGCCTGAGCCTGGTCGTGCTGAACTGCTTGTTCCGCACATCCGCGGGCGTCAGTGGCATCTCGTCTCCTTGGAGCGTGGTCCCCTGTGGACGCTACCGATCATGAGTACTGCTGCAGCACCTGCCAGAGCACGAGCACCACCAGGAACAGCAGCATGAAACTGAGGTCAAACGCCAGAGTACCGAGCCGAGGCGATGGAATGTAGCGCCTTAGGAATCTCAGTGGCGGGTCCGTGGCCGAATAGCAGGCCTCGGCGATCACCAGGACGATGCCGGTCGGGGTCCAGGAACGGGAGAAAGTCTGGATCCAGCTGATGATCAGCCTGCCGATGAGCAGCAGCAGGTACGCCAGAACCACGTAGGACAGCACGCGCAAAAAAATGTCCACATCCCTGCCCTGCCCAGCCCGGCCGATGTCAGGAACGTCACACCAATGGCCAGGCTGTCATGTCGTTTGGTTGCGGCTAGCTCTGGTTGAAGAAGCCGCGCTCCGCGATCCGGGCCTTGTCCTCGGCCGCCACCTCGACATTGGCCGGGGACAGCAGGAACACCTTGTTGGTCACCCGCTCGATGCTCCCGCGCAACCCGAAGATCAGTCCGGCCGAGAAGTCGACGAGCCGCTTCGCGTCACTGTCGACCATCTCCGTCAGGTTCATGATCACCGGAGTGCCGTTACGAAAATGCTCTCCGATCGTACGTGCCTCATTGTACGTGCGGGGATGCAAGGTAGTGATGCGCGTCAGGTCGGTGGTCTGCAGCTGCCCGGCGGGCCGGCGATCGGGCGCGCGGCCAGCGGGCTGGACCTCGGCATACCCGGCAGGCGGCTCGGCGCGCTCGTGCTCGTGCTCGGTCAGTCCGGCCTCGTACCCCGCTTCCTCATACTCGTCGAGGACGTACTCGTCCTGGTAACGGTCGTCGTAGCGTTGGTCGTCCTCGACCAGGCCGAGATAGACCGCCATCTTGCGCATTGCGCTGGCCATCTTCTGTCCTCCGTCATGACTGCCAGGCAGCCGAACTCACGCCGCGTGCCACGCGTCGGACATTACCTGACGAAGGGCCGCCGGCCGCCGAGCAACGCCGTACCGATTCGCACGTGTGTCGCGCCCTCTGCTATCGCTTCCTCCAGGTCACCGCTCATTCCCGCCGAGATCACCAATGCACGGGGATGCGCAGACCGCACGGATTCGGCTATCCGCCTGAGTTTTCCGAACGCTGCCCGCGGCGGCGCGCCGAGCGGTGCCACGGCCATGACGCCGCCGAGGATGAGGCCGGGCTCAGCGGCGATCGCGTCCGCCAGCGCGGCAACGTCAGCAGGGCGCGCGCCGCCGCGGCCTTCGGCGTCCTCCAGGCTGACCTGCACCAGGCAGGTCACCTCCCGCCCTTCCCGCCCTTCCCGCCCTTCCCGCCCGGCCATCCTGGCCCGGCGGCCCAGGGCAGTGACCAGCCGGAGCCGGTCCACGGAGTGGATCACGTTGGCGTAGGAGATCACGCTGGGCACCTTATTGACTTGCAGCTGGCCGACGAAGTGCCAGGTCGGCTCGAAGCCAGCCGCACGGCATGCGGCCGCCTTGGGCGCCGCCTCCTGGTCCCTGTTCTCGCCGATGTCGGTGACGCCGAGCTCGCTGAGCAGCCGGATGTCGGACACCGGGAAGGTCTTGGTCACGGCGATCAGCGTCACCTCGCTCGCGGGGCGCCCGGCCGCCGCGCAGGCGCGCTCGATCCTGGCCCGCACGCCGGCCAGGTTCTCGGCCAGCTCGGTCCGGCGGCCGGTGGCAGGCAAACTGGTCATCGGCACATCATGACGTGCGCCAGACCAGCCCGGCGAACCGCCCCGTGGTGCCATCACGCCGGTACGAGAACAGGCCGGGCGACTCGGCGGTGCACCGGGGATCGGTGCGCACCTCCCGCACTCCCGCCTGCCTGAGCTGGGCCCGCACGCCCGCCCGGATGTCAAGCCCGGCCGTTCCGGCGGCGCTCTGGCAGGCGGCCTCGGGCACCGCGGCGGCGACCCGGGCCCGCAGCGCATCCGGGACCTCGTAGCACCGGCCGCAGATCGCCGGGCCGATCAGCGCGTGCATCCGGCCGGGGTCGGCGCCGGCCGCGGTCATGGCGGCCACCAGGGCCGGCACGACGCCGGCGGCCATGCCCTCGCGCCCGGCGTGAGCCGCGCCGACCAGCCCGCCGGGATCAGCCAGCAGCACCGGCGCGCAGTCAGCCACCAGGACGCTCATGGCCAGGCCGGGCACATCGGTGAAGATGGCATCGGCGGCGGGGACATCCGGCCCGGCCTGGCGGCCTGGCACATAGCTGACGCGGATGCCATGGACCTGGTTCATCCAGGCCAGGTCCGCCGGGTCAAGTCCGCACGCCGCCGCGGCCAGCCGCCGGTTGGCGGCGACTGCGCCGGCGGCGTCCCCGACCGTACCGCTCAGGTTCAGCCCGAACGGTGCCCCGCTGACACCGCCAGCGCGGCCGGTGAACAGCGCCAGCGCCGCGGGTCCCAGTGCTTCCGGTTCCCGTGCTTCCGGTTCCCGTGCTACCGGTCCCACCGCCGCCGGCTCCGGGTCGCGTCGGGCAGTCGGGTCACTTCAGGAAGTCAGGAACGTCGAGCTCGTCGTCTTCCTCGAAGACGACCGACTTACGCCGGGTGCCGGCGTCCGGCAGCCGCCCGCCGGCCTGCTCGGGCCGGGCGGCAGCCGCCGGGCGGTCGGCGGCTGCCGGGTTGCCCGCGTCCGCTGCGCCCCCGGCGGACCGGGGTGCCGGGACCCCGTCGATCCTGGCCGCATCCTGAGCCGCGGGCTCAGCCCGCCCGTCAGCGCCGCCGACGGGCGGCCCGGATTGCTCGGCAGCCGACGCCCCGCCAGCGACGGGCGGCACGGTGGCGACTGGCGGCACGGTGGCGACTGGCGGCACGGTGGCGACTGGCGGCACGGTGGCGGCTGGCTCGATCACCGGGCGGTGCTGGCCAGGCGAAGTGCTCGCCGCGGCGGCAGCCGGGCGCTCGGCCGCTGTGGTCGCGGCCGGCTCCGCACTGGCCAGGGCCGCGGCGGCGAGGTCCCTGGGCTCGCTGACGGCGTAGCTCCGCCAGCCGGCCGACGGCGCGCCGGCGTCAGCGGAGCCGAACGACCCGGTGTAGCCGACCGACGGCCGGCCGGCCCGCGGCCGCCCGGTCTGGGCGTCGTCGAAGCCGGCCGCGATCACGGTCACGCGCACCTCATCGCCGAGAGCATCGTCGATGACGGCGCCGAAGATGATGTTGGCGTCCGGCGCCGCGGAGTTGGCCACGAGCTGGGCCGCTTCGTTGATCTCGAACAGCCCCAGGTCCGATCCGCCCTGAATGGAGAGCAGCACGCCGTGCGCCCCGTCGATGCTGGCCTCCAGCAGCGGGCTGGAGATCGCCATCTCGGCCGCCGCCACCGACCGGTCGTCGCCGCGGGCTGAGCCGATGCCCATCAGCGCCGACCCGGCGCCGGACATGACCGACTTCACGTCGGCGAAGTCGAGGTTAATCAGCCCGGGCGTGGTGATCAGGTCGGTGATGCCCTGCACGCCGGACAGCAGCACCTGGTCAGCGGCCTTGAACGCCTCGAGCACGCTGACGTGCCGGTCCGAGATCGACAGCAGCCGGTCGTTCGGAATGACGATGAGAGTATCGACCTCGTCGCGAAGCCGGTCGATCCCGCTGTCGGCCTGGCCGGCCCGGCGCTTGCCCTCGAAGCCGAACGGGCGGGTGACGACGCCGATCGTCAGGGCGCCCAGCGACCGTGCCACGTTCGCGACGACAGGAGCGCCGCCGGTGCCGGTCCCGCCGCCCTCGCCGGCCGTGACGAAGACCATGTCGGCGCCCTTGAGGACCTCCTCGATCTCCTCGCGGTGGTCCTCGGCCGCCTTCGTGCCGATATCCGGGTTAGCGCCGGCCCCGAGGCCGCGGGTGAGCTCACGCCCCACATCCAGCTTCACGTCGGCGTCGCTCATCAGGAGCGCTTGAGCATCGGTGTTGATCGCGATGAACTCAACGCCTCTGAGTCCCTCTTCGATCATCCGGTTCACGGCGTTGACGCCGCCCCCGCCGATACCGACGACCTTGATGACCGCCAGGTAGTTCTGCGGTGCTGCCACGAGGAGGAACCCTTTCAGCTCGTCTGCTGTTCCGCTGACCTGCGGCCGCGGCCCCGGCTAGTTAGCCCGGCGGGCCGGCAAACTCCAGCTGCAGAGCTTGCCCGGTACACGCCCCCACTGCCATCGGCCGGGCAGGTTCCGCGGACAAGTCAACTCTCACCCTCAACTTGAGATTTAGAGTTATGTCAAGCTGCCGACTGATACGGACAGTAGGGTCGTGCGCGGCCCTGGGTCAACTACTGGAGCCCCGGCGGCCCGGCGTGTCGCCATCGCCGTTCCCTAACCGGTCCCGGCCGTCCGGCTGCGGCGCGGGCTGGCCGGCGGTCATCCGCCGGTCACCGCGGTGGCCGGATCGCTCACGTCGATGGTCCGCGCCGACGTGCGCAGCAGGACGGCGAGCTCGGCCGCCTTGGCCGCCGCCCCGCTGGCATTCCCCCACCGGACGGTGACCCCGCCGCGCAAGCGCAGCGACACGGCACTGGCCGCGGTCGCGGTGACCGACTCCACTCGCGCGCGCAGCGGGGCCGGGAGGCTCGCCAGGACCGCCACCGCGGACTGGATGGCAGGGCTGCCGCGCAGCACCGCGGGAGCGGATCGCAGCAGCGGCAGGCTCGCCGGGCGCAGCCGGGACCAGCGCACCACCACCCCGTCGCCGTCGATGAGCTCGAACCGGCCGTGAGCGGGCACCGCCAGCGCCGGAGTGCGCTCGCGGACCGAGATGACCACGGTGTCCGGCCAGGAGCGGGTCACCCGCGCGGACTGCACCTGGGTGATCTGCTCAATCCGCTCCGTCACCATCCCGGTGTTCAGCCTCGCCAGCGGGGTGCCCGGACGCAGCCCGGCGGCGGCCAGTACCTCCGATGTCGGCACCAGGCGATTCCCGGTGACCTCGACGTGCCGGACGGCAAGCAGGCTTGACCCCAGCACAGCCCAGGCCCCGCCGGCGACGAGGCCCAGTACCGCCAGCCCCAGGACCGCGGCTCGCAGCCGGCCCGGGGCGTGTCCCGCCGCGGCCCCGGCGGGCTGACGGCCGGCGAAGCGCGCCGTCTGCATGCGGCCGGCCCGGCCGGGCCGGCCGACTTGCGGCGCCCGCGGCGCCGGGCGCTCCGGGCCGGCCCCGCGCTGCCCGGTCATCCCCGGCCGTCCGCTCGCCCGCCGGGCTGGCCGCCAGCCTGCCCGGCGTGATCATCGCCAGCCCGCTCGCGCAGCGCGGCCACGATCGGCGGGCCGAGCGCGCTCACGTCGCCGGCCCCCATGGTCAGCACGAGGTCGCCGGGCTTGGCCAGGGCCGCCGCCGCGGCCGGCGCGGCCGCCTTGTCCGGCAGGAACCGGGCGCGGCCGCCCGGCACCGCGTCGGCGACCAGCCGGCCGGTGACGCCGGGCTCCGGATCCTCCCTGGCGGCATAGACATCGAGCACGATGGCCTCATCGGCCAGCGCGAGCGCGGCGCCGAAGTCCGCGGCGAAGATCCTGGTGCGGCTGAACAGGTGCGGCTGGAAGACGGCGATGACCCGGCCGCCATCGGCCACGTCCCTGGCCGCCTTCAGGTCGGCGGCCAGCTCCGTGGGGTGATGGGCGTAGCTGTCCAGCACCCGGACGCCGTCGGCCTGGCCCTTGAGCTCCATCCGGCGGCGCGCGCCCGCGTAGGCCGCCAGCCCGGCCACCACGTCGCCGGGCGCGAAGCCTAGCTCAGCGGTCAGCGCCAGCGCGGCCGCCGCGTTCAGCGCGTTGTGGCGGCCGGGCAGGGCGATCCGGACCTCGGCCGGCCCGGACGCATGCAGCCGGGTCCCGGCGCCGCCGGTCACCGTGAACCTGGTCGACATGCCGAGGGGGGTGATCCCGGTGATCCGGTAGCTGACGCCGGCCGTCGTGCCATAGGTCAGCACCCGCAGGCCGGCGGCCGCGGCCTGGTCGGCCAGGGAGCGCGCGCCGTCGTCGTCGCCGCAGGCGACCAGCAGGCCGCCCGCGCTGATCCGGCCGGCGAAGGCAGTGAAGGCGGCCTCGATCTCGGCCAGGCTGCCGTAGTTATCCAGGTGATCGGCTTCCACGCAGGTCACGACGGCCGCGTCCGGGGCCAGCATCAGGAAGGAGCCGTCACTCTCGTCCGCCTCGGCCACGAAGGCAGGGCCGCTGCCCAGCTCCGCACCGCGGCCGGTCTCGGCCAGCACCCCGCCAATGACGTAGGAAGGATCGGCACCGCAGTGCCGCAGCACCGTGGTGATCATCGACGTGGTCGTCGTCTTGCCATGGGTGCCTGCCACCGCGATCCCCTGCTTGCCCAGCATGATCGAGGCCAGCGCGGCCGCGCGGTGCAGGATCCGCAGCCCGCGCCGCCGTGCCTCGGCCAGCTCGGGATTGTCGGCCCGGATGGCGCTCGACACCACCAGCGTGTCGGCTCCGGCAAGGTGGGAGGCCGAGTGCCCGACGTGCACCCGGGCACCCAGCGCGGCCAGCTCGTCGAGCTGCGGCGAAGGCGCGGAGTCGGAGCCCGACACTGGCACGCCGCGGGCCAGCATGATGCGCGCGATGCCCGACATCCCCGCGCCGCCGATGCCAGCGAAATGAACCGCGCCCAGCTCGCTGACGGGGACCGGCGGCACCGGTGTTACCAGGCCCATGACTGTCTCCTCCCGCCCCTTCCGTCTATCTGGCCCCTTCCGTCCGTCTGGCCCCTTCCGTCCGTCTGGCCCCTTCCGCCCGTCCCGCTCACGTCCGTGCCCGGCCGCGACGCGCGCGTCGCCGGCTCCGGCCAGCGTCCGCGACCGCGGCTGCCAGTGCGCGGTCGGCCGCGGCGTTCCCGACCGCGCCCGCGGCCTGGGACATGGCGGCGACCAGCTCGGCGTCCAGCAGGATGGGCAGCAGCGTGCCGGTGATCCAGTCCGCCGTCAGCGCGGCGTCCGCCACGATCAGGCCGCCGCCCGCCGCCTCGATCGGCAGGGCGTTCAGCCGCTGCTCGCCGTTCCCGTGCGGCAGCGGCACGTAAGCGGCCGGCAGGCCCACCGCGGTCAGCTCGGCGCATGTCATGGCGCCAGCCCGGCACAGGGCGAAGTCCGCGGCAGCGTAGCCCAGGTCCATCCGGTCCAGGTAGGGCAGCACTACGTAGGGCGCGTCCCCATCCGGCACGCTGACGCCGGCCTCCGCGCGCGGGCCGACGACGTGCAGCACCTGGATGCCCGCCGACCGCAGCGTCCCGGCCGCCTGCAGGACCGCGCGGTTCAGCGAGCCGGCGCCCTGCGATCCGCCGGTCACGAGCAGCACCGGCAGGTCGGGCCGCAGCCCGAAATGCGAGCGTGCCTTGTCGCTCACGGCCAGCCGGTCGAGGCTGGAGATCTCCCGCCGGATCGGGATGCCGACGTACGTGCCGTGCCGCAGCCTGGTGCCGGGCTGCCCGGTGAAGACCTGCCGGGTCAGCAGCGCGCCGATCCGGTTAGCCAGGCCGGGCCGCGCGTTCGCCTCGTGCACCACGATGGGCACCCCGCGCCACCGGGCCGCCAGGTAGCCGGGGGTGGAAACGTAGCCGCCGAAGCCGACGAGCACATCGGCGCCGGCCTGGTCCAGCACGCCGGCCGCGGCCCGGACCGCCTCGGCCATCCGCCGCGGCACCGAGAGCAGCTGGACGGTGAGCGACCGCGGCAGCGGAACGGGCGGGATCAGCGCGAGATCATAGCCGCGGTTCGGGATCAGCCTGGTCTCCAGGCCGCGCTCGGTGCCCAGGCAGGTGATCCTGGTGGCCGGATCGGCCCGCCGGAGCGCGTCGGCCAGCGCCAGGGCCGGCTCGATATGGCCGCCGCTACCGCCGCCCGCGATGACCACGCTCAGTGACATCCGTCCCTTACCTCTCCTCCCGCCGCCCGCCCTGCGCCGCCCGCCCTGCGCCGCCCGCGCTGCCCGCCCGCCCTGCCGCGGCCGGACGGCCGCCTGCCGCGGCAGCCTGGCTGGCCGCCCGGCCCGCCGGCTCAGTTACGCGCCCGGCCCAGGCCCAGCCAGCTTAGGACGCGCCGCGGCACGCTCGGGCCGGCGGCAGCCAGCGCCTGCCGCGCGCCGGGCTCGTGCCGGGCGAACGCCATCAGCATGCCCAGCGCCAGCATCGTCACCAGCAGCGAGGACAGGCCCTCGGAGATGAGCGGCAGCGGGATGCCGGTGATCGGCAGCAGGCCGATCACGGCGCCGATGTTCACCAGCGCCTGCAGCACGATCCACATGGTCGTGGCCGCCGCCGCCAGCCGCATGAACGGGTCCTGCACCCGGCGTGCTATCCGCAGGCCGCCGTAGGCCAGGCCGCCGTACAGGAACGTCACGCAGAGCGTGCCCACCAGGCCGAGTTCCTCGCCGAGGATGGCGAAGATGAAGTCGGTCGTGCTGTTCGGGACCCAGCCCCACTTCTGCCGGCCGGCCCCGAGCCCGACGCCGAACACGCCGCCGGAGCCCACCGAGTACTCGCCCTGCAGCTGCTGGTAGCCCTGGCTGCTGGAATGCGCCTGGGCGCTGAGGAAGCCGGTCAGCCGCTCGGCCCGGTACGGCGCCACGACGGCCAGGACCAGCATGACGAAGACCATCAGCCCGATCATGCCGCCCAGCAGCCGCGCCGGGGTGCCGATGACCCACAGCAGGGCGAGGAAGATGACCACCAGGATGAAGGTGGTGCCGAGGTCGTTCCCGAGCATGACGAGCATGCTGAGGATGGCCGCTCCCGGCAGCAGCGGGATCAGCAGCTGCCGCCAGTCGGTCAGCAGGCCGAGCTTCTCCTTGCGAGCCAGCAGGTCGGCGCCCCAGATCACGAAAGCCAGCTTGGCGAATTCCGATGGCTGCAGCTGCACGCCGCCCATGCCGGGCAGGTTGATCCAGCGCTCGGCGCCGTCCACGGTGGTGCCCTTGACCAGCACGAGCAGCAGGCCCAGCACCGACAGTCCCAGCAGCGGGTAGCCGAAGGCCCGGAACAGCCGGGGCGGGAACTTCGCGACCAGCCACATCAGCGGCAGGCCGAGCGCGGCCCCCAGCAGCTGCTTCTCGAACGCCCCGAACGGCGGCGCGCCGCTGTCCAGCGCCACCGCTGAGGACGTGGAGAGCACCATGACCAGGCCGAGGGCGAGCAGCAGCAAGGTGCATCCGAGGACGAGGTAATACGACGTCAGCGGCCGGTCCAGCAGGGCCAGGGCCCCGGTCACCGGGCCGGCGTCGCGACCGCGGCCAGCGGTGGCGGGCGGGCCGGCCTCGGCGTCCTCCGCCGCATCTGGGTCGTCCCGCCTGCCGGACCTGGCGGGTCCGACGGTGGCACTCACCGGGCGGCTGCCAGCCTCGCGACGGCGGCAGCGAAGGCCGCGCCGCGCGCCGGGTAGTCACGGAACATGTCGAACGACTGAGCAGCCGGCGCCAGCAGCACCGTATCCCCGGGCCTTGCCAGCCTCGCCGCCTCTCCGACCACCAGGTCCATGACTCCAGTGTCGGTGCCGGCCGCCTCGATGACCGGAATATCTGCCGCGTGTCGCGTGACTGCCTGCCGGAATCTGTCCCGGTCAGCGCCCAGCAGCAGCACCGCCCGCAGCCGCGGGGCGACGGCGCGGACGAGCGCGTCCAGATCCTCGTCCGCGCCCTTGAAGAGCCCTCCCGCCACCCAGATCACCGAGGGGAAGGCGGCCAGCGATGCCGCGGCGGCATGCGGGTTGCTGGCCTTGGAGTCGTCGACGTAGTCGACGCCGCCGACCTGGGCGACCAGGCTGATCCGGTGCGGCTCGGGCTCGAACGCCGCGAGGCCGCCCTGGACGGCGGCGGCCGGAGCGCCGTAGGCGCGGGCCAGCGCCGCGGCGGCGAGCGCGTCAGCGACGTTGTGCGGGGCGGCCGGCCGCACGTCTGCGACGCCCGCGAGCCGGACGCCATCCCCGAACGCCCGGTCGACCAGCGCATCGCCGGTCACCCCGATCTCGCCGGGCCCCGGCTCGCCGAGCCGGAACGTGACCACGCGCGCCGGGCTGGCCGCGGCGGCCGCCAGCGCTGACGAGCGCGCGTCGTCCCCGTTGCAGATCGCGATGGTGCCGTCGGCGAAGATCTTGCCCTTGTCCGCCGCGTACGACTCGATGTCGCCGTGCCAGTCCAGGTGATGACCGGCCACGTTGAGGATCGCGGCGGCCAGCGGCCGCACGGTCGAGCTCCAGTGCAGCTGGAAGCTGGACAGCTCGACGGCTACGACGGGATAGGGCTCAGGGTCGGCGGCCACGGTGACGATGGACGTGCCGACGTTGCCCGCCGCGATGCTCCGGTACCCGGCCGCGGCCAGCATCGCCGCCACCATCCGCACGGTGGTGGTCTTGCCGTTGGTGCCGGTCACCGCCAGCCACTGCTGCCGGCCGCCGCCGGGCAGCACCGGCCTGATCCGCCAGGCGAGCTCGACGTCGCCGATCACCGGGATGCCCGCCCTGGCCGCCGCGACGAGCAGCGGCGTGTCCGGCCGCCAGCCCGGCGTCGTGACCACCAGGCTGGTGCCGGCCGGGATGGTCGCGTCCGGGCCGGCCTGCGCCTGGCCCAGCAGGACCCGGACGCCGGATTCCGCCAGGCCGTCCGCCAGCGCGGCAGCGTCCGGGCCGGTGCCCGAGTCCAGCACCGTGACCCGGGCGCCGAGGCCCGCCAGCAGCCGGGCGGCCGGCGGCCCGGACACGCCGAGGCCGGTCACGCAGACCTGCTGGCCGGCCAGGCTGCGGGCGAAGCCTGCCGGGCCGGCCGCGGCGCCGCTCATCCCGGCACCTGCAGCCACTCGACGTAGAAAATCCCCAGGCCCAGGGCGATGCACAGGCCGCAGACCAGCCAGAACCTGACCACGACGGTGGTTTCCGCCCAGCCCAGCAGCTCGAAGTGATGCTGCAACGGCGCCATCCGGAACACCCGCCGCCCGGTCATCTTGAAGAACCCCACCTGGATGATCACCGACAGCGTGATGATCACGAACAGGCCGCCGAGTATCACCAGCAGCAGCTGGGTCTTCGTGCAGACCGCCAGGCCGGCCAGCACGCCGCCGAGCGCCAGCGAGCCGGTGTCGCCCATGAAGATCCTGGCCGGCGGCGCGTTCCACCACAGGAAGCCGAAGCAGGCGCCGACGGCGGCGGCGGCCACCACGGCCAGGTCCAGCGGGCTGGCCACCGCGTAGCAGTGCGCGACGATCGGGGCGTTGGTGCAGTCGTTGCGCAGCTGCCAGTTGGCGATCAGCACGTAGGCCGCCAGCACCAGGGTGGCCGATCCGGTAGCCAGCCCGTCCAGGCCGTCGGTCAGGTTCACCGCGTTGGACCAGCCCGCGATCATCAGCACGATCCAGAAGACGAACGGGACTACCCCGATCGCCGGGCCGACGTCGCGCAGGAACGAGATGTGCGCGTCGGCCGGGGTGAGGTCGTAGTTGTCCGGGTAGTGCAGCACCAGCACGGCGAACAGGGCGCCGACCACGGCCTGCCCGGCCAGCTTCGCGCCGCTGCGCAGCCCGAGGCTGCGCTGCTTGTAGATCTTGATGAAGTCATCGAGGAAGCCAACCAGGCCGAGCCCCGCCATCAGCATCAGCACCAGCAGGCCGGACGCCGACATGGGGTCGTCGGTGAGCAGGTGGCCGCCCAGGTAGCCGGCCACCGACGCCACCACGATGACCGTGCCGCCCATCGTCGGGGTGCCCCGCTTGGTCAGGTGCGACTCGGGGCCCTCCTCCCGGATGAGCTGCCCGTAGCCGCGCCGGGCGAACAGCCGGATCGCCAGCGGCGTGCCGAACAGTGAGAGCACCAGCGAGATTCCCGCGGCAAGCAGGATCGTCTTCATCGGGCGGCCCCCGTCATGGCAGCCACTGGACGTAGAAGATGCCCAGGCCAAGGGCGATGCACAGGCCGCAGACCAGCCAGAACCTGACCACGATGGTGGTTTCTGCCCAGCCGAGCAGCTCGAAGTGATGCTGCAGCGGCGCCATCCGGAAGACGCGGTGGCCGGTCATCTTGAAGAACCCGACCTGGATGATGACCGACATGGCGATGATCACGAACAGGCCGCCGAGTACCGGCAGCAGCAGCTGGGTCTTCGTGCACACCGCCAGGCCGGCCAGCACGCCGCCGAGCGCCAGCGAGCCGGTGTCGCCCATGATGATCCTGGCCGGCGGCGCGTTCCACCACAGGAAGCCGAAGCAGGCCCCGGCCACGGCCGCGGCCACGACCGCGATGTCCAGCGGGTCCCGGACCGCGTAGCACTGCGGGGCGAGGAAGTTCGTGCAGTCGTTGCGCTCCTGCCAGATGCCGATCAGCGCGTAGGCCGCGAGCACCTGCACGGTGGCCCCGGTGGCCAGGCCGTCCAGGCCGTCGGTCAGGTTCACCGCGTTCGAGGTACCGGCGATCATGATGACGATCCAGATCACGAAGACCAGCAGCCCGATGGACGGCCCGAAGTCGCGCAGGAACGAGAAGTGGTCGTCCGCGGGCGTCAGTCCGTAGCCATCCGGGCGCCGGAGCACCTCGATCGCGAACAGGGCGCCGATCACGGCCTGGCCGGCCAGCTTCGCGCCGCTGCGCAGGCCCAGGCTGGTCCGCCGGTAGATCTTGATGAAGTCATCGAGGAACCCGACCAGGCCCAGCCCGGCCATCAGCATCAGGATCAGCAGCCCGGACGCCGACATGGGATCGCTGCTCAGCCAGTGCCCGGCGAGATAGCCGGCCAGCGATGCCACCACGATGACGGTGCCGCCCATCGTCGGCGTGCCGCGCTTGGTCTGATGCGCCGGGCCCTCCTCTCTGATCGGCTGGCCCCACCCGCGCCGGGTGAACAGCCTGATCGCCAGCGGCGTGCCGAACAGCGCCAGCATCAGGGAGATCCCCGCCGCGATGAGGATGGTCTTCAACGCGCGGGCTCCTGCCCCGCGGGCAGCTCACCGGTGAGCGCCAGCGCGACCCGCTCCAGCCCGATCGAGTGCGAGGCCTTGACCAGGACCACGTCGCCGCCGCGCAGCCGCTGATCGAGCTCGCGCACCGCCGCCGCAGCATCGGGCACCGCCACCAGCTCGCCGTGCCAGGACGGCACGGCCTTGGCCCCGGCCAGCAGCGGCGCCGTCCCGCTGCCCACCACGAGCAGCCCGGCCACCCCGGCCGCCGCGGCCAGCCGGCCGGCCTCCTCGTGGAACTCGTCCGCCTGGTCACCCAGCTCGTTCATCTGGCCGAGCACGGCGAACCCGCGGCGGCCGCGGGACATCACCGCCAGCGCGTCGATCGCCGCCCGCAGCGACTCCGGGTTCGCGTTATAGGCGTCGTTGATCACCGTCACGCCGTCGGCCCGCTCGGTGACTTCCATCCGCCACCGGCTGCGCTGGACCGCGGCCGACAGCCCCTCGGCGATGGCGGCCGTGGTCAGCCCGGCCTGCTGCGCGAGCGCCGCCGCGGCCAGCGCGTTGGTGACATGATGCTCGCCGAACAGCCGCAGCCGGACCGGGGCGGACTCGCCTGCCATCAGCAGGGTGAAACCGGGCCTGCCGCGGTCGTCCAGCCGCACGCCGGCCGCGCGCACGCCGGCCGCCGCGGACCTGCCGAACGTCACGATCCGGGCCGCTGTGCGCCCGGCCATCGCCAGGACCAGCGGATCGTCGGCGTTCAGGACGGCCACTCCGCCGCGCGGCAGGGCCTCCACCAGCTCGCCCTTGGCCAGCGCCACCTGCTCGAGGCTGCCGAATTCCCCGGCGTGCGCGTGACCGACGCACAGCACCGCGCCGATCCTGGGCGGCGCGACCCGGCAGAGGGCGGCGATGTGGCCGGCGCCGCGTGCCGACAGCTCCGAGATGAGGAAGCGCGTCTGGCTGGTGACGCGCAGCACGGTCAGCGGGTGGCCGATCTCGTTGTTGTAGGAATCGCGGGGTGACACCGTCGGGCCGACCGTCTCGATCAGCTGGGCCGCCAGGTCCTTGGTGGTGGTCTTGCCGACGGAGCCGGTGATGCCGATGACCTCCAGGCCATCACCCAGCCTGTCGACGACCGCCCTGGCCAGCGCCGCGAGCGCGGCCGGCACGTCAGCGACGATCAGCGCGGGCACGCCGACCGGCCGGGCGGCCAGGACCGCGGCCGCCCCGCCGGCGATCGCCGCGGCGGCGAAGTCGTGCCCGTCGGCCCGCTCGCCCGGCAGGGCAGCGAACAGGCTCCCCGGCTGAACCTCCCGCGAGTCGATCACCACCGGGCCGCCGACCAGGGCGCCGGCGTCAGGCACCGCGTCCAGGGTGGCGCCGGTGATCCGCGCGATCTGCGCGAGCGACAGCGGGATCACGCGTCCTCCGCGTTGTCTGCGCTCGCGTCCCCGCGGCGCCGGTCAGGCCGGCCCGCGCCGGTGCCGTGGCTGCCGCTCAGCGCCGCATCCTCGACGGCGCGCCGGGCTGCCAGCGCCTCGGCTGCCACCTCACGGTCATCGAAGGGAATCACCCCGGCGTCGGTGCACTGGCCGCGCTCATGGCCCTTGCCTGCCAGCAGCACCACGTCGCCCTTCCCCGCCGTATTGATCGCGAGCCCGATCGCCGCCGCCCGGTCCGGCTCCACGAGCACGTGCGCGCGGCGGTCCTGCGGGACCTCGAGCACGCCGGCCAGCATCTCGGCGAGAATCGCGAGCGGGTCCTCCGAGCGCGGGTTATCGCTGGTGAGGATCACTTTATCGGCCATGGCCGCGGCCGCGGCACCCATCAGCGGGCGCTTGCCAGGATCCCGCTCGCCCCCGCAGCCGAGCATGATCGTCAGGCTGCCCTGGGTGACCGGCCGGAGCGCGGTCAGCACGGCCTCGACGGCCCCGGGCTTGTGCGAGTAGTCGACCAGCACGGTGAAGTCCTGCCCGTCGTCGACCCGCTCCAGCCTGCCGGGCACCCCCGGGCAGGCGGCCACGCCGGCCACCGCGCTGGCCAGGCTGACGCCGGCCTCCACCAGCCCGACGATCGCGCCGAGCGCATTGGCGACATTGAACGGCCCTGGCAGCGAAACGGAAGCGTCGGCCTCCACGCCGCCAGGGCCGATAACCCGGAACGTGCTTCCGTCTGCGCCTGCGCGCACGTCCACGGCCCGCCAGTCAGCGGCCTGCTGGCCGGCCGCGGAGAAGGTCGTCAGCGGGATCTGCGCGCTGCGGGCCAGCTGCCGGCCACGCGGATCGTCGATGTTGACCACGGCGGCGGAGGCGTAGCGCGGCGTGAACAGCTCCGCCTTGGCGGCGAAGTAGTCGTCCATGCTGGGGTGAAAGTCGAGGTGATCCTGGGACAGGTTCGTGAAGATGGCCACGTCATAGTGGGTGCCGTCGACGCGGCCGAGCGCGAGGGCATGGCTGGATACCTCCATCGCTGCCGCCGTGACTCCGCGCTCGGCCATCACCGCGAGGGCGGCCTGCAGGTCAGCGGCCTCCGGCGTGGTGAGCTGGCTGGCCTCGACGACGGCGCCGATCCGGGTCTCGACGCCCCCGATCAGGCCGGTGCGGTGGCCCGCCATCCGCAGGCCTGACTCCAGCAGGTAGGTGGTCGTCGTCTTGCCGCTGGTACCGGTGACGCCGATCAGCAGCAGCCGGCCGGACGGCTGGCCGTAGATCCAGGCCGCGATCTCGCCGAGCCTGGCGCGCGGGCCGGCGACCACGAAGACCGGCAGCCCGCTGGCCACCGCGGCGGCCCGGCCGGCCTGATCGGTGAGCACGGCCACCGCGCCGGCTGCCGCCGCGTCGGCGCAGAACCGGGCGCCGTGGACGCGGCTGCCCGGCAGCGCCGCGTACAGGTCGCCGGGCCGCACCCGGCGCGAGTCATGGGTCAGCCCGGACACGCCGGTCAGCCCGGCCGGGGCAGAGTGGGCATCCGGGCCGGCCTGATGAGCCGACTTCAGGCCGAGCAGCGCCGCCAGCTCTGCTAGCGGGCGCGCGGTGACATGTTCGGGACGAAGAGCCGGTGGCACTGGCCGAGGGTACCTCCGTTCACGGCGCGGTGAGCCTGATGTAGGGCGCGTGGCCGCCGTCCGGCGGGATCTTCATGGTCTGCAGCGCGAACTTCATCACGTTGTAGAAGACGGGTCCGGCGACGACATCACCGTAGTATCCGTCCTTCGGGTCCTGGATATTGACGGCGACCACCAGCTGCGGGTTGTTCGCCGGAGCGATGCCAATGTAGCTGGAGCCGTACTGGCACAGGCAGTTGCCTGAGCCGGGTACCTGCGCGGTGCCGGTCTTGGCTGCCACCGTGTACCCGCTGATCAGCCCCCACGGCTCGCCCTGGGCGGCGTCAACCGCCGGGACCTGCTGCAGGATCTTCATCAGGGTCGCGGCGGTCCTGGCCTGGATCACCCGGCGGCGCGGCGGCACAGGCGCCGGGCGGAAGACCCCGGCGGCGGTCGCGGCGCCGGCCACGAGAGAGGGCTGGACCCGCACGCCGCCGTTGGCGATGGTCGAGTAGATGCTGGCCATCTGCAGGGCGGTGACCCCGACGCCCTGGCCGAACGAGAGCTCGTACCGCTCATCGCCCCAGTAGTCAGCGGATCCCGGTGCGGGCAGCAGGCCCGGCGTCTCGCCCGGCAGGCCCAGCCCGCTGTCCGAGCCGAGGCCGAACGCCCGCAGGTACTGGTTCTGCACCTGCGGGCTGATGTGCTGCGCCACCTGCACCATGCCGACGTTGCTGGAGTAGGCCACGATGCCGGCGATGGTGTACCGGGCGGTGGCATGCTCCTCCGCGTCGTGGAACGAGTAGCCGTTCAGGTCGATCTGGTACGGGATCGTGTAGGGGCTCATCGCCGTCTGGTGGCCTTGCTCCAGCGCCGCGGCCACGGTCACCGGCTTCAGCGTGCTGCCGGGTGCGAAAACGTCCCCGATGGCGATGTTCTGCGTCGCCTGCAGGCTGGTCGGCGAGGCCGGGCTGAAGGTCGGCCACTGGGCCATGGCCAGGATCTGGCCGGTGCGGGGGTCCATCACGATAATGGAGCAGTTGCGGGCATGGGTCTGCTTAACCCGCAGCTTGCATTCCTGCTCAGCCTCGTACTGGATGTCGGACTGGATCGTGGTCCGGATGCTCACCGCGGGTATCGGCGGCCGGACGTTGTCCTGCGTGCCAGGGATGGGCTGGCCGCCGGCGTCCTTCTCCACTTCCTCGCTGCCGTCCCGGCCGGCCAGCTCGGCGTTGAACTCCTGCTCCAGGCCGCCCTCGCCGACCAGGTCGCCGCCCCGGACGTCGGTGAAGCCGAGCACGCTCGCGGCTAGGTCGCCGTTCGGGTAGGACCGTGCGTAGCTCGGTATCAGGCCGATGCCCGGCAGCTTGAGGCTGGCGATCGCGGCGGCGGTCGAGGCGCTGACCACCTTGCTGAGCACGACGTACTCGGGTGAGGACGGATGCTGCAGCAGGCTCAGGATCACGCCGGGTGCCAGCCGCAGCGGCCCGGCGAGCTTCGCCGCGGCCGCCGGCTGCTGACCGCGCGGGATCTCCGCGGGATCGCCGAACACCAGGTCGGTCTGGACGGTCATGGCCAGGACGGTGCCGTCGCTGGTGGTGATGCTGCCGCGGACGGTGGGCAGCGGGACCGTCGCGACCTTGTCCTCATCGGCCAGCGTCCGGTACCTGGCCGCGTCCAGGCCCTGCAGCTGGATCAGCCTGGCCGCGAACAGCGCCAGCACGAGGATGAGGCACAGCAGGGTGAGGTTCAGCCGGCGGCCCGCCCGGCCGCGGCGCAGTATCGGCCTGCGCAGCGCGGCCGGCGCCTGCCGCCTGCGGCCCGGTGCTATCGGGCGCTGGGCCGGCCCGCCAGCCGGCCGCGGCCCCGGCCGGCCCTGGCCTGCCCGCAGCTGTGCTGCCCGCCCCTGTGCTGCCTCGCCGTGTGCTGCCCGGCCCGGTGCCGCCCGGCGCGGTGCCGCGCGGCGCGGGCCGGGGACGCGGCCAGCGCCGGCCCGCGGACGGCTCGCGCCGGGACCGCCGCGCATGGCCGGCCGGCCAGCGGGCCGGGATCCGGCCGGACCGTCCTGCCCCTCCGCGCTGGTCACGGCGCGTACCCGGCGGCACCGGGAACGGCGGACGACGGCTGCGCATAAGTCCGGTGCGTCTGCACGTCAAGGAAACTGAGGACCTGCTGCTCGCGCAGGCCGAGCCGGTAGGCGCGCTGCTCGATCGAGGCCGGCGACTCCTCCTGGGCGATCTGCTGCTGCAGGACCTGCTCCTGCTGCGCGAGGGAGGCGTTGCCCTGCTGCAGGTTACTGATGGCGAACGAGGCAGTGGCCAGCGTCGTGTTAATCACCAGCAGGCAGACCAGGCCGCCGCCCAGCAGCCCCAGGATGAGCAGGACGAAAGGCATCCGCGCCGCCGGGGCCCGGCGACGGCCGGCTGCCGCGCGGCCGCGGTCCGCGGCGCCCGGCGCCGGGGCACCCGGCCGCGGCCGCGCTGGCCCCGCCAGCCGCTGCCTGGGCGGTGCCGTCCCGGCCGGCCGGGCCGCGGCGGCCGGCCGCGCTGCGGCTGGCCGGTCCCGCAGCCCTCGGCTGGCCGGACGCTGCCCCCGTTCGCGCGTGCTCAGCTCAGTCTCGATCATCCGCTGACATCCCTCCGTGTCGCATCCGGGCGGCTGGCCCGCATGCTGGCCCCGCTCGTCATGGTCTGGCTGGCCGTCATGCCGCCGCCCGCACGCGCTCAGCCGCGCGCAGCCGCGCGGAAGCAGCCCGCGGGTTGGCCTCGACTTCCTGCTCGGCCGGCCGCTCAGCTCCCCTGGTCAGCAGGCGGAACTGCGGCCGGCTCCCGGGCAGCGATACGGGCAGGCCGCGCGGCGTGCTGTCGGCCGCACGCTCGGCAAAGGCCCGCTTGACCGCCCTGTCCTCCAGTGAGTGATAGGCCAGCGCCACGACCCGGCCGCCGACCCTGACCGCGTCCAGTGCGGCCGGCAGCGCGCGGTGCAGGGCGTCGAGCTCGCCGTTGACCTCGATGCGCAGGCCCTGGAACGTGCGCTTAGCGGGATTGCCCCCGCTGCGCCGGGCGGCGGCCGGTATGGCCGAGCGGACGATCTCCGCCAGCCGCAGCGTCGAGGTGATCGGCTCGCGCTCCCGTTCGCGCACCACGGAGGCGGCGATCCGGCCGGCGAACCGCTCCTCGCCGTAACGGCGCAGGACCTGCGCCAGCTGGTCAGCCGGGTAAGTATTGACGACATCGGCCGCCGTCAGCGGCCCGGACTGGTCCATGCGCATGTCCAGCGGAGCGTCATAGGAGTAGGCGAAGCCGCGGCCGGGGTCATCCAGCTGGGGCGAGGAAACACCGAGATCGAAGAGCGCGCCGTGCACCCGCGGATGGCCGAGATCGGCCAGGATCTGCGCCAGCTCGCCGTAGCTGGCCTGCACCAGCGCCACCCTGGCGGCGAAGGGCGCGAGCAGGCGGCCGGACTCCTCGATGGCCGTCTGGTCGGCGTCGATGCCGATCAGCGTCAGGTCAGGGTGAGCCTCGAGGAGGGCAGCGGCATGACCAGCCCGGCCGAGAGTCGCGTCCACGACCACTGCGCCGGCGGGCTCCAGCGCAGGCGCGAGCAGCGCGAGCACCCGGTCCTTCATGACCGGCAGATGACCGGCCGCAGCCGTACCCATCGAGCCCCCTCTCCCGCTGTCACATGCCGCCACGTCCCGGCCGCGCCCGCAGGGCCGGCCGGCGGTGCCCCGGCCAGGTCCCCATCCGCGCTCGTTCGCTGACGACCCCGCTGACCGCCTGGCGCCGGGGAAGTGACGTCAGCCGGCCGGGCCGTCCGGCACGGGTGGAGACCTCGCCGGGCACCGGGCACCGCAGCCCAGCGGTGCCCGCCTACAGAACTCCTGGCAGCACCTCCTCTGATGCGTCGGAGAATGCGTCCTCCTGCTGGTCCAGGTAGGTGGCCCAGGACGTGGCGTCCCAGATCTCCAGCCGGGTGTTGGCCCCGATGACGACGCAGTCGCGCTGCAGCGCCGCGTACTCGCGCAGGCCGGGCGGGATGGTGATCCGGCCCTGCCGGTCGGGTACCTCGTCGGATGCGCTCGCGAAGAACACGCGGCTGTAATCCCTGACGGATTTCGCGGTGACGGGGGCGGTGCGCAGCGCTTCGGTGATGCGGCCGAACTCCGAGACGGGGAACACGTAGAGGCACCGCTCCTGGCCCTTGGTCAGGACGATCCCGTGCGCGAGCTCCTCGCGGTACTTGGCCGGCAGGAACAGCCGGCCTTTCTCATCCAGGCGGGGCGTGTGAGTACCGAGAAACACCGGCCTCACCTCCCCAGTCCCCCACCTGCGGTACGCAGTGCGGCCACTCCTGCCCCACCGCGCACCACTGTACTCCACTATCCCCCACGGTCAATGACGGAAACCCGGTTAATCGGACGCGACCGCGAAGGAATTTCGAGGTCAGAAGGGTGGAGCAGAGTGGAGTAGCCGGTCTCAGCGGGATCCGGGGGCACCCCCAGGAAGGGCCAGGCGTGACATCGCGCCCGGACGGCCCCAGGGGGGCCAGCGGCGCGCGCCGGCAATTCGTCTCAACGGCGTACCAAGCCGGTCTCAGAATCGTGCGGGAGCCGCTCAGCGACGTAATGTCTGATCAGCTAACCTCCTGCGCGATCGACCAATGATGGCGCGGAGCGCATTGATGCGAGGAGGACACGTGATTGTCGAGACGGGGCAGCACGGCGAGCGGGAGCTCGAGGAACTGGTCGGTGTCGCCCGCCGCGTCAGCGCCACCGTGGAGAGCGTCATTTCCGGCAAGCCAGAGGCGATCCGGCTCGCTCTCACCGTCCTGCTAGCCGAGGGGCACGTGCTGATCGAGGACGTTCCGGGCGTCGGCAAGACGCTTCTCGCCAAGGCGCTGGCCCGGTCGATTGACTGCTCGGTGCGGCGCGTGCAGTTCACGCCTGACTTGCTGCCCAGCGACCTCACCGGGGTGAGTGCCTACAACCAGGAGATCCGCGAATTCGAATTCAAGCCCGGGCCTATCTTCGCGAACATCGTGCTGGGCGATGAGATCAACCGCGCCTCGCCGAAGACGCAGTCAGCGCTGCTGGAATGCATGGAGGAGCGCCAGGTCACGGTGGACGGCGCGACGTATCAGCTCGAGCCGCCGTTCATGGTCATCGCCACGCAGAATCCGGTGGAGATGGAGGGCACTTACCCGCTGCCGGAGGCCCAGCGGGACCGGTTCACCGCGCGTATCGCCATCGGCTATCCGGATTCATCGGCCGAGCTGGCCATGCTGGACTCGCACGGATCGGCCTCGCCTCTTGATGACCTCAAGCCCGCCGCGCACGCCAGCGACGTGCGGGCCCTGGTGGCCGCCGTGCGCCAGATTCACGTGGCGCAGGAAATAAAGCGCTACATCATCAGCCTGGTCACCGCCACCCGGAACTCGCGCGAGCTCCGGCTCGGCGCGTCGCCGCGGGCCGCCCTGCACCTGCTCCGGGCTAGCCGAGCCTATGCCGCGCTCGACGGGCGCGATTTCGTGATACCAGATGACGTGCAGCGCCTGGCCGGCCCGGTGCTGGCGCACCGGCTGCTGCCGACGGCCGAGGCGATCGTGGGCCAGGAGATGCCGGAGCAGGTACTGGCCGCCATCGTGAGCAGGCTGCCGCTGCCGGCCAGGTAAGGCCGCCTGATCCGGCCGCAGCACTAGGCCGGTCACTGAGCCGGGAATAGATTGGGACACGGCGCCGGCAGAAAGGATCGGAATGCGATCCATGCTCAGGGGGCTGACGACCCGGGGCACGTCATTCCTGGCCGCAGGAATCGCGGCCATGCTGGCCGGCCTGGTGCTCGGCGAGCGGCCGCTGCTGAGCATCGGCGTGGTGCTGGCCGTGCTGCCGCTGCTCGCCACGCTGGCGGCCAGCCGGGCACGGTACCGGCTGAGCTGCGTCCGGTTCATCAGCCCGGCCCGCATTCCGGCTGGCCAGACGGCCAGGGTGACCCTCCGCCTGGAGAACGTCTCCAGACTGCCCACGTCGCTGATGCTGGCCGAGGACACCGTCCCCTACTCGCTGGGAACCCGGCCGCGGTACGTGCTGAACGGAATCGAGCGTGGCGGCGTTCGCCAGCTCAGCTATCCCATCCGGTCCGATCTGCGCGGCAAGTTCGAGATCGGGCCGCTGGAAATCCGGATCACCGACGCGTTCGGCGTGGCCGAGCTCGGCCGGTCCTTCTCCGCTCGCACCACCCTGGTGGTGACCCCGCGGGTGGTGCCGCTGGCCCGGACCGCCGTCAGCCGCAGCTGGGTCGGCGACGGGGACGGCAGGACCCGCGCGACCACGGCGGCCGGCGAGGACGACGCCATCCCGCGTGCCTACCGGGACGGTGACGAGCTCCGGCGAGTGCACTGGCGCTCCACCGCGCGGTACGGCGAGCTCATGGTGCGGCGGGAAGAGCAGCGCTGGAAGAACCGCGCCCTGCTGCTGCTCGACACGCGGCGGCTGGCGCATGCCGGCAGCGGCGCCACGTCGTCGTTCGAGTACGCGGTCAGCGCCGCCGCATCCATGGGCGTGCACATGGCGGGCGAGGGCCTGGAGGGCCAGCTGGTCACCGATGCCGGGCCGATCGCGAGTGCCGGCATCTTCGAGGACGTGCTGCTCGACTCGCTGGCCGTGATCAAGCCATCGGCCGGCCGCGACCTGGCTCGCGGCCTGGCCGCGCTGCGGGCCGACAGCGGCCTGATCGTGGCCATCGCCGGCCGGCTCTCGGCCGGCGAGGCCCGCCAGCTGGCTGCGTGCCGGCGCGAGGGATGCCAGGCGATTGCCCTGCTGCTCGCGGTCTCCACCTGGGCTGACACCAGCCGCGCGGGCGACCGGCAGCCGGGCCCCGAGGGCAGGCCAGGACAGGCCGCCTGCGAGGAGACCGCTGCCGCGAGCGCGGTGCTGCGCGCCGCGGGCTGGCGGGTCATCTCGATCGAGGCCGGCACCGCCCTGGAGGCCGCCTGGCAGCGGCTGCCCGGCTTCCCGGACCTGCCGGCCGCGCACGCATCAGCAGCGCAGCCGGGGGCGGTGCGATGAATCACCGGCTTACTATCACCGCCGGCCTGGCCGTCGTCCTGGCGTCGCTGTCGATATTCGCGGTCATCCAGGGCATCGGCTGGTTCTATGCCGGCATCGGCGCGGTGATCGCCGTCGCGGCGGCCGGAACGGCCACCCGGCTATCGGCCGTCCCGGCCGCGATCTGGGCCACCATCCTGACCGCGCTGGCCGTGGTGCCCTTGCTGTCCGGGCCCGCGTGGCCGGCCCGGCTGGGCGGCCTCGCCCTGGTGGCCATCGTCGCCGCCAGCGCGAGCAGGCAGCGGATCCTGCCGGTCATCGCGCATGCGGCCAGCTACCTGGCCGCGCTGCTCGTCTACCTCAACCTCGTGTACGCGGGACCGGAGTCCCTGGCCAGGCTCGTGCCCAGCGCCCGGTCGCTGCGGTATCTCGGCACGCTCATCAGCCAGGGCGGCGATGAGCGGGCCTACTCGCCTCCGGTGCCGGGCCACCCTGGCGTGGGCTTGCTCGCGGCGGGCGGCATCGGCGTGATCGCCATCATCGTTGACCTGCTCGCGGTGCGGATGCGCAGGCCCGCGATCGCTGGCCTGCCCCTGCTCGTGCTGTTCAGCGTCCCCGTCGCCACCAACGTCAAGGACGCCGGCCTGGGCGAGGCGATCGCGTTCTGCCTCGGCATCAGCGGCTATCTCGCGCTGCTGTCGGCCGACGGACGGGAGCGGCTGCGGCTGTGGGGACGGCTGGTGACCTTCTGGCCGTCGGGCACGGACGACCGGACCGGCCAGAGCCCGGACACCCGGGCGCTCGCGGTCTCAGGCCGCCGCATCGGCATGGCCGCGGTCGGCCTCGGCCTCATCGTCCCGCTGCTGCTGCCAGGGCTGAAGATCCATGACCTGTTCGCGACCAGGGGCAGCGGACAGCGGTCCGGCTGCTGCGCCCCCAGCCTGCCCCAGCCCCTGGTTCAGATGCAGGGCATGCTGCACGACTCGCCCGCCGAGCAGGTGCTGTCCTACACCACCACTGCCTCGGACCCTGATCAGCAGTACCTGCAGGTCTACGTCCTCAATTACGACAGCGCCAGCGGCCAGTGGACGCAGCAGAAAGCGGGGAACACCGTCCAGGTCGGCTCGGGCCCCCTTGCCCCGCCGCCCGGGCAGACCGGCAGGATCGGGTATATAACCGTCCGGACCCGCATCACCATGGACCAGGTCACCGGCTACGGCGGCGAGACCAGCTACCTGCCGCTCCCCTACGCGCCCACGGCCGTGCACGTCACTGGCCCCGGCTGGCAGGAGTCCCGGTCAACCCTGGTAGTGAGCGGGAACCAGGCACTGTCCCGGCTGGGCTACTCGGTGACCAGCAAGGAGCCAGATCCGGCGGCCGGGCAGCTCGATCCTCATGGCCGGGTGCCCGCCGCCATCTCGCGCGCTGACGCGGGCTACTCCGGCGCGGATCGCCGCGAGCTGACGGTCATCGCGGAGCAGGCCGTTCGCGGCGCGGCCACGCCGCTGGAGCAGGCCACGGACCTGCAGGACTGGCTCGCGCAGACCGGGGGGTTCACATACAGCGTCAGCACCAGCCTGCCGAACTCGGCGGGCGGGCTTGTGCGGTTCCTGACCGAGGTCAGGCGGGGGGACTGCCAGCAGTTCTCCTTCGCCATGGCGATCCTGGCCAGGCTCATCGGCATCCCCTCCCGGGTAGCGGTGGGATTCACCGCGGGCAGGCAGCAGAAGGACGGCCGCTGGCTGGTGACGACCGAGGACGCGCATGCCTGGCCGGAGCTGTACCTGGCCGGCGCCGGCTGGCTGCGGTTCGAGCCGACGCCGGCGGGCAGCGCCGTCGGCCAGGGCACCGCGTCAGCTCCGATCTACGCGGCGGTGCCTCCGCCCGACTATCGCGGCTCATCGCCCGGCTCGGCGCCGCAGTCCACCTCGCGGGCGGGCAAGGCGGCGCCGCACGCGGGGGCTGCGGGCCGGCTGCACCAGTTCGAGCAGGGTCGCGGCGCGGCCGCCGTGCCGCGATCCGGCCGCCGCGGCGGCGGCTTCCCCTGGCTGCCGGTGGCGGCCTGCCTGATCGCGGCGCTGGCCATAACCCCCCGGCTGGTCAGGTCCGGCACCCGGCGGATGCGCTGGCGCGCCGCCCGCGGGGACGCCGACCTGGCCCGGGCGGCCTGGCGGGAGCTGCAGGATGACCTGGCTGACTACGGCATCGCCCTGCGGCCGAGCGAGTCCGCCCGCGCGGCCGCCGCGCGGGTCGGGGCGGACGCCAGCCTGGATGACGCGGCCCTTGCGGCGCTCCGGCACATCGCCGCCGCCGAGGAGCGGGCACGCTACGCCCGAGCGCCGCTGGCAGGCGGCTCGCTGCGGGCTGAGGTGGCGCTCGTCCGCCGGGCGCTGGCCAGGAATGCCAGCTGGCCGGAGCGGCTGCGGGCCCTGCTCATGCCCCCGTCCACGCTGGACCCGGTGCACTCGGGCATCCGGCAGCTAGCGGACATCTTCGGGTGGCTCGATGCGGCGGCGTTCCGGCTACGGCGACGCGGGCCCGCCGTACCCGCCCGGCGGGCAGGCTAACGGGCCGGCTCGCGGCAGGCTAGCGGCCGCCTTCCTGGCGCCGCCGCCAGCGCTCCTCCAGCCGCTCCATCATGCTCATGCCCGATGCCTTGCTGCCCCTGCGCTCCCTGCCGCCTCTGCGTTCCCTGGCCCTGGCCGGCCCGCGGCCGGTGGCCGTGCCGGTCATGTGACGGTAACTGGTGACGGCCCACATGCTGCAGGCCAGCATCACCACGAAGCCCGCGACGCCCATCCAGGGGTCATTGGTAGCCACTCCGGCCAGCAGCAGGCCCACGCCAATCAGGAAGCCGAGTGCAGCCCGGATGACCCGCCGCCGGTAGTGCACGCGCGGGTCGGTGACCCGCACGGCCCGGGCGAACCGCGGGTGCTCGGCGTAGAGCGCCTGCTCAATCTGCTCGAGCTGGCGCTGCTCGTGCTCAGACAGCGGCACGGTGCCTCCCATGGACTCACGCAAAACGGGCTCGACGACCATCGCCACACGGCCTGGCTTACAGCCAGAATACGAGGGTCAGCGCGTCATGTGGAAGGGTACACGGCAGCACGGAGCCAAGATGCACCGCGCCGCTGCGCTCGGTGTCACTTCAGTCACGCAAACACACCCCAGCAGCATGGCGGTCCGGGTACCCGGCGCACCGCACGCCGGGCCAGGCCCGGCTGCTAGCCGCCCTGGCCGGGATCCTCGACCAGCGCGGCCGGCCGGATCGCGTCCGCGCCGAAGCGGCTGGCGATGCGGTCCACCGTGCGCTCGGCCTCGCGCCAGGGTGCGGGAGGCGGCCCGAAGGCCAGCTGGGTGGCCACGCCGGTCTCCCCCACCAGGCCGGTGGCGCGGACCCCGACCAGCCGCAGCCGGGCGCCGGCGTCCAGGCCGGCCGAGCGGTACAGCTCGCATGCGGTGGCGTAGATCCGCTGCGTGACGTCGGTGGGCTCCGGCAGGGTGCGAGAGCGCGTCATGGTGGTGAAGTCGGCGAGCCGCAGCTTGATCACGATGGTCCGGGCCGCGCAGCCGGCCGACCTCAGGCTGCGGGCCGTCCGGCCGGAGAGCCGGAGCAGCTCGCGCCGGATTCGCTCGGGATCAGTGACATCCACGTCAAATGTCTCTTCCGCGCCCACGCTCTTCTCCGCCGTCTCCGGCGTCACCCGGCGGCTGTCCCGGCCCTGGGCCAGCGCGGTCAGGTGCTCCGCGCTGGCCCGGCCGAGGGCTCCCGCCAGCGCCGCGGGCGGGGCGGCGGCCAGATCGCCGACCGTGCGCAGCCCGAGCCTGGTCAGTGCCTGGCAGGTCCGTTCCCCCACCCCCCACAGTGCCGATACCGGCAGCGGATGCAGGAAGTCCAGCGTCCCGGCGGCAGGCACGACGAGCAGGCCGTCGGGCTTGCAGTGCACCGACGCGAGCTTGGCGAGGAACTTGTTCACGGCGATCCCGACCGAGCAGGTGATGCCCTGCTGGTCGGCAACCTGCTGCCGGATCAGCTGCCCGATGCGAGTCGGCGTTCCCAGCCGCCGCCGCGCCCCGGCCACATCGAGAAACGCCTCATCCAGCGACAGCGGCTCGACGGCGGGCGTCACGCCGCGGAAGATCGCCATCACTTCCCGCGAGACGGCTCCGTACAGGCCGTGCCGGGGCGCGATGACAACGGCCTGCGGGCACAGCCGGCGCGCCCGCGCCATCGGCATGGCCGAGCGGACTCCCGCGGCCCTGGCCTCGTAAGTCGCCGAGAGCACGACGCTGCGGCCGGTGGCATGGCCGACGATCACGGGCCGGCCGGCCAGCTCGGGCCGGTCCCGGATCTCGACGCTGGCGTAGAAGGCGTCCATGTCCACGTGCAGGATGGTGCAGCCCGTGTCATCGGCAGCAGCCGGCGGACGCCCGCTCGCTCCCGCCGCCATCACGTGGCCTCCTCAAGCCCGCCGGCCGGCTGCCGCCGCCTGCCGCCGTCGCCCGCCTTGACTGTAACGGCTGGCCCTGACAGTCGCGGCGCTACGGGAGCGCGAGCCCCGGCTTGAGTTCCAGCAGCCGGGCGAGCAGGCCGTTGACGAAGCCCGGCGACCCCTCCGTGGACAGATCCCTGGCCAGCGCGACCGCCTCGCTGACGGCGACAGCATCGGGCACGTCCTGCGCCCAGAGCAGCTCATACGTGCCGATGCGCAGGATGTTCCTGTCCACGGCCGGCATGCGCTCCAGCGTCCAGCCGGTCGCGTGCGCCGCGAGCAGCTCGTCGATCTGCCCGCGATGCGCCTGCACCCCGCGGACCAGCTCGGCCGCATAGGGGGAGATCGGCGGGCTGGCGGCCGCTGCCCGCGCGGCGAGCACGTCGAGTACGGGCTCGCCCCTGATCTCTGCCTCGAACAGCACATCGAGCGCCCGCTTGCGGGCCTTACTGCGGGCGGCCATGGCTACCGGCAGCGCGACCTCGCCGCGACCCCGCTCTCACGCCCGGCCGAGATAGTCGCCGGTCCGGGTATCGACCCTGATCTTCTCGCCGGTGGTGATGAAGAGCGGAACCTGGATCTGCGCCCCGGTCTCCAGCGTGGCCGGCTTGGTCCCGCCGGTCGACCGGTCACCCTGCAGGCCAGGATCGGTCTGGCTGACCGTGAGCTCCACGGCCGCCGGGAGCTCCACGTACAGCGGCATCCCTTCGTTGAAGGCGATCACCGCGGTCTGCTCCTCGAGCAGGTAGCTCGCCGCGTCACCGACCGTCTCCGCCGGGATGTGCGGCTGGTCGTAGTCCTGGGTGTCCATGAAGACGAAGTCGTCGCCCTCGCGGTAGAGGTACTGCATCTCCCGCTTGTCGACGTTGGCTACCTCCACCCGGACGCCGGCGTTGAAGGTCCGGTCAACGACCTTGCCGGACAGCACGTTCTTCAGCTTGGTGCGCACGAAGGCGCCGCCCTTGCCCGGCTTGACGTGCTGGAAATCGACGACGTTCCAGAGCTGACCGTCGATGTTGAGTGTCATGCCGTTCTTGAGGTCGTTCGTGGTGGCCACGTCAGTCTCTCTCCCGCACGCGCGCGAAGCCGCAGCGCCCCGTCACAGGACGAGCAGCTCCCTGGTGGTGGTGGTCAGCAACTCGGCTGATCCCGTCGCCCCGGAGCCCTCGCGAACGACCAGAGTGTCTTCGACCCTGACGCCGCCCTGGCCGGGCAGGTAGATCCCGGGCTCGACGGTGACGGGAACCCGGTCCACGAGTGTACCCGTCCCCCCGGAGGAGATGATCGGCGCCTCATGCACCTCCAGCCCGACACCGTGGCCGAGGCCGTGCTGGAAATGCCCGCCATGCCCGGCGGCGGCGATCAGGTCCCGTGCGGCCGCATCGACTGCCGCGATGCCGGCGCCGGGCGTCGCGGCCGCTACGCCCGCCCGCTGGGCGTCCGCCACCAGCTGGTAGAGCTCTCGCTGCCAGGCCTCGGGGTGCCCGAGCGCCACCGTGCGGGTCATGTCCGCGTGATAGCCGCCGCACCTGGCCCCGCAGTCGATGGTGATCAGGTCGCCTGGCTCGAAGGCACGGTCACCGGGCACGTGATGCGGGATGGCCCCGTTCGGGCCGCTGGCCACGATGGTGCCGAAGGCCGGGGCCTCCGCGCCCCGGTCGACCATGGCCCGCTCCAGCAGGACAGCCAGCTCCCGCTCGGTCCGGCCGGGCGTGATGGCGGCCAGGATGTCGCCGAAGGCCTGGTCGGTGATGGCGCAGGCCCTGGCCAGCTGGGCGATCTCGGTCTCGTCCTTGACCATCCGGAGTTCCTCGACCACCCGGCCGAGCGGGACGAGCAGCGGGGCATCCGGCAGTGCGGCGAGTTCCTGGTACCGCTCGACCGTCATCTCGTGTGTCTCGACGGCCAGGGTCCGCACCCCGCGCTCGGCCGCGGCGCGCGCGAGCGCCGGCTCCACCGAGTGGCTGATCAGCAGCTCGATGCCGCCGCAATCACGTTCCGCCGCCCCGGCGTAGCGGGAGTCGGTGGCCAGCACGGCCGGCCCATCGGCCGGGACCAGGACGGCGGCGTTCGAGCTGACCAGGCCGGTCAGGTACCGCACATTGGCCGGACTGGTCACCAGCGCGGCATCGGCACCGGCCGCAGCGACCCGCCGCTGCGCCCGCAAGCGGCGGCCGGCCTCCTTTTTCACCATGATCCGACTGTACGGGGCGAAGCGCCGGGCCGTCCCGCCAGCACTGGACAGATAGTATGCGCACAGATAATATGCACGCATGACAACTACGCAGCCAGCGTTCAGCTACACGCACGTCGCCGAGGCCGACGTTCCGGCCGCCGCCATCTGGGCTCTGTACGAGGACGTCAGCACGTGGCCGCAGTGGGACAGGCAGGCCGAGGTGATCACCAGGAACGGCCCGTTCGCAGCCGGATCGACGGGCACGATGAAGTTCACCGGCCAGGATCCCCTGCCCTACCGGCTGATCAAGGTCGAGCCGCAGCGCGAGTTCGTCGATGAGACGCCAGTCGCCGGCCTCGTCGTCCGTGTCTCGCACCGGCTGGAGCCGCTGCCCGGCGGGGGGCTGCGGATTACCTACGCGGCGCAGATCGACGGACCCGCCGGCCAGGCCGCCCGGATCGGCCCGATGATCACCGCCGACTTCCCGCAGACGGTCGCGGCGCTGATCGCCCTGGCCGCCGGGCGCGGGGCATAGGCCATTGCCTGCCTCCCGTCACTCCGCTCCCGAGCAGAGCCCCGGCTTCCTGCTCTGGCGCGTCACCCTGTCCTGGCAGCGGCAGATGCGCGCGGCGCTGGCCAGGCACGACCTGACGCACGTGCAGTTCGTCCTGCTGGCCTCGCTCTGGTGGCTGCAGGAGCACGGCGGCGGGCCGCCCACCCAGGCAGGACTCGCCGAGCACGCGGGCACCGAGGAGATGATGACCAGCCAGGTCCTGCGCAGGCTCGCGGCGCGCGGGCTGCTGCGGCGCGACCCCGATCCAGCCGACGGCCGGGCCCGGCGACTGGGGCTCACCCCGGCCGGCCGCGAGCTGCTGTCCGGCGCCCTGGCCGACGTGGAGGCAGCTGACGACGCCTACTTCGCGGCCCTCGGGCCCGGCCGGACGGCTTTCACCGCGGCGCTGGCCACGCTGACCAGCGCGCCGCGCTGAGCTGGCCGCTCAGCTTGCGGCCTGCCTCAGCGGGCGGGCTGCTGAGCCGGCGGGGACTCCTCGTCCCCGATGATGAGGCCGCCGCCCCGGCTCCAGGTGAGATACCGCCAGGACAGGTTGACGAGCGCCGACAGGCGGTTGCGGTTGCCCAGCAGCGTCACCAGGTGCAGGGCCAGCCAGACGAGCCACGCGAGCGTGCCGCGCAGCCGGATTCCGCGCGGCAGCTGGACGACCGCCGAGCGGTGCCCGATCGTCGCCATCGTCCCCTTGTCGTGATAGCGGAACGGGATCGTCGGCTGGCCGGCCATCAGCCGCCGGATCTGCCCGGCCGCGTGCCGTCCCTCCTGGATGGCCGGCTGGGCCAGCTGGGCGACCGGGTCGTCGCCCTGGACGGCCACGTCGCCGACGGCAAAGATCCGGTCCTGTCCCTCTACCCGCAGGTCCTGGCCTACGGCGTAGCGGCCGCCACGGCCGCGCGGCAGCGCGGGGCCCGCATCAGCCGGCCCGGTCACGCCCGCCGCCCACACGGTGACGTCGCTGCGCAGCGACGTGCCGTCACCGAGCAGGACCCGGCCGGCGGAGACCTCCTTGATAGCCGCCCCGAGCCGCACTTCCACCCCGCGGTCGATCAGCTGCTGCCGGGCATACTCACGCAGCCCCGGCTGGAACGGCGCTATCAGCGCGTCACCCTGCTCGATCAGCCGGACGTGCACGGCCGACGGGTCAACCTCGGGGAAGGACGCCGGCAGGGCGATGTTGCGGAGCTCGGCCAGCGTCCCGGCCAGCTCCACGCCGGTGGCGCCGCCGCCGACGACCGTGATGGCCAGGTCCCCGCCCGACTGCCTGGTGCTGCGCTGTTCCAGCTCGGTCATCAGCCGGTCTCGCAGCCGGACTGCGTCCTTGCGGGTGTACAGGCTCATGCTGTGCTCCGCCGCGCCCGGCACGCCGAAAAAGGCGGCGGCCACGCCCGTGGCCAGGATCAGGTAGTCGTAACGGAGCTTGCCGCCATCGGCCAGCAGCACGCTGGCTGCCGCCTCGTCGATCCCGGCCAGCTCACCCTTGCGGAACCTGGCCCCGGCCTTGCGGGCCGCCGCCCACAGCGGGTAGGCGACGTCGGAGGACGTGAGGCCGGCCGTCGCCACCTGGTAGAGCAGCGGCTGGAAGGTGCTGTAGACGTTACGGTCCACCAGCGTCACGCTGATGCCGGTGCCGGCCAGCGCGTTCAGCGCGGCCAGGCCGCCGAAGCCGCCGCCGATGATGACCACCGCCGCGGCGCCCGCTGGCTGACTTCTCATTTTCTTCCGGCGCATATCACTCCTTCGGCCGACCCGCCCGGCTCGCCGGTACTACCGGTGCAGCCTGCCCGGACAGCCGCCAGCCCGGTAGTGGCGCCGGGCTGGCGACAGCTCCGCGCGCCCTGCTCGAATCGCAGCGCAGCGACCGCGATGTTTATTTCGTTCCGGTCGGGCATACCCCCGACCGCGTCCGGGACCCCCACCGGATGACTGAGGAGGCAGACTCGTGACGGCGATGACACTAAGCGCAGCCGCTACCCCATCGGTATCGGAACTGACCTGCAGCGACGACAGGGAGCTGCTGACGCTGATCCGGGACCAGCCACGAGGCAGCAGCCTTCGCGCGGCGGCCTGCGAGATCCTGGTCAGCCGCTACCAGTCACTGGTCCGGTCGTGCGCGCGGAAGTACCTGGGCAGTCCTGAATCGGCGGATGAGCTCATGCAGGTGGGTTACGTCGGGCTGATGAAGGCCATCAACCGGTTCGACCCGGAGATCGGCACCAGCCTCGGGCCGTACGCGCTGGCCTGCGTGAGCGGCGAGATCAAGCGGCACTTCCGAGATAAGAGATGGCAGGTCCATGTCCAGCGGTCCACCCAGGAGCTGCTGCTGGAGCTGCGCAAGGTAGCCGCGGAGCTGACCCAGGAATTGGGCCGGACGCCGACGGATGCCGAGATCGCCGAGCACATGCGGGTCAGCCTGACCGACATCGAGGCAGCCAGGCGCGCCGACTTCGGCTTCTCCGCCTGGTCGCTGGACGCGCCCGTCACCGGCGAGGCGGAATCGGGCAGCCTGGCCGAGCTGCTCGGCGAGGAGGACCCCGGAGTCGAGCGCGCGCTGGACATGGAGGCTCTGGCCGCGCACTGGCGAGAGCTGCCCCAGCGGCAGCAGCGCATCCTGCTGCTGCGGTTCTACGGGAACATGACCCAGGCCGAGATCGGCGAGCGGCTCGGGCTGTCCCAGATGCATGTGTCGCGGCTCATCGCGCAGTCGCTCAGCTACCTGCGTGAGCGGCTGCTGGATCCCGGGCAGCCCGCGGATATCGGGGAGTCATGAGAGCTACCACCTGCCTGACCCTGCTGGCCGCCGGCGCCATCGCCGCCTTCGCCGTGCATCTGCCGACTTTCCCGGTCAATATGCAGGTGGCCGGCCTGATCCTGATGGCGACGGGGATCGTCGGCTTCTTCGTGCCCGCGCGGCCGTCGGAGTGGGTGGCGCCGGAGTGGATGCGGCGCCGGATCCTCGTGCACGGGGACCTGCACGGGGACCTGCACGGGGACCTGCACGGGGACCTG
>Ga0181523_10000829_pt1 | contig 34571 bp, 50 predicted proteins | sample PEATcosm2014_Bin_43_FD_119752 | JGI IMG/M metagenome (GOLD analysis project Ga0181523, IMG submission 119752) | Peatland microbial communities from MTU Mesocosm Facility, Houghton, MI, USA - PEATcosm2014_Bin05_30_metaG | ecosystem: Environmental > Terrestrial > Soil > Wetlands > Peat | place... | reverse complement strand
GAAGGAGAAGGAGAAGGAGAAGGAGAAGGAGAAGGAGAAGGAGAAGGAGAAGGAGAAGGGGCATTGCGTTTAGCATCGCTTGAGCATTGCTTGGTAGATGCTTGATGGATGCTTGGAGCATTGCTATTCTGAGCGGTTTTCTTAGCCCATCTTGCCTCGGCGGCTAGTCTGGCTTTTTCTGCACGGTCGTCTGCGTGTGCGGCATAGCCATTATGTTCGCACCAATCGTGTATCTGCAAAATTCCGTCCTTGTTTCTTACTAAGAATTTCAACTCAAGCAGTGAATTAATCAAACTTCCTTTTTCACCTTTCCATTCGGATACAATTTCTACAGCCGAATCGGGTATTCCAGAGAGTATTCCGTTAGGTTTGTTTTGCGCAGCAAATCCCCAAAGTTGAAGTAACGATAAAACACCGTCAGAACCATGGTCGTTTTTTAAAATGAGGGTTTTCCAGTGGTGGAAAAATGAGACCGCCAGGCGTATGTCCTTATTCATGCCGCATCCCCCCATGTCTTTCTCTGTGCAATAGAGTGAATGGTTTTCCAGCATACCTCGAACTTTTCCGCGATGCTGGTTTTTGGAATGAATGGCAATAATTCGCGGATAAGCATCACATCGGCTATTTCCAGCTTTGCCGCGTTTTTATTGCCTAGCCTCGGATTATTTTTAGGTTTTGTGGTTATTGGATTATTCCGGTCTTCGATCCTTGCCTTTCTGGCCTTCTTCCGGCAAAGCCTGCACCATGCCTGATAGCCGCTCGGGCTATGGCGGTCGAGCGAGAATTTTGACGGGTCGGACTCGCCGCACTGTGGGCAAATGTGGATGGAATAGGGTTTAGCCATGGCGGTTGCCTTTTAGTCTCCCCTACAGGACGGCGGATTGACCGGCTTCGGCTTTGCGCCTGGGCCTATGGGTTGATCGACCGCTTTCCCAGTCCGGGGCTAGAATGTCCATCGCGTCGGCCACGGTCATGGCGTCTTTCATGACGGGTTTCATGACGCCCAACTCTTCAACGAACGAATGAAAGCTCTTCTGCACATTGATCATGTTGTGCAGCATTTCATCGTGCTTGATGAGGAGTATTTCCAGCGTCATGTCCTGGTAACGGACAATCCTTACTTCCCCAGTTTTTGGGCAGGTGAAGCGATAGATCGAGTCGTAATGGCTCTTGATGCCGGAGAAGACATCAAGCTGCCCGTTTGTCGGCTTCTGCTTCTTCCCATCAATCAGCTTGTCGGTTTCGTACCGGAACAGCGCGTCCATCGCCATCCCGATGAGCTTCGGGTCCGGCACGAAGCCTTCCTTCGCCCGCTCGACGACATCGTTAACGGCCGGAGTCCCGGTTAACCCTTGGAGCACAAAGGCGATGCGCTGGCGCATTTCCTCGCTAAATAGGGGTGCGATTTGCGGTTTCATTTCTGCAACTCCTTCCTGATCTCTTGCAGGAACAGCCTGATGCCTTCTTCCAACCCCCCGTCCACCGCCTCTTCTATCCTTGATAGACACGCCTCCAGGTCGTCCTGCCGGTTGAACTCAAATTCCTTGCGGTAGGCCACCAGGGTCTTGGCGTTATAAATCCTATTTTCTTCGTGGTTGAATTTGCCCAAGTCGTCTATGAACCTGGAAAAGGCGTGATACAGCAGGTTCCGCCGGTCCTTGATGAGCTGCTCCTGATACTTCCTTTCCTTGTACTCGGCTTCCGCCAGGGTGTCGAGCTGCTTTTCGGTGATATACCCTTCCTTGAACCGTTGGAAAAGGTCGGGGTAGTCGCGCTGAAGGATGGCTATTCTTTGTGCTTCTGCGCTTCGGACTCTCCGGGCTTCGACGGCTTCGGCATAGGCGACGCTTAATTGCTTCTCCCCGCTAAGTACCATTTTCGCCGTTTCCGGGGATTCGGCCAGGACGGTCCTGGCTTGGCTGAGCAGGTTTTCAGCGGTTCGTTTTGCCACTCCGAGTTGTTCTGTTTTCACGACATCGTGAGAACCAGAACCCTTACGCTTTAATTTCGCCGCATCAGGGAACATCACCGCCGCGGCCATGACCTTTTGGCCGGTGGTCATGTGGCGGCGGGCGATGTTTTCGGAATAGATGAAATCGGTAATGTCTTCGGACGGGTCGAGAAAGCGGTATGCCGGTTCCACGCCCGCCAAGCGGCACGCCTCGCGGCGGTTCCTACCGTCGATCAGGTGCGGCTCGCCTTCGTACAGGCCGACGACCAGCGGATGCCGTAGCCCTTTTGCCTCGATGTCTTCCGCCAAGTCGGCAAGCTCTTCCTCGCCGAGCATGGGGAAGATATTCGCAGTGGGGTGGACCGGCAGCTCAAAGATGTCCACCGGACCTGGCGCGGGATGGGGCTGGACGGGGTGAAGGGTGGCTATCCAGCTCATGGCTTCGCCCCCCCCGAAGTTCCGCCGGAACCGTTCGTTCCCTGTCCCTCGAACACTTCCAGGAGGATAGTGAGTTCCGACTTCTTGGAGGCCAGGTACTCGTCTATCAGCTTGCGCCCGAGCGACGAGCAGTCTAGTCCCTGGTAGTTGGCAATCGCCGAGAACTGCCGCCGCGACGAGTCGGGCAGGTGGACGGTGATGGCCGCGATGCATTTGTCCATTTTCTTTTTTTTATCCGGCAATCGTTCGTTAAAAAACCCCCGGCAAGCCGGGGGAAGGCTCATGGGAAAACTACGCCGATCCAAGCCGCCTCGGGCGCGGGCGGTTGGATCCGTTAAATCATTTGCCCGGTCCGTTTCGGGCGTCGTCCAGGTCCTCAGCCACGTACTCTTGCAGGGGTCGCCCTGGCTGCGCGGATCGCCTTCTGCTGGGCTATCAGGGAGAGGGAGGCACCGCCGCGCCTGGCGTGGGTGGAGAAACACCGAAAAGGTCGGGCCGCAACTCGGCGCGCGTCACCAAGCCGTTGGTGACGCGTTCAATCTGGACGGCGCGTTCGGCAGGGACACGGCGTTTTTTCCAGCTATGCACTACCTGTTGATGCACGCCAATCAACCTACCGAGATTGACTTGCGACCCGGCGATATCGATGGCTTTTTGTAATGGCGTCGAATTTTTCATGTGAAAAACAATAAACAAAATGAATCTACTTGTCAACTATTTGTTTATTGTTTTTCACATGAAAAATTTATAAACTATTTGTTGACAAGCTTAAACAAAATGTTTATTATCTCCACACCAGCCATCCCGGCTGGCGCAACTCAGGAGAGCAAACATGAAAACGCTAAACAAAAGAATCCCCTTGAAAGACTGGCCGCCGCCGGAGCCTTGCCATGCAAGGACGGCGGGCACGCCGGTGCTGTTAAGGGTCGCCCTGATCGCAGTATCCCTCCTCTGGCTCTATTGCGTTTTTGTCACCATCGAAATGGGGGGGTGGCTGTTATGAAAAATTCATTCCTAAAACTCTACGCCCGCTGGCTCAAACACGAGCTGGCAGGCTGCAACAAGGACGCGGAATTCCACATGGAGATGTTCCAGGCCGCGTCCAATGACGCGGCAAGGATCACCGCCGCACTGCACAAACTCAAACCCGTCACCAACCCGCAGGGCGATCCCAAACTCCCCCGCCTGGGCAAGAGCGGGGGCGCGAGCGTCATTTACCGCAGGGGTATGCAGGCATGAGCGCAATTACACACCAGACATCCAGACCGGGCCATGACCCGGTGCTCCGCGACCTGGCCCGGTATGAGTGTGGGCAGTCGGATCAATCGGCCTACGAAGCCTACAAAGAGTCGCGCATCGAGGCGATTTACGAGGAAATCATCCAAGGGCACACCCTGTCCGACGCGCTCGGATGCCTTCCCGATGCCGGGGACTGGGCGAAGCGCATCACCCAACTGGCGCTTTCCGGCAAGGAGCGCGAGGCCGGGTATGAAGTCAGGGGGTGCATGAGGGAGTATGCCGAAAAGCTCTCCGAGGACTCCTTCGAGAAGGAGTTCAAAGAATTGTTTGACGTTCGGGGATAAAGAATGAACAACATGAACTACAGAGAATTGAAATGAACGCAACAGCAACCGCAACCAAAGAAACCGTAAAACAGAAACCCGGAACCTCGGAAGTCTCAACCTCCGTCCGCGCCCAAGCCCCGCGCTTCACAAACGAGCAGATCGCCGCCGCCTCGCTGCACTCCGACGCGGATTTGCCCGCGCTGGCGGAGGCGAAGGTGGCACCGGTGCCGCTCAGCGTCGAATACTGGTCGCCTGAAGTAGAAGGTGAAACCAAACGGTGCTGGATCCTCGGCATCGAGGACCGGGAAATCGCCGACATGGAAACCGGCGAACTTAAAGAGATCGAATCCGTGCTGTTTGTCGAGCAGACCGACACGGGGCAGATCAAGAGATGGTTCTGTGCCTGCAAGATACTCGTCGCCAACATCGCGGATGCCATCGAACGCGGAGAGATCATCCCCGCATCGCGCCTGACGCCGGTACAAATTAAGTATACCGGTATGGTAAAAAATAGCCGCAACGCATTCAAAAGCAAGCGGTTTGAAATTCTTCCGATCGTGTGGGTGCAATGACATGAACGACGTAAACTCCCTCTTTGAAGACTTCCTGTCCGCCGCGCCGAACCACCCCCCGCTGGCCTCCTTGCCTGTCGGCCCAAAGCTGAAGACTCCCGATGAGCGCCGCGCCGAATGGCTTGCGCAACGCTGGGGGCGGTTCACTGCCTCCCAGTTCCACCGACTGATGTCCAACGGCAAATTGGCCGACAAATTGTCGGCGGGTGCCAAGGCCTACTGCCTGGAAAAGGCCGTGGAAATAATGACGGAGGTTTCCGTGGACGGCTACGTCAGCCCCGCCATGCAGTGGGGCTTGGACCACGAAGCCGAAGCCGCCGAGGCGTTCATGGCCCGATCAGGGCTTTTGGTCGATAAACATAATCATGACCAAACATTCCTCACCCTCGGCGACTCTATCGGAGGCACGCCGGACGGCCTTATCAAAGGCTGCGCGGCGGGGGTGGAAATCAAGTGCCCCTCGTCCAAGGTGCATCTGGACTACCTTGGGATAACCGGCGCGGCCTCTTTGTTTGAAATCGCCCCGGACTACTACTGGCAGTGCCAGGGGTTGATGCTCATAACCGGCTACCTGGAATGGCACTTCGTAAGTTACGACCCGCGCTTCAAGGACGAGAAGCTAAGGCTCCACACCGCGCTCATCAAGGCCGTTGTGACGGACATACAACGGCTAGTTAAAAGACTGCCGTTGGCCATCCAGTACCGGGACTCCATCTGCGCCAGCTTGACCCACACCTGACGCGTCAACCGCATCACCGCCCTGCTTAGGGCGGTCCTGCGCATTGTGCGCATTTTGCTTCCCCATAAAAAAGAGGATGATCATTCGCCTTCCCACCTGAACACCGCCACCGCCGCGCTTGCCCGCTTCAGCCCGGTTCCGCAGAGGTCGCAGACGCATTTTCCCCACAACCCGACGACTAACCCCTGATAGCGGTCGCAGTGTTCGTTGGGGCAGGCCCAGCCGAACACCTTTCCCGCCGTCCCGGTTTTCGCCGGGTTGCCGCTCATGTGATGATGCATATCCCCGGCGTGGCACCGGATGACGGCACCCCCTTTAAAATAATGGCAGCTTGGTTTTGCCAAATCCTATTAGGATTTCCGTACAAATCCATGACCTCGGACATGCTGAGTGCGCGGTTGTAGACCCGCACATCCCACATGGCCCCCACGAAATTCTGTTGTGAGTTAGTGGGTTCGCCGCCGAAACTCAATACGGTGGTATCAGTCGGTGCCGTCGAACACGCGCCCGACGAAATCTGTTGGCCGCCGTCTCCAATCAGATAGAGCGTAGCCCCTTTGCGGATGCACACAAAATGATGCGGTATGCCATCCTTTAGCGTGAGATAACCAGCAGAAAATGCGCCATCTACATATGCAATCCATTGGTTTGAATTTAGGTTATTCCTTATTAGCGCAATGTTGCTTATGTTTTTCTGCAACAGCTTGTCATAACCAGCTTGTGATTTTACCCCTCCGATATTATTGAACCATAGTGAAAAAGTATAATCCTGAAGCACGGAATCAAACGTCGTGTAAGGGTTGTTTACTGTAAGGTTTTGAACGTAATAGTAACCGAAATAATTTGCAGGGCCATTTGTTTCAGTGACCCAGACGGGCGATACCGCGCTGGCATACGGTCCATGTCCAGAAGCAGTATTACAGTCATTATTTCCCCGGCTCCAATCTTTAAGCGTGGTCCCAACACCCTCGTTCATTGGCCAGAAGCCGACCAGCCCGCGTGCCTGCGGGCTACCCCAGTCCACAGACCGGATTCTACGGTTCGGCAGTATCAAGTTCGGCATTTAAACCCCCGATCCCGTATAGAGGGAATAAGCCACGGAACCGCTGGTCAGCGCCACGCCGCAATCGTTTTTGACAATTACATTGAGGTAAGGAGGCACCCACCCCAGCGCCGCCGCCACGCTGAATGCCTTGGTTTGTTGGTTCGCCGAATTGACCGGGACGGTGCCTAAGAAATACAAGTCAGACTCGTCGGTGGTTGTAGTCCCGCTAGTCGGCCCCGACGAGAAATTCGTGCCGTCCAGCGATTCCTGCGCGAATACCACTATCTGCTGGTCTCCTGACGTCACACCGTTTGGGAGTGCATTGACTTCCACAATCACATCCAGAGCATTGCTGGATGTGATTGTGCCAGCATTGACGTAGGTGCCGTTGGCTAGGGTTCCGAGCGAGCCGAGCGAAGTTTTAGTGCCGGGTATTGATGTGATTGTGGTCATTATCGTGTTCCTGCTAATGTGATTGCGATATTCGCCAGAGTAGAATCTGGCGTGTTGGGTGCGACAATCTCAAGCGTGTCGCCCGCCGAAAGTGTCGCCCCCCCGGAAAGCGTGAAGGTCGCCGTGGCGCTGGCCGTGAATACCACCGTCCCGACAGCCGAGCCATTGTGTTTGATTATGAAAGTCGCCGTCCCCGCCGAAGCGGTGAGTGCCACGCCGTGGGAGCCTGCCAATGCCGCCGGGAGGGTGACGGTGCGGTTGACGACATGGAACAACACAACCGCCGCTGCAATGGGCGAGCCGGGATAAAACGCCGCGATGTCGTAGGGCTGCGATCCGCCGCCGCCCCCGCCGGATGGCACCGACCAAGTTCCATCAGCTTTTAAGTATTTACCCGCCGCCGCCGTGCCAGCCGCCGGAGCCGGGACGGCCCCCTGGGTGCCGCCGCTCCCGGAATCGCCAACCATGGCCGGAAGATCCTCCGCGACGAGTTCACGGAATGCCGGGGCAGCCGCCGATCCGCTTGCAGGGCCAGCTAATATTTGGTTGGCGGATTCGGTTGCCAGTGTGGCAGTCAATGTCCCGGAAGTGGTCACTGGCGAATCGGAAACCTCGAAAATCGAAGGCAGGGAAAGCCCGACGCTGTTCACCGTGCCGCCGGATCCGGCCGGGACATCCCAACTTGCATCTTCGCGCAGGAATTTCACCGCCCCCGCCGTTGCGCCGGGATCAGGGACTATGCCCGCCGCGTGGTCCGCGCCGCTTGCGCCCATGACCGGAAGGTTTGCAACCGGGACAAAACCGCCTGCATCAAGACCGGCATACCCGTCCGGCTGGCCTTTGTTGGCCTGGTATTCGATATCCACTTCCGGCACGATCCGCTGGATCGTACCGAATGCCGAGCCAGTCCAGACTACTGAATAAATCGCATTGGCATTATTCGTGTCATACGTCGAGCTACCTGTCGGGCTGATGTGAGTATAGTAAGTCCCTGCCGCCACCGAGGAAAAATCAAACGATGTGCCGCTTGAACTGACTACGGTCAGCGATGCCGGAAGCCATGCGTAGCCGGGGGCGATGGTCAGCGTGGAACCCGAGCCGGTCGGCAAATAACTCCCCGCGCCAATGGTCGAAAGCTGTGTGCCAAACAACGCCTGTAGGGCCGATAATTGGGTGAGCGTGCCGGATGTAACCGACCCCATCTGTGAGATAAGCGTGTCAATCGCCGGGCCGATTGCGGCAAAATTGGCATTGAGCTTAGAAACGTAATTAGTGTCGCCGTTGGCGAACGTCAAAATTGGAGTAGTCATGTCGTAATCCTCAAAAGTATTCCGCCCTGGAAAATTCCAATCGCCCCGAACGGGCAGAAGCCAAACCCGCCCCCGTAATCGGCAAGCTCGCCAAGGGTCAAAAGCCGAGAAGTCAGGCTGATGTCCTCCGGGTTGCCCTGGGTGTTTTGGGATAAACAGACCGAGATAGTTGTGTAAGTTCCAGCTCCATTAGTGGCAAAGCCGGTAATTTGGTACGTCCCGGTATTGGTCTGCTGCAAGATCACGCCCATCCCGATTCCCGCGTAAATCAGCGAGTTATTGTTAGAGGAGATAGGTACATTCCGCAGCGGCGGGACTGTCCACTGGCCGGTCACGGTATCGGATCCAGGTTCTGGGATTACCGATTGCCACCAATTGACATTTTCGTATGCATTATTTATTGCGTAATTTACGTTGACATCGCAGACATAGCCCAGGCCAGATAAAAGCGTTGGGGTGCTTAAAACCGTCCCGTATAGCTGTTTAGCCTGAGTGGCCATTGTCGCCTGCATCAGATCGACTAAGATGCTCATGACGACCCCGGCGAGGGTATGAGAAATACGGTAAGCTGGACGGTCGGCTGCGCCCCCCTTGACAGATCGCGCAGGTAGTCGAGCACATACCATGTCGCGCCGTCATAGGTTGTGATGATGTCGCCGACTTCGATATTGAGGTCATCCACCATGGTGATCGTGGATTTCTGACTGCTGTAGGCTTGGAATTTCAGTTCGTTGACTGAAATCTGGTCAGCCATTGGTTCGCCGGAGATCAAATCGCAGCGCACCTCGGACCGGTTGAAATTCCAAGGCGGTGCGCCGTTGTCTATTGCCTCAGTGATGTTCACGCGATGCAGATAATCCCACGGCTCGCCCCACACTTCATAATGCCCCGTCCCGACGCAGGACATGGTGAGCAGGATTCCTAGAATATCCGCGCCTTCGACGAGTCTTCCCACAGGGATCGTCACGCCGCCTTCGACAAATAATCCGCCTGTCACAACATCGTCAGGGATAAAATGCGACGCAAAATATCCGACAAACAGTACGGTTAATAAGGTCGGCTCCCACGCCGAAGTCGTCACTTTTATCGTGCCGTGCCAGTCATCGTCCTGGGCATAATCCTCGGAGCAGAAATGCACCAGTCCCGAATTCGCCGATTGTTTGACGACCAGATAGGTATTTTCGGCCCGCTGGAATGGCGCGCTCCCGCCCGCCTGGAACCATATATCCTTGTTTTGGTGAAGCTGAAAATATCCGGCTGTGATACTCGCTTCGCCAAGTTTTTGAACTATTTGAACGACTTTAGTGAGATTTGGGTCGAGCCATGACAGTTTAAAATTGGTGATCGGCATCAATTGCCGCCCCTGGTTGAACGATATAATCCGATCCTTGGAATAGGTTTTCGAGGATGGCCGATCGAGGTTTCGGCTGTAATAAGTGATTAGCCCTTTACCATTAGTCCATGGTGTGAGCATGGCTGGCCAGAGTAAATTTGTTAGCATGTCCCATGCCGACATGGCCGCGAATTGGAGATTCTGCTGGTAAACCGAAAGCCCGATGTTATTCAGCAAATATTCCTGCGGGGCCATGATGACGGCAGAGCAGATATCTGCAGCAATCCCGTCGAATATCGTCCCCATTGGATAAACATTTGTCACCCGCTCTACGCCGCGCCAGGCATTGCACTGATCCCGCGTCCGTGCGCTGATGCGCATCTGCCGTGTACCCCTTTCCTCAATATACTGTGCGATGGAATAGACCATCCCGCGCCAAAGGATACCGCCGTTGAAAACCACTTCAATCCATTGGCCGGTGCTTGGCATTAATGTTGTGTAACTCCCGCACGGGCCTGAGTTCGCAATGGATGCCGGGAATTCTTCGTGCCATCTGATAGTCAAGTCAAGCTCGGTCGAGGTTTGCTGGCACTGTGCGACGAATGGTGTCAGGTCCACCGCGTCGGTCGAGGTGCCGCTGATGAGCATGTAGGGTGTCGCGCTAGGATGCCATGTGACCGTGACATTTCTTTGCGCATCCAATGGGAGTAAAGGCCAACTTGCTAACATATTATGCCGTCTGGGTTGCCGTGCATGTCACCGTTTCCTCAGCCGGGGTTATGCTGGTTACTGATGTCCTCAAATAGCCGTTGCTGTCGCTCAGCATTTGCGAAGGGGCAAACGTCAAGTCGCCGCCGGGGGTAAATGAATATGCCCCAGATACCCCCGATATTTGCTCGCCCGCATTGCCGTAGAGCCTGGACACGAAGGGGGTGATCTTGCCTTTTCGCGCCACATTGAGTGGCAGCGGCGGGGCCATCCCGTCAATCTCGGCATTGGGGAAATAGCCGGATATTCGCATTGTCGAACTGCCGTCTACATTGTCCGGGGAACCGGGGACGATCAATATCCGGTCATAGAATGTATCGTAGCCAAATCCAAATCGGGTAAATTCATTGGCATTGTTTTTTTGCAGGATGTTCATCACCCCGTATTTGTTGCCAGACGGGTAGCTGAAAAGCGTGGACGTGCCGGAGCCGGATATGGAAATGTAATAACCGTCCCTGATCGAATAGACTGCGGATGGCTCGCCTGCAACCCTGATGCTCTGTAGGAATTCGCCCGTGGACCAGCGGAATATCCCGACACACGACCAAGGTAAATATACGCAATTAGTTATCGACGCGACTAGTAAATCGTTTGGCATGTCGATGCAAAAAGCATTCATCAACGCCCAGTCGCCGCCATGCGCCCCCGTCAAACCGGTGAATTTCGCGGTATCCAGCGGCCCGTTGATAATTTGATATGTAGCCGAATCGTACTGGGTAAGAGTACCTCCGGCAAGCGAATACATCCAAAATGTGTTTGGCTCGAATTGTGCAAATGAATAGCCAATTGGTAATGGTAATATGCCAATCATGTAGTCACGGCCCAAATAGGCCCCCGTGTCAGGATCGAATTTCTCGAAATACGAACCGAAGCCGCCGGTCCCCATATTGTAATAGGTGTTAGTGAACAGCCACACGGCATAAGCCCATCCCCGTATTGAAGGATACGCGACTTGTATCACGCCAGCGGGTCCGATTTCCACAGCCCCCAACGGATAGGCAGTTTCGTCGTACATCCTCGGCGCATCGCGTAGTGACGGGTTGGATACGCCAAACGTGCCAGGCGAAGGGGTTGGCATGTAGTACATGGGGTCGGACTGGTAGACGAACCGCATACTCATGACGCTATCACCATCGCTGTTATCGAATCGCTACCTGGTGCCAATGGAGCATAATATGTAGTTGTTGCCGTACCGGTCTCATCGGTAATGCTTTGCGTCGGGTTTACCGTCCCGTCCCCCGAGTTCGTCCAATTGACCGGGAAATCCGGGCATGGCTCCCCTTGCGAGCCGGTTAGGATTGTCGTCACCGGTACGCTCGCACCCATCACTGGTATGGCCAATGCCGGATTCGACAGACTGACTGGTATAGTCTCAATGGCATAAATGCATATCCCTTGCAGTTCGTCGGAACTGCTATAGACGGCTATTATCACTCCCAATATTTGATCGTACCATGCGCCGAACAAAGCCGTGTAGGTCACGCCGCCGGATGTGAAAGTGGTCGGGATGTAATAGACATGGACTTCCCCCGTCAGCAGGTTTAGCGAAGTCACTCCCCCGCTAACGCTGCATAGCCAGACAGTATTTCCCCCGCCATCGCTGCACCAGTCGATGCTCATGGTCGATGTGTATATTATTTGATCCGGGCCAGTCGTAAACCCAGTGTCCGAGTCCACTTTATAAAGTGCCATCCCGGCCTGAACAAGATTGTACGTATCCCATTCGATAATATAATTGCCGATTCCGACATAAAAAAGCGTGTCTCCGTATGAAATACCCGTATTTGGATCGAATGCATACCAAGAATAACCAAGGTTTCCGGTGACTGGGTCATACCCAGATGCGCCTTCGATTATCGTTTTCCGCACCCGGCTCATGCCGATTACAGATCCAACACCCTGATTGCGGGCATAAGTGTAACCGTCATACTGGCCGATGCAATATTTAAAATAGGAAGCTGTTGATCCCCAAGAATTACCAACGACCTGCCCAACCAAGCCGATGTCAGGGAGCCATAGCGGTTTGTCGGTAAACCGGAACGGATTGAACCCCGAATATAATTCGTTGGATTGCACAAGGTATGGTCCACCAAGCAGGTTAAGCATTGGCGTGGGTCACACTAATAATGGCGGTCCCCAGTGCGCCCGGTGTGAAGATGGCTAATGCCAATCCAGACGAATCGGTCATTGTCGAGTTAATCGGAATCACCGTCCCGGCCCCGGCCAGCGACCAGGAAATCGTCATGTTCGGTGCGCCAGTGAATTGAATCAGCGAAGTTGCATCTTCGCGCACTATTTGCGGGATTGCGATTATCATAGTTTTCCACAAACGCGCATTGTCAATGTCACAGCTTGTGACACATAACCGCAAATTGAAAAAGCGTCCAGTTCGATGTCGTTGGCATTCCCGGTGGGGCCGCCCGTGGATAAGGTAGTCTCGACTTTCAGGAGGATGACATTGTAGCCATTGGTGTTGATGTAGTTCGGATACCACTGGACATAAGTTGACGCGGGGTCCGGCGGATTGGTCCACATCATGATCATCATGTTCAGCTGCGAAAAACGCATAGACAAACCGCCGGTGCTCTGCCAAATTTCTTGCACAATCACATCGCGTAGTTCGCCTTTCCAAAGCGTGTTTGCATAGCTGCTGAGGGTCATCGTCGATTGCCAGACCGGCGGAATGATCGCATCGGAAGACATGTTGCGCCAGGCGAAAGGCATGATGTCATAGTCATAGGTTCCGAATGTCGGATGGATTAGTCTCCCGGATCCGGCTGTTGCGCCCGATCCGCCGCCGCCTACTCCGCCAGAAATGACAGTGACCGGAACCGATTCCGTTGTTATGGTAGAGGCATTTTCAATGGTGAACGCCGACGTTGCTGTCAGTGTGGTCATTTTATTTACCGGTTTGCATATATCCCGGTTATTTCCCGCTCCATCCAATCGCGTAGCGTCATATTGGCCGCGCCTTGGGTAAGCTGGACTTGCACTGCCCCGGATGATTGGCTGCTGGACGCTTGGATGTTCGATGACGTACCTGCCGTTGATGCTGCTCGAACGGTATTAGCGATATTTGCGGGCAGAACCATTTCGTTCGGGTGGAGCATGAACAAGCCGCCCTGCCCGGTCGTTTCAGCACCCTGAGCCGCATGGCCTAAAATCATCTCCGAATCGGCGGATGACAGCGCATCCGCCGACTCTCCCATGCCGCCTAAATCCGCAATGGCACCACCCCCTGATGCATTTGAGCCGCCGAAATTGATCCCCAGCACACTTCCCAACAATGCACCCAGCAGGCTGCCGCCTGACGCGCCGCTTGATCCTGAACTTGAACCCGCCGCCGCCGCCGCGCCTGTTGCGGCACCCCCGAACAGGCTGCCCATTCCGCTTCCGCCGAATATCGAATCGCTGATTTTATTCGCAACCAGCTTTGCGAGGTTATTTTGAATGGATTTGAAGAATGCTTCCATAGCCTGCCCTGCGGACTGGCTGCGTGTGATGATTGAGGCAAACGCATCGGCAAACGATGATTGCATGTTTTTCGTCACATTCATGAAATCGGAGTCCGTGGTGGTTTTGATGGTTTGCAACTGTGTCTGCATTTTCACCAGGGCCGGGGTCAGCGAATCCGGGTTGCCCATCACCCCTTGCATTTCCTTGTATTTGTCGATCAATCCCTGCAAGATCGGGGTTTCGGACTTCTCGGCCTCTTCGATTTTTTGCCGCATCCCGTATTCGGAGAGCATCCCGGCATTATGCTGGTTGGTCGCCTCCATTTCCTTGGCCTGCATTTCGGCGATGGCCGCATCCCATGCCGCCTTGATCTTGTCGATGTTTTCCTTGGCGGTTTCGACATTGATGAGTTTCGATGTCAGGTCCATTCCTTCCGTGCTACCGGTTTGCCTGAACTGGTCCATCAGCGGTTGATACTGCTCGGTGACTTTGGCCTTGGTGGCCGAGGTGTCGGTGCTGCCCTTGCCAGTTATTGCATCCAGCTTGGCCTTGGTCTCGTCCAGGATTTTTTGCAGTGCTTTGTGGGCCTGCCCGATTTTTGTGGCGTCCTCGATTTGTTTGATCGCACCCTGGTTGGATGTCTGGGCCATCTGCCCTTCAATGGTTTTGATCTGCGTAAGGGTGGTGATGTATTCCGCCGATCCCTTGGTCTGTTCGGACAATTGCTGCTGATAGAGGGCCTTTTTCTTTTCCAACGCAGCCACGGTCACTGTGACTGACTGTTCGTCCAGGACTTTTTCACGGCTATAGTATTCGGACGCGCTGATTTCCTCGGCTTTGTAGGCCGCTTCGACTTCCGCCTTTTCCTTAGCCAATCCGCGCAGACGCGCCGATGCCTCTTCGTTGATTTCCTGCTCGGCCAGTTTGAGCTTCGCATCGGCGAGCTTGGAGGTTGAGCCCTCGTCCTCGAACAGCGATGCCGGGGCCGATAGGCCGGGGGCTTCCGGTGCTTCTTTCTTTCCCATTCGGCCCATCACAGCCGGGACGTATTTTTGTGTCTCTGCGGGCATTTTCGACATCCAGTTGGTGCCGGCCGATTTGACGGCCTGGGTCACTCGGTCGGGCCCGGCATTGTAAGCCGCAAGGGCTTTTTGCAGGTCGCCGCCAAATTGTTTGAGCATGTCTGACAGGAAATGCGCCGCGCCGGATATTTCCTGGCCGGGGTCGAATCGATTGGTGACACCATATTGGGCGGCTGTAGATGGAATCATTTGCATAAGCCCCGCTGCGCCTTTGGGGCTAACCACATCCGGGTTGCCGCCGCTTTCCTGGTGCATGATGGCTGGCAGCACGCCAGACGGCAATCCGTAGGACGATTCCGCCGCCGCCATTTGCAACGCAAACTTGCCGGTTTCCGTGGTGCTGGTCCTGATCACCTCGGCATTGATTTGCTGTAATGTTTGCAGCTTCTTTTGCAGAGATTCGATTTCCTTATCCAATTCGGCCTTACGGTCTTTCGCCCCCTGGATTTCCAACGGGTTGCTGGTTTTTCCCGGATAAGGTGCGATCCTTTTTTCCATTTCCAATTCCCCGGCCTTTTTCTGATCGAGCGCCGCCCTTGTTGCGTCTATTTCCGTGTTGGCATTCACTCCCTCGTGCCCTTTGCCCCCTTCCTGGGATTTGTAATAGGTTTCCCATGCGGTTGCCGCCCCATAGACAGCAGCGGTCAATGCGATTATCTGTGTGATCGGTCCACCCAAAATTGCGGCAAGCCCTGTCGATGCCGTGGCTGCTTCCAGCATGCCGGTGCCAAACTTGCCGATGGCCACGATGACTTTGCTTACTATTAATCCCTCCAACAGGGCCATCCCCGCATGTAACGCCGTGGCGGACTTTTCCACCCCGTCTATATTTGGGATGAGGGACGAAAAAGCGGATGACAGCGATTTTATCTGTGCGCCGATGACGGTGGCAGTGTCGCCGATTGCTTTGAGTGCGGCGACTATATCGTGGGAATGCGACGTGAACCCCTTCGCCATTTCGGTGATCACCGGCAAAAGCTGTTGACCTATTTTCATGCGAATGGCCTCGAAAATGTCTTTGACTTCTTCGATGCTGCGCTTGTATTCACGCGCTACGCCGGGGTCCATGCTGATACCGAACTCTTTCATGAAGCGGGTTGCATCCTCCACGGCCTCGGAGTTAAGCCGCGTCATGGCCAGCAAGTCTGCGGATCCGCGCTTGCTGATCGCCTTGGCAACAGCCTCCTGGTCAATCCCTTCTTTGTATTTTTTCACCACCCCAACTGCATTCATCACCACTTCGTTCAGCGACAACAAATTCCCTTTGTCGTCCTTGAACGCGACACCCCATTTTTCCAGATTGGATTGGTTGGTGACGATCTCCCGCGTCAGTGCATTCGCGGCACCGGCAAAAGCCTCGGTCGGCACCCCGCTGGCTTTCATCGCCATGGTGTAAGCCTGTGCCTCGGTCGCCGAAACACCCAATTGCCGCCCAAGTTTTCCTGCGGCAATCTCGGTGTCGGCCACTTCCCCGGTGAATTCCTTAGCGATAAAGCCGCCAGTGAACAGCGCGGTCAGGCCCATCATCCCCGATTCGATCCTCTCGAACGCGCCGACGATGCCCTCTCCGCCGGATAGCACGGATTCCTTCATTTCCGCCATCTCGGCTTTCAAGGCAATCCCCGCCGCCTGGAATTCGTCGAATTTCGCGGATATTTTTACTTGGAGTTCTTCAGCCGTAGTCGCCATATCATCATGATTACATTATGGTTTGTTAAGCGAAAAAATTCCGCCCAAATCGCCCAATCATCGCCCGAAGCCGTCCAGGAAATCCCCCGCCTGCGCTTCCGGCTCCATTTGGCGGGGCTTGTAGGTGCCGAGGTAGGCTGCAACTGAATAGTGGGTCGGGGGCGCGACCTGCCATTCGGCCTGAATAGCCGCATACCTCGGCATAGTCACGGTGTCCAGGGTTTCGTCCCAGGTCCACCCGGTCGCGCAGACGATCTGCGCGACCATCGAATCAATGTCTAGGGGCTGCCCGCCCCCGATGCGTTTCCCAAAGCCACCCCGCTGATACCTGCCATGGCGTTTAGCACCTCCTTGTAGTTTCCGGCATCGACCAGATCCAGCATGTCCTCTAAACTGACGGCCGGATAGTTGCGCTGCAACGCCATTGCGATGCCGTGCAAATTGGCCTCGAATATTTTGCGCTCGTCCCCTTTCGATTCCCTTATTTGATCATTAAGATCGTCAAGCTGGCGTAGAGTCAGCGGGGGCAATATCCATGCATAGCCGCCCATTTCAATCTTCGCGCCCTTGATAACGGGGGATCGCAACGATTTATTAATGTCCTCGATAGTCATTTTTAATTCCTAGACTGTGTTTGAATCTTCATTGCGGCTTCTGAAATACCGGTCGATGTCATACCTCAGCCGGGGTTTGTTGCCGGTCAGTTCCAAGACGCCAAAACTGTTTTTCTTGATGTCAGTCACCGGGTCGTAGTTGTTCGAGGTGAGTATCTGCCAGCGGTCCACATAGGCGCGGCGCTCCTTGGGGCCGTGCCATTGGTGCTCGATGGTACCCGGCACATAGCTGATATTCTGGCAGATGTGGGTTGTGGCCCGCTGCTGCCAGGCCATGACGGTGTTTTTGTAGTCCTGGCTGATGTTGCCGGGTAGTGATGCCTCGGCTTTGCCAACCAGTGACAACGCCATGTGGTGGTCGCCCGCGCCAAGAATGGCAATCTCAATCATGCCGCCCAGCCAGTCGAAGGCTTGGCGGGTAGCTGCCCAAGCGAAGCCCGGATGGGGGAATGTGTAACCGTTTTCCCACTTGCCGCAGATAGGGCCGCCATCCCGGAAAACTTTGCAGAATGATGTGTGCGCTTGTAGATGTTCGCCGTCCGGCCCGAGGTCGTAGCAGTGCGCCCAGGGCTGAACCAACTGATAAAGCTGCAAGGCATGGACCGTTTCCGCCGCCCAATGGAGATGTCGAAACATAATGTCGGCATCGGCCCAGCATAAATATTTCCAATCTGGCGGCAGCCGCGATATGCCGATATTGATGAGGTTTTCCTTGAGCCAGAGCATTGTGTGCGCCCTGACGTGGATGATGTTCACATTCGTATAGTCGGCATCGACAATCTGGAACGGCCTCTCCCCGTATTCGCACTCGACCACAGTTAGCCGAACCCCGCTGTCCAGCATATGCGCGACAAACTTTTTGAATAATCTAATTCGTGAATGCCAGCGGATCGGGTTGTTGATCACCGTGACAACATCGAGCAGTTCGGCTCGCATTGCGTTTACTCCTCTTCCTTCGATGAAAACCAGTCGAACATGGCGATGACCCCACAAATGGCGAACATCCCCAGCACGAACACCGCAATCGCAATCAGGTGGGCGCTCATACCAGATCCAGATCTTTTTGCAATGCCGCAAAATTGATTGTCTTTGAGTTTTTGAATTCTTGCGACAACACGGCCCAGGCTTCGTCGCCATAAACTTTAAACCAGCGATAAGTCATTCTCCGCACCTTGCCCCATGTGACCACGTAAAAAAAGTCTTTGTCATAACCGACAATGGGGACTGCATGTCCACCCACAACCGGCTGCTCCAGCCAGCCCGGTGCCAAATGCCAAGGTTGGCCGTCGTTAAATTGAGTCTCGGCATTGGCCGGGACTTGAATGCCGACATAGGCAAGCCCGAATAATGCGATGGCCTGTTGGATCAGGGTTTGATTATGGATATTGACCGGTGCGTAGCACACGATTTCGTTATCCCCAAAAAGTCCGGTTTTTTTCCAAATCGACAAGACATCCGATTCAACGAGCCCGGTGTCCTGTCCGCCGGTCAGCGCAAAATACTGGCCCTCGATTTCTGCCGTATCAGGGACTGGATCGTTAGTCCTCGCAAGCACATTCCAGCATTGCAGCGCGTGGGCCACGGCGGCGATGGTGCAATTGCCGTAAACGTCGTTGCCGTCCATCGGCCAGACGGGGACGGCGGAATAATTGTCAATCGTTGGCGGCGGGGGCGGTAAAGGGTATGTAAGGTAGGCTTCCAGCACTTTCAGTGCCTTCGGGAATATCGGATTTAGTTTGCCGTACTTTTTCATGGTTCACTCGATCTTCAATGGTTGGAATTCAATTTTTGACAGCCGTTTGACTCCTTTGAATGACGGGACGCGCTCAAGATAGGCAATGGCCCTCGCCCTGTTTGCCTTTACCCAAGTCGCTGGGATCCGGTAAAGTTCTGGCAGTTGGGCGGATGGGACGTATGCCGAGATTTTCATCACGGCGTCGATTGTCATATCCATCATGGCCTGCCGTCCAATCGGAAAAAATGCCTCGATTTTTGGTGGCGAGACGCCCTCGAAAACGAGGATGGCCACCGGTTTGGTCGCCTCATCCCATTTTTCGATCTCGTCTATGATAGCGAGCACCCTGATTTTTTCACGCCGTGCGCTTTCCAATGTCTGGGCATTGAAAAAGGGGTGGAAGCCGCTCGCTATCCATTCATTGATCGTATGCAGAACCGAATGGACTACCATCCCCGCCGCCGCTTCGCTGATGCCAAAAGCCTCCGCAATCTTGCCGGTTTCACAACCGGCAAGCGCGTTTTCAAAGATGAGCCGGTCCTGCGGGTTCATTTAGGATGCTTGTGCAAAAGCCCAGGTGCCGATGTTGTTCGCATCGTCGGCAAACGCGGCAAAGCTGAAGTCAGGCTTGGTGAAATCCTCCAAAGCCGACTGGATTGTGAACTTTGCGGCGATCGCCTTGTTTAGCGTTAAAACACTTTGCTGCGCATTATAAGTCTGCATGAATACGGCCTGGAACGCTGCAGCCACGCCCATCAACGCGTTTTTCATGGTAAGCGTCTCGCCCGCTGTCGCATCGCTATAAATGTAGGTGATCTGCACCGGCAGTCCCTCCATGTCGGTGAAAAATGTATAAACGCCAGCCGCCACTTGGTACTGCCCGGTCGCTAGTGTGCCAGACGATGAAATGCGGATCATTTCCGCGCCAGTTGCCGGGTTGATCACACCCAAGTCGGATGTCCAATTCGCGCTGTTTGCCACCGTCACGGCACTGGATGTCACGGTGCCGTTTTCAAGGTCGGCAACCGTTGACGTACCTGCCGCCAGTGTGGAGTTGGCGAAAAATACGCTGTTCAGGAATTGACCCGCTATTTGAGCGAATTTTCCAGACCCGTCGATTTTCACCGTGCCTCTAGCGGATGCCAGCGGGAACTGATAAGCGCCAAACAAATTCACCGTGTTAGCGTTGAAGTCCACGCCGATCTGCTGGACCGCGCCGAAACGATTAGGGGTCGGGTTTGCCACGCCCGGAACTGTGTAAAGGTTACCTGCACCAAATGCATACATGATTTTAATCCTCGATTGAATGATTGTGTATCGTCATACCGTCGCCAAAACCCTTACAGGAATTAGCGCTACTGTTTGCTGCCCCAGCAGCCCCTCGTCCGTTTCTATTTCGCCTTCGATCCAACAATGAGAGACTGCCTGGCCCAGCGTCAGCACATCGGTTGTGCTGTTGTCCGGCGCGAATGCCGCCTCAATCAGATCCAGCAATTCATTCTGGATCGTGGCCGGGACATCCTCGGGGTTGTCAGCATGGGCATAGAGCGCGAGTTCGTAACTGTAAACCCACTTCGGAGGAAGCCCACGGAGCTGCTCGACATATTGCCCGGTCTGCCGGATGAACAATGCCGGTTGCTGGCCGGGCGAGACATCGGAAAAGTGTTTCCATTTCCGGCTTACCGTGACCAGCCCCGGAATGGATGCGACCAGGTTGTAAACCGCCTGAGCGATGTTTTCCCGGCTAGTCACTGGTATTTAATCCTGCGCGTTAGAATGCTCATTACCCCGTCCAGTTTTCCTTCCATCCGTATCTGCATGGCTTTCGACTCATTTTTGTCATCCCTAATCTCAAGAATTTGGGCTTCGATATAGCGTATTCTTTCTTCGGTGATTGGCAATATTCCATGCCCGACGGTCGCTTTAAGCTCGCTGATGTTCGCGTACATCGAATTCGTCCTAGCTTCGCTTTTTACGTCAACCGATTCGATTTTCGATTCAAGTTTTAGCCCCCAGGCTATCCCGCCGATTAACGCCGACATGATGATCATCATCGAAGCGAGGTCGCCCCATGTTTTCGGGGCGGCGGCGGCGAGCGGGCTTGGAGGGGGCGGCCTTGCATCTGCTCCGGCCCTGCGCTCGGTTCCGCTGCGCCGGTCGGTTCCGCTGCGCCTCTCCTTCTGCAGCCATGAGTCCGAAACTAGCGACATTACGAAAAAGTCCCCCTCAGGCTCATCGCCACGTTAGCCAGGCTCGCATCTACCGTGCCTGGGAAAACCGCTGTCAAGATATCGCCAGCCGCCAGCGAGAATGCCGCCGAAGCCGCGATGGCCGCCACGGCCCCCGAAGCCGCAAACGTCGCCGTCCCGACTGCCGATCCGTTTTTATTGATCGTGATCACCGAACCGGTTGCCGCCGCCGTCCCTGCCTTGCATTTCGATGTCCCAAGGCCGGAGGGGAACGAGCAAGCATCAGTGGCGATGAACATCAATAGAATTGCATTTGCCGCCGGTACGCCGGGATAAAACCCGCCGACTATCACCGGCCGGCCGGATATGTTCGATGCCGCCGCGCCCGGTTGCAGTGCCGATGCCGCCAGCGCACCTTGTGCCGCCGTCGCATAGCCGGAAAGCGCCGGGATGTTGGCCAACGGCACTAGGCTGTTGGAATCTAGTGGGCAATAGCCGTTCGGCGCGCCCTTGTCCACAAGCAATTCCACGCCGGGAAGGGTTTCGCCCATAATCTCCCATCCAAGCGAAATAAACCCGGTCACATCCTCGTTGTTGATCTGCGCCTGGTTGTTCGCATCGACATCGTAGCGGATGCCGGATTGTCCTATCCCCCGGGCGGTGCCCGCCGGAGCCTGCATTAAAATAGTCATGGATATTGCCTCATTGTATAGTCAGCGTCATATCGTCGAACCATATAGTTCCGGGCCCTTGCGACTGGAATTCTGTTGTGACGGCATAGGTTCCCACCGGCACCGAACCGCAAGCCTCCATCAATCCCCACACTGAGGCATTAGCCGCCGACGAGCCATGGACGGATTCCGCGACTGCCCCGCCGCGCGATTTGAACTGAAGCACCACACCGCCCAAAGCCCCTTTTGCATACACATAGGCGCAAAACTCCTGGCCTGCCGCAACGCCATTTGTATTTGTCATCCATGCGGCGCTGGCAGTGGATTTGTTGATGATTTTCAGGCTGTGGGTAGGCGAATGGCTTTGCTGATTATCCCACGAATAAAAGGCATTCAGGCCATTCGCATGGTAGCTGGCCCTGGGGTAATTCTCGAAATCATTGGTTGCCAAGATCGTATAGGGCGAGACCGTAAAAGTGACTGCCGATAACCCGCTGAATAAATGTGGCGATACCGTTGTCAATTGGTAAAACGCCGATACTTCATGAGTCCCGGCCACCAGCGTTGATGGGATGACATAGTAGCAACTGCCGTCTGTTTTTGTCGGCGTGTTTACCGGTGCGCCTGTATCAATCGTTATCGTGCAGATGTTGGGTGTGGGAGTCCCGCCGGTATATGCCCCCGAGATCACCTTCCATGCCTGTGACTGGCTGGAAAACAACACTAAAACCAGGAGGGCGACCAACCGTTTCATCGCATGGCCTCCCTAATTCCCGCATTCATGCGCTCGATGATTTCGGCTTTCATTTCCTGCAAGCTCGGCTTCATGTAGGGTCGCGCAGGGATATTCACAGACTTGCGCAGCAAGAAAAGCGACACGATTTTATTCGCCGCCAACTTCTGCCAGAGGATCAAATTTTTGCCCCCCGATGCCGCGCCGCGCTTGAAAAACGTGTTCGGATAGTCCCGCGCCTTCGGGTATTTCATCACGGCCGCCCCGGTGAGCGCCGCCTCCAGCGGGATCGTCAGCCACTGGCTGGTTTTGCCTGCCGTCACGGTCCCCCCCAGTTCCTGGATCCGCGCATACTCGGTTTTGGTTCCGACTATCGCATCCACGCTTGATGCGTTGGATTCCATAGTCCCTAGGATAGACCGCGCCAATTTTCCGGTCCTGCGGTGCAGCACTTGGCCAGCCAGCTTGTCCCGTTCAATGTGTTTTGCCAACTTGACGGCGATTCCAAGCATGACAGGCGTGAGGGTCGCTTGTATTTTTTCCAGCTTTTCCAACCGGGCTTCAAGTTTTGCAGCACCTAAAAAAGTAACTTCGATGCTCATACCGGCACCACCTTGCGAAACTGGTTTAGCATGGCTTTTGTGTCGGCGCTCAGGTCAGACTGGCTGAAAGCCGTGGTCTCGCCCGCCAGCCCCTTGCTGGCCAAGCCGATCCGGTCGCGCTCGCGGTATTTGCGCCCGACAAGATCTATGCAAGCCTGTTCGATCTCCGCTGGGACATAGCCATAGGTGATCGCAATCAAACTTCCTGCATCAGATGGATCGAAAGTATAAATGCCGTCAACCGCTGAATATTGGCCCTCCCCGCTTGGAGTCGCGTATACATTGGAAAACTGGACGCCTCTGGCATAGACCGAAACATCCGAAGTCCAAAGCAGCAAGGTTTGCAGGGTATATGGGGAAGCATACGGAATGGTGAAAATTTCGACCGTCTGGAACCCGGCTTTATAGAACACCTGCACATTGTCGATGCCAAGCCGGAAGCGGTAGCCATCCAGGATGATTTGGCTAAAATCAAAGGTAAAACCCGGCAATGTCGGCCCAGGTTTTGCTGGTATCGGTTGCCCGTCTATCGTGACGGACTGCACAGATAAGATGGGATAGTTAGCGACATTGAGCCGGGTGCTTCCGGTACCGCCGTAGGTTTCGCTGTAGGCCGTCAATTCAATTTCGCGGTTGATCCATCCTTTGATGTATCCCGTGGCCGAAACGATGAGCCTACTAATCAGGTCGTCGTCCGTTTCGGTGGTCAGGTTCAGCCATGCTTTGGCGTTATCAAGGGTTGTAAACTGGATCATAGCCGCCTGAACCCGTGGTATGTCAGATCGTTTGTCGCCGCTTCGGGCACGATGACCACGCCGTTTGCGTTTGCCTGATATTCAATCCCGGCATAGGCGCAATTGGAGCCGAGCATGGCCGCATATCCCGGCGGGATTGTCAGCCCAGCCAGAATATCCACTGCCTCGAACTCCTCGTTGACCTCCCCGGTCAATGCCGGGGAGTCGATCTCAACGATCTTACGCCTTGCACCCATCAGACACCCGATTGGATGTTGTTCAGGACATAAAACGCGAACGGGGCCAGCACCTGCAACACGCCGTCGAATGTGGAGGCATACGTGTACTGGAACGTCTGGATCGGCCATTCTGTCGCGAAATAGTCGCGGCGCAAGCGTTTGCGAATCAGGATGCCCGCGTTGTTGATAGCGTAGGGAACACTGTCGGACCAGAACACCAACGTACCCGGCGGGACGTTCGGATGTACCGTCAACTTGACTTTCGTGCCGGTCACTTTGTTGACCATCGAACCAATGACGGTTCCCGCGTCGATGCTTTCCGGGTTTTTCGCGTCGAGGTTGAATCGGAACAAAGGCGCGCCGCCGCCGTTGATAACTAGGTGGTTGATGTCCACGGCCTGCTGCGAATTGATGAAAATCTCGTTCGGGCTGAGGCGGTAAGCGTTGTACATGTTCAGAAACACGTTGTCGATCTCGTTGATGCCGCCGCTCGAGTCGCTCGTCAGTTTCGTGCCGACCCCCGGAGTGCCGGTGGGCAAACTGGAATAGTAACCGCCTTTAAAAATCTGCGTCACAAGGCCGTCGTATTCGTAATTGTCGGTCGAGCAGTCGGAGGTGGACAACGCGCTGAATAATTGAGTAGTCGTCTGCGGGGTCGTCAACAGCGCAGAATTGATCGTGGTCAACGCGGTGAGCCGTTCGGCACCTGACGTGCCGACATACCAGGCATAGGCTGCCGCGCCGGGGACTACTGAGACACTCGCCTGGATGCTATGGGTCGAATTGCCGTCCGAGGCAGTTGTCACGGTATTATGTCCGGGTTTGCCCAGTCCGCCGTTGCGTGTGAATGACGATGCGCCATTAGCTGGCGTGATGCTGATCGTGCTGGCCAGCGCGGCGGTCGCTAGATTGAACGACTGCCCGATATTACCGTTGTTGAACCCCGCCACCTGTTCGTATCCAGCAAGCGTAAGCGGCACGCAGTAGACTGAATAGGCCGTCGCGGGGAGATAAGTGCCGCCGGTCCCCTCGTCAGTGAGCGTCGGCGTGTAGGTTCCACCCATGGTCAGCGAGGTGTTGCCCCAAAGGTCAACTTGCTCTTCTTGAATCATCAACGACCACAGCAAATTAGTGACCGCCCGCGCTTTGATGTCGTCGAACCCTTCCGCCGCCCAGTCTGCCTGGAAATCAACCTCGTCTTCCATGGATAATGTTTTAAACGCCGCCAAATAGTCGGATGTGGTATGGGAATTCGCCGTGTTGCGGGTACCGAACGGTACGGCCGCCCGCAGGCCGGCCGTGTTGATGCCGGTCACGGCGCGCCAGTTCGCCTGAATGCCTTCGCCGCCAGTGATGCGCGGGATGCGCTGCACGAGGGGGTAGACTACCGGGAATAGGCTCAATGCCGGAGCGTCCAGTGCATATTGTGTCAACCCGCTAATAGCAGAGCCTGATTGCTGCCATCCAGCTTTTGCCAGATCGCCGCTGTTAAGTGGGCTTGCCAGGGATTTTTTCACCTCGGCAATGATTTCGTTGCTGTATCGTTGAAACATGATAATTGCCTCTATATTTTAATAGGTTAGGAAACGCCCCGGATCCGGTACTGCAGTTTCAGGAATGCGGCGGATTTTTGGATCGGCGGAATGTCGCTGTCGATGATCTTTTGCACTTCTGCATCGATGTCAACGCCGTTTGGTTTCGCGCCTGTAGCATCATCGCCTTTGCGCACCGCCTGTAGGCGGATGTTAGTTTGCGCTGGCATCGCCTCAAGCTCTGCGATGCGCTTGGATAGATCGGATTTCTCGCCTTCAATTTTAGTTAGCGCGGCCTCGGCAACCTTTAGCTTTTCTAGTACATCCATTTTTTGTAGATCGTCCGGCACTTGGGCTTTGTCGCCGCTGCCGCAATCCGCGCCGAGCGCGATACTGTGGTCGTGGATCTGCTGGATATGCTTTGCATCAGCGATGCTGTTTCGCGCACCGGTTTTAGTGAGATCGAAAGACTTGTCGGCCATGCGCACATCGTCGTAATCGCTCGGCTCTTGGATTTCCGACGCGATGAAAACTTTAAGCCCGTCGATGACCTGCTGCAAAGCCGCCATTTGCCCTGGGTCGCCTTCGGCCCTCTCTCTCTCGAACAGCATGTAAATGTCCGACAGGCAGGAACAAGCCCGCGCCGCGTCCCATGCCTCGCCGCCCATGTACTTTTTGAGGTCAACCGGATCGTCGGTCTTGCTTGTCCAGTCTTCCGGTAGCTTGTCAGTCGCCCCGAGTGCTTTGGCTCGCTTGACGATGTGCTTTTTGACTGCGGCCTTGTCCTTCGCGCGCCCGTAGGCTTTGATCGCGTTTTCCAGGTCGCCCACGGTGATGATCGGGAACGAGCCGTCCGGCATCGCATGGCCCTTCTTTGCCGCCTCCTTGCGCTCGTCTTCCGTAAAGTCCCGTTTGACGGTGTAGCCAGCCGGGTTTTCAGCCGTAACAGCTTTCAGGTCGTCATCGTCGTTAGGTAATGTTTTGTCATCGTCGGGGTCACTCGCATCGGATTTGAACACGTCGAAAATCGCCTCTGGGTTTGCAGGTCGGTCAACTAAGGAAATTTCAGCTAGCCGTAGCTTAGTTACTACATTGTCAAGCCGTTCGAGGGCTTTGCCGCCGATGGAAAAACCTTTGTATACACCTTCCTTGACTTTGGCCCACGCCGAATCGTCCACCACCTTTGCGGCAAGGTACAAGCCCTTCCCGTCAATACTAGCTTCCTTTGTCACGCCCACCGCGCTAGCTTGATGCATTTCACGCACGTTTCCGAAGCGCATATAGTCAGGAAGCGCCTCTTCAATGGCATCCTTGCGCACGATCTCGCCCTGAGAATCCAGCGCTTCGGTGCTTGCATAGCCATAGACCATCCGTTTTTCATCGTCGGTCTTGATAATATCTGCATAAATCTTCATCTTATTCGCCTCTTAAAACTGGTGAAAGCGTACACCGGCAGTTGGGATGCGCCGGGGGCCACAGATCGCCGCTCTGAAACTCGTCTTCAAATCCAATCACACCCTGCTCTCCGTTCGCCGCGCAGTCTTCGCTCACTAAATCGTCATTCGCCGTAACCCACTCCTTCCGGTCCACAAGCCCCGATTCTCGGTAGACGGCCACATTGCCTTGAATATCGGCAAACGCGCACTCGGTACGCGCTATCATCATCGCCCGTTTCCCCCCGAACGCCGGGTCGCCAGTGACGGCCTGTCCGAACTTGGTTGCGCTCCATCCCTCTTGTTCGGCCTGGACAGTCAATTCTCTAAGCCGGTCCCGGGTCGTATCGCTGATGACCCATTTCGCATCCGGGTTGTCTATTACAGCGCCGTCTGGCATGACGCGCTTTCCTACCAGTTCCGCCCCGCGCTCGGTCGCATACTGAATGGCCTGCGGGTTCGCCAAGTCGAAGATCCTCTCGTCGTCGCTCACGCCGATCTGCACCACCGCCGCCTTCACCCCGGCCTCCGCCGCTTTTTTCAATGCTGATGCAGCGGGCAGCACGAGGGCGGTCCAATCGAAATCTTGCAAGGCTCCCATGGCTGCCTGCGCCTGCTCGGGTAGAAATAGGTTTTCTGCGTCGTCGGCTTTGCCGATTTTTTGTACAGCCTTAACGATCTGTCTAGTTTGCTCTGCATACGCCTTTGCCAAAATGCCGGCCAATTCATTCCTTGCATCCCTCACAGACTTGCGATTCGGGTTGATGGGCTTGAGGGCTTTTTTTTTTCCAGCCTTGGCTATCTTCGCCGCCGGTTCCGGCTTCGGTTTCGCACCCGCGAAACTAGCCGCGCCGGTCCCTGGTTTGGTTTGGTCGGCGGTGAATTCTGGCAATCCAGGCTGCGGCGGCGGCTCGTCCGGTATGTATTGCGGGTCGATGCCTAGCCGATTGGCCACATAGGCCGGGTTGTAAACACCTGCATTGATGTAAATCTGGTCGATCTGGGCCTGCACCAAATGGTCAACTTCCTCGTCCTGAGTCCAGTCGAATTCGAGATCGGGCGCGTTGAAGTGCTTGTGTACGATGTAGTCCATCAAAGTTTTCACCCAGCGCTTGTGCGGCTCCAGGCCCTCCTCGGTCGCGGTTTCCTTGGCCGTCTGAGCGGTAGCTCGGTTGATTTCCTTGATGAATGGCTGCGGACTTACACTGAACGCGAAGCACATGACGCGGGCCAGCCATTGCTCGGCTTCGCCGAATAGCTCGCCCTTGGTTATTTCGTGGACGTTGATGCCGCCCGGGATGAATTTCGCGTGGGATTTCGCTTTCAAATTCCCTTCCAGCAGCGAATCCCAATAATTTTGGAAGATCCGTATTTGCTCGGGAGTCCAGGTATCAGGCACCCCGATCAACGCCTCCGGGATGTTCCCCTCGGTAAAGGTGTAAAGCTGCGTGATCTGTCTGCGGAGCGCAATGTTCACGCTCATGATGATCTGTTCCACCGGCCCGAACCCATAGACATGCCCTGGCCGAGGGTTGCGGGGCCAGTAAATGATCTCGTCGCGGGTATAGTCAACCGCCGGAACGCCGTGAATGATCTGCTGGTAGGCCGGTGAGGGCGGAAGCGGGGATCGCCCGTAGAAGTCGATCAGTGGCGTGATGGTCGTACCGTCGATCACATCCAACGCGTAGACACCGCCGCCGCGTGTCGGCGTCGGGAAAATGGTCGGCGCATCCAACACAATCATGTCTTCCATTACGAGTCTCAGCCATGCGCTCCACGAATGAAGCTGGTCGGGGTAGGCTAAAAAATCCATGATCTTGTCGCACCGCGCATCCGGGTCGCAGCCGTCCTTCGGCTTGATGCTCCATTCCAGCCCGCAAATCTGGTCTTTGCGGGTTTCGATCAGGAGGCGCAGGAGATCGTAAGTGTCTGCCAGACCGCGCAATTGCGCAAACGAAACCGGCTCGGCGCTCCGTGGCGTGAAGCGCAGATTCTGCCCGGTCGGATAGTCGTAGACGCGGCCATGCGCCTGCTCCTGGGCTATGGGCGCAAGCGGCTGTCCGGGCGAAAACCACGAAGCGGGGATGATGTTGCGGACCATCCAGCGGCCAGTATTAGTGACAGAGTTTCCCACCACCCCGAAAAGAGTGTCAACGATGTTCTTGTCGTAGGGAGTCTGTTTTGGCTGGCTGTTAGACATCTATCACTTATAAAAAAACTTTATCACTGATAAGGTTTTGCTTATAAGTTTTAAACACATGAATGTCAATTGTTTTTTAAGGCGGCGTGAGGATGCGGACATGGCAAGGCAAAATAAATTTGCGCCCTCCCCGTCAAACCTTCGCCTTCGCGGCCTCCCCCGCCATAAACCCGATCAGGCCGAACCCGCTCTGCCTGATGATGGGCTCTAATCCATAGCGCACGGCATCCCAACAATGCTCGAACCCATCAGCCAATACCGGCAAAATGTCGCCAGACAGCCGGTCGGTTTTATAGCTCCACAGCCGCGCTTCCTCGGCTGCATGGATGCAGCGGGGATGGATGACGATGGACTCATAGCCGCGCAAGTGCGCCACACCGTCCTCCACGCTCCCCTTTCCTTTCTCGGCTCCGACGATGTTGAAGCCCTGGCGCTGCATGTAGCTGATCGTCTCCGGCCGCGCCGAGTCTGCGCGGATCAAATGTGAACGGCTACCCGGCACCGTGTCGAACAGGTTTGCCAGATGGTCAATTTCCACGCCCACGCCCCACGCCTCATGCTCTACATACAGCCGCTGCCCGTGAATCCACAGCTTGACCAGCGCGGTCGGGTCCACCGAAAAACCCCAGTCCGCCCCGAAATACGGGCCGTCCCAACCGTCATCAGGATAGAATGATTCAATGCGATACTTGCCTTTCAGCACTTGTGCGTCAGTATGGGTGCGGAACTCGCCAAGCCAGACGTGGGCGTAGGCATCCGGGTCGGCCGACTGCATCCACTCCCGCTCGCGGGGCAGGCTCGTTTTTCCGAACCATGGATTTGCATCCCAGTTGACTTTGCGCACGATTGAGCCGGGCGGCGGGTTCTTCGCCATCCGCATAACCGGGTCGGTGGGCTGGTCGGGGTTGAAAGTGATCCATATTTCGGAGTTGGGCTTGCGGATGGTTGGCGTGAGGGTCTCAAGGCTTGAATGGCTCACAGTCTGGCCCTCTTCGATCCAACAAATGTCAACGCCCTCGAGGGATTTTAGCGCCTGGGCATTATTCCTCATGCCGCGAAGCCCCTTGAACAGGAATTCCGCGCCGATAGAAGACCGGATTGCGTTTTCCTTGACATCGAATTTCCCGGTCAACCCCATCTCGACAATCTGATCGCTGATTAACTGGTGAACAGAGTCTTGGATTGAGTTTTGCAGTTCCCGTGCGCAGAGGATCCGCACGGGCCGCACCGAGGCGCGAATGACCGCCATGCGGGCGAAGGTCCAGCTTTTTGCGCTGCCCCTTCCGCCGTAAGCTATTTTGTAGCGGGTTTCAGGCCGGGAGGGCAGGAACTCGGCCGCCCACGGCGGCAACAGCGGTTCACCAACCCAGTTTTTCCGGGTCGATCTCATCGCCGCCTAGTATCAGGGTGACTTTTCCGCTGTGTTCCAGGATTTGGGTTTCTTTCCAACCGGCGTTGCACTTCAACCAAAACATAATGGAGGCTTCCTTCTGGTCATTGATGTTGGCCAGAAGTTTGTTGGTGACATGGGCAATGCCCAGCGCCTTGCCTTTTTTTAGTGCCTCGGCAAAATCCTTAGAACCATTTCTCCTTCGCCTCAGCGTTTCAATGCCGATCCCCAGGCACTCGCATATCTGTTTTTCAGTCAAGCCCAGTCCGGCAAATGCTTCGACCTGCTTTAAATCTAATGGAATAGGTTTCCGGCCTGCCTTAGACATCGATCGACTCCGGGATTTTTGTGTGGCACTGCTCGAACACCGCAGGCGGCGAGTAGCCTATGAATCCGTCCCCGTAAAACACGACATAGCCGCCAGGCTGCGGGCTATTGCGCTCGTGCCAATGCTTTGGCAGATTGACAGGCGCCAGCGCATCGTCTAACGGCATGACGCTGATCTTGCCCTCGCTTGGAAGCTCGACCATCCAGCCTATTTTTACCGCCCTCACGATGCGGGTGCATTGGTATAGCGGGTATTTCATGATGTTCATAATCCTCCAGGCCGGTTCGGCCCATTTCAACCCTGGTTCTGTCGCCATGGAAGGGAATCGAACTGTTCGGCCAGAAACCTATGGCAACAATGATCCGGCCCCACTGACGGATAGCCCGCGTTTAACGGCGGAGGGTCCACCCTACACGACAAATCGTCCGCCGCCCGGTTGTATTTGATCACCCACGCGCAATTTGCGCAGCGCATCATGGCCACGGCTACCCCGCCTTCGCGCTCATGCTGAAATCAACGACGACATCGCGGCTTCGCGCATAGCCTTCCTCGTAGTCGCCATATCATCATGATTACATTATGGCATCGCGGCTTCGCGCATAGCCTTCCTCTATTATCGCCTCCCGCGCGCACCTCTCCTGGCAGAACTGCGAGTGCGCGAAGCCCAGCATCCGGCTGGCGACATCAAAATCCCCGTCCGTCAGCCGCACCAGCCACTCGGCGACGGCCTTAACCCACTGCTCCGGTTGGATCATCGCCAGGTCCATCGCCTCGGTCGCCGCCGCCATTTCGATTTCCAGCAGTCCGCCCTTCAGCTTCACATCGACAATGCCGAGGTTTTTTATTGCCGGGTTGAACGGGAACAGGTTCATTTGTACTAGTTCGTTTTGTTTTGCCATTGGCTTTCCCTAATTTCTATCGGACATTGTGAATAGACTCATGACACTTCTTGCACACGCAAATCAGATCATCAAATGATTCATGGCCCAGCCGGGCATAGCTCAGGTGATGCACTTGCAATCCCTTCCGCGCCCCGCATTTCCGGCACATCGCCTTGTCGCGCCAGATCACACGGATGCGCAAATACCGCCACCGCTCCGATAGCATGTGCGCTTCGTACTCAGCCGAGCGTGCCACTGTTGATCACGCGCTCGATTTCGTAGCCAGCCTGTTCCAATGCGGCGATGGCGTCCCGCGTTTCCTCGTTGCCCTCGCCGACCACGGCGACCTTCGCCCCCGGCGGCGGCGGGTTTTCAATCCGGCATCGCGTGCCGTGCAGTTTGTCGGCATCCCTGACGATGCAGCCGTCCAGATAGGAAGCACTGAGCACCGTTGCCGCGACAACTGGAATCGAGGTAACAGGCGCGCACAGATACCTTATCCCGGAACCTTCGAGGGCGGCAATCACCTCGCTGGCCAGTTCGCGCAGGGTTTCGCCCTCCCACGGGTTCCTCGGTTCATTCGCCATTTTTCACCCCGGCGACGTAGACCCTAACCATCGGCGGACGGCCTATCCGCCACGCTGCGGGCAAACAAACCAATGGCGGCGATGGCCGCCGCCCTGGCCCAGTCTTCAAGTGTGGCATTCATCGCCCCGCCGTTGGTTGTCAATACCTCCAGTGCCCCCGCCGCGACACCGGCGAGGGTGGTGTGCCAGTGAATGACGACACACTCGTAGAGAAATTGCATGTCGTTGGACATGGTTTATTTGCCCGCTTTGGCGGCGGCGGCAAGATTGACAGTGCGCGACAGGACGTTTTGGATCAGCGTCGCGACGGTTTCGATGTCCTGCAATATTGCAACGGCCTCGGGCGCTTCGCTGTCAACGAAGTTCACAATGTCGGCCAACGCCGCGCCCAGCTTGGCGGCAATCTCGCCGATTTCCTGCTCCAGGCTTTCGGCGGCGGTCGAACTGAATACGTTTTCGATGTCTTGGATGATGCCGCTCAAGTTATAGGTATCCTGTGTGTGTGAAAAAATCAATGTCAAACTGTGCCTTTGGCCCGTCACCCCGCCAAACCCGCCGCCTCCGCCCCTTCCGGCGTCGGGTGGTAATACCTGTACCCGTACTTCCCGACCTCGCGCCCGGCCTCCATCAGCCCGCGCCGCACCAGTTCGGCGACCTCGGCGAAATACGGGTCGTTCGGGCCGCAAAAGTAGTACCTGGACGGGTTTATCGCGCCGCCAGTGTCACCGTCGCCCGTCCAGCTCCAATCGCCCGTCAAGGCTTTCTTGAGCACCGCCATCTCGTCGGTTGATATTTTGGGTTTGTCGCTCATTTCAAATTCGCGCTGAGCGCGGCCATCCAGGTTTTGAACAATGCCTCCTTCGGCACGCCGAGGTTGCAGCCCGCCTCCAACCACCACCTTTGGAACAGCGCGTTTTGGCGGATGGAGTTTGTCACCGCGTCCTTGCCCAATACCCGCTCCCATCCCTGGATCTCCGATGCCGCATCGCCGTACATTGCGCGTTGCTCGGTCATTTACCGCCCCTCCCGCTGGTATTCAACGATTTGCCTGAACATCGCCAGCGTCTCGCCGCCCACCCGCAGCGCCGCCTCCGCCGCCAGCACACTCGGAAGCCTGCCCTGCCCCTCCTCCCACGCCGCCTGCTGCGCGATGGCATGGGTGTGCGGCATCTGCTTGTCCGACGAGTGCGCCCAAACCGCGCATTCGTACTCGATGCACGGGTCCAGCCGCTCCGTCACGGTCTTCGGCGCGTTGCCCTTGTGTTCGGCCGCCCGCAAGCTCGCCGACAGCCCCTGCATCATCCCGGCCATACGCTGCATGCCCTCGGCGCACACCGGCTCCCGCGCCTGCCGCAGCGTCTCGGCGTCGCGGTCCGCCTTCAGCAATTCCAGGTGGACGCGCTTCATTTCCGCCTGGATCAGCCTCAGACTCGGCGGGTAGTCCGGGCAGTGCTGGCAAATACCGTCGAACGCGGCGGACAAAACCCCGTCGTCGTATGGCTCCGCGAACTCCAGCAGGCGGCACTTCCAGTCGTAGACCGAAGCCCCCAAATCGCCCCTGAAGCCAGCGGCGAACCTCTCGCCGTACTCCGCCGTCAGCGCCTCAAACGCCATGTTCGCAAAATCGCGCCTCGGCTTCTCGAACCGGGCGTGGTGGTTGCGCGGATAAATCTTCCCGCCGTTTGCATCAGTCGAACGGAATGTCTGCGCCGTTGAGCCTAAAGCGGCCATGCCTGCCCCCTGATGGTGGGTTGTTGACGATCCGGTTCTGCCAGCCCTTGCCGAACAGGAACCACTTGATTTCGCCGGGGCCGTCGCCCCGCCAGCGGTAGTCCTCCGCCGCCCGCCGCTTCACGTCGTCGATGATCAGATCGGCCAGCGGGTCCAGGCCGAGCTTCTTCCACATCACCCTGGAATCCTCCTCGCCGTCGCGGTATTCCTCGGGTATCGCCGCCCAGAACTCGTCGAAGCGGACAGTCGTGTGCTGCCCGTTCGGGGGTTCTTGGGTTTTCTTCCCGGCAGGGGGGGGTCGTCGAGGGAGTGCTCCGTCCCCAGTCACATCCAAGTTTCCGTGACCTACGACTTTCGGGTGTCCGGCCTCAGTGGCCTGCCGTGTCTGCAAAGCTCCGGTTTCTTCACCGGAATTAAAATTACCTTCACCCCCAAGGGGGGGGCCGCGCGAAGCGCCGCCTGCCTGGGAGGTTTTTTGCGATTTGCTCGCGCATGTGTCCCCCCCCCTTGGGGAAGGAGAAGGAGAAGGAGAAGGAGAAGGAGAAGGAGAAGGAGAAGGAGAAGGAGAAGG
>Ga0181523_10000827_pt1 | contig 34589 bp, 30 predicted proteins | sample PEATcosm2014_Bin_43_FD_119752 | JGI IMG/M metagenome (GOLD analysis project Ga0181523, IMG submission 119752) | Peatland microbial communities from MTU Mesocosm Facility, Houghton, MI, USA - PEATcosm2014_Bin05_30_metaG | ecosystem: Environmental > Terrestrial > Soil > Wetlands > Peat | place... | reverse complement strand
TGATCGTTTTTTTCAAAAAGGCAATTGCATTCACTCGGGAATATCCAATCCTCCAGAGTAGAAAGTTCCTTGCTGGAACAGACGACGACGGCAATCGCATACCGGATATATCATGGTTCGGACCGGATGGTGGTGGTCCGAAATGGGATGACCCCGAAGCCCGGACATTGTGCTATATGCTTGACGGGGCAGAAGCACGTTCAACAGCCGGTGACTATCAACTATTCCTCGTCCTGAACTCGGATTACAAGGCACAGAGTGTTAAATTACCTATCCTGAACGGTAAGAATTGGTTCAGGGTAATAGACACGAGCCTGGGGTACAGCGAGGATTTCATCGAGACCGGCGATGAGGTATTGATCGATCCGCCCGGCACATATATAGCCAATCCAAGGAGCACGGTGGTACTGATAAGCAAAAAGAAACAGTAACTCCCATCCTTGGTTTAGAACTAACAGTAGATGCCTTAAGCGGGGGCACGGTTATTTGTCCCGGGGATTTACCACCCCTTAATCACCTCCTAACAATATGATGGAGCTATTATTCCACCTCCACCAAGGGTCAATCAAAAGCGCTACAGATGGATGCTTCAGGTTACTGTCTACTTGCTTCGCCCCTTCTGCCTCTGGCAGAATAAATCATGAACAAGAAAGTCATCGTCGGCATGAGCGGCGGCGTCGATTCGTCTGTCACGGCCATCCTCCTGAAAGAACAGGGCTACGAGGTTGAGGGCGTCAGCCTGATACTCTTCGATCCTCTGTCGCGCAAGGCCCTCGGGAAAGCACCTTGCTGCTCAGTGGAGGCTGTAGCGGATGCCTCGGAGACAGCCGATGTTATCGGCATAAAACACAGCCATATAGACGTGAGAGATCTTTTTTCAGAAAAGGTGATCAGACCGTTTATAGAGTCTTACTCCAAAGGGCTCACCCCAAATCCATGTATCCTATGCAATAAATTCATCAAATTCCCGTCTCTCATCAAGGCCGCCGATGCCCGCGGCTTCGATTTCATCGCCACCGGCCATTACGCACGTGTACAACGCACCGGGACAGGGGCGCAATTGTGTAGAGGTCTCGACAATAAAAAAGATCAGTCCTATGTGCTCTATGCGCTTAGCCACGATATCGTCAACCGGCTCATTTTACCTCTCGGGGAAAAAACGAAACCGGCTGTCCGTGAAATAGCGCACAAGCTGTCTTTACCTTCCGCCAACAGGCCTGAAAGCCAGGAGATTTGTTTCATAGAGGAGAGGAATTACGTTGCCTTTATGGATGGCTTGGCAGAAGAAGCTAAAGGACCTGTCATCGATATTGAGACAAGAAAGCAGATCGGGAAGCACTGTGGCATACATCTCTATACCATAGGCCAAAGGAAGCGTCTACCTGCTATGGGAAAACCGGTGTACGTCGTGAAGATAGACCCTTCGGCAAATGCCATTTATACGGGGCCGCGGGAGATGGCGCAAATGAGAGAGTTCACGGTGCAGGGCGTAAACTGGCTCGTCGCTCCCCATAGCTGGCACCTGAGTGCCACAGTCAAGGTGCGATCAACCATGAAGGACGAACGAGCTTCACTTCGGATAATCGATAGCAAAATGGTCAAGGTCGACTACTGCGAACCTCAATGGGCACCTTCCCCCGGACAGAGTTCCGTCTTTTATGACGGTGATATTGTCCTAGGCGGCGGCGTCATTGCACCGTATTAGACTTGACAGTCCGCTAATATACGCTGCCCGGCCGTGTTGACGGCTCCGGCGTTACCGGCTTGACCGCATCATGGATCTCATACCGGTAATCCACGCTTACCGGGATCTTGTTCGGGTTTGTCCACATCAGGCAATAGATGTCTTCCGTTGTAGGCGCGTACTTTCCACTGTCTGAAGTTATGCCCGGTTTTTCAACAGGATAAAATATCTTCTGGATCGCATGGTAATGGATATTAAAATCAACACGCTCAGATGCTTCAAACGCATAGACAATCCACTGCCCGCGATGCATCGAAGCACATTCCTCATGGATACCTGCAGGTTTGATCTCAATCTTCCCGCTTTCCTTTACCGGCATGGCGGCGCATGCAGCCAGGACGAATAGAGAAAAGGCAATTGTCGCAATCCTTACCATTTTTTTCATGTCTTCTCCTTATGCTAGTAATTTATATCCGAGTCTCTCGACATTTTCGCAGACTGCGGCAAAGAGCTGCCCGCCGTCAATCATCTTGTCATCATAAACTATCGATACTTGTCCCTCAGAAGCCTCAATTGACTCAACGCCTTCTTGCCCGCCGATAAAACGCCGCAGGGCAAGAGAGCACTCTTCACAAAATTCCTTTTGAACGCGGATGCACATAGTATTCACAATCAAGCCTCCAGATTCCAAGTGTTCGGGCTGCTTCCAGTGTATCAATGGAACGGACACAAAACAAGGGAGCATCTTTTGCCTTGAAAAGGTAAGACCGCAAACACGGTATGTTTTCCCTTGCACAAATTCGGAACTGTGGATTAGAATAATCTAAGTGCATTGTCTACCAGCTGAGATATCATTTGATGACAATGCTTCGGAGCAAACATAACGCAAGTCGCAACCAAACGGATTGAAGTCCACTATCAACGCTGGAACGTCTCGCCGGACTGAGGGCGGGACCAAAGGTCAAAAAGGTTGGGATGGCGAAAGGCCTGCTTTTATTATCACATAACTTATCCAAACTGATTTCATTTCATTCTTCCTGTCGGAGGTCGTGGCATCCGTCGCTTCCTGGAGTTACTAAAGGTATTAATTCTCTAATCTGTCTTCCATTGCCGGTAATCCTTCTTGCACGAGAAATTACAGGCGAGAATCTATGACTGACTGAAATCGAACCACGCGAGGAGATAAATTATGTCATCGCAGACCCTCACTATTGAGACAGAAACAGCCGGTTCGCTGGCGCAGGAGGTTGCTGCTAGATCCGGCCAGAACCTGAATGCTTGCTACCAGTGCCGAAGATGCGCTGCGGGTTGTCCCGTGGGAGATGACACCGGCGTGACCCCCGACCGCCTGATCCGGATGGTCCTTTTGGGTGACAGAGAGGCTGCCCTAAACAACCTCCTCGTCTGGCAGTGCGTTGCCTGTTATACGTGTGGTACGCGCTGCCCAAACAACATACACACAGCCAGGATAACGGAGACCCTCAAGCAGATGGTCAAGGAGCAGCACCTTGAGCCAATGACACCGAAAGTGGCGTACTTCCACAACGCTTTTCTTACCTCGACCTCCCATTTCGGCAGGTTGAACGAGATGGAGTTCATGGGCATTTACGAGATAAAGAACGCCCAGAATGAGCTAAAAAAAGGCGGCGGGATCAAGGCAATAATCGCGGAACTGAAGAATCAGATGCAGCTAGGCAAGAAGATGATGAAACTCAAGCGGATGCATTTTAGTATTGAAAAAATTAAGGGTCTTGCCGAAATAAAACGACTGTTTGCAAAGGCGAAAAAATAAAGAATAACTTCCCCTCTTTTCGTTTCTTAAATTAAGAAACGAAAAGAGGGGACACGAGGTAATACATTATGGAAATAGCCTACTATCCGGGATGTTCGCTCCATGCTTCCTCTGCGCTTTATGACGCACAGTGCAGGGATGTACTCAGCAGACTGGGTGCCGACCTCAGGGAGATTAAGGACTGGAATTGCTGCGGCGCTACCTCCGCGGCCAAGACAAATGATTTTCTGGCGGTAGCCATGCCTGCCCGTAACCTGGGCATTGCTGATGCAAGCGGTTATGCTGAGATGGTGATCCCCTGCGCCTCCTGTTACAGCCGCACAGTCCTTGCCCAAAAAGCACTTGAAAGCGACCCAGACCTAAGGGAAAAGATCAACGCCGAGCTTTCGGAAAAGATCCAGGGAAAGATCAAGCTCCTGTCCATTCTTGACCTCCTCGTCGACAAGGCAAAATCTGGAGAGATTGGGGCGAAAGCGACAAAGAAGCTAGAAGGCCTAAGGCCTGCCTGCTATTACGGCTGTTTACAAACCCGCTATCCCGCGGATATTCAGATCACAGATAATGTCGAAAACCCGCAGGGCATGGAGATGGTATGCGAGGCCTTGGGAGCGCAGGCGATAGACTGGAGCTACAAGACAGACTGTTGCGGGGCGTCGGCCTCGGTAAACGACTCCGACGTTGCCATCAGACTTATGTCGAATATCCAGAAGGACGCCCTTGCACGCGGGGCGAACTGCTTTGTAACTACCTGCCCCATGTGCCAGATGAACATGGACGCATACCAGGGAAAGGCAGGTGCGAAGTACGCCATCGGTGAGAGTCTGCCTGTCTATTTCATAACGGAATTGATCGGCGTATCTATGGGCATCGGCACTGTCGAGCTACAGCTCGACAGGCATTTTATAGAGGCAACGGAACTCTTGAGAGGTTTGAAATTACTATGAACGATAAATCTTCTTCAACAAAAAAAGGTTCTGTACTTGTAGTCGGCGGCGGAATCGGAGGCATGCAGGCCTCTCTCGACCTTGCTGAAAGCGGGTTCAAGGTCCACATGGTCCAGAAGGAATCCTCCATTGGCGGCATCATGTCGATGCTCGACAAAACCTTTCCGACGGGCGACTGCGCGATGTGCATGATCTCGCCAAAGATGGTAGATGTCGGCAGACACCTTAATATCGATATTCATTCATGCTCCGAGATGGTCGCACTAAAGGGAGATGCCGGCGACTTCACCGCCACGGTCCGAAAAAAGGCGCGTTACGTAGACCCCAAAAAATGCACGGGGTGCGAGGCCTGCGTCCAGAAATGTCCCGTTACAGCTCCAAGCGAGTTCAACCAGGAGCTTGCCAAGCGCACAGCTATCAACAGGAGATATGCCCAAGCAGTTCCCGGCGCTGTGGCCATCGACAAGCAAGGCGTTTCTCCATGCCGAATCGAATGCCCCGCTGAGGTGAACGCCCACGCATATGTGACAATGACGGCAAGCGGCAGGTTCGCCGAGGCACTCGAAATAGTGAGAAGAAACAACCCCTTCCCGGCAGCCTGCGGACGCGTCTGTACTCATCCCTGCGAGAGCGGATGCCGCAGAAAAGACCTGGACGATCCTGTCTCAATCTGCTACCTGAAGAGGTTCCTTACCGATTGGGAAGATACCCACGGCGGCTTCAAGAAACCTGAGCTTCCGGCCGAAAAGCTTGGCAAGATCGCGGTCATTGGAAGCGGACCCGCAGGCATGACATGTGCGCGAGACCTATCACTCAAAGGATACCAGGTAACCGTATTCGAAAAGTCCGACATAGCGGGCGGCATGCTCGCCGTAGCTATTCCGGGATATCGCTTGCCGAATGATGTGGTAAAAAAAGAGATCGATACCATCTTGGCCTATGATGTCGACATCAAATACAATCAGGCTTTAGGACGCGATTTCACTGTCGAAGATCTGAAGAAACAAGGATTCAAGGCAGTCTTCATGGCTGTCGGGACTCACAAGGCGATAAAGATGCCGGTTGAGGGAGATCCCAAGGGAATATACGATTGCCTCGACTTTCTCCGCAAGGCTAAGATGGGTGAGAAGGTTGAAGTCGGCAACAAAGTCGTCGTGATCGGAGGCGGCAACGTGGCCGTCGACGTTGCCCTTTCTGCAAAAAGGCTCGGCGGAAAAGAAGTGAAAATGGTATGCCTCGAAAAATGCGACGAGATGCCGGCCCACAAGTGGGAGCTCGATCAGGTAATCGAAGAAGGCATCACCATTGACAACTCTTGGGGCATGAACAAGATACGTGTAGAAAACGGCACGGTCAAAGGCCTCGATGTAAGGCGCTGCGTGTCTGTCTTCGACGAAAACAAACGCTTCAGTCCGAAGTACGACGACTGCGAACTCAATTTCTTCGAGGCCGACACGATCATCTTCGCCATCGGCATGGGCGTTGATACTTCGTTTAAACAGGGAGTCGAGGGAATCGAACTTCATCCCAACGGCAGGATCAAGGCAGATCCCGTCACCTTTACAACAAATGTCGAGGGTGTATTCGCCGGCGGCGATGGAGTATCGGGACCGAGTACCGTTATCCAGGCCATAGCGTCGGGCATCCAGGCTGCCGAATCCATTGACCGTTTTCTTAAAGGCAAGGACCTATACGCAGACCGCAAGAAAATCACCGAAAGAGAAAAGGTAATAAAGGATTTGACCGGGATGAAAAAATCTCCGCGGAAGCGCATGCCTATGCTTACTGTGGATGAAAGGGTCGCTAACTTTAAAGAGGTGGCTCTAGGCTTCAGCGAAGAGGCTGCGATAGAAGAAGCTGCGCGTTGCATGAGCTGCGCCGGATGCTGCGAATGTTTCGCATGCGTGGCCGAGTGCCAAGCCAAGGCCATCAACCACGAGATGGAATCTGAAGAGTTCATCGACTTAAATATCGGTGCGGTAATCCTCGCACCAGGGCTTGACCGTTACGATCCGAAGATTCGCGGTGAACTAGGCTACGGCAGATGGCCCAATGTGGTAACGTCACTCCAGTTCGAGCGCATCCTTTCGGCGTCCGGTCCGTACCAGGGCGTGGTCACAAGACCAGGAGACAAAAAACATCCCGAAAAGATCGCGTGGATACAGTGCGTCGGGTCCAGGGACCGGCATAATGCGAACCCATGGTGTTCATCAGTCTGCTGCATGTATGCCACCAAGCAGGCCGTCATCGCAAAAGAGCACGAAAAGAGCATTCAACCCACGATCTTCTACATGGACATGAGGGCTTATGGAAAAGATTTCGATAAATATGTAGAGCGTGCAAAGAACGAATATGGTGTCCGCTATATGCGTTCGATGGTGTCGGCTATTCGCGAAGAACCGGCAACCGGCGACCTTCGCCTGCGCTATGCCCTCGAAGACGGATCACTCATAGAAGAAACCTTCGACCTCGTCGTCCTTTCGATCGGCCTTGAGCCCCATAAGGATGCGGCAAAGCTTGCCGAGATCTGCGGCGTCGATATGAGCAATTATCTCTTCCCCAAGACCTCCACTTTCGAGCCGGTTGACGCCTCGCGTCCGGGTATTTATGTCACCGGCACATATCAGGGTCCGAAGGACATACCAGAGACGGTCACGCAGGGAAGCGCAGTTGCCGGGCAGGCCATGGCACTGCTGGGTGAGGCGCGATGGACCGAGACAATCAAGAAAGAGCTCCCTCCTGAACGGGACATAACCGGCGAAGAGCCAAGGCTTGGCGTCTTCGTATGTTCATGCGGTATAAATATCTCTGGCACCGTAGACGTTGCTCAAGTCGTAGATATCGTTAAGGACATCCCGGGGGTGGTCCATGCTGAAAATACGCTTTATACCTGTTCCCAGGACAGTCAGGAAAAGATAAAACAGATTATAAAAGATAAGGGCATAAACCGCGTACTCGTCGCATCGTGTACTCCTCGAACTCATACCCCTCTCTTCCAGGATACTATTCGCGAGGCTGGCCTGAACAAATATCTATTCGAACTCGCAGATATCCGCGAGCAATGCTCGTGGTGCCACATGGGCCAGCGGGAAGAAGCGACCAAAAAGGCTATACGCCTCGTCAAGATGATGATAGCCAAGGTGAAGCTACTGCAGCCGGTAGCAACCGAGACTGTGGGCGTAACACCTGTGGGTCTTATAATCGGGGGTGGCATTGCGGGAATGACTGCGGCCCTTTCGCTTGCGGATCAAGGATTCGACGTACACCTTGTAGAAAAAGAAAAAGAGCTTGGCGGGCTCATACGCGGCCTCTATTATACCCAGGACGGAAGCGACGTTCAGGCCTTTCTCAGATCGAGGATATCCGACGTCATGGCCCATCGCCGCATCTCTGTCCATACCGGAGCAGAGGTGAAAAATACGGAAGGATTCGTCGGCAACTTTAAGACCGAACTCACAGATGCGACTTCGTTCGATCACGGTACCATCATTCTCACGACCGGCGGCGTCGAGTACCAGCCTACAGAGTATCTCTATAATGAGAGCGACCTGGTGATTACCCAGCACGAACTCGAAAAGAAGATCTTCGATGGGTTACAACCTGCTGCGAACGAGAATTATATAATGATTCAGTGCGTCGGTTCCAGGGAGGAGCCGAACCAATACTGCTCCCGCATCTGTTGCCAGGATGCCGTCAAAAATGCCATCGAGATAAAGGAGCGGAACCCGAAGGCCCAGGTTGCGATTCTCTATCGTGACATGAGGACATACGGCCTTCGCGAAGATTATTATACAAAGGCCCGCGATCTCGGCGTTCTCTTCGTCAGGTACGACGTCGATAAGAAGCCGCTGGTCGAGAAGATGGGAGATAAACTCCGCGTCAAGACCTGGGACTATATGCTGAACAAGGAAATCTCGATGAACGCCGACTGGGTAGTTCTTTCGACAGGTCTTCGGCCCCATCCGACGACAGAGAAGGTAGGAGCGATCTATAAAGTTACCCGCAATCCTGATGGGTATTTCTTAGAGGCACATGTAAAGCTCCGCCCGGTGGATTTCCCGAGCGAAGGCATTTTCGTAGCGGGCCTTGCCCATGCCCCCAAGAACCTGGATGAAACCATCAGCCAGGCCCTGGCTGCAGCAGGACGCGCTGGTGTCACTCTTTCACATGAGAGGCTGGCGGTTTCCGGACTCATCGCTAAACATAAACGCGAACTTTGCATGTCATGCCTGAGTTGCTTCAGGATCTGTCCTTTCGGATCGCCCTATATCGCTGAAGACGGCAAAGTCAGCCACAACGAAATCAAGTGCCACGGCTGTGGTCTCTGCGCGGGCATATGCCCGGCAAAGGCTTTCCAGATTAACGGCTTCAGCGACGAGCAGATGCTTGCAATGGTCGATGCGGCAGCGGATTGCCAAGAAAGCGGGGACATGAATTGAAGATAAAGAAATGATGGACACAGACATGCTGAAACGCTTTCCATGCAACACCTTTGAACATGCCCTGAAGCAGCCCTGGCTCAAGGGTATCCTGGTAAAAGAATTATCGTGGCGTTGCGAAAGGGCATATGGAATAATCGTTGCATTTAAAGGATTTCCAGCATGTCCGCATCCATCGGCAATACAATTAGGAGGAATGTGTAATGGCGACAGTTGCTGAAGCGCCGGGAAAAGAAGCTGCATCGATGCCGGTTTCACCCCCCATATCTACGATAGAGAAGCCAAATGAAGTACCTAAAAACTGGCAGCCGAATATCATTGCCTTCGCCTGCCACTACTGCGCCTTTGCCGCAGCCGACCTAGCCGGGGTCATGCGCCTCACCTATCCGACAGGCATTAAGGTCATCCGCATGCCCTGCACCGGAAAGCTCGACCACATCTATGTGCTTAGGGCTTTCGAGAAGGGTGTGGACGGCGTATTCGTCGCCGGTTGACTCCAGGGGCAATGTCATTACCTGGAAGGTAATACCAACGCAGCAAAAAGGGTCAAACACATAAAGAAGCTCTTGCAGAACGTGGGTATCGATCCCGCGCGACTCGAAATGTTCAATCTCTCTGCGGCCATGGGACCTCGGTGGGCCGAGATATGCACAGACTTTGCCGGGCGTATTACGAAGCTAGGCCCCTCCCCAGTCAGGATCGCGATAGAAAAAAAGAGCTGCTCAAAAAGGAGTGACAACCAATGATAGTCGGCCAACAGAAACCTATTGAAGAACTATGGGGAATGCTTAAGGATTTTAAGAAGATAATGGTATTCGGCTGCAACACCTGCGTTGCCGTCTGCCATGCTGGCGGCGCAAAGGAGGCCGAGATCACCGCCTCACTCCTGCGCATAAGGGCTGCTGAAGAAGGTGTCGAAATGAACATTGAGCATGGAGCCTGCGAACGCCAGTGCGAACCCGAGTTTTTCATGCCGTCCATAGAAAAATTCAAAGCGCAGGACGTCATACTCTCTACCGCATGCGGCGTGGGCGTAAATCTCATGTCTTCACAGATAGGCGACATGCCGGTATATCCCGGTCTCAATACCTCGTTTTACGGCGCGGTGCCTCAGGCAGGCGTCTTTACGGAAGTCTGCGGCGGTTGCGGCAATTGCGTACTTCACCTTACCGGCGGCATCTGCCCTATAGTTCGCTGTTCGAAGTCATTGCTGAACGGACCATGCGGAGGGACCAATAACGGCAAGTGTGAGATCAGCAGTGAGATTGACTGCGCCTGGTACCTGATCGTCGAAAGAATGAAGAAACTCGGCACTCTCGAAAAACTCTTCGAGATACAGCCGCCTAAGAACTGGGGGACAGCTACTGCAGGCGGGCCGCGTAGGATCGTGATCGAGCACATCGCGGAACTGGAAGAGAAGGAAGAAAACAAGGCCACAGTGGAGGTCAAGAAATGAAATCCGGAAGCAATCTCGAACGGGTCATACTGAGCGGAAATCCCGCTGTGACGGCGGAACTCGGCCCTCCCATGAGCGCGGCGCCTGATGAGATAGTTCACAAGGCCCATATCTTAAAAGGCTTTTGCGACGCTGCAAATATCACCGACTGCCAGACGGCCGTCGTCCGTATATCAAGCATCGCCGCAGCCTTCATCGCCCAGCGTGAAGGGCTAGAACCGGTCATGCAGATGACCTGTCGCGACCGCAACCGCATCGCCATGCAGGCCGATCTTTTGGGCGCAGCGGCGCTCGGGTTGAAGAACTGTCTCTGCATCGCCGGCGATCATCAGAAATTCGGTGCTGCCGGAAAACTCAAGGGCCATCCTGGCGCAAAGAACGTTTATGATGTAGACACTACTCAGCTTGTCGGCATCCTCAAGAAGATGCGGGATGAAAGCTTGCAGGAGGGCGGAGACAAGATAGAAGTGCCGCCGAAATTCTTCATTGGAGCCACATGGACTCCCATGGGAGACCCGATGGACTTCAGGCCGTATAACCTGAAAAAGAAGGTCGATGCAGGGGCTGAATTCATCCAGACCCAAGGTATCTATGACATGGAACTCTTCAAGTCACAGTGCGAAAAGGCGAGGAACCTCGGTGTCCTTGAAAATACCGCCCTGCTAGCGGGCATCATCGTGCCGAAGAGCGCCATGATGCTCAAATATATGGATGCCAATGTTTCAGGCGTAACAGTTCCAAAGCCTCTTATAGACCGCATGGCCAAGGCCAAAGAAGCTGCCGGAGACGATAAGAAAAAGGCCAAACAGCTGCAGGAGGAAGAGGGAATCAAAATCACCGTCGAACTGATTCATCAGGCACTGGAGATACCGGGCGTCAAGGGCGTACATATTCAGGCCATTGATTGGGAACCCGCCATCGAAATAATCGTCAAAGCTGCAGGCCTTTACCCAAGACCGAACATCCCGGCTGAATAGATTTCCAAACTTGAACATCCGAAGGCGGTGGAGAAATCCATCGCCTTTTTTGTGACTAGTGCTGTCCAATACGGGGTGAGACCGTTCGAAAAGAATGGTTGCAGGGAAAAAGTCCCTTCGTTCATAGGCTTTCCCTTATGATAGCGCGGATGGCGATCTCCTGCGTTTCGATGCTCTCGGCAAGCCTGAACTGTACGAGCGCCCTCAGCAGATTGTGTCCCTCGTGCCTAGCCTTAAAATAGACATCCCCCTCAAGGTAGTCGGTGAAGAAGCGCAGTCCAAGTTCGAATGCGATGAGGCTGACCGCTTCAAACAAATATTCATAGTCGCTTGCGACGAGAAAGCTTCGTGCCTGCTGGAGATAGCCCCGCAGAATGGCACGGCAGAGGTCGGGCTCGAAGCGGACCCGCTCCCAGTCCTCGACCTCCTCTCCCAATGGATTACATGCGGAGCGGAGACAGTCGCCGATATCGTAATGCACGAGTCCGGGCTTGACGGTATCGAGGTCGACCATGCCGACTGCGCGTCGGGTTGCGTTATCGATCATGACGTTGTTGATCTTAGGATCGCCGTGTATCGTCCGGATACAAAGGTGCCCCTGCGCCTTTGCCTCTTCGAGCACGTGAGCCCATGCCCGCCGCCTCTCGATGAATTGAATACAGTAGCCTGTTTCCGGCGATCTTCCTAGGCGGTTCCTTCCCAGGACGTCGTCATAGTGCGAAAGGTAGCGAGGCGTAATGTGGAACCCTTCAAGCGTATCTGAAAGTGTTTCCGGAGGCAGATCGCTGACGAGGCGATGAAACATGCCGAGCGCGAACCCCACCTCTTCAGCATGAGTGCCATTCCGGATGATATCGAAAGTCTCAGCGGCCTCGATGAAACTGGTCGCGCGCCAGAACGAGCCCTGAGCATCGATCCAATGATCTTGCCCGTCACGTCTCAGGAGCACGCGCGGAACCTCCCAGCGTCGGCTTTCACCTAGGGGAACATGCAACAACCGTGCATAAATATGTTCCGAGGCCGTGCGCATGTTTTGCATAACGAGTTCCGGACGGCTAAACACACGCGTATTGAGGCGCTGAAGAATTAAGTGCCGTTCCTCCCCCGGATCGAGTGTCACGAGAAACGTATCGTTGATATTGCCGCTCCCGAAAGGCTGAACGGCTATTACAGCGCCGGATGTTGTGAACCGGCTCGCAATGGTAATAAGATCGTCCGGGGCTTCGTTATTCATAATATTTCCATGACTTCCACTAATGCTAATTTATTTTAGCATACCCCGTAAAAGCGGGAGGTGATGAGAAAACAGAGATGATTGGAAACGACTCACGGCGTCTTGAAGATGGCAAGAGCAAGTAGTTTTCCACAAGGCATCTGTCTCTGGCCTCATCGCCGATCATAAGTACGCCCGCGCCTCAGGAATGTATGATTGCGGATATTATTCGACAGTTTATTTGACTATGCGAACCAAGCATCCGCAAGGTTTATTCCCTACATACCTAGGGCGATGGAAACATCCATCGCCTCTTCACACAAGTCTGAGTCTAATAAAACTTTTCCACAAACGCGATATTAACACCTTTCAGTCTTTTGTAATCGTCCCTTAGCCTAGCATTAGCTATATTTACTTGGACTCTGGAGTCTTCAATCGACTCTGTGGGCGATCCAATAAGGTAAACCTTTGTAACATTTCTGCTGTCGGTGCCGAGTTTGAAGTTAAAATCGGCGGTAAGCAAATATATCTCCACCTCTCTATTCATCTCCTCGCTATTGCCGGGGTGGACCTTTTGAGAAACAAACTGTTTGTGAAGTTCGACTGTTGCCTCTATTTTTGTGCCTGTCTTCGCGAACGAAATAAAGTCTTCCAGTCTTCCAAGTCCAGTCTGTTCGGCAGCTGTTATCATGATGTCCTCCTGTCGTTGAAGGAATTGTTAATCATAAGATTATGCCACGGGAGCTGTATTCCCTCTCTTAGTACCGCTGTTTCGCGTTGCCGTCACAAGCCCTCATCACACCTGACATCCAGCTTTTTCTCACATACCGACTCCACTAAACCTCCGACTGTTAATACGCCGAACCTTCTGCACTTCACATTCTTGCAATAATGCATGGTCAACTGCCCAGTAAAAACCCTTGCGAGCCTTTCATAACAGTCCACGCAGATCAATCTGTCCTCGGTCATGTTATGTCACCCCCTACATTCTTTTGCTTTACAATCAGGCGACTTCAATCCTCGTGCTTCAATCGGTTCGCAGACATCTTATTGATCTATTATGCCCTCCTTGATAAAAGCATATCACGAATTCGGCATTATTGAACGTTCCCTAATAGGAAACCCGCCTTGTCTCCCATCCTTCCCATTCTGCTATGCATATCATCAGTCATCATGCCGTCCCCACCGGGCATGCGGCAATGCTGCATCATGTCACCTTACCCGGGACTCATCGATTGCGCATTTGCGCCAATTACCCCGAGAATCAGCAGCAGTGCCAGCACCGATACAAACTTTACAGCTTTTTTCGTTCTTGCCTCCCTTTTTAATCTATGGGATGAAATAGAGTCTATTAAGTTTCGGAACGCGATACAATTATGCTTTCGATTCCGTACCGCGCGATAGTTTATTGCCGCTGCCTCCATATGTCCATTCAGACTCGTTCTGCTTGCCATTTATTATCAGATTATAGTATAAAGTTTCATCAATCCATTCACAGAGGGGTTACTCCATGATCATTTCAGAGAAAGAAAGCAAACTTCTTATCGACAATCAACATGGCCGATCCGTCATCGACGGCGTAAACATCCTGGAGGAGATCGGCCCATTCAGGCTAGGGAAGAATGTTTTCATCGAGATCGAGGACGCCTATTTCGACCTGAACAAATTTGTTTTGGCCCAAAGAAATTCTTATCTCCGGATCAGGGGGAGAAATGATGGCCATTTCATAACAATAAGGAATAAAGTGGTCCGGACAGAGGACGAACTTGTCATTGACGAACTGACACTTCCGCTTGATACCAAGGGCGTGGAGATTGCCCTAGCAAGCCTAGCGGAAAATGTTCATTTGGATGGCGCACCAAAATTTTTTCTCCCCCATTTTTCCGAAATATTTGAGAGCATCGGACTCAAAGAAGTCCTTAGGGTCCATATCGAGCGAGTCGAATGTGACATTCTTCTTGAGGACGTCAGGATCGGCAAGATGAAGATGGATATCTTCCATTATTTGAACCCGCAGAAGTTCGGACCTTTCTTCGAAATCGAGGTGGACTCATACAAGAAAATCTTTTATAAAAGCGCTGCGGACTTCTTTTCGACGTTGGAAGCCAAATACGATAGAGTCGCCGAGATATCCGGCACCAGCAAGTACATCAGGGGCATAAACATATCGTACGGGCTTACGCTCTAATTGTCGGGAGCTACCCTATTGATAAGCTTAGACTAGGCGGCTTATTAGCGACGAACCGCAGCCATCTTTTTTTATTGCCTTCACATTCTTTGATCCGTTTTCTTTGTTTCTGTCCTGCAGCAGGATAAACTTATTCTATGCAGCAGGTGCGTCCGACGCAAACGGGCAAATATACTCTATACTTTACGGAGGTTCAAAGATGGCATCCAAAAGCAGCCCTCAACTGACGATCAGAAACACACTTAAGAAACGACACAGGCCCTGCCGTGAGACCAAGAATTTTCTTGCAAAAAACAGACTTAAGATACCAATAATCGCAGATATGCTGCAGGCCCTTCCGTGCGTGTCCCAGAAAGATCTGCTCAACAGATACGCCAGCCATATGCCGCAAGTTGAAAAAAGACTCTTCGACGATATAGCGGGCGAATGGTTTTCCTCCGGTGCGACAAGAGCAGTGCACGGCCGGTATATCCTTATTGACGACTTGAAGGAGATGCTTGTTGCATGGGGCTTTCATGCCTTCTACGAAAAACATAAAAAAAAGTTATCGATTAATGTGAATGATGAATTAATAGACAAACTCAACATCTACTATTGCCTCGATGAACTTTTCGAGTCACAGGTGAATAAGGCCCATGGGACTCCCCTGACAAAAAGGGTAAGAGGCACTCGTATATCTGCAGATGCAGTAAGAGACACTAAGTTTGCTATGATATCGGAGACAGCTAAAACGTTCTTTATTTCTGCGATCCTGAACATACAGCTGAAATGGATGCTTGAGTTGATGGACCTGGCTTACCTGGACGGTTCCATGCGAGCCAGCCTGGATAGCGAAGAGTACGAAAATTTCAAGAAAATGCATCAGGCCGTGCACCTGTCGTCGGTGGATGAGCTCGTCGACATGATAGAAATGTTCCCGCCGCACACTTCTAAGGAGAGCATCTCGGCATTGAGAGAATTACTCAAGGATACCGACGATGAAATAATGCAGAAGATCGGGAAAGAAAAGAAGAAATTATTAGCGAAAAGATAGAAAGGGGAATCTGGCACACACACACAGAGAGTAAGATGCTTTATGACCCCTTATTGTCGTGTGATATAGTTTTCACCGACAACCTCACGATGGCGCTGTTCGCAAACGACTGCGGATTCGCCAGACTTCGGAAGTCTACAGCTTGATTGTCGAATGAGATATTACGGCAGGTTTCGATTAGTCCGGCATTTTTCTGCAGAAAGGTTTCGAGATCCGGACCTGAAACTAAGATGCCTGCCCGAAGCAGATCAGGACCGGCTTCCTCCATGACCATATTGAAGAGCTTGACATGGATTGTCCCTTTACCACCGGTGCATATTCCGGTTTCTTTATAGGTGATCGAGCTCCTGAGCGAAGCCAACACGCCTCCGCTTCTCATAGTTGCTCCTACCAGCCCAGGCAATGCCGACGAAAGGGCCAGTCTTGATCCATCCCGTATAACTGCCGTGTCCAGATCGTCGACCGGCTTTCCATCGAGAAAGATGGTGCTTATGCAATTACGAATAAACGCCGGGCTCATACCGAGGCGTGCGGTAATAAATGCCCTAACACTGCAACCCACTTCAACACCTGTTACAGCAAAGCCGTTCTGCAGGAACCAGAACAGCGCCGAGACCTGATCATTGCCAAGTTCCAGCACAAGGTGCGGTGGTACATGCGCGGATTCCCTTTTTTCTGCGATCACATCCTCCCGGCATTCAACGCAACTTCATAATAGCATTATCAGACAACCTTTACATTTGCGCTACCCTCCCAGTATCCGTGCAGGTTGCAGCGCTGATGAGCGACCAGCGTAACCACGCCGGAGGGAGCGGCTTCCTTGGTCAACACTACGGTAAAGGTCGCCTTCGGCTGGAGATATCCCTTCGACTGAAAATCGGCCCTGCCTGCCGGCTCGTTGCCTATGTTGAGTTCGATATACTCGATCCAGTGTGCCTGGCTCATGGGATGCATCTTTTCCCCCACGCTTACCGAGACAGCAAACGGCTCACCCGCCTTCACTTCAGCCGGTGCAATTATAAACGGAGCATGAGTCGTCTCAAGTGGGGTCTTGTTTGCAGGATCTTTGACCCTGTTGATAGCTGCAAACAAGGTGGGATCGACCTTCACCGGATAATTCGTATCGAGCGCAAAAGCGCCTTTAGAGATGCCCATTACCAGCGTACCCATTGTTGCGGCCTTCAAAAAAGTCCTTCTGTCCATGTTTTTGCTCCTCCTATCTGCATGTTTCTTACCATTATTACATCAAAAAGGCGAACGTTCAAGTTATGGCTTCGGCAACGTGCTCTAGGCATTTGCCTTTATCATGCCGAATAGGTAATATATTTGTCCGTTATGGATAAAGCAATTTCCCGTCTAAACCCAAAACAAAAAGAAGCTGTTATGCATACCGAAGGGCCTCTCCTGATTTTGGCAGGGGCGGGCTCTGGAAAGACAAGAGTTATTACCACACGGGTCGCCTATCTGCTGTCTCTGGGCGTTCCGGCAGGCGCGGTTCTGGCCGTCACATTTACCAACAAGGCCTCCAAAGAAATGCGGGAAAGGGCCATGTCCATACTTCGGGGCAAGGGCTACAAAACACCGCTCATTTCAACCTTTCATTCCTTATGCCTGAATATCCTGCGCCGTGAGATCGATAAGCTGGGATATCGCCAGGACTTCACCATCTTCGACTCCTCGGACCAGCATTCACTTCTGCGCAATATCTTGTCCGAAATAAAATTTGAAGATAAAACCTTCAAGCTGGAAAATATCATGGAAAGAATCAGCGTGACGAAGAACGAGATGGCCTGCTCCCGGACCGGAAAAACTGCGTCCCCCGATGATATAACAATCATTTCGGAGATGGTCTATCCGAAATACCACGAAGCCATGAAGACCCTTAATGCCGTCGATTTCGATGACCTTCTTCTACTGACACTGCAATTATTCAGAGACCATCCTGCCGTCCTGGATAAATACCGCTTACGATTTAGATACATCATGGTCGATGAATATCAGGACACCAACCGTGTCCAGTACAAGCTGGTCCACCTGCTTTCAGGCGAAAGGAAGAACCTTTGCGTCGTTGGCGATGATGATCAGTCCATCTATGGATGGAGGGGCGCAGATCCTGGCAACATCCTCGGTTTTGAAAAAGACTTTCCCGGCACGGTAATAGTGCGACTTGAACAGAATTACCGATCGTTCGGACATATTTTGCAGGCTGCAAACGGTGTTATAAAAAACAACAAGAAGCGTATGGAAAAGTCTCTCTGGACAGAAAGAGGCCAGGGGCCGAAAGTGAACATATTCAGGGCAACCGATGGCGACGATGAAGCACAGTGGGTGGCCGACCGGGTAGAGCTGCTGAAGTTCGAAAAAAAGGCGTCCTATGATGACATCGCCATTATCTACCGTGCAAACCTTTTTTCCAGACCATTTGAAGAGGCCCTCAGGAAAAACAGGGTACCTTATACTGTCGTGGGCGGCACCAGCTATTTCGAGCACCGCGAAATTAAAGACCTTGCAGCTTATTTGAAAATATGCGCGAACCCCAGCGACGACTTAAGTCTGATGAGGATAGCAAACGTGCCCAAAAGGGGGCTCGGACCTACCGCCCTTGGAAGACTGGCAGCTTTTTCGAAAGAGAATTCAATAAGCCTCCTCCAAGCAATGAGAAGGGCCGGAGAGATTTCTGAACTAGGCGATAAGATCAAGAAAAATGTCGCAGATCTAGCTAGCCTGATAGACAAAAATACATGTCTGTTCAGGACGAAAAGAGAGATGAACAAGGCATTCAGATCGCTGATCGAGGAGATAAACTACCGCGACTACCTTCATGAGCTGCATAAAAACCCCAAGGCAGCACTAAGCAGGATAGAAGCCTATGAAGCCTTCATCTTATCCATGGCCCACTACGAATCGAAAGAGCCGGCTCCATCGCTCCACGGGTTTCTTGAAGCATTGGCCTTGACCGACCTTATGAACGAGAAGGACGAGAAAGAGATGTTCGGGGTGACTCTGATATCGCTGCATTCGTCGAAAGGGCTCGAATTTCCGGTTGTCTTTATCGTCGGGGTTGAGGAAGATATCCTTCCACACAAGAAATCTGTCGGTGATGTCGAAGAAGAACGCAGGCTTTTCTACGTGGGTATCACGCGCGCCATGAAGGAACTGTTTATCACCCATACCGCCCATCGTATTAAGTACGGTAAAAATGTCCCTTCCAACCCTTCGCGGTTTATAGAAGAGATACCTGTAGAGGTTCTGAAAAAGATCGACAGGTTCGAAAAGGAAACACCTGAGCAGGCTGAAAATTCGGCGAAGGCTTTTTTTGCAAATATCAAGGATATGTTAGGAGAGTAAAATCCTGCTTTCTTCAATATGGGTTTATTGTGCTGAGACAAAATCCAGACGCTTGATCTCATGTGTATCAGGGACTCTGCGGAGTCAGTACCTGCAATGGATATTATGCTGTGAGCAGGCGGACAAATATCTCTGCAAACTCTACAAAAGTTGTCTCAGTAGTATTTTCTATGTTGCGCGGAGTGTCCATGATCAGCCGCTCGTTGATCGCCTTGAGCATCTCGACAAAGAGCCTGCTCACGTCTATGCTGAAGCCCATGCCGACCAGAGCTTTTTCGGTGTCCTCATATGAAAATTGCACATATCTCAGGTCCGGCTTATTGATTTTTTTGGAGATGATCTCTGTAACTTCATTCATAGAAATGTCCCTCGGCCCCAGAAGATCCCTCATCGATGTCCCGGCGAAGTCCCTTTTCAGCAGGCGATCCACGGTGAATTGAGCTATATCTTTTGTCGCTATCATGGGAAACTTCAGGTCTCCCTCTATGGCAGAGCCCAGGATGTTCATATTCCTTATCATCTCGATGTTTACCAGAAGGTTTTCCATGAAGTATGTTGGACGCAAATGCAGATTATTGACTCCCCTGAATTTATTCAGCCTTTCCTCCTGGTCGCGCAGTCCCTTAATAGGTCCCGTGTTATCGGGCAAGTGAGCGCCCTGGCTGCTAAGGTTGACTATGTATTTCACTCCGGATTGCCCAATGGCTTCCGCAATGGATGCTCCGATACTGTTTTGATACGCCCTGAAATCTGGGGCCGTATAGTTTGGCGGTATCATTGCAAAGACAGCATCTGAGCCGGAAAATGCCTTCGTCAGAAAAGCAGTATCTTCGAGGGAGCCGACAGCTATCTCCGCGCCCTTACCCACAAGCTCATCCAGCTTCCCAACGTTTCTCGCTATGCACCTGATTTTATGTCCGCGCGAAAGTAGATCGGCGCTAATTTTGCTGCCGATATTTCCGGTTGCCCCGGTTATAGCAATCATTGTCAATACCTCCTCGTGCCAGCAACATCTATTGATACAACAAGCTCAAGCAAAAACTTTAGACCTGCAGGTTAAGAGAGACCAGGACCATGTCTTCCGTGCCAGTGTTTTCGTAAGCGTGGGGCATACCCGCATCCACCTGCACAACAGTTCCGGGGCGAGCCTCGTATTTCTCTTTGTCTAACCAAACAATGCCTTGGCCGCTCAGAAAGTAAAAGAGATGCGCGTACTTGTCAGAATGCATCCTGAATTTGCCGCCCGGCACAACTCGCGTTAAAACAGCCTTTACATTCGAGTCCAGCATCGCCCTGCCGAGAACTCCATCGGCAACCTCGGGACGCACAGGCTTCCATTTAACAGATGCAATATCGAATATATCGCTCATAAAAGGAATATATCACTCAACAATGTCGAAGTCAATTTAATACTGTAAACACTGTCTTTAGTAAAATTGGGAACTTCGCACCGCCCGGCATCGGACAATTTCCCACAATTGAATCAGAATTCATCTGATATCTTATCGCTGCGAATAACGCTATTCTAAGAAAGACCTTGCCGCTTAAGGCATTCATTCTTAGATGGAGGCGCGACAATGGGCTGCCCCTGCTTTATCGCAGATTATGTCGGATGTTGCGGCGAAGCTGAAATTATGTATATTCCCAGCATTGCAGAGATGGAAGAATTCTGCTTCACTCACAAATATGGATCATGCAAGCTTTTCAAAGGCACGGATCTCAAAACAGAAACTAAAATCGGTAAATATACCAAGCCCATCATCGATCTTTTTTTATCTGCCGGGCGTTACAAAGAGGGATCTAGGTCTCCGGCAAGCTGGCTTTCGCCGAAGTAATGTTCCATCCCTCCATTAGCAAGGCCGCTGCTGATAAGGCCCGCGCAATGCGTCCGGATTTATCCCATGATTGAAAAAGCGGAAATATTCCAGTCAGCCGTGCTTCTCATTGTTGTGCTCTTTGTCGATATCGCAGAGCGTAGCAGGCCACGAATCAAAATAGACAGGAGCCGGAATCTTTCCCTCAACATTCTAGCGCTTTGCGTGGTTATCTTTGCCGGTGAGGCATGGAAAAAGCTTCTGCGGGATGGACTGAGTTCCCTCACAATCTGGAGCGATATAACGGTCAGTTATCTTCATCAATTCCCGAGCGTAGCCAAGATAATTCTGGGGCTCATCATTGCCGATCTTTGTCTGTACTGGATCCATCGAGCCATGCATCGCCGCCTTCTTTGGCCCACACATACATTCCACCATTCCATCGAAGAACTGTGGTGGCTATCGGGATCAAGGACTAGCCTGACACATCTCCTCCTGTTCGCCGTACCACAGGTCTTTATCGCCGACTACGTATTCAGGCTTTCCGCGTCGGAAACCGCTATCGCTTTTTCAGTGGGAATTATTGTCAATATCTGGATCCATACGAATCTAAACATAGACCTCGGCCGTTTTGAATGGCTTCTCATCACACCCAATTATCACCGCGTTCATCACGGGGCCAGGGGCCTCTCCACCATGAACCTAGGCTTTGTTCTCAGCATCTGGGACAGGATGTTCGGCACATATGTCGATCCCCGTGCATTGGAAACAGATTTTCCTCTCGGCGTAATTTCCACACGCAAAGGACTTCTCAGGATGATTGCAGGCCTTTGACGGGCATCAACCGAATCGATTTCCGACGCGACGTCCTGATGCTGATCAGGCGTTGGACAGCCCCCTGAGTCATCTCAAGTTTGCCTTCTCCTCTTTCTCCATGGGTCTAATAAACTGTATTATTCTCTTCCATCTCGTTTATAATATTGGTTGAACTTATGAAATTTGAAGAACTGGAAATACCGGGTGAGGTCCTCGCAGGGATAAGGACAGCCGGGTTTACGGAATGCTCGCCGGTTCAGGCGATGACCTTGCCCGAAGCCTTACGCGGGAAAGATATCGCCGCACAGGCACAGACCGGCACAGGCAAGACCGCAGCCTTCCTGATCGCGATTTTTTCGCGCATGCTAGCCACGCCACACACATCGCGCGGGCCGTCTCCACGGGCGCTCATTATTGCACCGACGCGGGAGCTTGTGGCCCAGATAGATGCCGAGGCCAGGATTCTCAGCGGTTCCACGGGGTTCCATATCGTTCCCGTATTCGGCGGCATCGACTATATTAAACAGAGAAATGAACTCGCGCGAGGTGTAGACGTGCTTGTGGGCACGCCAGGCCGACTCATCGATTACCTTAAACAGAAAGTTTACAGCCTGCGAAAAACCGAGTTCCTGGTGATTGACGAAGCAGACCGCATGTTCGACATGGGGTTTGTCGCCGACCTAAGGTTTCTGATGAGACGCATGTCGCCTTACACCGAACGGCAATCCATGCTCTTTTCTGCAACCCTCTCTCACCGCGTCATGGAGCTCTCTCACGAATTCATGAATATGCCGGAGAAGTTCGTGGTCACACCCGAACAGATGACGGTTGAGCTCACCGAACAGCAAATCTATCACGTAGGAAAGAGCGAGAAATTTGGTCTAATTCTTGGCATGATCAGGCGTGAGCCGGAAGGCCGCTATCTTGTATTCTGCAACATGAAGGTGACTGCGGAACGCCTGAAACGCATGCTTGAAGCAAACGGCGTTGCAAATGCTGCCATTACCGGCGACCTTCCTCAACCCCAGAGACTAAAAGTACTCGCGAATTTCAAAGACGGCAAGTTTCCAGTCCTCATCGCCACCGATGTGGCCAGCAGAGGGCTGCACATCGAGGGTGTGACGCATGTCATCAACTACGATCTTCCCCAAGACCCCGAGGACTATGTCCATCGCATCGGAAGGACAGGTCGTGCCGGTGCCGGCGGCCTTGCCATAAGCCTCGCGAGTGAAGACTGCGTCTTAGCTCTGCCTGATATTGAAAATTACATCAAGCAGAAAATCCCGGTCATGCCTCTAACCGACGAAATGTTCGTAACCGATTATAAAAGGGGGGCATCCGTTCCCCGTAAACCGGGAACGTCTTCCGATAAGAGACAGCTCGATCAGAGACGAAACCGTCAGCATGACCGCCGAAATGACCAGAGAAGCGGCGGCACCAAGGTGTCGGCAGCACCCAAAACTGCTAATCCTTCTGATACGGCGGATCAGTCCGGGAACCCCCTGAAAAATCGCCGCCGAAGAGGGAAAAAACCAACCTCCGGACCTACTGGACCCTCGGAACCTAAGAGTCCGGCTTCCCAGGAATAATCTTTTCCGGACTTGTCCGGAATACACGCCATCGGGAGGTGCATCATGCTGCAATCCAAGAATCCTACGAAGACCGAAAGCTGGAAACAACTGAGCGAACATTTCAAACAGGTCAAAGGCTTGCATATGATGGAGCTCTTCTCAAAAGACCCGGAACGGTTTGCTAAATTCTCTCACCGTTTTCATGATATCCTAGTCGATTGTTCTAAAAATCGAATAACCGACGAGACAATGCAGCTGCTGCTCAATCTTGCCAGCGAAGTCAATCTCACCGACGCCATCGGGAAAATGTTCAGCGGAGAGAAGATCAACGAAACCGAAAACAGATCGGTCCTGCACGTTGCCCTCAGAAACCGTTCCAATACACCGATACTTTCAGACGGACAGGACGTCATGATCCTGGTCAACCGGGTGCTGGACAAGATGAGGGACTTCTCGGAGCGCCTCCATTCAGGGGCAACGACCGGTTACACCGGCAAGAAGATTACAGACATCGTTAACATCGGCATCGGCGGCTCCGACCTCGGACCGGTCATGGCAACAGAGAGTCTCAGGCCCTATGCGAAGGATGGAATGCACGTCCATTTCGTCTCGAACGTCGACGGGACTCACATCGCTGAGGCTCTGAGGGTGGTGCATCCGGAAACAACGCTCTTCATGATTGCATCAAAAACCTTCACGACTCAAGAGACGATGACCAATGCGTTAACTGCAAGAAAGTGGTTCCTCGAACATGCCTGCGACGAATCGCATATTGCACGTCACTTCGTAGCTATTTCGACGAACGCCTCAAAGGTAAAGTCATTCGGTATCGATCCGAAAAATATGTTCGAGTTCTGGGATTGGGTCGGCGGCAGGTACTCATTGTGGTCTGCCATCGGGCTTTCGATCTCCTGCTATATCGGCTTCGATAATTTCAGCGCTATGCTCCAAGGAGCATATGAAATGGACACTCATTTCAGGACCGAACCTTTCGAGCGAAATATTCCGGTGATACTCGCTTTAATCGGCATCTGGTACACTAATTTTTTCCGTGCTGAGACCGAAGTCATACTGCCGTATGACCAGTACATGCACCGCTTTCCCGCATATTTCCAGCAGGGCAACATGGAGAGCAATGGCAAGTCGATCGATCGCGCCGGAAAGTCTGTGGCTTATGAGACCGGGCCGATTATCTGGGGCGAGCCTGGAACAAACGGGCAGCATGCGTTCTACCAGCTTATCCATCAAGGTACAAGACTTATCCCAGCCGATTTCCTCGCACCTGCCATCAGCCACAACCCGATCGGGGAACATCACGAGATTCTGCTTTCAAACTTTTTTGCACAGACAGAGGCGTTAATGGCCGGCAAAGGCAAGGAAGAGGTCCTTGCCGATCTATTCGAAGAAGGGAAGAACAAGGAAGAAATCAAACGTCTCTGGCCGTACCGTGTATTTGAGGGAAACAGGCCGACGAACTCGATCCTCTTCAAACAACTCACGCCGCGCACGCTGGGGAGCCTTATAGCGATGTATGAGCACAAGATCTTCACGCAGGGTGTGATTTGGAACATCTTCAGCTTCGATCAGTGGGGAGTGGAACTGGGCAAACAGCTGGCAAAGGACATATTGCCTGAGTTGCAACATGACCAAACAGTTACATCGCACGATGTTTCAACCAACGGGCTAATCAACTTCTACAAAGAATTGAGGCACTAATTCAAAATGCCTCATCATCTCCGCTGTTCCAAGGCGGAAATGTCCAAATCACTATCAGACAAAATAATATAGAAACCGACAAAAGTCAGGGAGGTCTTCAAACATAATGAGCATTGAACCGAACAAGATTATCTATTCCATGGTGGGGGTGGGCAAATACTACGACAAGAAACCGGTGCTAAAGGATATCTATCTTTCATATTTTTACGGAGCAAAGATCGGCGTCCTCGGTCTGAACGGATCAGGAAAGAGTTCTCTGCTTCGAATCCTGGCTGGGGCCGACAAGGACTTTGTGGGAGAAACCGTACTGTCGCCGGGACATACCGTGGGCTTCCTTGAGCAGGAGCCGAAGCTTGATGAGACGAAGACGGTGCGGGAGATCGTCGAGCAAGGCGTCCAGGAAGTGGTTGATGCATTGAATGAATACAACAGGATAAATGAAAAATTCGCAGAGCCGATGTCGGACGATGAGATGAACAAGCTGATAGAACGGCAGGGGGTAGTCCAGGAGAAACTCGAGGCCCTCGATGCGTGGACCCTCGATTCAAGGCTTGAAATGGCTATGGACGCACTTCGATGCCCTGCCGGAGATACCCCTGTAAAGGTTCTATCAGGTGGCGAGAAACGGCGTGTTGCGCTCTGCCGGCTCCTGCTCCAGAACCCCGACATTCTTCTGCTGGATGAACCCACAAACCATCTTGATGCCGAATCTGTCGCCTGGCTTGAACATCACCTGCAAAGCTATGCTGGTACGGTAATCGCCGTTACGCACGACCGCTATTTTCTCGACAATGTAGCCGGATGGATCCTCGAACTTGACCGCGGACAGGGCATCCCTTGGAAGGGCAACTATTCTTCATGGCTCGAACAGAAGAAGAACCGCCTTCAGCAGGAAGAGAAGTCCGAGAGCGAGCGTCAGAAAACCCTGCAGCGCGAGCTTGAATGGATCAGTATGTCGCCGAGGGCGCGTCACGCAAAATCGAAGGCCCGCATTAAGTCTTACGAACAACTCCTTGCGCAAGAAAGCGAGAAACGGTCAAAGGACCTCGAAATTTATATCCCGCCGGGACCCCGCCTCGGAGATGTCGTCATCGAGGCGAACGGAGTGAGCAAAGCATACAACGACCGCATCCTCTTCGAAGACATGACATTTTCCCTCCCTCCGGGAGGGATTGTGGGAGTCATAGGTCCGAACGGGGCAGGAAAGACCACACTCTTCCGGATGATTACCGGCCAGGAAACCCCCGACGCAGGTACGATAAGGGAAGGAGAAACGGTGAAACTCGCGTACGTCGACCAGAGTCGCGATATCCTCGATCCTGAAAAGAGTGTCTGGGAGACGATTTCAGGTGGCGAAGACCTGATCACTATCGGCAAGAGAGAGGTCAATTCACGGGCTTATGTGTCAAGGTTCAACTTCTCGGGCTCCGATCAGCAAAAGAAACTCAGTATGCTCTCGGGAGGTGAACGTAACCGTGTCCATCTTGCCAGGATGCTGAAAGAAGGGGCAAATGTGCTCCTACTGGACGAGCCGACCAATGACCTGGATGTCAACACCATGCGCGCGCTCGAAGAGGCGCTCGAGAACTTTGCCGGCTGCGCTGTTGTCATAAGCCATGACCGCTGGTTCCTCGACCGCATCGCTACACATATTCTGGCCTTCGAAGGCGACAGCAAAGTCTACTGGTATGATGGAAACTATTCAGAGTATGAAACCGAAAAAAAAGCACGCCTGGGAGAGGCTGCTGATCAGCCCCATCGGCTCAAGTACCGCCAGCTAACCCGATAGACAGACCGGATAAGAAGCAGTTTAATGAAGCGGATATACCTAGATTACGCATCGACTACTCCGGCTGACCCCGAAGTGATCCGGGAGATGTTGCCCTATTTCAGCGGGATTTACGGCAATCCTTCAAGCGTTCATGCATTCGGCAGGGAGGCGCGCAAAGTTGTCGACAGTGTGCGTGAGAAAGTTGCACGGTTCATCGGTGCCAAGCCTCATGAGATAGTCTTTACCAGCGGTGGGACCGAAAGCGACAATACAGCTGTGAAGGGCATTACCTATGCAGCACGTGGCCAGGGAGACCACATTATAACCTCCTCGATAGAACATCGCGCAGTGCTGAATCCGGCCGGATTTCTCGAAAGACAGGGCTTTCCAGTCACTCGCGTACCCGTAGATTCGACAGGCATGGTCGATCCCGATGCAGTCCTGAAAGCGATCACCCCCAAAACTATTCTGATATCGATCATGCATGCGAACAACGAAATCGGCACTATGCAGCCACTTGCAGAAATCGGAGCCATCGCGCACGAAAGAGGCATTCCATTCCACACCGATGCGGTCCAGACCTTCGGCCATATCCCCTTCAATGTCGATGAACTAAAAGTCGACCTCCTGAGCGCCTCCGCCCACAAGTTGTATGGCCCCAAGGGGGTTGGGATCATGTATATCCGGAGCGGTACCAAGATAGGCCGTTTCATGCATGGCGGTGCCCAGGAAAAGGGCCGGAGGGCCTCGACCCATAATGTGCCTGGCATCGCAGGTCTCGGCAAAGCAATAGAGATAGCCGAAAGAGACATGCAAAGCGAGATGCGTACTCTTACCGCTTTCCAAGACAAATTAATCAGCAACATTGTCGGCTCGATTAAGAGGACAAAACTGAACGGACATCCTGAAAAACGGCTGCCGGGGAATGTGAACATTTCTTTCAGAAACGTCCAGGGAGAGCGCCTGCTCAAGAGCCTGGACGAGGCCGGTATCGCCTGTTCAACAGGATCGGCCTGCAACGCTTCGAACACCGGACCATCACACGTTCTAACCGCTATCGGACTTCCGCTGGACCTTATCTCGGGGTCGCTCAGAATCACTCTGGGCAAATACGTTAAAGAAGAAGAGATCGATTGCGTCCTTGATATTCTGCCGCGACTGGTGCGGAAGATGAGTTCTTTCGTAGAATATCCCGAATAATCCGACCTCCTGTGATAAGTCTCACCAAACCTGCAACTTCCTATTTTTATGTCTATTATTCCAGACGCTGATTTGAGATAATAGAATTAGCAGGAAAGTTGAATCAGATATGAATGAATTGATCTCTTAGAAAGTAATGCTTCGTTAAGTATAAGGAGAAACAACATGTATGATAACTTGATTTGGTGGCTTTTGATAATGACACCTGGCGTTCTATCGATGACATGCTTCATATGGAGAATGGAAAGCAGAGGGGCATCGCGGTTGGTATCCTCCAAAAAAATTACCCAGAAATAAAGCAAGACAATACACTATCAGAATGGCATCCCGCTTCATGATCTCAATCCCGCCCATTTAAGAATGATTCTGCACGGAGAAAATTCTTTGATGCTCCTAACCCCTTCTTTCCGCTCGGTTAGCTCACGCGTACAGAAGAACCTCACATGGTCCGTCCGCCGGCTTCCGAAATCGATGCCGGGCGTGACGGCAACCCACTGCTTTTCCAATAGGTCGGCACAAAAGGCTAGGTCGGCTCTTTTGGCAAGCGACGCGTGTTGAAGGAGAAGATCTGTTCCATGTGCGTAAAATCACGTTCGCTCTTTTGATTGAGATGTACAATTAAGGGTACTATTAAGAAGGACTGATATGTTCATGACGGCACAGGGGATAGCCCTGCTCATACTGCTTCTGATTTCGATACCGGCTGGCGGGTCGGTGATCGGTTCCTCATCTCTTGGGTCTTCCATGTTGAGTGAAAAACAGCTCGCTCCTATAAACGCTATCGTGGAGAAGGCTATACGTGACGGGAAGACGCCGGGTGCGGTTATCCTGGTCGGCAGCAGCGACGGTGCCTATTATCAACGAGCCTTCGGATATCGTTCGCTCGAACCGGAAAATATCCTGATGACCGAAGATACTATTTTCGATTTAGCATCTCTGACTAAGGTGGTCGCTACGACCACTGCGGTAATGCAGCTTGTCGAAAAGAAAAAACTCAGCCTCGATGCGCCGGTATCGAGATACTGGCATAGCTTTAAAAAGAACGGCAAGTCCCGTATCACGGTGCGTCAGTTGCTAACCCACTATTCAGGGCTAAGGGCCGATCTGAGCCTATCTCCCAAATGGACCGGGTACAAGTCTGCCATGAAAAAGATCATAGCCGAGAAACCGTTATATCCTCCCGGCAGCTGCTACTTGTATAGCGACATAAATTTTGAGGTACTGGGCGAAATCGTTCTGCGGGTCACCGGACAATCTCTCGATAAATACTGCACAAAGCACATCTTCGCGCCGCTGAACATGAAAGACACCGGCTTCAGACCATCCGGGAACCGCGTTTCGCGAATAGCACCCACTGAACACCGTAACGGCATACTGATGTGCGGCGAAGTCCATGATCCTTTCTGTTACGCAATGGGTGGAGTTGCAGGTCATGCGGGACTCTTTTCCACCGCAAAAGACCTTTCAGTCTTTGCCAGTATTATGCTCAACGGCGGCAGAAAAGGCGGCGTGCAAATCTTGAAGCCCGAAACGATCGAACAGATGACTATTCCCCAATCTCCGCCGGGAAAGAACCGCTTGCGCGGACTAGGATGGGACCTCGAGGCGCCTTTTGCCTCCAATGCAAAGGAGTTGCCCTCTGTAGGTGCATACGGCCATCTCGGGTACACTGGCACGGCACTATGGATCGACTCGACAACAAAGACATTCATTATCGTCCTCACCAACCGTGTTCACCCCGACGGCGGCGGTGACGTCAAAGCTCTGCGGTCCGCCGTAAAGGCTGTTGTTTCCGACGCGCTCGGTCCTATGTCAACCTCTCAAATACTCGAAAAGCGGCCCTCCCTGTCTGCGTATTTCTATGCGAAGGGAACCGGTCATACTGTCTCGTCCGAGGACAATACCGACAGATGCGGAACTCTCACCGGCATAGACGTTCTCCGCAATGACCGTTTCGCGCTATTGGCAGGCAGAAGTGTTGGGCTCATAACAAACCACACCGGACTCGACTCGACGGGGAGAAGGACTATTGATCTTCTCTATCATGCGCCCGGAGTCCGGTTGAAGACGATCTTCAGTCCGGAGCACGGCCTGTCCGGGACCGCCGATTCGATAGTATTTTCATCCAGCGACCCCAAAACTGGTCTTCCCGTGTACAGTCTTTACGGTGCAGTGAAAAGACCGAGCGCTGAGATGCTTGCAGGTCTTGATGCCCTGGTCTTCGATATCCAGGATGCCGGCGTACGCTTTTACACATACATATCGACAATGGGATATGCCATGGAGGCGGCCGCGGAAAAAGGGATACCGTTTTATGTCCTCGACAGGCCTGACCCTATCACGGCGTCACTGGTCCAGGGGCCTGTTTCGGATGCAGACCTGAAATCGTTCACATCTTACTTTTCGATGCCTGTCAGACATGGGATGACTGTTGGGGAACTGGCCCGGATGTTCAATGCCGAATATGGAATCGGCTCGAAGCTTCATGTGATAAAAATGGCCGGTTATGATCGCAGTAAGTGGTATGATGAAACCGGTCTGACGTGGATCAATCCATCGCCCAACCTGCGGAGCCTGACCGAAGCAGCGCTATACCCCGGAGTTGCAATGGCAGAGGGCGCCAACGTGAGTGTGGGGCGCGGGACCTCAACCCCCTTTGAGTTGCTCGGCGCGCCGTGGATCGATGCAGTGAGACTGGCTGAATATCTTAATAATCGTGCCATCGCAGGCGTAACGTTCAGACCAGTCGATTTCACACCTAATAGCAGCAACTATGGGAAGCGGTTATGCCACGGCGTTCGGATAATCCTTACAGACCGCCTGACCTTAGATCCTGCTTACCTTGGAATAGAAATCATCTCCGCACTATACCGGCTTTATCCAAATGACTTCAAGCTTGATGCTACCCTTGGGCTTGTTGGTGCAAGGTGGATAATTGATGCAATGCGAGAGGGCAGGGACCCCAGATCAATCGCCATCGAATGGGATAAGCCTCTCAAACAGTTCCTCGTGAAGAGGGCGAAGTACCTGCTTTATTGACATCCGGCTTAAGAATCGAATAGGATGGCACTGCCGGGCGTGCTAACACAAAAAAAGGCAGATGCCAAAGCATCTGCCTTTTATCTACGCAAGAAAGATCGCAAAAACTATTTCGTCTCGTCAGTCTTTTTCTCGACAGCCTTCTTTTCAGCCTTCTTGGTCTTCTTGACTTTCTTGGCTTTCTTCTCAACCTTCTTGTCCATCTTCTTGTCATCCATCTTCTTGTCATCCATCTTCTTCTCGTCAGTCGCAGCAGGAGCCTTGGTGTCCATAGCCTTATCAGCTGCGAAAGCTGCGGTTACGGAAAGAGCGAACAGTAGACATACGATCAATGCTAGTACTTTCTTCATTCAAATCACCTCACCTTTATTTTTTGTGCTCATAATCTTATCGACCATTTGAGCAACTATCATGCCAACTCCGATAATAGCATAATAATGCTGTTTTTCAATGGCTTGTGATAATTAGAGATCGGGCCTCGCGGCCTCATTTGGGGATATAATTCCTCATTTGGGGATATAATAGCTGGATGGTGGCTAAAGACAAAATGGGATAGTCCAATTCCGGGGAAGTCCCGAACTGCTGCACGCCTTCGACAATGTTCCGACTATCCTGTTGATTTCTTTGCCGCCGATATAATTCTTGCTGCGATTTCGTTAACTTAACAGGTTGGCCTTGCGCAATTCCTCTTCGATCTTGTTCTTCGTTATCGGCTTGACCAGATATGAGTCCGCTCCACTCTGGTAATAAGCCGAAATTACAGTCTTGGGGTCATCAAGCGCTGTGGTCATTATAGCCTTGACCTCATGTCCCGGCAATACACCTTGTTTTTTTTCGATGGCACGAATCCTCTTGAGTGCCTCGATACCGTCAACATTAGGCATCATAATATCCAGAAAAATTACATTATAGGGTTTGCTTTCGTCAACTGCCATACTGAAAGCTTCGACCGCTTCAGCACCGTCCACTACTACGCTGCACTGCCCGTACTGGGCAAGCATTTCATTCAATACATACCGTGCAATAAAGTCATCTTCCGCTATAAGCAGTCTCATTATGCCTCCTTTTCCCCTGAGGGGACTATAAATAAGAATGCGCTGCCGCTTCCGGGACTGCTTTCGACCCAGAGGGTGCCTCCCATGCTCCTTACCGTCTGTCTTGCTATAGCAAGACCAAGCCCGGCTCCTTCGTTTTTTCTGGTGAACGAACCGTCAGCTTGCGTAAAACCTTCGAATATCTTGTCGACTTTATCAGGGTCGATACCGACACCAGTATCCGAGACGGAACAGAAAATGGAAACCTTATCGGACTCTGAAAGCGGGGTCTCCTCGGCAGGTTGCAATGCGATGCAAATATTACCGCTATGCGTGAACTTGACCGCATTGTCAAGAATTATCCCCATTACCTGTCCAAGACGGACATCGTCAGCGAACAACATGTCGGGCAGTTCATCATCAATGTCGGCCGTCAGCAAAAGTCCTTTTGACTTTGCTTTTGGCGTGTAAGTCCCCACAAGCGTTTCGACCAAGACGCTCAAACTGAACAGCCTTGGACAGAGTTCGAAAGCGCCGGATGCCATCCTCGAAAAATCGAGCACATTGTTGACGAGTGACGACAGCCTGTCGATAGAGCTTTGCAGCATAGCGTAACATCGCGCTTGGTCCGGTGTGTGTTCCCTGCTGCACAAGATTTCCATCAATCCCACCATACCGTGCAGCGGGGTCCTGATCTCATGTGTCATGTTTGCCATAAACTCAGACTTGAGCCTTGATGATTCCATTGCCGCATCCCGCGCTTGCCTTAGATCCTCTATCTGCTGCCTCAGTTCTTCCGTATTTTTAACTACCGTCTTTTTCAGCAAGCCCGAATACTCGCGCTCGACCTCACGAAGCCGCCTGTAATTAAGTGCCCTGGCCAGCACGGAAAGAAGTATTTCAGGGTCGAACGGCTTATGAAGAAAATCGAAGGCGTGGCATTTTACCGCAGCAATTGCTGTTTCGATATCAGCTTGCCCGGTCATCATGATCACAGGAATGTCAGGGTCGAATCTGTGAACATGCTCTAGCAGTTCAAGACCGGATACAGCCGGCATTTTTATGTCGCTGAGCACTACGTCGAACTTATCATACTCTACAAATTCGAGGGCTGAGAAAGCATCCGGGCAAGTCCGTATCTGAAATCCTTCTCCCTCGAGCATTTCGGACAAGCCTTGAAGCACATCCGAATCGTCATCCACAATTAACAGCCTGCCATCCGCATGATCCTTCATGTTCTTCCCTCTTTCGCATATGCCGGTTAATAGCGCCTGAATATTTGTCTTACACTCGACAGTGAGTTGTCCCGTCCCAATTTTCAATGCGCTTTCGCCAGCACCGCTTCCGGTATCCTGCCGAGAGCCAGCACTTTATCGACAGCGCCAAGCTCTATGGCCTTTCTCGGCATGCCGAAGACAACGCAGGATTCCTCATCCTGGGCTATGTTGAATGCCCCAGCCTCTTTCATCTCAAGCATTCCTTTGGCGCCGTCATCTCCCATGCCTGTCATGATGACCCCCACGACATTCTTTCCTGCGTAGCGCGCCGCCGAACGGAAGAGCACGTCGACAGAAGGCCTGTGCCTGCACACGAGAGGACCGTCCTTAATCTCAACATAGTATCGTGCACCACTCCTTTTAAGTAGCATGTGCCGATTGCCGGGTGCTATGAGCGCCCTGCCACGTATCACGCTGTCATCGTTTGCTGCCTCCTTGACGGATATCCGACAGAGGCCATCTATCCTTTTGGCAAAGGCTTCTGTGAATTTTTCGGGCATGTGCTGGACTATTACGATTCCTGGTGCATCAGGCGGCATACTTTCAAGGAATATCCTGAGTGCTTCCGTACCGCCTGTCGAGGCTCCAACAACGATTACCTTCTCGGTCGTCTGGACCATGGCCCGCGATACCGGTTTCTTGATGACCGCATCGGCGGTCAACTTTGGGACGGCAAGACTGCTCCTCTCCTTCATCCTGCTGATCCTGGCGAGCGATGCCGATCTCACAGCATCACAAATGCGTATCTTTGACTCTTCAAAGAATTGTTTTGCGCCCAATTTCGGTTTTTCAATGATGTCCACCGCTCCGTATTCTAGGGCCTTCAGGACCGTCTCTGAGCCGCTGGTAGTAAGGCTCGAACACATTACGACCGGTATAGGATGCTGGGTCATTATCTTCTTCAGGAAAGTAATGCCGTCCATTCGCGGCATCTCAACATCGAGAGTGATGACATCGGGCACTTCCTCTTTCATGCGCTCAGCCGCTATCAGGGGATCGGCCGCGGTACCCATAATCTCTATATTCGGGTCCGACGAGAGGATTTCGGCCATAGTCTGCCTTACAACTGCTGAATCATCGACTATTAGCACCCTGATCTTCTTGCTCACTTGGTTCCTCCTTTGTTGCGTCGACCATCGCGGCCAGAAACCAAATTACACTGTCGGGAGTCCAAAGCCTCGGTCACTCTCAGCCGCTTCAGAAAAATCTCTCCGGTATGAGGTAAAAATAGAATCTTTCGTCCCTGATTTCCCCGCGTATCGAACGCCGCCACCTGC
>Ga0181523_10000825_pt1 | contig 34664 bp, 38 predicted proteins | sample PEATcosm2014_Bin_43_FD_119752 | JGI IMG/M metagenome (GOLD analysis project Ga0181523, IMG submission 119752) | Peatland microbial communities from MTU Mesocosm Facility, Houghton, MI, USA - PEATcosm2014_Bin05_30_metaG | ecosystem: Environmental > Terrestrial > Soil > Wetlands > Peat | place... | reverse complement strand
TGGCTCGACGAATCGCGCAGCCGTGCCAGCGTCACGTGCGGCGTATATTTGCGGCCCTCGGGCTCGAGCCCGAGCCGTTGCAAGAGCCGCTCGTGCTCGGCTTGCAGCTCCATCAGCGGCGCGATCGGCGTGACTGGGGCGACCACCGCGCGCGGCTTGCGGCCGCCGAACGACAACAATCCGTCGAGCCGCAGCTCGAACGCCATGCGCCGCCCGCGCCCCAACATGCCGGCGATTTCATGGGCCAGCGCGTCATCGATATCGCCGATGAAGCGCAGCGTCAGATGATAATTCTCGGGATCGATCCAGCGCGCGCCCGGCAGCCCGCCGCGCATCATTGCAAGCGATTGGGCGACATGCGGCGGAATCTCAAGAGCGGTGAACAGGCGAGGCATGACGACCTGCGTATCGGACGAATCGCCGCATCAACACAATGCGGTGATCGGGCGCGGTATGCAACCCTCACGACGGATGTTGCGTGCGGGCGCGGGCGATGAGCTCTTCCACCTTGGGCAAAATGCGCGCCACGATGACGTCGACGCCCGCGGCATTGGGATGCAGCCCGTCGTGCTGCAGAAGCTTCAGATCGGCGGCGGCGCCGTCGAGGAAGAACGGATAAATAAGAACGTCATATTTCGCCGCAAGGTCGGGATAGATCCGCTCGAACGCAGTCCCATAATCGGCGCCGAGATTTGGCGCCGAGCGCATGCCGCAAAGCAATACCGCGATATGGCGCGCGGTGAGACGGCGCAGGATGGCGTCGAGCGCGTCGCGCGTCAGCTCCGGCTTGATACCGCGCAACATGTCGTTGGCGCCAAGCTCGAGAATGACGGCATCAGTGCCCTCCGGCACCGACCAGTCGAGCCGGGAAAGCCCGTCTGAAGCCGTATCGCCGGAGACGCCGGCGTTCTGGACTTCCGCGGCTATGCCTTTGGCGGCAAGGGCCGCTTGCAGGCGCGGCACAAAGCCTTCGTTGTCGGGTAGCCCGTAACCGGCTGTCAGCGAGTCGCCGAAAGCGACGATTTTGACTGGCGCTTGAGCATGCGCCGACGGCACAGCTGTCGCGCCGATCAGTGCCACGCTACAAACCGCCACACCGGCGATTTGGAGCAGTGCGCGCGGCCACCCATATGATCGGGCACGAGTCGATGAAGGGCGCGGGTCAGCCGGCAACATGAACGACATTTCGGGCTATCCTTCCGCTGGCAACGCCATCTCGCTTTCCGGCGTCAACTTGGCGCTCGGCCGCGGCGCCGCCCGCGTCCATATCTTGCGACAAATCGACCTCAATATAGGCCGAGGCGAGGCAATCGGCCTCCTCGGCCCATCCGGCTCCGGCAAATCGACGCTGCTGATGGTGATGACCGGACTGGAGCGGCCGGACACCGGCTCCGTCGTGGTCGGCGGCCAGGAGTTGCAACGGCTCGATGAGGACGCTCTCGCGCGCTTTCGCGGCAAGCATATCGGCATCGTCTTTCAGGCCTTTCATCTCATTCCGACCATGACGGCCTTGGAGAACGTCGCGGTGCCGCTCGAATTCGCCGGCGCCCGCGACGCGCTGCAACGCGCCGAAAAGGAGCTGGCGGCCGTCGGGCTGGCGCAACGCCTGCACCATTACCCGGCCGAGTTGTCCGGCGGCGAGCAGCAGCGCGTCGCGCTCGCGCGTGCGCTCGCACCCGACCCGGAGCTGATTGTCGCCGACGAGCCGACCGGCAACCTCGACGAGGCGACCGGTCGCGAGATCATCGAGCTTTTGTTCCGCGGCCATCGCCAACGCGGTACCACGCTCGTGCTGGTCACCCACGACACCGAGCTCGCCGCGCGGTGCGACCGCGTGGTGCACCTGCATTCGGGACGGATCGATGCGGCGATGCCGCACGAGGCGAAATGACCGCGCTGGCCGATACGCGAGCGGTGTGGCACCCGGGCGTCGGGCAAAGGGCGCAGATCGCAGCGCGTCTCGCCTTCCGCGAATTGCGCGGCGGCTTGCGCGGCTTCGGTATTTTCATCGCCTGCATCGCGCTCGGCGTATTCGCGATCGCCGGCGTCGGCTCGGTGGCGGCGAGCCTTGCCGACGGTATTGGCAGCGCCGGGCAGTTGATTCTCGGTGGCGATCTTTCCTTTGCCCTCATTCAGCGCGAAGCCAGCGACGGCGAGCGGGCGTTCTTCAACGACCTTGGCACGGTCTCAATCGCCGCCACGACGCGGGCGATGGCGCGGACCGGCGACGGACGCTCCAGCCTCGTCGAGATCAAAGCCGTCGATGCGGCCTATCCGCTGTTTGGTACGGTAGTGACCAATCCAAGCCTGCCGCTAGCGACGCTGTTTGCGCAAAATGGCGGTGCCTTTGGCGCCGCCGTCGATCCGGCGTTGCTGACGCGGCTCGATCTGAAAACCGGCGACCGCATCACCGTCGGCAATATCGCGATTGAGCTACGTGCGACGCTGACCGGCGAGCCGGACAAGCTTGCCGGCGGCCTTGGCCTCGGGCCGCGTCTCCTGATCAGCGAGGCCGCGCTGCGCGCGACCGGGCTGTTGCAGCCCGGCAGCCTGATGCGCTGGCAATACCGGCTGCGGCTGCCGCCGGCCGACAGCAGCGATCGCGCGGTGACGGCGGTCGAGAATGCGGCCCGGGCCGCGTTCCCGGACGCCGGGTGGGAAGTCCGCACCCGGAGCAAGGCGTCGCCGCAGCTCGAACGCAATGTCGAGCGCTTCACGCAATTTCTCACGCTGGTCGGCCTGACCACGCTGCTGGTCGGCGGCGTCGGCGTCGCCAACGCAGTCGCCGCGCATCTGGCGCGCAAGCGCGACGCCATCGGCACCATGAAGGCCCTCGGCGCCTCTGGCGGCACGGTGTTCGCCATCTATTGCGGACAGATGGTGCTGGTCGCGTTGTTTGCCGCCATGATCGGCGCCGCGTTTGGCGCCGCGCTGCCCTACGCCATCGCCTGGGCGTTCGGCGCCATCATTCCGCTGCCGGTCGCGCCGTCGCTGCATCCGGGCACGTTGGCGCTGTCGATCGTGTACGGGTTGCTGACGGCGCTCGCCTTCGCCCTGTGGCCGCTCGGCCGCGCCCACGACATTTCGGTGTCGATGCTGTTTCGCGACCAGATCGCCGCCGAGCGGCGCTGGCCGCGCCGGCGCTATGTCGTGGCGACCGCACTGATCGCCGCGGTACTCGCCGCGCTCGCGGTGACGACGACCTACGACCACCGCATTGCCGCGATTTTTGTCGCCTCCGCAATCGGCATCTTCGTGATGCTGCGGCTGCTCGCGATGCTCACCATGGCGATCGCCCGCCGCCTGCCGCGGGCACGCTCGACGGTACTGCGGCTCGCCATCGCCAATATCTATCGCCCTGGCTCATTGACGCCGACCGTGATGCTGTCGCTCGGCCTCGGCCTTGCCTTGCTGGTGACCGTGATCGAGATCGACGGCAACCTGCATCGCCAATTCACCGCCGCGCTGCCGGAAAAAGCGCCGTCGTTCTTCTTCCTCGATATCCCAGCGGCGGACGCCGACCGGTTCGACGCGTTCGTGCGCGAGCGGGCGCCGGCTTCGACGCTCGAAAGGGTGCCGATGCTGCGCGGCCGCATCGTCGCCGCCAACGGCATCAAGGCCGAAGATCTCAAACCCGCCGCCGGCTCGCGCTGGGTGCTGCAAGGCGACCGCGGCATCACCTATGCGTCCACCGTCCCGGCCGGCTCGCGCATCGTCGCCGGGCAATGGTGGAGCGCCGATTATTCCGGCGAGCCGCTGGTCTCGCTCGAGAGCAAGACGGCGCACGACCTCGATCTGAAGATCGGCGATGCCATCACCGTCAACGTGCTCGGCCGCAACGTCATCGCCCGCATCGCCAATTTGCGCGCCGTCGATTGGGAGAATCTCGGCATCAATTTCGTCCTGGTGTTCTCGCCCGGCACCTTCGGCGGCGCGCCGCATAGCGACATCGCCACGCTGACCTTTGCCGACGGCGGCACGCCGGCCGAGGACACCGCCGTCATCAAGGCGCTCGCCGACGCGTTCCCGACGGTCACCGCCGTGCACGTCAAAGACGCGCTCGACACGCTTGACGGCATCATCAAGAACCTGGTGCTGGCGCTCGGCGGCGCAAGCTCCATTACCTTGATCGCCGCCGCCCTGGTGCTCGGCGGCGCGCTCGCCGCCGGCCAGCGCTTTCGCATCTACGACGCCGTGGTGCTGAAGACATACGGTGCGACGCGCGGCCGGCTGCTTGCCGCCTATGCGCTGGAATATCTGTGCATCGGCGCCGTCACGGTAGTGTTCGGCGTCGCCATGGGGACGCTTGCCGCCGGCCTGATCGTGACGCGGGTCATGGAATTTCCCTTCGTTTTTGTCGCCGGACAGGCGGCCGGCGCGGCGCTTGCCGCCGTCGCCGTCACGCTGGCGCTCGGCCTCGCCGGCACGTTTACCGCGCTTGGCCGCAAGCCCGCGGAGGTGCTGCGGAATCTCTGATAGGGCGCACCGTGGCGGGTAGAATGAAAGAATTGTAACCATAGCGAATATGGCGCCGCACCCATCTGGCGCCGCCGGGGCTTTCGCACTAGATTTCAGCTAAGCGAATTCGGCGTTGTTCCGCCGGACGCCAACGCCCGGCTCAGACCGGGACAACCCAGGGGTATTTTCCATGTCCGACTTCGATCGGAATCTTGCGGCTGCGAGACCCGGCTATCGCACGGACCAGGTCGCGATCGATGCGGGTCTGCGCGCCTATATGATCCGCGTCTACAACTACATGGCTAGCGGAGTGGCACTGACCGGCGTCGTGGCTTGGCTGACTTATCAGGCCGCCGGCGGCGATGCCATTCAAATTGCCGGCGGGCGAATCAGCGGACTGACCTCTTTCGGGCAGGCCATCTTCAGCGGCCCGCTGACGATCGTGTTGCTCCTCGGTACGCTCGGCTTGGTGTTCTTTATGAGCTACCGCATCAATCGGCTCTCTGTAGGGTCGGCGCTGTCGTTGTTCTTTATCTACGCCGGGCTGCTCGGATTGGCGCTGGCGTCGGTGTTTCTCCAATATACCGGGGCGTCGATCACGCGGGTGTTCTTCATCTCGGCGGCGACGTTCGGCTCCATGAGCCTGTGGGGCTACACCACGCAACGCGACCTGACCGGCCTGGGCTCGTTCATGTTCATGGGCCTGATCGGCATCGTCATCGCGATGGTGGTCAACATGTTCCTGAAATCGAGCGGGCTCGACTGGGCGATCTCGGTGATCGGCGTGCTCGTCTTCGTCGGGTTGACCGCCTATGACACGCAGCGGATCAAGGAGATGTATAGCGTGCAGGACGACGGTACCGTTGCCGGCCGCAAGGCGGTGATGGGCGCGCTGTCGCTGTATCTCGACTTCATCAACCTGTTCCTGATGCTGCTGCGCATCTTCGGCGACCGCCGCTGATCGCAAACGTATTGCAATCGAAGCGCCCCGGGATCATTGTCCCGGGGCGTTTTGTTTTCCGGCGCTGTGCCGTCTGAACGATGAATGATGTCAGCCTTCGCACCGCCACTTCAGCCGACATCCCAGCGATTACCCGCATCTACGCCCACGCCGTCGAGCACGGCACGGCCTCGTTCGAGCTCGAGCCGCCGGACGAAGCCGAAATGACGCGCCGCCAACAGGCGCTATTGGCGCAGAACTTTCCTTATATCGTCGCCGAGCTGGCCGGTGCCGTCGTGGGCTACGCCTATGCCGGCCCCTACCGTGATCGCCGCGCCTACGACTGGTGCGTCGAGGATTCGCTTTACATCGCGCCGGAATTTCACCGCAAGGGAATCGGCCGGCTGCTGCTCACGCGGCTGGTCGCCGAGTCGGAGGCGCGGGGATTCCGGCAGATCATCGGCGTGATCGGCGACTCCGCCAACACCGCATCGATCGCGGTCCATGCCGCGGTCGGCTTCCGGCTCATCGGCAATTTCCAATCGATCGGCTTCAAGCACGGCCGCTGGCTCGACACCGTGCTGATGCAGCGCGCGCTCGGCAGCGGCGATACGTTGCCGCCGTAACGGCGCTTACCCGGCAACCACCCGGATCGAGCGATCAAGGGCGCTGAGCACGGGGTCGAGCTCGTGGCCGCGGCGCAGGATATGACCGGTCGCCGAAATCACGCTGTAGGCGCCCTGGCGCCGGCCGAGTCGCGGATTTTTCTCGATGCGGTAGATGGGAACCTCTGCGGCGCGGCGGAAAATCGAAAATACCGCCCGGTCTTTCAAAAAATCGATCGCGTAATCACGCCATTCGCCGGCGGCGACCATGCGGCCGTAAAGGCCGAGAATGCGGTCGAGCTCGCGCCGGCTGAAGGTCACCACACTCGCGGGGGCGGGCGCTCGAAGCTCGCCCCCGCGCCACGCGCTCGGTTCGATTTCGCCGATATCCATCCGGCGCCTCCTTTGTCGTGTTCGCTTCATGATCGCGCCGGACGGCGGCGGCGGCAAGAGGCTGCAGCGCGGCAAATGGCCGATCATTGCAGCACGAAAACGAGACCATGGGCGGCCGATGCCCATGGTTGCGGAACAGGGCTGCGGCACGGGTGCGACATTTGTGACGGCCGGAATCACGGCTTCGTTAGGCGAATCATAATACGGCCCTAATTCGGCCCAGCACACGCCAAGCTGGCTTGCGAAATAAAGCCCTGTTGCCTCAGGGCCCGGTCCGGAAGGCGTTCCGGATTCCTCAGCCCCCCAGCCCCCCGGGGCGCTGACGGACCGGGCCAGAGTTCCGCGTATGGTTCAATCCCCAATACCTTCAGGCCGGCAGTTGCCGGCCTTTCTTTTTGCGGGTGAGGAATCGATAACGGATAAGGAAACAACGACGGCAGGGATCGGACGCGCTCGCTATTTGTGCTCCGACGTCTGCGTTCCGCTGTCCGCCGGCTGCGGCTCGAGCGGCGTATAGGCGGCGCCGAGGATAATGCCCGGCTTGTCATGGGTGCCTTCCTGCACCATGACGGCGGCGGCATCGATCTCGTCGGTCTTGATCTCGGACATCGGAACATTCCAGGTCGAATCCGTCCCGGTCCAATCGCCGAGCTTCACCCAGCGCCGCACCACGTTGTGGTAAGTGATCGTGCGTCCGTGATTTTCGCCGCGGCCGATCGCGACCGTCACGGCCTTGGCAAGCGGACACAGCCACACTTCACCGCCGGAATGGTCGCCGTCCTTGGCCTTGACGGTGACGTTCAAATTGCCGGCCGCGACGGTCAACAGCACCGGCAGCGACATCACAGAAGCTTTTTGATCGGTCTGCACGATCATGCGTTCGACGGCGGCGCGGTCGCTGCCGAGCACGTGCATGGCGCCGTTGACGACGATCTGCGGCGTATAGACCTGCCGGTCGCCGCGCACGCGCGAATAGGCGCGCTGCCGCGCCGAATGGGCCGGATTGGCCAGCGTGTCCTTCCAGCCGAGATAATCCCAATAATCGATCGGCACGCTCAGCGCGACCAGCGATGAATCGTTGGCGAGCTCGCCGAGTAGCTTGTCGGCGGCCGGGCACGATGAGCAGCCTTGGCTGGTGAACAGCTCGAGCAGCGCCCGCGGCTCGGCGCGCGCAATGCCATAGGTCGTGATCAAAAGCCCGGCAATAAGGCACGCCGACGCGTAGCGGCAGCGCAGCATTCTGTTCTCCACCCCCGCCGACCCCTTGTGACGGTATTATCGCCCGCGCCCGTGTTAACCCCCGCGCAAGTCACCCGCCACTCACTTCGGAGTGAGGCCGCCGGCTTTTTTCTTCGATCATGCCGAACGCTCATGAGAGCATGATCTTCGGCAAGCGGTGCGTCCCGGATCCGATCCGAGGACGCGCTGTTTCTAATTCACGCTTTCAAGCCGCGAGATGGCGCAGCACATACTGCAGGATGCCGCCGTTCTTGTAGTAATCGAGCTCATCCACCGTATCGATGCGGCAAATCAGCGGCACACGCTTCAATCCGCCATCGGACGCCACAATCTCCGCAAGCAGGCGCTGATGCGGCTTGAGATCGCCGTGCAGGCCGCGAATGGTGACCTGCTCGTCGCCCTTGAGGCCTAGCGTCTGCCACGAGGTGCCTTCCTCGAAGGTCAGCGGCACCACGCCCATACCGACCAGGTTGGAGCGATGGATGCGCTCGAACGACTGCGCGATCACGGCGCGCACGCCGAGCAGGATCGTGCCCTTGGCCGCCCAGTCGCGCGACGAGCCGGTGCCGTATTCCTTGCCGGCGAACACGACGAGCGGCACGCCTTCGTTCTTGTAGCGCATGGCGGCGTCGTACATCGTCATGCGCTGCTTCGACGGATAGTGGATGGTGAAGCCGCCTTCGACGCCCGGCACCATCTGGTTCTTGATGCGGATATTGGCGAACGTGCCGCGCATCATCACCTGGTGATTGCCGCGCCGCGTGCCGTACTGGTTGAAGTCCTTCGGCCGGACCTGATGATCGCGCAAATATTCGCCGGCCGGGCTTTCTTCCTTGATCGAGCCGGCCGGTGAGATGTGGTCGGTGGTGATCGAGTCGAGGAAAAGGCCCATCACGCGCGCGTCGACGATATCCTCGATCGGCTGGCTGCGCTTCTGCATACCTTCGAAGTAAGGCGGGTTCTGCACGTAGGTCGAGCGGTCGTCCCACTTGAAGGTGAGCCCGCCTTTGACCGCGATCTTGCGCCAGCTGGCGTCGCCCTTGAACACGTTGCCGTATTTGCGCGCGAACATCTGCTTGTTGATGTTCTTGCGCACGAAATCGCCGATCTCGCGGTTAGACGGCCAAATGTCGCGCAGATAGACTTTGCGGCCCTTCTGGTCGGTGCCGAGCGGCTGCTTGGCGACGTCGATTTGCATCGAGCCGGCGATCGCATAGGCGACCACCAGCGGCGGCGAAGCGAGATAATTGGCGCGCACGTCGGCGTTGACGCGGCCCTCGAAATTGCGATTGCCCGACAGCACCGCGGCGGCGACCAGATCGTTCTTGTTGATCGCTTCGGAAATCTCCTCCGGCAGCGGCCCGGAATTGCCGATGCAGGTGGTGCAGCCGAAGCCGACCAGGTTGAAGCCGAGCGCGTCGAGATCCTTCTGCAGGCCGGATTTGTCGAGATATTCGGCGACCACCTGCGAGCCGGGCGCCAGCGAGGTCTTCACCCACGGCTTGACGGTCAGCCCCTTTGCGATTGCCTTGCGCGCCAAAAGCCCCGCCGCCATCATGACGTTCGGGTTCGACGTGTTGGTGCAGGAGGTGATTGCGGCAATGACGACGTCGCCGTTGCCGAGCGTGTGCTTGCGGCCTTCGACCGGCACGCGCTTGTCCATCTCGGTGGCCTTGTTGAATTCCTTGTCCATCGACCAGGCAAAGCCGTTCTTGACCTCTTTGAGCGCGATGCGGTCCTGCGGCCGCTTCGGCCCGGCGAGCGACGGCTCGACGGACGACAGTTCGAGCTTGAGCACGTCGGTGAACACCGGGTCGGGCGTGTTCTTGGTGCGGTACATGCCCTGCGCCTTGGCATAGGCGATGACCAGCGCGATGCGCTCCGCCGAGCGGGCGGTGTCGCGCAGATAGCGGATGGTGTCGTCGTCGATCGGAAAGAAGCCGCAGGTCGCGCCGTATTCCGGCGACATGTTGCCGAGCGTCGCCCGGTCGGCGATGGTCAGGCTGGCGAGGCCGGGACCGAAATATTCGACGAATTTGCCGACGACGCCGCGCTTGCGCAGCATCTGCGTCACCGTCAGCACCAGGTCGGTCGCGGTGACGCCTTCCTTGAGCTTGCCGTTCAATCGCACGCCGATCACTTCCGGCAGCAGCATCGAATAGGGCTGGCCGAGCATGGCGGCCTCGGCCTCGATGCCGCCGACGCCCCAGCCGAGCACGGAGAGGCCGTTCACCATCGTCGTGTGCGAATCGGTGCCGACCAGGGTGTCCGGATAGGCGAGCTCGGTGGCGACCGACTTGTCGGGCAACGTCACCTTGGCCTTCCCGGTCCACACCGTCTGCGACAGATATTCGAGATTGACCTGGTGGCAGATGCCGGTGCCGGGCGGCACGACGCGGAAATCCTCGAACGAGTTTTGCGCCCATTTCAGGAACCGGTAGCGCTCCTGGTTCTGCTTGTATTCCTCTTCGACGTTGCGCTTGAACGAGTCCTTGTGGCCGAAGAAATTCACCGCCACCGAGTGGTCGATCACCAGATCCACCGGCACCAGCGGATTGATCTTTTTCGGATCACCCCCGAGATGCTCCATGGCGTCGCGCATGGCGGCGAGGTCGACCACCGCCGGCACGCCGGTGAAATCCTGCATCAGCACGCGGGCCGGGCGGAACGCGATCTCGCGCTCCGAGGTCTTGGTCTTGAGCCACTGCGCGACGGCCTGGATGTCCTCTTTCGATACCGAGCGGCCGTCCTCATTGCGCAGCAGGTTCTCCAACAGCACCTTCATCGAGAACGGCAACCGGGAAATACCTTTGAGCCCGTTCTTTTCCGCGATCGGCAGGCTGTAATAGGCGTAGGTCTTGGAGCCCACCTTGAGCGGCCGCAGGCACTTGAAGCTGTCGAGCGAATCCATGATTTTTTTCCCATTCCTCCGGCCGGGCGCCGGGGCAAACTGCAGCTAATTTATTGCCGAAACAGGCTCCAACGGAGCGTTGGCGGTCGGGTGCCGGAGGCGTCGCCGGCGCGGCGCAGCCCGACTTGCGGCTTATAAGGTCTTTTCCGCAAATGTGCCAGATCAGCAACAAATAGCCGATAAAATCCCCCTGCAGCCCGCCATTGTTTGCGATACCGAGCGGGCTCAATCTGCGCTTAGGACCTTTTCTGATGCGGCTTTCCGCTGTCGATCTGGCCTGTCACCGCGGCGGCCGCGACGTGTTCGCGGGCTTAAGCTTTGCCGTGGCCTCCGGCGAGGTTTTGACGGTCACCGGCCGCAACGGCGCCGGGAAATCGTCGCTGCTGCGCACCATCGTCGGCCTGGTCCGCCTCGCCCAGGGCAGGCTCAGCCTGGAGGGCGGCGATCCGGAACTGACCATCGCCGAGCAGGCGCATTATCTCGGCCACCAGGACGCCCTGAAACCGTCGCTCACGGTCGCCGAAAACCTTCGATTTTGGGCCGGATTTCTCGGCACGCAGGCGGCAAATATCCACCCTGCCCTCGCCGCGGTCGGCCTCGACGAACTGGCCGACCTGCCCGCCGCCTATCTGTCCGCCGGCCAACGCCGGCGGCTGTCGATCGCCCGCCTCCTTGCCGTCAAACGCCCGATCTGGCTGCTGGACGAGCCCACCAGCACGCTGGACGCCCCCGCCCAGGACCGCCTCGCCGGCTTGATGCGGACGCATCTCACCGAGGGCGGCCTCATTCTGGCGGCCACCCACGGCGCCATCGGGCTCGATGACGGGCACGAGTTGCGGCTGGGGGAGGTGGACTGATGACTGCCCTCGCCGCAATCCTCGTCCGCGACATGCGCATAGCCGTGCGGGTCGGCGGCGGCGCCCTCATCGGGGTGCTGTTCTTCCTGGTCGTGGTCACACTGATCCCGTTCGCGGTCGGCCCCAACCTGCCGCTGCTCAAGCAAATCGGCCCGGCGATCCTGTGGCTCGCGGCGCTCCTGGCGAGCCTGTTGGCGCTCGACCGCCTGTTCGCCGCCGACCACGAGGACGGCTCGCTCGATCTCATCCTCACGGGTCGCGCGCCGCTCGAGCTCGTGGTCGCGGTCAAGGGCCTTGCCCATTGGCTCACCACCGGCCTGCCGCTCGTCATCGCCGCGCCGCTGATCGGGCTTTTGCTCAATCTCGACGCCCCGGCTGAGATCACCTTGGTGCTGACGCTCCTGGTCGGCACGCCAGCGCTCACCTTCATCGGCCTGATCGGCGCCGCCATTGCGGTGACGCTCCGGCGTGGCGGGCTGTTGCTTGCCGTGATCGTGCTGCCGCTGACCGTGCCGGTGCTGATCTTCGGCGTCGCCGCCGCCAACAGCACCGGGCCGGTGCCGTTCGGAACGCCGTTCACCATCCTCTGCGCGCTGACGCTGGCGAGCCTGGTGGTCGGGCCATTTGCCGCGGCGGCGGCGCTGCGGCAGGAAATGGAATAGCCATTTTGGTTATGCAAACGTGAGAAACGCCTGATGCCCGCGGCATTGCGCCGGCGCCGCAACGTGAACTAGGAAGCTTGCGAACTGGACATAGCCATGGCCATCGCCGATCTCGCCAATCCGACGCGTTTTCTAAAATTCGCCAATCGCACGATTCCGTGGCTCGGCGGCCTGACGGTGCTCGTGTTCGCCTATGGCATCGATCAGGCGATGCTGGCGCCGGACGATTATCAGCAGGGCGCCACTGTCAAGATCATGTTCCTGCATGTGCCGTCGGCGTGGCTCGGCATGCTGGGCTGGGGCGTGATGTCGGTTGCCGCCCTCGGCACCCTGGTGTGGCGACATCCGCTCGCCGACGTTGCGGCGAAAGCGGCGGCGCCGATCGGCGCCGCGTTCACCTTGCTGTGTCTCGTCACCGGCTCGCTGTGGGGCCGGCCCGAATGGGGCACCTATTGGGTCTGGGACGCGCGGCTCACTTCCGAGCTGGTGCTGCTGCTGCTCTATCTCGGCGTCATCGCGCTGTGGCGCACGGTGGAGGAACCGTCGCGCGCCGCGCGCGCCGCGGCGATCCTCACGCTGGTCGGCGCCATCGATCTGCCGATCATCAAATTCTCCGTCGATTGGTGGAACACGCTGCATCAAGGCGCCTCGGTGTTCCGCGTCGGCGGCTCGACCATCGATACGAGCATCCTCGTTCCGCTGTTCATCATGGCGGCGGCGTTCACGCTCTTGTTCTTCACTTTGCACCTCGCGGCGATGCGCAACGAAATTTTGCGCCGCCGCGTGCGCACGTTGCGGCTGATGCAGGCGAGCGCGGTCAGCTGAAATGAATGCGGTCAACCACATGGGATTCATCGTCGCCTCTTATGCCGCGGCCGTTGCCGTAGTCGGCGTCTTGATTGCCTGGGTGAGCTTGGACTACCGCACGCAGCGGCTCAGGCTTGCCGATCTCGAAATGCGCGGCGTTACCCGCCGTTCGGCGCCGGCGCGATCCGAGCCGGCGTTGGATAAAGCAAAGGAAAAAGCGTGACCGGCATACCCAACGAGAGCGCAAATGTCGGCCGGCGCCGCATCGCGGTGCTGGTGCCGCTTGCGGTTTTTCTCGCACTCGTTTTGTTGTTCCTGTTCCGGCTCTATTCCGGCGATCCGTCGCTGATCCCGTCGGCGCTGATCGGTCATCCAGCGCCGCAAACCAGCCTGCCGCCGGTCGCTGGCCTCGAACGCGACGGCGCGCCGGTACCCGGCCTCGATCCGGCAAGTTTCAAGGGCGCGGTGACGGTGCTGAACGTCTGGGCGTCATGGTGCGTGCCGTGTCACGACGAGGCGCCGCTGTTGATGCAGCTCGCCCAGGACAGCCGCGTGCGGCTGGTCGGCATCAACTACAAGGACCAGCCGGACAATGCGCGGCGCTTCCTCGGCCGCTACGGCAATCCGTTTTCCGCCGCCGGCGCCGACGAGAGCGGCCGCGCCGCGATCGAATGGGGCGTCTACGGCGTGCCGGAGACGTTCGTGGTCGGCAAGGATGCGCACATCGCCTACAAGCTGGTCGGGCCGATCACCGCCGACAATTTCGCCACCGTTCTCAAACCGCAAATCGATAGGGCGCTGGCGGCAGGGTCGTAGCCGTCACTCCGCAGGCTCGACCGCGTATTTCCTCAGCAGCGGCACTTGCAGCGCGCCGAACAGGAAGGTCAGCGGCATCACGCCGAACACCTTGAAGTCGACCCAGACATTGGTCGAGGCGTTGCGCCAGACGATTTCGTTAAGGATGGCGAGCGCGAAGAAGAACAGCGCCCAGCGCAAGGTCAGCTTGCGCCAGCCTTCCTCGGTGAGCTGGAACATCGAATCCAGCACGGTACCGAGCAGCGATTTGCCGAAAAACAACCCGCCGAGCAGCACGCCGCCGAACAACGCATAGATGATGGTCGGCTTGATCTTGATGAACATGTCGTTGTGCAAAAACAGCGTCAGGCCGCCGAATACCAGCACGATAACCGCGGTCACGATCGTCATGATCGGAAAATGCCGCGTCAGCGCATAGGAGACGGCCATCGCGGCCAGCACGGCGACCATGAAGGTCGCGGTGGCGACGAAAATATCGTAGTGCGCATTGGCGAAGAAGAACAGCACCAGCGGCCCGAGATCGAGGGCGAGCTTGAGGACCGGATTGAGCTGCGGCTTGGGCGTCATGAGCGGCGTGTGTGTAGCGCGGCGGGCGCGTTTCCACAAATCATGAATCGAGCCCAACGAGGGCCCGGGCGAAATCGTGCGCGGAGAACGGCGCCAGATCGTCGATGCTCTCGCCGACGCCGATGAAGTGCACCGGCACTTTGAACTTCTCGGCGATGGCGACCAGAATGCCGCCGCGGGCGGTGCCGTCGAGCTTGGTCATGGCGAGGCCGGTGACGCCGACGACTTTGCGGAAAATCTCGACCTGGAACAGCGCGTTCTGGCCGACGGTGGCGTCGAGCACCAGCAGCACCGCATGCGGCGCCGCCGGCTCGACCTTCTTCATCACCCGCACCACCTTTTCCAGCTCGCCCATCAATTCGGTGCGGTTCTGCAGACGGCCTGCGGTGTCGATCAGCAGCACGTCGACGTTTTTTTGTTTTGCCGCCTCGACCGCGTCGAAAACCAAGCCGGCGGCATCGGCGCCGGCCTCGCGCGCGATGAACGACGCGCCGCTGCGCTCGGCCCAGATTTTGAGCTGGTCGATGGCCGCGGCGCGGAACGTATCTCCCGCCGCCAGCATGACCGTGCGGCCCTCGGCGCGTAATTTCGCCGCGAGCTTGCCGATAGTCGTGGTCTTGCCCGAACCGTTGACGCCGGCGACGAGGATGACGAACGGTTTTATTGCCGGATCGATCGCCAGCGGTTGCGCCACGCCGGCGAGCACCTTCTCCACCTCCGCCGCCACCGCGGCTTTGATTTCATCCGGCGTGATCGCCGTATCGAAACGTCCGTAACGCAACTCGGTGGCGATCCGACCGGCCGTTTCGGCGCCCAAATCGGCACGGATCAGTTCGTCCTCGATCTCGTCGATGGTCGCCGCATCGAGCTGGCGTTTTGCCACCACATGCGCGATAGCGCTGCCGAGCGCCGACGAGCTGCGCTTGAGGCCGCCGGTGAGCCGCTGCCACCAATTTCCCGTTGCTTTCGTCAAACTGTCGTCCATCAGGCGCCCGTGATAGCGGTTTCGGCAATGTACGCAATGACCCCGGAAGAGATGGTGTCGCGGCTCCTGTATCGCGACGGTCTGATGCTGGTGATCGACAAGCCGGCGGGAATGGCCGTGCACAATGGCCCCAAAGGCGGCATCAGCCTGCAAGATCATTTCGACGCGTTGCGGTTCGGCCTGCCCCGGCCTCCCGGCTTGGCGCACCGGCTCGACCGCGACACCTCGGGCTGCCTGGTGCTCGGCCGCCACCGCAAGGCGCTGGCCCAGCTCGGTAAGCTGTTCAGGAACGGCGCCATCGCCAAGACCTACTGGGCGGTGGTCGAGGGCGGGCCCGATGCCGAAGAGGGCGAAATCGCGCTGCCGCTCGGCCGCCTTGATGCGAATATCGGCTGGTGGATGAAGCACGATCCGGAGGGCCAGCCGGCGGTGACGCGGTGGAAGGTGATGGGGCGCGGGTCCGAGAAGCTGAGCTGGCTCGCGCTTGAGCCGCTGACCGGCCGCACCCATCAACTGCGCGTGCATTGCGCGGAAATGGGCTGGCCGATCCTGGGCGACAGCATTTACGGCACGGCCCCACGCACCGGCGAGCCACCTCTGCAACTGCACGCCCGCGAGATCGTCGTGCCGCTCTACAAGAACCGCGCGCCGATCCGCGTCAGCGCGCCGGTGCCGCCGCATATGCGGGAGCGACTTTCAGCATGCGGCTGGCAGGGCGAGGACGGCAGCGCATTCTCCGTCCACTCGCGCGAAGTAGCGGCCGCTCAATAAATCGTTTCTTTGATGCGCTCGGGCGCGAGCCGATCGTGCTCAGGACCGCCAATCTTGCCGTCGGTCAATTCGGCGAGGATCGAGCCCGGCGTCGGCAGCGTCTTGCGGTCGACTTTGCTCGCCGGGTCCCACAGCTTCGAGCGGATGATCGCCTTGGTGCACTGGAAGTAGGCCTTCTCGACGGTAACGACCAGCACGCATTTCGGCACCTTGCCGTTGATGGCGAAGGTTTCGGTCAGCTTCGGATCGGTCGACAATTTGGTGCGGCCGATGACGCGCATGGTCTCGCCGACGCCGGGAATGAAAAACAACAGCGCGATGCGCGGATCGCGCACCAGGTTGCGCAGGCTGTCGATGCGATTGTTACCGCGGCGGTCGGGAATGAGCAGCGTGTGTTCGTCGACGACGCGCACGAAGCCGGGTGGATCGCCGCGCGGCGAGCAGTCGAGGCCTTCGGGGCCGTTGGTCGCCAAAACCACGAACGGCGCGGCCTCGATCAGCTTGCGATATTCCGCGGTGATGTGGTCGGTTTCCTTGAACAGCGCGGGGCCATGGGGCGCGTCGGAGTAAAGACTCTCGAGCTGTTCGGTCGTCTCAATCGTGTGTTCTTGCCCGTTGCCGTCCATGGCGCAGTCTCCACTCTGGCGCGAGTTTAGCTAAGCCGCCAGCAATTGTCTGCCGTCGTGAGTGGCTATTGTTAGATCAAGAATTTTTCCCGGCTCGGCCGGCGTCGAGAGCCTGACCGGCGTGAATTGCTCGGTGCGGCCGATGTCATGCGATTCGGTCAGGACGCGCCGCGTTGTGCCGACTTCGCCGTCGAGATGCTGCCGTAGCGCCAGCGCGCCGCGCTCGCGCAAGCGCCGCGCCCGTTCCTTGACGACGTTTCGCGGCAGCTGCGGCATCCGCGCCGCCGGCGTGCCCGGCCGCGGCGAGAACGGAAATACGTGCAAATGCGTTAGCCCGCATGCGTCGACGAGGTCGAGCGAATTTTGGAACATGCTTTCGGTCTCGGTCGGAAAGCCGGCGATCAAGTCGGCGCCGAACACCACGTCGGGCCGCAGGCGGCGCACGGAGCTGCAGAACGCGATTGCCTCGCTGCGCAAATGCCGCCGCTTCATGCGTTTGAGGATGAGATCGTCGCCGGCCTGCAACGACAGATGCAGATGCGGCATCAATCGAGCGTCCTGCGCCAGTGCATCGAGCAGCTCACCGTCGGCCTCGACGGAATCGATCGACGACAGCCGCAGCCGCTCCAGCTTCGGCACATGCTTGAGGATTTGCTTGACCAAGGTGCCGAGTTTTGGCGCGCCGGGCAGGTCGGCGCCGTAGCTCGTGACGTCGACGCCGGTCAGCACGATCTCGCGATAGCCGTTGCCGACGAGCCGCCGCACGTCGTCGACCACCGCGCCCATCGCCACCGAGCGCGAATTGCCGCGGCCATAGGGAATGATGCAAAACGTGCAGCGATGGTCGCAGCCGTTCTGCACCTGGACGAAGGCACGGGTGCGGCCCGCGAAAGCATCGACCAGATGGGCCGCGGTTTCCCTGACCGCCATGATGTCGTTGACGATCGCCTTCGGCGCGTCTGCGAGACCGAAAGCGGCGCGCGCCTGCGTCCAGGACGCGGCGCTGAGCTTTTCGGCGTTGCCGAGCACCTGATCGGCCTCGGCCATGGCGATGAAAGTCTGCGGCTCGGTCTGCGCCGCACAGCCGGTGACGACGATTTTGGCTGAAGGCCGCTCGCGGCGCAGCGCGCGGATCGTTTGGCGGGCCTGGCGCACCGCTTCGGCGGTGACGGCGCAGGTATTGACCACCACGGTGTCGCAAAAGCCGGCGCGCTCGGCTTCGCGGCGGATCACTTCCGACTCGGCCGCGTTGAGCCGGCAGCCGAAGGTGACGACCTCGACGCTCACGACGCGGCGTCCGCGGCGGCGAACAAGGCCGCGTCGAAATGGCCCTTGTGCTCGTATTCGGCGGGCCCGGTCATCAGCACATGGTCGTCGGTCTCGCGCCAGTCGATGGCGAGATCGCCGCCGGGCAAGGTCACCGTCACCTTGCGGCCGGTGCGGCCGATCCGGGCCGCTGCGACCGCGGCGGCGCAGGCCGCCGAGCCGCACGCCTTGGTGAGGCCAGCGCCGCGCTCCCAGGTGCGGATCACCACGCGGTCGCGCGACGGCGTCGCGGCGAGCGTGATATTGGCGCGCTCCGGAAAGATCGGGTCATGTTCGAGCCGCGGGCCGATGCTTGCGAGGTCGTAGCGTTGCGGATCCTCGACCCAGAAAATCGCATGCGGATTGCCCATGCTAACGACCGACGGCGACTGCAGGCTTGGCTCGTCCGGGACCTTCAGATCGATCGCGCGCGTATCGGCCACGTCGTGCGACAGCGGAATCTCGTCCCAGCGAAAGCGCGGCCGGCCCATATCGACCGTGAACAGCCCGCCCTCGGTCCGCCAGCAGGGGATGAGCCCGGCCGCGGTCTCGAATTCCAGCGTCGCCTTGCCGGTCTCGGCGCTGACCAAGGCCGCCACGCAGCGCATGCCATTGCCGCAAGCGCCGGCCTCAGAACCGTCGTTGTTGAAGATACGGATGGAGGCGTCGGTAGAGCCGTCCGGCGGATAGAGCGCCATGAGCTGGTCGTAGGGCTCGCGCCGCGCCGCCGCGCGCGCTTCGGCCGCAGAAATCGGGCTCGGCGCGCGGCGCAGGTCGACGATGACGATCTCGTTGCCGAGACCATTCATCTTGACGAAATCCCTGTTCGCCAGCGCGCTCATGATAATGCCCGAATGTCAGGGACTTATATGAGGACTCAAGGGTTGAGCGCCAGTGTCCGTTTGCGGCTGAGCCCACGTTCGCAAAATTGGGAGCGGCATATGTTTTCCGTGTTAGAGTTTGGCGGGGCGACAGAATCGAGAAAGCGGCGACCGCGACGGCCGGCAGCGCGGACCGCCGGGCTTAAGGAGAATTTGATGTTGCTGCGCTTTGCGCCGTGCATCGCCGCGGCGGCTTTGTCCCTCGTCATCATCGTCGCCGGATCACAGCCTTCGTGGTCGCAAACGCCGCCGCCGCCGGCCGCGACCAGCCCCGCGCAAACGCCGCCGCCGGCCACGGCCAGCCCCGCCGACAAGTCGGCCAATTCAGCGGAACCTTTCGCCGAGGACACCACGCTGACGGCGAAGACGATCATCTACGTCAAGGGCAACGGAGTGTGGGACACCGCCTTCGAAACGATCAGCGGCGCGTTCAAGAAGCTCAAAGCCTATGTCGACAAGGAAGGACTGAAGACCGACGGCCTGCCGATGACGATCTTCACCCAGACCGACGACACCGGGTTCCAGTTCCAAGCCGCCGTGCCGATTGCCGAGGCGCCGAAAAACCCGCCGCATGGCGATATTGCGATCGGTCAATCGCCGGAGGGCCACGCCCTGAAGTTCGTCCATCACGGCTCCTACGACGAACTGGACAATACCTACGAGGCGATCACCAATTATCTCGATGAGAAACGGCTCGAGGCCAAGGACCTGTTCATCGAGCAATATGAGACCGATCCGGTCACGGCCGACGGCAAAAAGCTCACCGTCGACGTATTGGTTTTGCTCAAGTAGCGCCGCAGCGTCGCCGTCAGGCGACAATTACAGTTGCAGCATCTCACCCGGCCGCAGGGCGCGGAAGCGCTCGGCCGGAATACCGGCAGCACTCAGAGCGTCGGCAAGCGCGACGAGCGGCGCATCGATCGCTTCGTCGGTGAGCTGGAAGGTGCCGTAATGGTGCGCGAGCGCCAGCTCGGCGCCGCAATCGATATAGGCTTGTACCGCCTCCGCCGGATTCATGTGCTGGTCACGCATGAACCAGCGCGGCTCATAGGCGCCGATCGGTAGAATGGCGAGCTTGAACGGTCCGTGGCGCTCGCGGGCGCGACGGAACAGCCGGCCGACGCCGTAACCTGAATCGGCGACGACGTAGATTTTTCCGATTGGCGCGTCGATCACGAACGACGCCCACAACGACATGTTGCGATCCGTCAGGTTCCGCGCCGACCAATGGCTTGTGGGAACCAGCGTCACCGCCGCCGCGCCTAGATCGACGCGATCGTCCCAATCGAACGCTTCCGCCGCGATCGCGGCATCATGATTGCGCATGATCGTGTCATTGCCGAGCGGCGTAATGATCCGCGGGCGATGCGCGGCGGCGAGCCGCGATAGTGTCGCGACATCGAGATGATCGTAATGAGCGTGCGACACCAGCACGACGTCGATCGGCGGCAGGTCGGCAAAGGCGATGCCGGGATCGTTGACCCGTTTCGGGCCGATGTGGCGGAACGGCGATGCGCGCTGCGACCAGATCGGGTCGAGCAGGATATTGAGACCCGCGGTTTGAATGAGCCAACTGGCGTGGCCGACATAAGAAATGCGGCAGGTCGCGCCTTCAACGCGCGACGGCGGACGGTCGGTGAATGGCGACGGCGCCCAATCCGGCCATTTTGCCCTGGTGCCGCGCAGCCGGCGCTGGAGGAACCAGCGCAAGAGGTCGCCCCGACTCCGCGGCGCCGCCGCTTTGCGGTCGAAAAAGCGCTCGCCGTCGAAGTGATCGGAGTTTGGGCCGGTGTAATAGCGCGACATGCTAATCGCATCATATGCCACCCGCGGCTGGTCGGGATCGAATTCGCTTAACCAGGCCGCTTTCTGGACCTGAGTTTGTTGTTCCAGCACCCAAGGTTGACCGCCGGCACAACAACCCCTATTTTCCGCTCGCTCTCGCAAGAGAACGATTTTTAACCGCCGACCGGCCCAGGTGGCCGGAGGTAACCGCCCGACAGCGCGATGCGCCCTCGGGCGCAAAAGCGTTTGAGAATGTTCGATAGTCTTTCCGAACGGCTGAGTGCGGTTCTCGATCGCCTGACCCGGCGCGGCGCCTTGTCGGAGGCCGACGTCGACGCGGCGCTGCGCGAGGTGCGGCGCGCGCTGCTCGAAGCCGACGTGGCGCTCGACGTCGCCCGTGCATTCACCGAGGAAGTGAAAAAGCGCGCGGTCGGCGTCGACGTAATCAAGTCGGTCACGCCCGGCCAGATGGTCGTCAAGATCGTGCACGACCGGCTCATCGAAATCTTGGGCTCGGACGCGCAGCCGATCGATCTCAACGCGCCGGCGCCGGTCGTCATCATGATGGTGGGCCTGCAGGGCTCGGGCAAAACCACCACCACCGCCAAAGTCGCCAAGCGGCTCACCGACAATGCCAGGCGCAAAGTGCTGATGGCGTCGCTCGACACCCGCCGTCCGGCCGCCATGGAGCAGCTCGCCGTGCTCGGCCGCCAGGTCGCGGTCGACACGCTTTCGGTGGTCGAAGGCCAGACGCCGGTGCAGATCGCGGGCCGCGCCGTGCAGGCGGCTCGCCTTGGCGGCTACGACGTGGTGATGCTCGACACCGCCGGCCGCATCACGCTCGACGAGGCGATGATGGCCGAAGCGGCGGAAGTTCGCCGCGCCGCCGATCCGCATGAAATCCTCCTCGTCGCCGACGCGCTGACCGGCCAGGACGCCGTCAATCTGGCGCGCGCGTTCGATGAGCGCGTCGGCCTGACCGGCATCGTGCTGACCCGTATCGACGGCGACGGCCGCGGCGGCGCCGCGCTGTCCATGCGCGCGGTCACCGGCAAGCCGATCAAGCTGATCGGCACCGGCGAAAAGCTCGATGCCATCGAGGATTTTTATCCCGCCCGCATCGCCGACCGCATCCTCGGCATGGGCGACATCGTTTCGCTCGTTGAAAAAGCCGCTTCGACCATCGACGTCGAGAAGGCCGCGCGCGTCACCGAGAAGATGCGCAAGGGCACCTTCGATCTCTCCGACCTGCGCGAGCAGATCGCGCAGATGCAGCACATGGGCGGCATGAGCGGGATGATGTCGATGCTGCCCGGCATCGCCAAGATCAAGAACCAGCTCGCCGAGCGCAATCTCGACGAAACCGTGCTGAAGCGGCAAGTCGCGATCATCGATTCGATGACGCCGCAGGAACGGCGCAATCCCGACGTGCTCAAGGCGAGCCGCAAGCGCCGCATCGCCGCCGGCTCCGGCACCAAACCCGAAGACATCAACCGGCTCCTGAAAATGCATCGCACCATGGCCGACGTGATGAAGGCGATGGGCGGCGCCAAGCGCGGCCCGATGGCCGGCCTCGCCAATATGCTCGGCTTCGGCGGCGTCATGCCGAGCCCGGAAGAGATGGCGAAGCTTGCCGAAAAAATGCCGGGCGGATTGCCGCCCGGAATGCCCGGCGCGCCGGGCCTACCGCCGAATTTTCCCGGCTTGCCGGGCGGCGGACTGCCGCGCGGACTTCCAGGACTCGGTCCAAAGCTGCCGGGCGGCTTGCCGCCGGGCTTTCCGGGCTTCGGAAAAAAGAAGTGACGCTCCGAATTCAAACAATCATCAATACGCACTGAGAAAGGAAACCTGAAAAATGCCTCTCGTTATCCGCATGGCCCGCGCCGGCACCAAGAAGCGGCCGTTTTACCACATCGTGGTCGCCGACAGCCGCAGCCCCCGCGACGGACGCTTCATCGAGCGTCTTGGTTATTTCAATCCACTGTTGCCGAAGGAAAAGACCGATCGGCTGAAGTGGGACCTCGAGAAGGCCAAGGCCTGGATCGCCAAAGGCGCGCAGCCTTCGGACCGGGTGATGCGCTTCCTCGACGCCGCCGGCGTCATGAAGCGCACCAAGCGCAACAATCCGGAGAAGGCGGTGCCGCGCAAGGAGCGCAAGGCCAAGGAAGAAGCGGCCAAGGCCGCGGCGAGTGCGGCTCCGGCCGCAGCGCCGAAAGCAGCCGCAGCACCGGCGGCACCGGCAACCTAACCGGCGCCAACCATGGCAGGCGGCGCGCGCATCTGCCTCGGTCAAATCGGCGCCGCGCACGGCGTGCGCGGCGAAGTGCGGTTGCACTCGTTCACCGCCGAGCCGGAAGCGATCGCCGGCTACGGCCCGCTCGAAACCGAAGACGGCGGCGTCGTGCAGATCGAATCGCTGCGCCGCGCCAAGGATCATTTCGTCGCCAAACTTGCCGGCGTCGCCGACCGCAGCGCGGCCGAGCGATTGACCAACGTCAAACTCTACGTGCTGCGCGAGCGGCTGCCGGCGCCGGACCAGCCGGACGAGTTCTATCACGCCGATCTCATCGGCCTCGCGGTGGTCGACCGCGCCGGCGAGAAACTCGGTACCGTGGTCGCGCTGCACAATTTCGGCGCCGGCGATCTGATCGAGGTGCGGCCGACCGACGGTCACGTTACGCAGCTCTTGCCGTTCGACGAGGCCACCGTGCCGGTGATCGATCTCGCGGCGGGACGGCTTGTCGTCGTCGCACCCGACTTGGATCAACAGCCGGCTCCGGCCAAGCACGGCAACAGACGGCGCTAGGCGATGTGGCGGGCGAGCATTCTCACCATTTTTCCGGAGATGTTTCCGGGGCCGCTGGGCTTGAGCCTCGCCGGCAAAGCGCTGGCATCAGGCGCCTGGTCGCTCGACGTGGTCGATATCCGCGAGTTTGCCACCGACAAGCATCGCACCGTCGACGACACGCCGGCCGGCGGCGGGCCCGGCATGGTGATGAAGGCCGATGTGCTCGGCCGCGCCATCGATGCCACGGCGACCGATACCCGCCCGCGCCTCCTCATGTCGCCGCGCGGCACGCCGCTCACCCAAGCGCGCATCGAGGCACTGACCGGCGATGCCGGCGTCGTCCTGGTCTGCGGCCGCTTCGAGGGCGTCGACGAGCGCGTCATCGCGGCGCGCGGCCTCGAAGAGATCTCGGTCGGCGATTATGTGCTGTCCGGCGGCGAGATCGCCGCCATGGCGCTGATCGACGCCTGCGTACGACTGTTGCCGGGCGTCATGGGCACGGCGGCTTCGGGCGCCGAGGAGAGCTTTACCGAGGGTCTCCTGGAATATCCGCACTACACCCGCCCACAGCTGTGGGAGGGCCGGCCGATCCCGGAAATCCTGCTCTCAGGCGACCACGCCAAGATCGCCGCCTGGCGCCGCGCCGAGGCCGAGCGGCTGACCCGGGAGCGCCGCCCGGACCTCTGGGCTGCCTTCCTAAGCCGCTTCCGCGGCGGCCCCTGGACCGGATGACCGGAGGGTGACAAATCCGGCGCGGTGGCGTAGAAGCTCGCTCAACCCGCTTAGACCCCGGTCGGAGCTGCGCGTCGCAGAGCGCAGCCGATGGAGAATTCGTCATGAATTTGCTCAAAGAAATCGAAACCGAACAGATGGCGAAGCTCTCTGCCGGCAAGGAAATCCCCGATTTCCAGCCGGGCGACACGCTCATCGTCAATGTCAAGATCATCGAAGGCGAAAAGAGCCGCGTGCAAGCCTACGAAGGCGTCTGCATCGGCCGCGCCGGCTCAGGCCTGAATGAGAATTTCACGGTGCGGAAAATCTCCTACGGCGAAGGCGTCGAGCGCGTCTTCCCGCTCTATGCGCCGATGATCGATTCCATCAAGGTCGTGCGCCGCGGCAAAGTGCGCCGCGCCAAGCTCTATTATCTGCGCGGCCGCCGCGGCAAGTCCGCCCGCATCGTCGAGCGGCAGGATCACACTGCCGGAGCTGGCGAAGAGAAGACGGCGGAGTAAACCGTCCGCGCCGGCGCGTCGCAATCACCTCGCCCAGAGCGCCTTCGAGGCAAGCCGCGCGCCCTCGACCAGCGCGTTAAGCTTCGCCCAGACCAGATCCTCATGCAGGCGCGTGCCCAGCCCGCAATCGGTGCCCGCGACCACGTTGTCGCGCCCGACCGCTTCGGCGAAGTTGCAAATCCGCTGCGCGATGAGCTCGGGATGCTCGATGAGGTTGGTGGCGTGGCTGACCACGCCCGGCACGATGATCTTGCCGGCGGGCAACTTGACGTCCTTCCACAGCGTCCATTCGTGCTGGTGACGGACATTGCCGGCTTCGAAACTGCAGGCTTGCGCGCGCACCTCGAGCGCGAGATCGATGATCTCCTTGAGCGGCAAGTCGTGGGTGTGCGCGCCATGCCAGGAACCCCAGCAGAAGTGGTGGCGCACGCGATCTTCCGGAATGCCGGCGAGCGCGTGATTGAGCGCATCGATGCGGCACTTCAGATAGCGGCGGTATTCGGCAATGGTCGGCTCCGGCTTGATCATGTCCCATGACGTCATGACGCCGGGATCGTCGATCTGCAGGATGAATCCGGCGTCGACCACCGCGCGATATTCCTCGCGCAGCGCCTCGGCAAGCGCGAAGACGAATGCCTCGTCGTTGCCGTAGTACTCGTCGAAAATGTGATGATCGAGCCAGCCCGGCGCGAACACGCAGATGAAGGCCTCTTCGGCGCCGCCGGCGGCCGCAAGCGCCGCCTTGAAGACATCGATCTCGCGGCGGATGGCTTCCGTGGCGCGGCCCTTGATCGGACCGGTCACGATCGTTTTGGTCGGCGGCGAAAACCGCGGTTCCTCGCCAGGGACGCAGAACATGGTGCCGACACGATCCATGTCGGCATAGAGTTTTGGGAACGTATCGCGTTCGCGGGTCGCTTCCCGGCCGGAACCACGTTCGCCGGGCTGCAGCGGGCGCGTCGTGATGCCTTCGAACTGCCGAGCGTAATATTGGAAATTCCGGCCGTTCCAGAATTCGCCGTCGCCGACGCAGCTCAATCCGAGCTGCACCTGCTTGCGGATCACGTCCGCCACCTGCCCGGTCACGGTATCGGCCGTGCCAACCGGCGGCAGCCTGCCGGCATGGGTCGTTCTGATCGCGGTTTCGCTGCGCTGCATGTCGTATTCCTTGGGCTGCCTGATCCTATCGCATGGCTGCGGACGGCGACAGAATGCCAGCCCTTTTCCTCAACCGCCTGAGGCGCTAAAGGACGGCGCTGCCTACATGTGAAGCGATACGACCAGGAGCACTTCGGGATGGCCAAGCCCCGCACCCTTTACGACAAGATCTGGGACGACCATCTGGTCGACGAGCAGCCGGACGGCACCTGCCTCATCTATATCGACCGCCATCTCGTCCACGAGGTGACGAGCCCGCAGGCGTTCGAAGGCTTGCGTCTAAGCGGCCGCAAAGTGCGCGCCCCGGATAAGACGCTGCTCGTGGTCGATCACAACGTGCCGACCACCGACCGCCGGCAAAAAAATCCCGATCCGGAGAGTGAGGCGCAGATCGCCTATCTGGCCGAGAACGCCAAGTTCTTCGATCTCGAATATTACGACGAGTTCGACAAGCGCCAGGGCATCGTCCACATCATCGGCCCGGAGCAGGGTTTTACCTTGCCCGGCGTAACGCTGGTCTGCGGCGACAGCCACACCGCGACCCACGGCGCCTTCGGCGCGCTGGCCTATGGCATCGGCACTTCCGAAGTCGAGCACGTGCTGGCGACGCAGACGCTTATCCAAACGAAATCCAAGAACATGCGCGCCGTGGTCGACGGCAAGCTGCCGGACGGCGTCTCCGCCAAGGACATCATCCTCGCCATCATCGGCGAGATCGGCACCGCCGGCGGCACCGGTTACGCCATCGAATATGCCGGCGAGGCGATCCGCGCGCTGACCATGGAAGGCCGCATGACGGTCTGCAACATGTCGGTCGAGGCCGGCGCCAAGGCGGGCTTCATCGCGCCCGACGAGAAGGCTTTTGCGTTCGTGAAAGACCGTCCGAAATCGCCGAAGGGCAAGGATTGGGACGCGGCGATGCGCTACTGGGCGACGCTGCAATCCGACGACGGCGCCCATTTCGATCGCGAGATCAAACTCGACGCCGCGAAACTGCCGCCGCTGGTGACCTGGGGCACCAATCCCGAGCAGGTCATTTCGGTCGCCGGCCGCGTGCCGCGCCCCGAAGACATCGCCGACGCTCACAAGCGGCAGGCCGCCGAGCGCTCGCTCGAATACATGGCGCTCAAGGGCGGCGAGAAGGTCACCGACATCGCGCTCGACCGCGTCTTCATCGGCTCCTGCACCAACGGCCGCATCGAGGATTTGCGCGCCGCCGCCAAGGTGGTCGACGGCAAGTCCGTCAACGCCAGGGTCAAGGCGATGATCGTGCCGGGCTCCGGCCTGGTCAAAGAGCAGGCCGAAGCCGAAGGCCTCGACAAGATTTTCGTCAAGGCCGGCTTCGAATGGCGCGAGCCCGGATGCTCGATGTGCCTTGCGATGAATCCCGACAAGCTCAATCCCGGCGAGCGCTGCGCCTCGACTTCGAACCGCAATTTCGAAGGCCGCCAGGGCTACAAGGGCCGCACCCATCTGGTGTCGCCGGCCATGGCCGCCGCCGCGGCGATTGCCGGGCGTTTCGTCGATGTGCGGGAGTGGAAGTGAACGCGGTTGTTTAGCCGCGCACCCACCAACAGCGCATTTGCGGATAAAGCACCGTACCGCTCGGCCGGTATTGCAACTCGTACCAATCGACGCAGCGGCGGTAGAGCAACGGCCGCGGATTGATCTCGATGCGCGGACGCCCATAGCGCGGCGGCGATGGCTGGCCCGGCTGTGCGATCGGCGCCGTTTGCGCGGCCGCGTGCTGTGCGGCGCCGAGCATCGCCGGCGCGGCGAGCGCCATGATCACGATCAATCGCTGCAGGGGCATTGTCGCCTCACGGTCCGGCCTATTCCGCTCATCGCCGTTCACGCTACATTGCAATTATGGCCGATCTTGCATCCGATCCGCTCGACTGGCGGCCCGTCAACGCGCCCTCGCTCGCCGCGCTCGAAGTTTTGGCCGGCGAGGTGTTTCGGGCTTTGCCGCAAGGCTTTCGCGATCTGTGCGCGGACCTCGTTATTCAAGTCGACGATTTCCCCAGCGAAGAAGTGCTCACCGAGATGCAGGCCGAAACCGAGTTCGACCTGCTCGGCCTGTTCCAAGGCGTAGGCCTGCCGTTCCGCTCGGAAAGCGCCGCCGTGCAGATGCCGAATATGATCTGGCTGTACCGGCGGCCGATCCTGGATTATTGGGCCGAGCACGACGAGACCTTGGGCGCCATCGTCCAGCACGTGCTGGTGCACGAGATCGGCCATCATTTCGGCCTGTCGGACGCCGACATGGAGGCGCTCGAACAATCGGCCGATGAAGCGAAGGGAGCGATGTCATGAGAATCGACGGCGGGTGTTCCTGCGGCGCCATCAAGATCGAAGGCGAGGCCGATCCGGAGAAGACGCAAATCTGCCATTGCACCGATTGCCAGACCTCTACGGGCACGGCATTTCGCGTCTCGATCCCGGTCCCCGGCACCACGTTCAAGATGACCGGGCAGCCCAATTATTACCTGAAAACCACCGCCGACAGCGGCAAGCCGCGACTGCAGGCGTTCTGCGGCAGCTGCGCCTCGCCGATCTATTCGACAACGCCGGGCGAGGGCGTGCAGCCGTCCTACATGGTGCGGGTCGGCATTTTGCGCCAGCGCGATCAGCTGGTGCCGCGGCGGCAGAATTGGTTTCGCTCGGCGCGGTCGTGGGTTTTAAATCTCGACGCGGTGCCGAAAAACGAGAAACAGGCCCCCGCCTGATAAACCAGGTTCAAGGCCAAAGCAGCTATTGCCGCGGCGCAGGGTTGACCGGCGCGCTCTGCCGGGCCATTTAGCCGGCCAGGACGCAAAGCTCGCAAGGACCGATGATGGAAAAGTTCACCGTGCTGGAAGGCGTTGCGGCGCCGCTCAAGATGATTAATGTCGACACCGACATGATCATCCCCAAGCAATACTTGAAAACCATCAAGCGCACCGGCCTCGGCAAGGGCCTATTCTCGGAACAGCGCTATCGCGACGACGGCAGCGAGAACCCGGATTTCGTGCTCAACAAGCCGGCCTATCGCAAGGCCAAGATCCTCGTCGCCGACGACAATTTCGGCTGCGGCTCCTCGCGCGAGCACGCGCCCTGGGCGCTGATGGATTTCGGCATCACCTGCGTGATCTCGACCTCGTTCGGCGACATTTTCTACAACAACTGCTTCAAGAATGGCGTGCTGCCGATCAAGGTGTCGCCTGAGGATCTGGAAAAGCTGTTCGACGACGCCGAGCGCGGCGCCAATGCGACACTCAGCATCGATCTCGAGAAGCAGGAAATCCGCGGCCCCGACGGCGGCGTGGTCAAATTCGACATCGATCCGCACCGCAAAAAGTGCCTGCTCGAAGGTCTGGACGATATCGGCCTGACCAATCTCAAGGCCGGCAAGATCGAGGGTTTTGAGGAGAAATCGAAGGCTGCGCGGCCTTGGGTGTAAGGAGCGCGGGCGGTCCCTGCCTTCTCGCCCATGCCGGTCCAATGAATTCCGCCATCTCCGTCGCGCATCTCTGCAAGACCTACGCCTCCGGCTTCCAGGCCCTCAAGGACATCAACCTGGAGATCCGCCACGGCGAAATCTTTGCGCTGCTCGGGCCGAACGGCGCCGGCAAGACGACGCTGATCAACGTCATCTGCGGTATCGTGAAACCTTCGACAGGGACAGTCACCGTCGACGGCCACGATATCCTCACCGACTACCGCGCCTCGCGCGCCATGATCGGCCTAGTACCGCAGGAACTGACCACCGACGCCTTCGAGACGCCGCCGGCGACCATGCGCTTTTCGCGCGGTCTGTTCGGCAAGCCGCCCAATCCCGCCCACATCGAGAAGGTGCTCAAGGACTTGTCGCTTTGCGACAAGAAAGACTCCAGGATCATCACGCTGTCCGGCGGCATGAAGCGCCGGGTGCTGATCGCCAAGGCGCTGGCGCACGAACCGCAAATCCTGTTTCTCGACGAGCCGACCGCCGGCGTCGACGTCGAATTGCGCAAGGACATGTGGCAATTGGTGCGGGCGCTACGCGCGTCGGGCGTCACCATCATCCTCACCACCCATTACATCGAAGAGGCCGAGGAGATGGCCGATCGCGTCGGCGTCATCAACAAGGGCGAGATCATCCTGGTCGAGGACAAGGTCGAATTGATGCGCAAGCTCGGCCGCAAGCAATTGACGCTAGAGCTGCACCAGCGCCTCGACGCCGTCCCGGCGGCGCTCGACGCCTTCCATCTGACGCTCGGCGCCGACGGCAAGGAATTGATCTATACTTACGACACCAGGGGCGAGCGCACCGGCATCACGGCGCTGCTCGATGCGCTGCAGGCCGCCGGCATCAGGTTCAAAGACCTGCACACCACGCAAAGCTCGCTCGAGGACATTTTCGTCGGCCTGTTGAGGCACCAGCCATGAACATTTACGCCGTGCGCGCGATTTATATCTACGAGATGTCGCGGACCGCGCGCACCTTGTTCCAGAGCGTGGTCTCACCGGTGATCTCGACGTCGCTTTATTTCATCGTGTTCGGCGCCGCGATCGGCTCGCGCATCACCCAGATCGACGGCGTCAACTACGGCTCCTTCATCGTGCCCGGCCTGATCATGCTGATGCTGTTGACGCAAAGCGTGACCAACGCCGCGTTCGGCATCTACTTTCCACGCTTCGTCGGCACCATCTATGAGCTGCTTTCGGCGCCGGTATCGCCGTTCGAGATCGTGCTCGGCTATGTCGGCGCCGCGGCGACCAAGTCGATCGCTCTCGGCGTCCTCATCCTGGCGACCTCCGGCCTGTTCGTGCCGATCCATATCCTCCACCCGGTGTGGATGCTGGGCTTCCTCGTGCTGACCGCAATCGGCTTCAGCCTCTTCGGCTTTATCCTCGGGCTATGGGCCGACAGCTTCGAGAAATTGCAGATCGTGCCGCTGCTCATCCTCACGCCGCTGACATTCCTCGGCGGCACGTTCTACTCGACCAGCGTGCTGCCGCCGTTCTGGCGCACGGCGACGCTGTTCAACCCGCTCGTTTATCTGATTTCGGGCTTCCGCTGGAGTTTTTTCGGCATCGCCGACGTGGATGTGAGCGTCAGCCTCGGCATGACGGTGCTGTTCCTCGCCGTCTGCATGGCCATCGTCTGGTGGTTTTTTAAGACCGGGTATCGGCTGAAGAACTAGGCTACATCGGCCGCGTCTTAGTGCACAGCCGCACCTATACGCTCAAATCGGACCGTCTGCCGCGCGCCGCTGGAACCGCGATCAATCGAGAAGTAAATGATCGCGGCACGCCCGACCAGATTTTCGAACGGGACGTAGCCGACCTGCGATAGCACGCGGCTGTCGGTCGAATTATCGAGATTGTCGCCGAGCACGAAATAGCGGTCTGGCGGCACCGTGTAGACCGGCGTGTTGTCGAGGAAACCATTATCGACGAGATCGAGTACGGTGTAGCTCACGCCGTTCGGCAGCGTTTCGCGATAACGCTTTATGCGCTTAGCCGCGCCATCTTCCTCGGTCACGAAGTCGTCGATGCGCTCGTGCTTGATCGGCTGCCCGTTGATCTGCAGCACACCGTCGATCATCTGAATGCGGTCGCCCGGCAGGCCGACGATCCTTTTAACGTAGTCGATCGAATCGTCCTTCGGCAGCCGGAATACGACGACATCGCCGCGTTGCGGTTCGGAGGCAAGCAACCGGCCGGAAAATAGCCGGGGCGAGAACGGCAGCGAATAATGCGTATACCCGTACGCGTACTTCGACACAAAAAAATAGTCGCCGAGGAGTAACGTCGGCATCATCGATGACGAAGGCATATTGAAGGGTTGGAACAAAAACGCTCTGATCAGCAGGGGGATGATCGGCATAAGCACGAACGAGGCAATCGCAAAGCTAACGATCGTGCGCCAAAAGCCGAATCCCTGAACGCGCCCGTACATCCATAGCGCCAGCACAAGCGCCCACAATCCGAGCACCAACAAAAGTCCTTGAATAGCGATCGCGGTGAATGGCCCCTTGGCAAGTTCCGACGAAGCCAGTGCAAAGAAAACGATGAAACAGATCGGAGCGCCGATAGCGAATGGCGCGCCGCCCCAAGGCAGCGCCGCGCGTATCCTGGCCATCGACGCTCGACCGCCAAGCAAGGTGCCAGTCCATTTGAGAAAACAGGCTGTCAGGTAGAGGACCAATATCCCTGCGGCGGCGCCGATGACAACGACAGCGGCGATGACGTGCCAACCGGGTAATTCGGCCGGCAAACCGGAGGCAAAGATCAGCTGGGCTGCGATCTGGGATATCATGCCCACAGCCGCCAGCAGCAGCACATGCCGCGCGAAGTTCGTCGACAGGATGCGGTCGACGACGCGGCTCGGATTGAGCCATACCGACAGCCAAGGCGAGGATGTCGACGGGTCAGCGGCGTCAGGTGCCATGGGCCTGCCTTCCACGTCGAAACGGGAGTGAGCGGGACGCGGCAACGCTCGGTTGCTAAGACATAGCCCGTGGGGCCCTCGCGTCAAGCCGGCTGTTTCTGCTTCGCCTTCGCAATCGCATCCGCGATCGCCACCGTGCGCTGGGCCATCTCGGCGTGCAGGCGCTCGACCATGCGGCCGTCGATCTGGACCACGCCCTTGTCGCGATTCTCCGGCAATTCGAACGCGGCGATCATCTTGCGTGCCATCGCCACCTCGTCGTCGGTCGGCGAGAACGCCTCGTTGCACGGCTCGATCTGCTTCGGATGAATGAGCGTCTTGCCGTCGAAGCCGAGATCGCGCGCCTGGCGGCATTCCTCGGCAAAACCGTCCGGGTTGCCGAGGTCGTTATAGACGCCGTCGAGGATATCGAGGCCGTAAGCGCGCGCCGCGGCGATGCAATTCATCAGCCAGGGCAGCATCGGCGCGCGGCCGGGCACCAGGCGGGCGCGCGTGTCCTTGGCAAGGTCGTTGGTGCCCATGACGAAGCCGGCGAGCCGGGTCTCGGAATCGAGCGCCGCGGCGGCAATCTCACCGACATTGAGCATCGCCAGCGGCGTCTCCATCATCGCCCAGACCCGCACGCTCGGGTCGGTGCCCATGTCGACGATGCGCGCCGCCAGATCCTGCAACTGGCCGGGGTTGGATATTTTCGGCACCAGCACCGCATCGGGCTTGGCCGCGGCGATGATGGTGAGGTCTTCGACCCACCAGCGGGTATCGAGGCCGTTGATGCGCACCATCACCTCGCGGTCGCCGTAGCCGCCATTGTACAGCGCGTTGACGATGGCCCCGCGCGCCTGCGCCTTGGCCTCCGGTGCCACCGCGTCTTCGAGATCGAGGATCAGGCCGTCGGCCGGCAGTTCGCGGGCTTTTTCCAGCGCGCGCGCGTTCGATCCGGGCATGTACAGCACGCTGCGGCGTGGACGGACGGTCATCGTTGAACACCCCTGTTTTTGCAGTTTTGCAACCTAGCCGCCTTGCATGCGTCGTGCCACTGCGCAAGGCTTGCTAGAATATTGCAACGGCGATTCGAGGGAGGGAAAAATGTCCAAAGCATCGATGCCGACAGCGATCCTGGTAACGGGCTTGATCACGGTCTTGGGGTGTCTCGTGCCGCCCGCCGCGCAGGCGGCCGATCCGGCATTTTGCGCCGGCTATGCCGACGCCGCGCTCAATCAGGTCCGCATCGCGCTGTCGAGCCCGAACTGCATGGCGGGCGCACGCGGCGCGCGCTGGTCGACGGAACGCCACGTCCATTTCGACTGGTGCCTGACCCAGCCGCCCGCCGCGGCAGCCGCCGAACGCCAAGCACGCACCGAATTCCTGCGCGGTTGCCGGGGCTGAGCGCGCTGTAGCGGAGAGGCGGCGTTACGCCGCCTTCTGCTTCGCCGTGATCAGCTTGCGGTTGATCAGGCATTCGGCGATCTGGATGGCGTTCAGCGCTGCGCCCTTGCGCAGGTTATCGGACACGATCCACATCGCCAGCCCGTTCTCGACGGTGGCGTCCTCGCGGATGCGGCTGATATAGGTCGCGTCCTCGCCGGCCGCCTCGTAGGGCGTCACGTAGCCGCCGGGCTCGTGGGAATCGATCACCAGGCAGCCCGGCGCATTGCGTAAAATTTCGCGCGCCTCGTCGGGCGTGATCGGGTTGGCGAACTCGATATTGACCGCCTCGGAATGGCCGATGAACACCGGCACGCGCACGCAGGTCGCGGTGAGCTTGATCTTGGGATCGAGGATCTTCTTGGTCTCGACCACCATCTTCCACTCTTCGCGGGTGTAACCATCCTCCATAAAGGTGTCGATCTGCGGGATGATATTGAAGGCGATGCGCTTGGGAAATTTCTTCGCCTCGACCTCATTGATCTGGAAGACGGCCTTGGTCTGCGAGAACAGCTCGTCCATCGCCTCCTTGCCGGCGCCGGAGACCGATTGATAAGTGGCGACAACGACGCGCGTGATCTTGGCGCGGTCGTGCAGCGGCTTGAGCGCGACGACGAGTTGCGCCGTCGAGCAATTCGGATTGGCGATGATGCCGCGCTTGCGGAAGCCGGCAACAGCGTCGGCATTGACCTCCGGGACGATCAGCGGAACGTCGGAATCGTAGCGCCACGCTGACGAATTATCGATCACCACGGCGCCAGCAGCCGCGATCTTCGGCGACCATTCCTTGGACACGGCGCCACCCGCCGACATCAGGCAAATGTCGACGCCGGAAAAATCGAAATGGTCGAGCGCTTTGACCTTGAGCGTGCGGTCGCCGAAAGACACTTCGGTGCCCAGGCTGCGCCGCGAGGCGAGCGCGATCACTTCATCGGCGGGGAACGACCGCTCGGCGAGAATGTTGAGCATTTCGCGGCCCACATTGCCGGTCGCCCCGACCACGGCGACATTGTAACCCATTGTTAACTCTCCACC
>Ga0181523_10000822_pt1 | contig 34760 bp, 27 predicted proteins | sample PEATcosm2014_Bin_43_FD_119752 | JGI IMG/M metagenome (GOLD analysis project Ga0181523, IMG submission 119752) | Peatland microbial communities from MTU Mesocosm Facility, Houghton, MI, USA - PEATcosm2014_Bin05_30_metaG | ecosystem: Environmental > Terrestrial > Soil > Wetlands > Peat | place... | reverse complement strand
GACGTGCTCACCATGTCGGCCACGCCCATCCCGCGCACCCTGCACATGTCGCTGGTCGGCCTGCGCGACATGAGCGTCATCGAAACTCCGCCCAAAGATCGCATGGCGATCCAGACCGTCGTCGCCAGCTGGGACAACAAGCTCATCCAATCCTCCATCGAGCAGGAACTCGAACGCGGCGGTCAGATCTACTTCGTTCACAACCGCGTCGACAGCATCTGGGAAATCGCCGCGAAACTGCAAGAGCTGGTTCCGAAGGCGAAGATCACCGTCGGCCACGGCCAGATGGGAGAAACTGAACTCGAAAAAGTGATGCTCCAGTTCATGCATCACGAAGCCGACATTCTCGTCGCTACCACCATCATCGAGAACGGCCTCGACATCCCCCTGTGCAACACGATTCTCATCAACCGCGCCGATCGTCTCGGACTTTCCGAGCTCTACCAGCTCCGCGGCCGCGTTGGCCGCTCCAACCGCCGCGCCTATGCGTATCTCTTGATCCCGAAGGAAGTCGAACTCACGCCCATCGCCCGCCGTCGTCTCGCCGCCCTGAAAGAATTCTCCGACCTCGGCGCCGGATTCAAAATTGCCGCCCTCGATCTCGAACTCCGCGGCGCAGGCAATCTTCTCGGCGGCGAACAGAGTGGACACATCGAAGCCATCGGCTTCGAGCTCTACACCCAAATGCTCGAACGCGCCGTCCGCGAAATGAAAGGCGAGGCCGGCCCCGACGAGGCCGAGACGCAACTCAATCTCGGCTTGAACATCCGTATCAACGCCGACTACATCCCCGAAGAAAACCAGCGCCTGCAAATGTACAAGCGCGTAGCCCGCGTCGAAACCGAATCGCAGCTCAACGATGTCGCTGCCGAACTGCAAGATCGCTATGGCCCGCCGCCGCGCCCCGTCCGCAATCTCCTCGATTACGCGAGCCTCAAACTGCTCTGCATGCGTGTCGGTGTGAACGCCATCGAGCGCAAGCGCGATTTCGTGACTTTCAAGTTCCGCCAGAACGCCGCCGTCGATCCCGAACAGCTGGCCCGCTTCGTCTCCGCTCAGCGCGGCGCCCAGTTCACCCCCGATGGCATGTTGAAATTTGTTCTGAAAGCCACTGCCGCAGAAGAAGTCCTGCGCGCCCTCCGCACAGTTCTAGAGCAACTGGCCAGCGAAGAAGCAGCATCAGAAGTCAGTTCGAATGTGGATGGAAAAACTGCTCGGTGAAATGATCCCGAGGCGGGTGCCCCATTTCTCGCGCGTTCTTTGCGTGAGAAAGCCTGCCCTAAGCTTGTCGAGGGGTGGATTTTGCTGCTCGGACACCCGGCCGTTCGCTACGCGCAAACGCAACCATTTACAATGATCCAGCCTTAATCTCGATCCACGACAACTGCCATGATGAAAGTCCGCAAAGCCGTTTTCCCCGCCGCCGGCCTGGGCACTCGCTTCCTGCCCGCCACCAAAGCCCAGCCCAAGGAAATGCTTCCCATCGTCGACAAGCCCATCATTCAATACGGCGTCGAAGAGGCCATGGCCAGCGGTTGCGATCAGATCATCATCATCACTGGCCGCGGCAAGCAGGCCATCGAAGACCACTTCGACGTCAGCTACGAACTCGAGCACATGCTCCAGGATCGCCAGAAGACCGAACTGCTCAAAATCGTCCGCTCCATTTCCGACATGATTCACATGGCCTACGTCCGCCAGAAAGAAGCGCTCGGCCTCGGCCACGCCGTGCTGATGGCGCGCGAGCTAGTCGGCAACGAGCCTTTCGCCGTCCTGCTCGCCGACGACGTTATCGACAATCCCGTCCCGTGCCTCAAGCAAATGGTCGACGTATTCGACCAGAAGCAGTGCTCCGTGATCGCCGCGCAAGTCGTCGAAGGCAAGATGATCTCTTCCTACGGCGTGTTCGACGCCCAGCCTACCGACGGCTTCAACGGCCGCCTCTTCGAAATCCGCAACATGGTCGAAAAGCCGAAGCCGGAAGAAGCTCCGTCGAACCTGGCCATCATCGGCCGCTATATTTTGACGCCCGCTGTCTTCGACTGCCTCGCCAAGACTCCCACCGGCGCCGGCGGCGAACTCCAACTCACCGACGGCATGCGCATGTTGCTCAAGCAGGAAAAAATGTATGCCTACGTTTACGAAGGCCGCCGTTACGATACCGGCGACAAATTAGGCTTCCTCAAGGCCACAGTCGAATTCGCCCTCAAGCGCAGCGATCTGGGCGGACCGTTCCGCGAATACTTGAAAAGTTTGCACCTATAGCTGCCAGCAACCCTTGGTTTGTTGAAGAGCTCGGGCCGCCCAGGTTATTCTCTATGCAGCGTCAGAATCCTGAACCTCCTCCTACCTTGAACGCAAAGGAGGTTGCACGCACGGATGGGCAGGCGCAGCCAGCCTCGTAAGCCGGTCGAAATCCCGGTACGCATTTTCGGCACCGACAGCCACGGTCAGGTTTTCTCCGAAAAAGTTTCCACCGTCAACGTCAGCCGGAACGGCGTAGAACTCGCCGGAGTTCGTCCCGAGCTCGGCCTCGACGAGATCGTCGGCCTGACCTACGGCAGCAATCGCGTGCACTTCCGCGTGAAGTGGGTCGGCGCACCCGGCACGCCCAGAGCCGGACACGTGGGCTTACTCAACATCGCCCCAGAAAAACCGCTGTGGGATTTCCCCCTGCCCGCCGACGCCAGGGATGACTACCAGGCCACGGCGGTCGAACACCGCAAGCATCCCCGCTACCGCTGTCAGAATTCGATCGAGATTCATGTTCCCGAGGGACCGTCTTTTTGGGGCACGGTCGGCGATCTGAGCCTGAGCGGATGCTATGTCGAAATACCCATCCCTCTGGAACTGGGCAAGAAACTGAAAGTCGGCATCTGGTTTGGACAAACCAAGGCGTGGGCCGATGCTCGCGTCGCTCACCGAACGCCGGGTGTGGGCGTCGGGCTGATGTTCACCACAATTTCCGACCAAGACCTCGATCAGATTCGAAAATACCTCGAAACTCTCTCGCCCTTCGCCCGCATCCCGTTCCGCACAGCGGGTGCAACTCAAAAGAAACTCTAGCCGGCCGAGCGCGCCAGGTGCCCCATCCTTGTCGCGTCCTGTGCGACTGGGTGGGGACTTTGATTTTCACAGCGGGTACCCCATTCTAACGTCGCGCAGTTTGGGGCGTTAGAGTGAGGAGTTTGATTTTGTTGTGAATCCTATTTCTCCCGCAGCTTCCTCGACTTCTCCTCCACTCCCCGCGCCAGCTTCTCCTTGTGAGCCTCCAGCTTCTTCGCAACCGAAGCATCGCCCAACCCAATCATCTGCGCCGCCAGAATTCCCGCATTCGTCGCCCCTGGCTTCCCAATCGCCACCGTCGCCACCGGAATCCCCGCCGGCATCTGCACCGTCGCCAGCAAAGAATCCATACCCTGCAGCGAAGTCGAAGGAATCGGCACACCAATTACCGGCAACGTCGTATGCGCCGCAATCACTCCTGCCAGATGCGCCGCCCCGCCCGCCCCCGCAATGATCACCTGAATCCCGCGCCCCGCAGCCTTGCGCGCAAAGTCCCCCGTCCGGTCCGGTGACCGATGCGCCGAAGTCACATCCATCTCATACGCAATCCCGAATTCGTCCAGCGCTTTCCCCGCTTCGCGCATGATCTCCAGATCAGAATCACTTCCCATTACAATCGAAACTAGTGGCTTATTCATTCAATCCCCAATCATTCTGGTTCATCTTTTCGCTGCCTTCCACATCGAACCCACCAACAGCCCCAGCCAGCTATAGAGCCCAACGTTGCTAAGGACGCTAATGCCAATGATCAGAGCCCTTGCGGCGCTCGTCGCGGAACGGGGTAGAACCCCCAGCCCAACTACCCCCGGCCACACCCACAACATTGATGCTGAAAAAATCTCGGGGTGCTTTGCAACTAAGAGAGCGATAAACACAAGGGGAATCAACATGCCTGCCAAGGCAAACGCAGCAACCACTTTCCGAAGCGCCGTTAAGGTGCGGGGTCGAAAAAGCCAGAGTGGGGCGAGAATGAAAACCATCACGAATCCGGTCACGATTGAAAACACTACGGGGATCGCGAGGATAATTACGTATGAATACCCCATAGGTGCTCACTTCTTCAACGCCCGCCCCGCAATATCCTTCCGGTAATGCGCCCCGTCAAAGGTGATCTTCGCGCAAGCCTCGTAAGCCTTGCTCACAGCCGCTTCCAGCCCCGGAGCCCGCGCCGTCACTCCCAGCACCCGCCCGCCCGCCGTGTAGTACGCTCCATCGCGCTTCGAAGTCCCCGCATGAAAAACCTTCACTCCTGAAACCGCCTCCGCCTCTGGCAGCCCGTCAATCCGCTTCCCCACCTCATACGTCCCCGGATATCCTCCCGACGCCATCACCACGCACACCGCAGCATCCTGCGACCACTTGAAATCCCCGTCGCTCACGCGCCCCTCAATCGAAGCCTCCAGCGCCTCGGTCAGATCGCTTTCCAACCGCATCAGGATCGGCTGCGTCTCCGGATCGCCAAACCGGCAGTTGAACTCCAGCACCATGGGCCCGCGCGCCGTCATCATCAGCCCGCAGTACAACACGCCCTTAAACTCCGCGCCCTCGGCCTTCATGCCCGCCACCACGGGCCGCGCAATGTGATGCACCAGCCAGTCGCGCATCTGATCGTCAACAATATCCGCAGTCGAGTATGCTCCCATACCACCCGTGTTCGGACCGCTGTCGCCATCGCCCACGCGCTTGTGATCCTGCGCCGCCACCAGCGGCGCCACGCGCTCTCCGTCGCTGAACACCAGGAACGATAGCTCGTCCCCCTTCAAACACTCTTCCAGCACGACCCGCGCTCCCGCTTCACCCAGCATCTTCCCGCTGAGCATTTCCGCCGCAACGCTCGCCGCCTCTTCCTTGCTCTTGGCGATGACCACGCCCTTGCCCGCGGCCAGCCCATCGGCCTTCACCACGACCGGCGCGTGAAAGTGACTCAGCGCTGACCGCACCTGCTCGAGCGAATCGCAAATGGCAAAGGGAGCCGTCGGAATATGGTGGCGCTGCAGAAATTCCTTGGCGAAACTCTTGCTCGACTCCAGCTGCGCCGCAACCTTAGTCGGCCCAAACGCCGGCCAACCGCGCAGCGTAAATTCATCCACCACCCCCAAAGTCAGCGGCAACTCCGGTCCGACAACGGTGAGATCCGGCTGCAAACGCGCAGCCAGCGCTGTAATGGACTCCAGGCTTTTCAAGTCCGCAGCCACGCACTCGGCGTCGTCGGCGATGCCACCATTCCCCGGCGCGCAGTAAAGCTGTGAAATCCGCGGCGACTGCCGCAGCTTCCACACCAGCGCATGCTCGCGCCCGCCACTGCCTAAGACCAGAACTTTCATAAGCCAGAGAAATCAAGGTTAGGGGTTCAAGAGGAATGCTGTCAAACGCCGGAGAGAAGCCGTTGTCATCCTGAGCGACGATTTTGCTTCGCCGAAAACGACGAAGCAAACAGTCAAAGCATCCCTAAGCCTGGCCCTGCCCAGAGAATTGTCGTCCCGAGCGCAGAAAGGGCTTCGCGAAGGCGAAGCCCGTTCGGAGTCGAAGGATCCCTTTCGCGAAATACAGGACGTGGTCCAAACAGGAATTTCCACGGCGCACCTCAGCGTTCCCTGAAAGAGTCGCCGCGCCCAACTTCAAATACGCTCTCCCCAGAGAAATCAAATCCTCTGTCAACTCCTCCGGCGAGTCCGGCCCGCGATCCGGATGCGTGATGTGCAGCCGGATGTGATCTTCCAGAATTTCTCTTTTCTTTTGAAAGTACCCGCCGTTTATCTTTCAAGGTCTGCTAAGTCTTGCGTTTTCCTGAACTTTTTGCTTGACAGGTACCCTAGGGGGGTATGATATAAAGCCATAGGGGGGAGTCGTTCCGCCCGATTCTCAAGAGCGTGTGAATACTAGGTGGATGATGGCAAACGAAGTTCTCACAGCCTCAACCGCAAGTGTCGAGGCCACGCTGCCGCCGGTGCGGGGCCGCGTGCTGGCTCTACAGCGTCCTCACTTTCCTCACGGTCTTTGGTCCCGGCCTGATCGTTATGGAAGCCGACAACGATGCTGGTGCCGTTTCCACCTACGTGCAGGCGGGCGCGCAGTACGGCACCCGCCTGCTATGGATCCTGATGCCCATGACCATCAGCGTGAGACTGTCGCTGATGGCATTGCGCGGTTACCTGTTCCTGATGATGTTGCTCGTGCTATACCACGTCATGGATCTCGCGGGAGTATTCGGCCTGCACGCGCGCTGAACGGCTTTCGCAAGGGCACGGCTTCAGCCGTTGCGGAAAAGCTACACCAGCGTGCACTACCGTGGCAGAGCGGCCCTTTAGGGCCGCGTAAGCGTGTGGAATCAGTATGGCTTTAGCCCCTGAGGGACAAGCTGTCTCGATGACAGAACACCTATGAAATACAGTCTGGTACCCGAAATCCAAAGAAAGGAGGAGCCCCACAATGGCCTGCATCATTCTCTTCGCGCAACCCATGGCGATGGCGACGACGCAGCTCGCGCGTGCAATCCGCTACGAACCTCCCTTTACCTGGCAGCAGGAAAGCAAAGCGGAATGCAGTTCTCTACGCATGAGCTGGGTCGTGGTCACCGACCAGCAGGGCAACCGGCAACTTCGCATGCACTGGGCTTCGGAGGAAGACTCCTGATTCCTCCGAACCCGCAGCTTGTAACATTCCTGTAATTATCCGTGCGTAAGCTTGGGAATCGGAAACTTTGGGCACGCATCAGTTGACATCCGATCTCGAGTGCTATTAACTATGGTTAACCTACTTTTGTACAGGATGGTTAATCGCACCACCGGGGACAGCCCGACTGGAACGAACCAACTGGAAGCCTGAGGCCGGGCGTGATTGTCTTCACGTCCACCCGTGATCTCCGCCACAGAAAGCGCCGGGCAGCCAAATTACCTTGGGGCCATGAAATTGAAATTGAAATTCATTTTCAATATGACGAAGGGCTGGGAACGCTCCACGTTCCAAGCCTTCCTTTGCCCCCTCGCGCTCCTGGCCGCCTTCGCCATTGCCGTACCTGTCCTCGCGCAGCAGTCCACCCAGTCCGCTCCGCCCCCGCCGGACGCCGCCGCGACTCCCACTGTCGCAGACCCTCCAGACCCTCCTCCCAGCGACAGCACCGAAGCCATGCTGCCGCATTTCAAGGACTCCCGCTTCTGGCTCTCCGGCCAGGCCAACTTCGTGTTTCAGACTCACCCTGATTTTCCCGCGCTCTACAGCGGCCCGCACAGTCTCAACCCGCACTACGAAAAGGCCACGTCGCGCGTCATGACCTTCTACACCGGCGTCCGCCTCAACCACTCCACCGAGTTGCTGGTGGACATTGAAGAAGCCGGCGGCGCCGCGCTGACCGAGGGCTTTGGCCTGGCCGGCAATACCGATCTCGATATCGTCCGCAACCCGCTGCTCAGCAAAGAGCCTTACCTCGGCCGCGGCATGATTCATACCGTCATTGCCTTAAGCAAAGACAAAGACGAGAACCAGCGCAGCTTTCTCTCGCTGTTCGACGAACTGCCTCGTCGCCGCCTCGAACTCCGCTTCGGCAAAATCAACATCCCTGACTTCTTCGATCTCAACTCCGTCGGCACCGACACTCACTTCCAGTTTCTCAACTGGACCACCGACAATAACGGCGCCTACGACTACGCCGCCGACACTCGCGGCTACACCGTCGGCCTGACCGCCGACTACGAAGACCGAAACTGGGGATTCCGTTTCGCCGAAGCCCTCATGCCGAAAATCGCCAACGGCATCGACCTGGTCTGGAGACCCTGGCAGGTTCACGCCGAGAACTACGAATACGAACTTCGCCGCGGCGTGATTCCGAAAAAACCCGGCGTCCTTCGCCTGCTCGCCTACACCAACTACGCCAACATGGGCATCTACCGCGATCAAGTTATCGCGGCGGCCGAACAGGAAACGACGCCCGACATCACCGACCACCCCTGGCACATTACTCGCAAGTACGGATTCGGCATCAACACCGAGCAGAATCTCACGCGCTACCTCACCGCCTTCGCCCGCTTCGGATGGGACAACGGCAAAACCGAATCGTTCGCCTACACCGAAGTCGATCAAACGTTCGCCGAAGGCATCGGCGCAAACGGCGCGTGGTGGCATCGCAAGCAGGACCGCGCCGGCGTCGCCTTCGTCTCCAACGCCATCAAGAAAGATCATCAGAACTATCTCGCCGCCGGAGGCCTCGGCTTCCTGCTCGGCGACGGCGGCCTAAACTACGGCCGCGAAAACATCTTCGAAACTTATTACACCGTGCACACCTGGCGCGGCATTTATCTCGCGCCCGGCGTCCAGCACATCAACAATCCCGGCTACAACCGCGACCGCGGTCCCGTAGTAGTCCCCACCTTCCGCGCCCACATCGAGTTCTAGTCTTAGTGTGGGACCGTCCCTTCGATATTTTTTTCTCGCTTCTCTCTAAAATGTTCATTCTTTGCAGGTTACGTGATGGCGATCGGATGATCTGCGGGCAAAATATTGAGTCGCAAGAGCTTACAGCCAAAATATTCTGGAATAGGGAGTTAGCTGTGGAGCGAGGGCCGTCCAGGGGGCCGATGGTGGAACACTTGTTGGGAGAGCCCTCGCGCATGTAACGAGGTTGCTCCTTCCAGATTTCTCAGTAAAGGTCGTTCGTCACGTGAACAGGGATTTTTTTTGTGGAGAGCTGTGGAAAAAGACTGGCGCGGGAATCGCGACCTGAAACCGCCCGCGGCAATAATTGGGGAGCGTCCCGTCCCCCGGTTTCCCTCCCCGTTTTTCCCCGGTTAGGGTGCGAGGTGTAGACTCTTTGGGTCATGTACGGCGTGTTGCTGATGGTTTTCAAGGTATTGTCAGACCTGCTGACTGCGGCCTCCGGCGTCTTCGGCCTCCTGACCGAGTTTAAAGATCAGGACAAGAAGATCACGAAATCCGGAAAAGTAGCCCTCGCAGGAATTGTCATAGGCTTTCTGCTTTCAGGCGTGATGACCTTCTTGGAGGCGCGGGATGCGCAAGAGGACAAGGAGGAGCACGAACAGGAAGTGAAGCGCTTGGAGCGCCCGCTAGACGACCACATGAATGCGTCGATTGTGCTGTCGGTACCTAGGGACGCCCAACATGCTGAGCGGTACCGCCCACAACTCACAGCGTACTTCAAGGGTCTAATCGCGAACCACGTCAAGGCCGACCCGTCGATTCCAATATTTGTCGTAACTCCTCACGCCGAAGAACTGGAATCGTTCGTCGCGCCATACAAGAGGCTGCCCGCCAAGTTTCGGGCCAGCGATTCGGACATAAGGGACATATTCGACAGGTCAATCGAGTACTCCATCCAGTTGTTTCGATCCGCAACGTGCGAATCCTTGAGCAACGACGCGAAAAAACCTGACCTAGAATTAGGCTTCGCTAATGTCAGCTTGGAAAAAGACCCGTCTGTCACATGGGAGTACGTCGCGAATGACGACTTTCTGGCTATGTCTCGAAACTTAAAGCTTTGGGTCGTCCACGGTACAAGCCGGTTCACGAGCATCGAGGACTTTTCTGGGTCCACGATGGTGACATGGCTTGGCACTGCCGACCGCGATTACAGGCTCGAATACCTGGAGATCAACCTTAGAGGTGTCTCGCTCCAAGCACACAGTTTCACTCCCGTCTGGGGGGCGGAGGTCAGCAGCTAGAACTCCTCGAGAACGCTGCGAAGATCGGGGGGAGGCGATTTCGCGGCTACTGTTATGAGGTCCCGAAAGGCAGCGGAAATTAGTCCCAAGGCGGGCTGCCCCACCCTTCGCGGTTCTCGAAGGGTGCGCATCGATGCTGCCAACCTCGAGAAGTAGGGAGCAATCCCCAGGGGCTAAAGCCCGTGAACTTTATTGAGACAGTTCACGCGGCGCTGAAGCGCCGCTCTTCCACGTGGATCGCTGGCCACGCAAACAACAGCAGGTCCCTCCGCTCCGCCGTCGCTGACGCTCCGGCTCCGGTCGGGATGACAGGGCTGTTTGCCTTACGGCAGACTCGACATTCTTAGTTCTTACACGCTCACCGGTTGCGGCTTGCTTGCTAACAACTGCCTTAGCACATACTGCAGAATCCCGCCATTGGCGTAGTACAGCGCTTCCTGCGGAGTATCGATGCGGACTGGGGCGTTGAACTCGATGTCCAGCTGGCCCTTCGCGGTGGCGCGGACTTTCACCGTGCTTCCGGCGGCGAAGTGGTCGACTACGTCGCGGATGCCGGTGATCTCGAAGACTTCCTCACCCGTCAGCCTGAGCGATTCGGCGTTCTGGCCGGCGGGGAACTGCAGGGGCAGGACTCCCATGCCGACCAGGTTCGAGCGGTGAATGCGTTCGTAGCTTTCGGCGATGACGGCGCGCACGCCCAGCAGCGCCGGACCTTTGGCCGCCCAGTCGCGCGATGAGCCGGAGCCGTATTCTTTTCCTGCCAAAACCACAAGCGGGATTCCCGCGGCGCGATATTTTTCCGACGCGTCGAAGATCGACATTTCGGTGTTGGTGGGAAGATGGCGGGTGAATCCGCCTTCGGTCGCGACCAGCTTGTTGCGCAGGCGGACGTTGGCGAAGGTGCCGCGGACCATGACTTCGTGATTGCCGCGGCGCGAACCGTAGGAGTTGAAATCCGCCGGCTTCACGCCGTGCTCCTGCAGATATTTTCCGGCGGGACCATCTTTCTTGATCGATCCGGCGGGCGAGATATGGTCGGTGGTGACGCTGTCGCCGAGAACGGCCAGCACGCGGGCCTTTTTGATCTCCTGCACGGGCGCGGGCTTCACCGACATTTCGTCAAAATACGGAGCCTGCCGGATGTAGGTCGAATCTTTTTCCCAGGCGTAGGTCTGGCCCTTGGGAACGGTCAGGCCGCGCCAGCGCTCGTCGCCGGCAAAAACTTCAGCGTAGGATTTCGAAAACATTTCTGAAGTGATCGACTGCTGCATGGTTTCTTCGATCTCGCGCTGGGTCGGCCAGATGTCGGCCATGTAGACGGGCTGGCCATCGCGGCCCTTGCCGATGGGGTCTTTGCGCAGGTCGATGTCGATACGCCCGGCCAGCGCGAAAGCGACGACCAGCGGCGGGGACATTAGATAATTCGCACGGACTTCGGAATTGATGCGGCCTTCGAAATTGCGGTTCCCGGAAAGCACCGACGCGACGACCAACTCTTTTTCGTCGATGGCCTTCGAGACTTCCTCGGGCAGCGGCCCGGAGTTGCCGATGCACGTGGTGCATCCGTAGCCCACGAGATGAAATTTCAGCTTCTCGAGATACGGCGTCAGGCCGGCCTTGGCGAGATAGTCGGTCACGGTTTTCGAGCCGGGGGCGAGCGAGGTCTTGACCCACGACGGAACCGACAATCCTTTCTCGACGGCTTTTTTCGCCAGCAGTCCGGCACCGATCAGAACGGAAGGGTTGGACGTGTTGGTGCAGGAAGTGATGGCGGCGATGACGACGCTGCCGTGCTTGAGCGAATCTTTCACTGACGTGGAAACATGCTCATGAACGTTCGGATCTTCAACGCCGATCGCAGCGGTGCTTCCGCCTTCCTGCTCCCACTTGGCGCTGTTCGTGGCGACGGTTGTGGTTGCGGCGGTCTTGGCCGATTTCGGTTTGATCAGCGAAGGCAGAGCCTTGTTGAATGACTCTGCCGCCTGCGACAACACGACGCGATCCTGCGGACGTTTGGGCCCGGCCAGACTCGGCTCAACCGTCGCCAGATCGAGCGTGAGCAGTTCAGAGTATTCCGCCTCGGCGGTCTTCTCGTCGTGGAAAAGTCCTTGCTCGCGGCTGTAGGCTTCGACGAGCGCGATCAGTTCGTCGCTGCGACCGGTGAGCCGCAAATAGCGCAGAGTTTCTTTATCGATCGGGAAAATTCCGCAAGTTGCACCATACTCGGGGGCCATGTTGGCAACCGTTGCGCGATCGGCCAGCGACAAATCTTTGAGGCCGGGGCCGAAGTACTCGACAAATTTTCCGACGACGCCATGCTTGCGCAACATCTCAGTCACAGTGAGAACGAAATCAGTGGCCGTTGCACCTTCGCGCAACCGTCCAGTCAGCTTCACGCCCACCACCAGCGGAATCAGCATGGACACCGGCTGCCCCAGCATCGCGGCCTCGGCCTCGATTCCGCCGACGCCCCATCCGAGCACGCCCAAACCATTCACCATGACCGTATGGCTGTCGGTGCCGACCAGGGTGTCGGGGTAGGCTACGCGCTTGCCGGGAGACTCGTGGACGAAGACTACGCGGGCTAGGTATTCGAGATTGACTTGATGGACGATGCCGGTGTCGGGGGGAACGATGGCAAGGTTGCGGAAACCGGTTTGTCCCCAGCGGAGGAAAGAGTAGCGCTCCTTGTTGCGCTGGAATTCGAGCGCGGCGTTCACGTCGAAGGCGCTGGGGGTGCCGAACTCATCGACCTGGACGGAGTGGTCGATGACGAGTTCGACCGGCTGCAAAGGGTTGATGAGGCCGGGATCGCCGCCGAGGGTCTGCATGGCGTCGCGCATAGCGGCGAGGTCGACGACACAGGGGACTCCGGTGAAATCCTGCAGGAGGACGCGGCTCGGAGTGAAGGCGATTTCCTTCTCTGGTTTGGACTTGCTGTTCCAGTTTGCCAGCGCGTGCACTTCTTCTTTGGTGACGTTGCGGCCGTCTTCGGTGCGCAGCAGGTTCTCGAGCAGGATGCGCAGGGAGAAGGGGAGATGTTTGGTGGAGATGCCTTGTTTATCGAGGGCGTCGAGGCGGTAGATTTCGTATTCTTTGCTGCCGACTTGGAGAGTGGAAAGGGATTTGAAGCTGTTCAAAGACATGAAGGCTTCCTCGGGGATATGAAGTTAGAGCGCGCGGAACCGCAGCGCAGAGCGCTAGTTTCTAGTGTACTGCGGCGGAGGCGATGGGGGAAATCGTGGCGGCCGGAGGCAGACTGTAGGGCCTCTGTGATTTCCATCTTTCCAAAACGGCGAAGGGTGGCCAGCCGCGGAGCTTTGCGTTGGTGAGAAAGTAAGTAACGACGGTGGTTTGTTAGCCTTGTATAATCATCTGCCTTCCCCCTCCAGGGAACCCGATTGCGGGCGTTCCGACTAATGTTTCCGGCTGAGGCAGCCCTTCGAGCGAAAGTATGTTTTGGCGTACGAAGTCCGAGTTACGCAACGCGATGAATGAGCCTGACTTCTTACCTTCCCTTCGATTTCATTTCTTGGTGATGTGCCTTGGGGCAATGGTGGCGACCGGTGCTTCCGGTCAGACTGCGACGACAACGTCGCTGACACTGACCTCGGGGGGAAGTCAGGTCAGTTCTGTCAGTTCGGGAACGATGATCACTCTCACCGCTTCGGTGACGGTAGGGTCCACGGTTGTGAACCAGGGCCAAGTGAACTTCTGCGACGCAACCGCCGCGTGTACGGATATTCATTTGCTCGGCACGGCGCAGCTGAGCAGCTCGGGAAACGCGCGGATGAAACTTTGTCCTGCCGCCGGCAGTTATAGCTATAGAGCCTTGTTTCTGGGGACACCGAAGACCACGGTTGCATATGCTGGAAGCGCGTCGAACCCTGTCGCGCTTACCGTGACCGGCCAGACTGCGACCGCCGCTGCGATCGTGCAGAGCGGGAGCGTGGGCGATTATACGTTAGCGGCATCCGTATTTGGTTTCACGAAATCGCAAAGTTTGCCGACGCCGACTGGAACCGTGTCTTTCCTCGATACTACGACCGGCAATTCATCGATGGGAACGGCGAGCTTGACTTCGGTGAGCGGGCCCGGCTGGATCAACGTCAATAATGTAAACGTGGGAAATGAACCCGGGGCCGTCGTGGCGGGGGACTTCAATAATGACGGCAATCTCGATTTGGCGGTTGCGATCAACACCACGACTACTACGGTGGCGATTCTCCTGGGAGATGGGAAGGGTAATTTCACGGCCGTTTCGAGCAACCCGATCACTGCGGCAGGCTTCCCGGTACTGACGCAAGATTTTAATCAGGACGGAATACCCGATTTGCTCCTGTCAGATAATACCGATGGCGCGTATATGACGGTCCTTCTCGGGAACGGAGATGGCACTTTCACCGTAGCCCCTGGAAGTCCAATCGGCAGCAACTACGGAGCCTTCCCACTTTTCGTGGCAGATTTCAACGGTGACGGGATCCCGGACCTGGCCACCTCGGGCGGTTACTACTCGACCATATGGCTGGGCAATGGCGATGGGACATTTACGGAGATGCCCATCAATAGTTCGACACTGTTGTCGGTGTCTGGCCCTGAGGGGGATTTCAACAACGACGGCATCCCGGATTTACTTAGTTACGATGGAATCGACATTACGGTTTACCTCGGCAGGGGCGATGGAACCTTCAATTCGGGCATCCAGACGGCGGTAAACCTTGGCGGCTCTCCCTACTCCTTAGCCGCGGCGGACTTCAACGGCGATGGCAAGCTCGATTTGGCCATTGCAATATACGGCAATCCCAGCTCGCTCTTTGTCTTCCTAGGGAACGGCGATGGAACCTTCAGGCCCGCACCCGGTAGCCCGACTCAGGTGGGTTCGTGGGCAAGTGCGGTTACCGTCGGGGACTTTAACGGCGACGGCGTCGCAGACCTTATCGTTAACGGCGCAACCGACCTGACCGATGTTTTCGTTCTCCTCGGCAATGGAGACGGTACGTTCGCCTTGGCCAATACTGGTTCCATGCAACTGCCGTGCTGCTTGAATTCCGCGGTTGGAGATTTCAACGGCGACGGAGTGAGCGATATCGTGTCGTCCGCTTTCTACAATGGTACGGCAGACGTCTACTTGACTGGCGCAAAACAATCCGGCGCGTCGATTACGGGAGTGTCGATAAGTGGTCAGTCGCCGCAGAATGTGATTGCAAGCTATCCCGGAGACACCAACTACAGTGCAAGTGCGTCTGCTTCGACGGCGCTGCTTGCGCCGGCGGCCGCACCGGTCTTTAATCCCCCTTCCGGCGGGGTCGTTGTTATCGGACAAAGCATCGTGCTTTCGTCCTCGACGCCCGGTGCCGGCATTTATTACGAAGAATCGGGTGCGGAACAGACGGGGGGGTGGGTACAGTATTTCAACGGGATTCCTCTCGATGGCATCGGAAGCATCACAATTCAGGCATATAGCACGGCTTTTAACTATGGCCAAAGTGCGACGATCACGGCAACGTATACCGTAGTTGCCTCGAACCCAGTCCCGGCTCTGAGTTCGTTATCACCCGCGTTTGTTGTGGCGGGAGGCCAAGGCATGACGATTACAATTGGAGGTTCCGGCCTTACATCAAACTCGACGGCATACCTGGGTACGGCTGCGCTTAGCACTCAGCTTGCGAGTGCAACGCAGCTGGCCGCAACCGTTACAAGTGCGCAAATTGCGGCGGCGGGAGTGCAGTCGATCACCGTGCAAAACCCCACCCCTGGTGGTGGGACGTCGAACGCGTTGCAGTTTGAGGTCGATACTGGTGGAGGCACGCCTCCGTCGTTCACGACAACGTCAGCGACCGTGAGCGCGGGTGCAAGCGCCAGCTATCCAGTAACGCTTCCGTCCTCCGCAACGAGTGTGGCTGTGAGCTGTCTTAACCTGCCGGCGGGCGCCAGTTGTAGCTACTCGGCCACTTCCGGAGCTCTGACCGTGGCAACTTCCAGTACTACTCCGTCGGGCACCTACCAGATCACGGCTGTTTTCACCGAGACTTTGCCCGGCGCATCCGTTTTGGCTGCGCCGTTCTTGGCGCTTCCGCTCGCGCTTGCCGCAGGGAGACGGAAAAAACGGCTGGCGCGGTTGTGGCTCCTGATCGTTGCACTCATAACGTTTGTGGCGGGGGGGTGCGGCGGCGCAGGCGGAGGGGGCGGGACGCAGTCGCATCTGGTTACAAGTTCAGGTGTGGTTACGCTCATCGTCCAATAACTGAGGTATATGGTCGAAACCGGCACAGGCTGCTGCCGCTTCTGGCGCGGCTGACCGGGAGCGGTGGTGCGTGCTCCATGTAGCCGGGAACTACCGCGCGCCGGTTAAGACCTGATAAACGACGACTCCGAACATGAAGACCAGATAAAGGCGGAGGGTCCAGAACAGGATCATTTCTGCGCGGGTCAGGCGGCGGCGGGGACAGTGATGTTTTTCTTTAGCGGAAATGAGTTGGTCGGGTTCGAGCGAGGCGACGACGGAGGCGAGGTCGTCGCCGCTGACATCGGCGCTGGGAGCGGAATTGAAGTGCGGGTCCATTTAGGAGGCTCCTCCGATCATGAAAGTTACCGTCGGCTCCGCAGCGGCTAAAGCCGGAATCAGCTTTTCCGGTGCTGACGGCATCGCTGAAGCGATGCCCTGATACGGACCTTTCTCGATTTCCGCTCTCATGTACCCTTCTCGATTTCCACTTCTTATTTCCCTCCCTGATACCAAGCCCTCCTTGATTCGCACTCTCATTTACTTCCCTCCGAGCAGCGCGAGGGCGTGGGGAGCGACTACGCTGATGCCGAACAGGAGTCCGGCGGCGACCAGGATGACGACGACGCCGAGCGCGAGGGTGTTGGCCCACAAGGGGCTGACGAGGTCTCCCATGATTTCGCGGTCGTTGACCAGCATGTAGAGGAAGAGCAGTGCCGGAGGCATGGCGAGCACGGCGATCACGTTGACGATCAGGACGATGTAAACGAGCGGGATGCCGGGGATCAGAACTAATCCGGCGGCGGCGGCGGCTTCGAGAATCAGGACGAGATAAAAAGACTTTCCCTGCTGGAAGGGGAGATTCAGGCTGTGGGGGCGGTGGGCAACTTCTCCGAAGGCGTAGGCGGAGGAGGTTGAAATCGTGACCGCGGCGACCATGCCGGCTTCGAACATGCCGAGAGCGAACAGCGCGGAGCCCCAGTGTCCGACGAAGGGTTGGAGAGCCTGGGCGAACTGGGCTCCTTCGAAGTTGCCGACGGACATGCCGTGAGCGAACAGTGGGGCGGTGCAGATGATTGTGGCCAGCGCGGCCAGCGCGGCTAAAGCGGCGCCCAGCACGGTGTCGATGCGGCCGAAGCGGATGTCGTGAGTGGTGAGTCCCTTGTCGGCGATGGCGCTCTGCTGGAAGAAGAGCATCCACGGGGTGACGGTCGCGCCGATGTTGGAGAGCACGATGAGGACAGTTTCCTGGGTGAGCCCGCCGGGGAGCGGTTTCCAAGTGAGGAGCGCGCTGCCGATCGCTCCCCAGTGAGGGTGGGTCAGCAGGGCGACAGGGATGAATATCAGATTGAACATGGCGGCGACGAGGGTGATGCGCTCCCAAGTCCAGTAGCGGTGAGCCATGAGGGCGACGAAGAGGACGATCCAGGCGCCGAGAACGGAGACGGCAGGAGGAACGCCGAAGAAACCGAGGCCGGCGCGGATGGCGATGAACTCGGTGACCAGGGTGAGGAAGTTGCCGACCATGAGGTCGATCATGGAGAACCATCCCCAGAAGGGGCCGAAGCGGTCGAAGATGAGTTCGGCGTGGCCGCGGTGAGTGGCGGCGCCGAGGCGGACGGTCATTTCCTGAACGACGCAGGCCATGAGGAAAGTGAGGACGACGAAGGGGAGGAAGAAGCCGATGCCGTAGCGGGCTCCGGTCGCGGCGTAGGAGAGCATGCTGGGGCCGTCGTTTTCGCCGAGCATGACCAGGATGCCGGGGCCGACGAGCAGCCAGAGCAGGCGGGCGCGCGACCAAGGGCCGTGCTGGGAGCGGGTGGTGAGGACGCGCTCGCGATCGTGGGCGCGGTCGATATCTTCGTGGGTAATGACCACGGAGTCAGCGGCAGGTATCGGGCCAGTCGAGGCGTGCGACGGCAATTCCCTGTGCGGCTTCGTGGTTGTGGTCTTCTCGTTCATCGAGGAAAAGCGGGGCCCAAGCGGAGCCTGCTGTCGCGGCTCACAATATTAGCGCAAGTATATAGCAGAATATAAACTATGGTTAACTATTTTTTGCGCGGACGTTCTGATGGGATGCAGGGGAAGTCCCGACTTCTCGCGCAAAGAACGCGCGAGAAATGGGGCACCCGGAGAGTCAAGATCCCCGCCCTGTCTCTGCAAAGAACGCAGAGACAAGGACGGGGCACCCTTGGATCTAGCGCTTTGAATGCGCGACGGGGGCAAGCCAGACGCGCTCTGACGCGGCGGGGCCCAGCGACACGGTGCCAGCGGGAGTGGAGAGGGTGAGGGTCTGGTCGTAGTTGCGCTCGATGAGACGAAGCCTGGCTCCGGGACGAACGCCGCGGTGCTCGAGAAATTCGAGGAGGCGGCGATCGCGTTCATAGATTCCGCTGACGGTGTAGGTATTGTCGAGTTCGGCGTCGGCGAGCAGGACCAGGCCGCGGCGGCGGCGGCTGGCTGGGCCTTCGAGTTCACTGAGGTTGCCATGCGGACACTTGCCGTCGGAACCCAATTTCGCTAAGAGCTTGGCTTCGAAGTCGGGGGACACGGCGTGCTCCAGGCGCTCCGCCTCGTCGTGGACCTTCCACCATTCCATGCCGAAGAGTTCGGAGAGCATACGCTCGATCAAATGATGGCGGAGGGTGAGCTTGCGGGCGATCTTGCGGCCATCTGGGGTAAGACTGACTTCGCCGCCGGATGCGACGCGCACCAGGCCGTCCTTCTTCAGGCGGCGCAGGGCCATGGTGACGGCGGGAGGGGAGACGTTCAGCAGGTGAGCGAGGCGGGCGGAAATGACGGCTTCGCCTTCGCTCTCGGCTTCGAGGATCGACTTGAGGTAGTCTTCCTTGGAGACGGTGATCATTGGGGATGATTATACGATGGGGAGTTAATTGGGGTTAAGCGGAGGCGCTGGGGTATGGGAAACCAGCGGCGCTGGCGCGCCGCGGACGGGCGAGTCGCCCGTCCCCACCCAACCTGAACATGGGCCCGGCGCTAAACGAGCAAAGCCAAAAACAAAAAGGACAGTCCGGAGCCCCCGAGACTGTCCCTCAAAACCCTCCCGGTTAGAAGGGCAACTTGATGACCCTACGTTACCGGGGCGATGTTGCAAAGGCATTGCAGAAGGATGAATATCTGATGAATTCCAGTTGACGTGCGCTGCTATAGTAGTCGGTTGATTTATTCGATCGGTTGACATCTTTTTTTCTCGTTAATCTGCATTCTCTTTGATCTTTCGATGTCGAGAGGATTCGATGCCGTCCACTACATCGCGTAAGACTGAGCAGTCACGGCGCCTGCAGCAGCGGGCGGAGAGCATGATTCCGGGAGGAGTGAATTCTCCGGTGCGAGCGTTTCGCTCGGTGGGAGGAGATCCGCCGTTTATCGTGCGCGGCAAGGGGTCGCACATCTGGGACGCTGACGAAAACGAGTTCATCGATTACATCGGATCATGGGGACCGCTGATTCTGGGGCACGCGGAACCGAACGTGCTGGATGCGATTGTGGGCGCGGCTTGCAATGGAACGAGCTTCGGGGCTTCGACGCCTTCGGAAGCGGACTTGGCGGAACTGGTGATCGGAGCGTTCCCGCACGTGCAGAAGGTGCGCTTCGTGAGTTCGGGGACGGAAGCAACGATGTCGGCGATCCGGCTGGCGCGGGCTTACACCAAACGAAAATATATTGTGAAGTTCGAGGGATGCTATCACGGGCACGCGGACGCGCTGCTGGTAAAGGCTGGATCGGGAGTGGCGACGCTGGGGATTCCGGGGTCGGCGGGCGTTCCGGAAGAGTTCACACAGTTCACGCTGGCGTTGCCGTTCAATAACCTCTCGGTGGTGGAGCACGCATTTCAAAAATATAAACATCAGATTGCGTGCGTGATCGTGGAGCCGGTGGTGGGGAACATGGGATGCGTTCCGGCGGCGGATGATTATCTGGTGGGGCTGCGGATGCTGACGGAGCGGGAACGGTCAGTGCTGATTTTTGACGAGGTGATGACTGGATTTCGTGTCGCGTATGGGGGAGCGCAGGAACTTTATAACATTCGCCCTGACTTGACGACGATGGGAAAGATTATTGGCGGAGGGCTGCCGGTGGGCGCGTACGGCGGGCCGAACGAGATTATGGACCTGGTGGCGCCGCTGGGGCCGATGTACCAGGCAGGAACGCTGTCGGGGAATCCGCTGGCCATGGCGGCGGGTTGCGCGATGTTGAAGCAGTTGCGGGATCGCAAGGGGGAGATCTATCCGCGGCTGGAGAAGTTGAGCGGAGAGTTGGTGGAGGGCGTGGCCGCGGCGGCTCGGGACGCGGGAGTAGCGCTTTGCTTCAATCGTGTGGGATCGATGTTTACGTGGTTCTTCCAGAAGGGGCCGGTGACGGATTGGGATTCGGCGTCACGGTCGAAGACGGAGGCGTTCGGGAAATTCTTTCGCAGCATGCTCGACAGCGGCGTGTATCTTCCGCCTTCGCAATATGAAGCGGCATTTCTTGGGGCAACGCACACGGAGGAAGACGTGCAGCGGACGGTGGCAGCGGCAAAGGTGGCGTTCGCGGCTGTGCGGGGCTAGAGTTGGCGTTCCGCGGGAGGATGTCTCGCGTGAGATTCCCGCAACGGCTAAAGCCGTCGGAATAAAAGCGCTTCGTCGCAGCGCTGAAGCGCTGCGCCACCCAAAGACACGTTGGCCAAAGGCGGTTCGGCAACAGGCTGACTTGTGGGACGGCCAGAGGATCATTTGTGGGACGGTAGCAGAGACCAGATGCCCGGGTCCTCGTTGCCCAGCACCCAAGAACAAAATCCCTGCAGGGCGCGGTCGTGGACCAGATTCAGGCGCTCCTGGAATCCGCGTTTGTCGGTGTAGAAGACCCATTCGCGCTGGTCGTCGCGGTAAAAATAAAACCAGGGCGTGCGATCGACGGAGTCCCATTCCACGTGGGGATGGTAGGCGGCGACGTACTGGTCGACGTCCTGCTGGCCGATGTATTCAGCGGTGGGGTTCGGTTTTTCGTCCTTGCCGGGATCGCCCGCGAACCAGTGATAGCCATAGAGGGGAATGCCTAACGACAGTTTCTCTTTGGACACGAATTGCAGGGCGTAGTCGAGGTTCTCGACCGTCCACGGATAGCCGGCGACCGGACCGGGCTCGGTCCAGCGGGTGTTTTGGTCGTAAGTCATCAGGCAAATCAGGTCGACGGACTGGGCGAGGGCCTTCAGATCGTAAGCGCCGCGCCAGTTGGCGAAGAGCCAGTGGGAGAATCCGCTCTTACCCGGATAGCCGGGCGCATTGGGCACAGTCGCAATGGTGAGTTGCAGTCCGTCTTTGTGAATAGCTGCGGCAGTGTCGGCGACCAGACTGGAGAGCAGATCGCGATCGATCCAATTCACATTCTCAAAGTCAAACTGGAAACCGCTGTAGGCGTGCTTCCTGCATTCGCTGAGCAGGGCGGCGATGAACGCACTTTTCGCGGACGGAGTGGTGAACAGCCTGTGCAGGTCAAGTTGCGCCGTCGACGCCACGATGGGCATGACTGGCACGTGGTGCTCGGCGGCAATTTTTAACACGTCGGGATTCGGGCCGCCCCAGACCAAACCGTTGCCGTCGACGGAGTACCAAGTGGGGACGAGAGTGTCGACCTTGTCGGCATGCTCGGAGAAAGACTCGACCGAGGTGGGCGTGTCGATCATGTAGAAGAGGGCTTTGGGCTGGCACGTGGCGAAGGTCGCGGTGACAATCAGGAAGAGAAGGGCGCGTCTCATTTTAATCATGCCTCGGAATCATGCGTCGTTTCAAGATTTCCGCAGAGTCAAAATCCCGCCCTGTCTCTGCAAAGAACGCAGAGACAAGGACGGGGCACCTGGCTCAGGTTTTTCTTTCCAACATTTGCGGAATCGTGACGAACTCGTAGCCTTCCAATTTGTACTTCGTTATCAAGTGATCTGTGGCCAGGACGGTTTGGGAGCGGTCGGCGCCCATTTGTTTGTGGCCGCCGTCGTGGAGGAGGATGACGTCGCCGCCGCGAATTTGTTTGGTGACTTTTCGTTCGATCACGGAGGATGGAGGGGCGTCCCAGTCGTAGCCGGTTACGTTCCACATGATGGGCTCGAGGCCCAGCGCGCGAGCAGTGTGGAGGACAGCGGGGCGGCGTCCGCCGAACGGGGGGCGGAAAAGGTTGGAAGTCATATTGGAACCTCCGCCGATGGCGTCTTCGAGGGCTGAGTGGCAGGCGGAGAGTTCCTGGCGAATTTCGGCGACGCTTTTGAAAGTCAGCAAGGGATGGGTGAAGGTGTGGTTGCCGACGACGTGGCCGGCTTGGACGATTTCGCGGGCGAGGTCGGGGCGCTGTTGGACGTAGCGGCCGATCAGGAAAAATGTGGCTTTCACGCCGTGCTTGGCCAGGACTTCCAGCAGACGATGGGTGTGAGGGTCGTTAGGGCCGTCGTCGTAGGTGAGGGCGAGTTGTTTCGTGCCGCGGGCGAGGCCGGTGAAGGTGTGGCCGTACCACTGGGCGGTGGAGGCCATGGACTGGTAGCTAGCAGTCACGGCCGCGACAGCAGCTGTTCCGGCAAGCACCGTTCCGAGCATGCAGGGATTGTAATTGTTGATTGATGATTTTTGATTGCTGATTGGGCGCCGAGCTTTTTCAATCAGCAATCAACAATCAGAAATCGGCAATGGGTGGCCTGTTAACTCTTCCCGCAATTGCCACTCGGCGCTATCCGAGATATCCTGCTGATTCCGAGACATCGCACGAAGCTTCCCACGAAGCTTCTCCACGAAAATCATGGCCAATCTTTTTGAGCTGCCCCGGTACATTGCAGTGGAAGGGCCCATCCGAGTGGGCAAGAGCACGCTGGCGCGCATACTGGCGGAGCGGTTGAATGCGCAGAGGGTGGTGGAGCCAGAGGCCAATCCCTTTCTCGATTCGTTTTATGAAGGCGACCGCGGGGCGGCGTTTCAGGCGCAGTTTACGTTTCTGGTGCGGCGGTTTGAGCAGCTGCAGGCGCTCGATCTGGGGCCGCGGTCGCAGAGGATTGTGGTTTCGGACTTCATCTTCGAAAAGGACAAGCTGTTTGCCTGTCTGAATCTGACCGATCACGAACTCGACACCTATAACCGTTACTACAATCATTTTCGCGAACTGCTGCCCACGCCCGACCTGGTAATTTATTTGCAGGCCACGCCAGAGGTGCTGAAGAAACGGCTGAAGAAGAAGAATGCTCCGAGCGAGCGGGCGGTGAGCGACGAGTATCTGGAAGAAGTGGTGAAGGCGTACGAGCACTTCTTTTTTCACTACACATCGTCGGATTTGCTGATCGTGAATACGTCGGAGATTGATTTCGTGGATCGGAATGAAGATTTGCAGGAACTACTGCGCAAGGTGACGGAGCCGATCAAGGGGACGCAGTACTTCTTGCCGCTGGGCGGGCAGGATGCGGCGGGGGCGTAAAGGCAGTGGTCAGTGGGCAGTGATTAGTGGCCAGATGCCTACTTGTGCGGGGGAATCCAGTAGACCTCTTCCTTGACGGTTCCCTTGTCGGTGAAGCCGCGGCGCTTCAGAATCGCTTTGCTGTGCTCGATCATGTCGGGATGGCCGCACAGGTAAACCATGGTGTTGCTGGGTTCCAGTTCCCAGTGGTCGGCATACTTGCGCAGAATGTCATCGGCCCGGCCGATTTCTCCTGGCCAGTCGGCGTGATCCCAGGGACGGCTGACCGTGGGCACGTATTTGAACCAAGGTAGTTCTTTGTCAAAGTGGTTCAGTTCATCGAGGTATCCGAATTCCCAGGGACGGCTGGCGCCATTCAGCAAATACAGCTGGTGGGTGCCGTCGAATCGTCCTTCCTTCCAGTCTTTATAGAGCGTGCGCACGTAGCTCACGAACGGGGCCACGCCGGTTACGGTCGAGATCAGCAGATGATTCGTGCGTTCGGTCTGCAGGTCGAGCGAAAATTTTCCCTTGGGGATTTTGCGCATCAGCAACTGGTCGCCGGGCTGCAATTTGTAGAGCAATGGCGTGAGCGCGCCTTCCGGGACCAGTTCGAAGAAAAACTCCAGCTCTTCTTCCGCCGGCGACGACACGATGGAATACGGACGCTCGACGCGCTTCCTGTTGGCCTCGACTCCCAGCGTGGCATACTGCCCTGGGACAAAATGAAACTCGCCTCCGCTACGGATGCGGAACATCCACAAGTCGGGAGCGAATTCGACGCGCCTTGTAACCTCCGCGTGGTAGAACTTCTCGTCGGAAATCGTCATGGGATCTGGCATTGACCGTTCCAACCCGGTTTCCGAAAACTCCGGGGCGCTCACGCTCCGACCGAACGGTCGTACGGCTCAATGAGGTGGCGATATCCTAGCCGGAATCGGCTAATTTGTGAAGGCCCGTTCCCGCAAGCGAGTGGAAACGGGGCGGCAAGGGTTCTCCCCGAAGCAATAAGGTGCGGCTCGTTGCCGCATCTTCCCTTCCCACAACACTTTCATTTCCCCCTCTTCATTTCCCGACGACGAGAACCACAAAGCTGTCCGGAACCAGCGCGGGACGTGGATGCTGATTGTCCGCCGTGGGCTCGGGCCTGGGACCGAACTGCGCCGTCACCACGAACACGTTGTGCGTCTTTGCATCCAGCGCCAGGGTGCGCGCGCCGCGCTGGGTGGGAACGTTCTCGGCGCTAAACTTTCCCGGCGAATCCTCTTTCACCACCGTGAGCACGCCCTCGCCACAGGAGGCGAAGGCCAGCCCGGTTTCGGCGTCAAATGTGGTTGCATCCACACCGTCGCCAATCGCAGGAGTAGCCAGTACCTTGCCGCTGGAGGCATCCACCACGGCCATCATCTTGTTGCCACAGCCGACGAACAGGCGGCGGTTCTTGCGATCGATTGAGAGCCCGCTGGGCTCCTCGCACGGCGCCAACGGCCACTTCGCCTTCACTTCCATTTTTTGCGGATCAATCGCTACCAGTTCGCTTTTGTCTTCGATGTTGACGAAGATCTCGCCCTTCGCGTCGCTGGCCGCGAATTCCGGCTTGCCGTCCAGTTTGATCGTGCCCACAACTTTTTCTGTAACCGCATCGATCACAGTCGAATCCTGGCTGCGCCCGTTGAAGGTGAACACGCGAGAACTCGCTGGATCGTACAAAATTGCGTCGGGATTATCGCCAACTTTCACTTTGTGGCTGACGGCCAGGGTTTTGTTGTCGAAAATGGTGACCGTGCCTTCGCGTCCGTTGCTGGTGAAACCCTTCGCGATTTGTGGCGCCAGCGCGATGCCATGCACGCCCGGTGTGTCGGGAATGTCGCCCACACTCTTGCCGGAATCGGCATCGATGACCATGACGTGGGTGCCGCGAGAAATGAACACGCGCCGCGCGTCCGGGTCGGCGGTCAGGTAATCCCAGCCGCCATCTCCGCCCACTTTGTAAGTCTTCACCACGTGGTATCCCGAGGCAGCCGCCACAGCCATCGCTGTCAGGAACACACTACTGATGAATACCAGCCACTTCGATTTCATGAGCATGACTTCCTCCTCGGAACTCTGTGGGAATCGCCGTTCGCGTCGTGTCGCTACAGCGCCTCCGGCGGGATTCGACCCGAAAGTAACTTTACCTTATTTCTGGGGTGAACCTAGACTGGTTACCATATGGATGAATTCCAGCCAGGCGTTTCTGGGCAAGGGCAGCAGCCGGAAGCCGCGGTGAGCGCGGATCCGCGGCTGCAGCCGACGCCGGATTACAGCAACCTGATTCAGGGCAAGGATATTCCCAACATTGATGCGGGCGGACCAATTTCGATTCCGGGGCCCGCATCCGAAAACATCCGGCGCTTCGGTCCGATCGTCGCCGTCGCCGCGGGAGTGCTGCTGGCGCTGTTTGCTGCAAACATCAGGAGCGCACATGCTGACTGGTCGAAGTTTGGCAGTTATCTCTCCGCGCGTCACGATGCACCCGCTTCCGCCAAAGACTCCCTGCAACTCGACCGTATGAAACCGCAAAAGCAGGCCGAAACCTTGCTGGAGCTGGCAGTCGGCCGCAACGACGGCGCCGCGGAGCAGATTTCGTCCCGAGTCGATCGCTGGCAGGGGAACGTACAGTGGAATCCGCAGATCGCGAAGCTGACGACCGCCGCGCTGAACTCGAGTGACCTGCGGGTGCGCGGGTCTGGCATTGAAGTCGAGCTCGCGGCCTACGGACTGGCCAAGAATTCCGCCAGCCTCGATTACTTACTCAGCACGGCCGAGTCTCCCGATCACGCGCAAAAAATCTGGGCGCTGTGGGCGCTCGGTCTAATCGCGAACCGTGGCGTCGAAACCGACCGCGTGGTGCAGGCTTTGACCGCTCACCTCAACGATGCCGACGCAGATTCGCGGCGCTGGGCCGTGGAAGGCCTCGCGCTGGCCGGCTCTAATCAGTCCATCGACCTGCTGCTGAAAGCCATGCACGATGATCCTTCCCCCAGCGTCCGTGAGCGGGCCGCTTGCGGTCTTGCCGAATCCGGCATGTTCACGCCCGAGCAGCGCTTCACTGCCGTCCCGCAGTTGTTGAACTACACCGATGATCCCTCGCTTGATGCGCAGACACATGCCTGGGCGTTCCAGGCGTTGAGCGACATCACCCGTCAGCGACTGGGCAACAACTCCGCCGCCTGGCGCAGTTGGTACGAGTCCGCCAAGAACAACTGAGGGTTGGCAAGTTCAGAAGAGTCGATCACTTTGGTTCACGTCTTTGGTTCCAATCAAAGAAGTTTTCGTAAACACCTTCTTTCTGTGAAAGAATCCGGCACGCAGGGAAGTCCCCGTCGAGACTCCATGGAAAAACTGAATGTAGTTGTTGCTCTCACCACGCGAGAGAACGATTACCAGGCAGAACAGGCAGCCGCGGTCGCCGACGTGGCGGCGCGACTCGGTGTCAAGATTCAAATCATCTACGCCGACAACGATGCCGTGAATCAGACGCAGCAGCTGATCAAGATCATTCAAGACCCGGCGCAGCGGCCCACCGCGATTCTGGTCGAACCGGTCGGCACCGGGATGCCTCAGGTGGCGAAAGCGGCAGTCTCCGCCGGCATCGGCTGGGGAATCATTAATAGCGATCCCGAATACATCGACGAGCTTCGCCGAGGCGGCGGCGTTCCCGTCTTCTCCGTCAGTACGGACCAGTCCGAAGTTGGCCGCATCCAGGGCAAGCAGATTGGCGCCCTCATCCCGGAGGGGAACGTTCTTTACATCGAAGGTCCGTTCAACAGCACGGCCACGCAACAGCGGACCAAGGGGATGCTGTCCACCAAGCCGGCAGCCGTCCAGTTGAAAATGCTCAAGGGCGACTGGACCGAGCGCAGCGCTCACAATGCGACGAAGTCCTGGCTGTCACTCGGGTCGTCGCGCGAGCTTCAGATTCGAGGGGTCATCTGCCAGAACGATGCCATGGCCATGGGCGCGCGCAAGGCGGTAGTTGACCTCACAGAGAAGGATCGCGAACAGTGGTTGAGTCTGCCCTTTACCGGTTGCGACGGCGTCACCAAGACCGGGCAAGACTGGGTGCGCCGCGGCCTGCTCAAGGCCACAATCATTACCGCACCCGCGGCCGGAACCGCGCTTGAGATTCTGGCGAAAGCTGTTGCATCCGGTTCCATGCCTGCAGAGCGCACCTTGATTCCGCCTCGATCGTTCCCGACGATTGCGGAATTGAGCGGAAAAAAATGAGTTGCCAGTCACCGGTGCGGTGAAAACGTCGGCGGCAGCGTCGTCAGATCACTCCCACTGACCATTAGCCACTAACCACTGGACACGGTTCCCTCACTCCGCCATCTTCGCAACGTGCACGTCGAACCCGGTCTTCGGCAGCAGCGATGTCAGCGAGAACGCCTTGAATCCGTCGCCCGTCGCTTCCGTGTGCCGGTAAATTCCGGGCTCGGTCTCAACCGTCTCGCGGCGTCCCTCCATGTCCCCGAGAAAAGCCTGCGCCTGACTCACGCCGACCTCAACATCTTTCGCGCGCGTGACGACCGCTTCGGACGCGTACGAGCGCACCAGCTTCGGCCAATACTTCTCGAGCAAATCCGTGCTGGCAAACACGTCGGCCCAAATGATGCGACCGTTCACCGCGACCACCACGCCGACCGCATTGCGATCGCGCAGCTGCCGGATTAGGCTCTGGTAGTTCTGCTCGATGGGTTTGGCTACGGCATCCACCTGGCGCTTGACTTCTGCGTTTTCGTTCACCTTGGCGTACGAAGATGTCTGCGCAATCTCCGTCGCTACCTCGGGTGCCGCGGCCGATACCTCGACCGTCTCCATCGCCGACTGCTGCTTGCGCACCTCGGCCCAAACCTGGCTCTGGTCCTTGTCGGCCATGGCCTTGGCGCGCACCGAGGGCTGCGCCATCATCGCCATGGGAGGATGAGCACGGGCTATCGGACCGCCGACAGTGCCGCCATACATTGCCTCCGACGCTCCGAAGTTCTGGCTGGTCTCGACCCACCGCCCCGGCTCCACGCAGAACACGCTCAAGTCCACCGGATCGCTTTCCGCCGGAACGATACGGTCTTTGCCGATCACGCGGTCCTGCTTGCCTCCGCTGACAATCTCACCGGCCAGCAACAGCAGCGGCCGCTTGGAATTATTGACCAGCACCAAGCGGTTCACCTGCGCTCCGCCGCCGTCGTTCCGAATGGCCGGCGCCGGATGCCGCCGAATGAGCCCCTGCACGTTGCCCGCTTCAGTCACCACTACGTCTCCCGAGCGCAGCCCTTCGTCCAGCGTCATGAACTCACCCGTCGGATAACTCTTCGCGGCGACCACGGGAAACACAGTCAGATTTCCGTGGCGGATCGGCTCGAGCACTTTGTATCCCGGCGCCGGATTTATTTCGCCTGCTTGCGCATTGTGCTGGTCCACCAGCACCACTCCGGCCGCCATCATCAGAACGGCCAACACCAGAAAGACTTTCGGACTCGCGTTCGAATTCATAAGACGCTCCTCCCCCGCCGGCGGCGCAGCCATTCCAGAATGCGGGTGCCCCATTTCTCGCGTCCTTTGCGAGAAGTGGAGATTTTGCCCGGCCGCACCGCGCTTATCTCGACTCTGTGGAAAGAACGAAAATGCCCGCCAGCCTTGCGGGCAAAATTTGCACCGCGCCTCGCGGCCGGAGCAGCGCCCAATCCGCCCGCCGCTATTCCCCTGTAAAATCGAATGAGGGATTCTGGAGCCAGTTCCGCATTGTCTTTTCTCGACCAACTCAACCCGCAGCAGCGCGAAGCCGTCGAAACCACCGAGGGCCCGGTGCTGATCCTTGCTGGCGCCGGGAGCGGAAAAACGCGCGTCATCACCTACCGCATCGCCTACCTGATCGAGCACAAGGGCGTGATGCCCGAATCCATCTTGGCGATGACGTTCACCAACAAAGCTGCCGCAGAAATGGGCGAGCGCGTCGAGAAGCTGGTCGGACTGAGCATTGCCAAGCCCGTGATCTCTACGTTCCATTCGTTCTGCGTGCGGGTGTTGCGGCGCGACATTGAAGCGCTGCGCATTCCGTCGACTGTGCCCGGACAGCCGCCGATTGGCCACACGAAGAACTTCGTCATCTACGACGAGAGCGACCAGCAGGCCGTGGTGAAAGGTGTCATGAAGCGGCTGGGCGTCGACGACAAGCAACTGACGCCACGCACGGTTCTCGGGCGCATTTCGTGGGCGAAAAATCATATGCTCGATCCGCAGGAACTTTACCTGCAATCGGCCGACCCTAAGACCGAGAAGATTGCACACTTGTACGAGGAGTACCGAAAGGAGCTGCGCAAGGCCAACGCGCTCGACTTCGACGACCTGCTGCTGGAAGCGGTGCGCCTGCTGAAATCCGCGGCGCACGTGCGCGACTACTACAACCGCCGCTTCCAGTATTTGCTGATCGACGAGTACCAGGACACGAACCGTCCGCAGTACGAACTCATGCGCATGCTGGCCGGAGAGCGCCACAATGCTTGCGCCGTGGGCGATGAAGACCAGTCGATTTATTCGTGGCGCGGGGCCGACATCCGCAACATTCTCGAATTCGAGCAGGATTTTCCCGAGGCCAAAATTATTCGCCTCGAACAGAACTACCGTTCCACGCAAAACATTCTGCAGGCCGCGTCAACCGTGGTCGCGAACAACCTCCGCCGCAAAGGCAAGAACCTGTGGACCGCGCGCCAGGGCGGCACCAAGATCGGCTACTACGAAGCGCCGGACGGCGAGAATGAGGCTCTGTTCGCCGCCGACCACATTGCGAAATACTTGCGCGCCGCGGCCGAGCATCATGGGAACGAGCCTGGAATCGACCGCGGCGAGACTCCGCGCGCCGCCGTGCTCTACCGCACCAACTCGCAGTCGCGATTGTTCGAAGAGGCCATGCGACGCTACGGCTTGAAATATCACATCGTCGGTGGGTTTTCGTTTTACGAGCGCGCCGAGATCAAAGACATGATCTCGTACCTGAAAGTCATCCATAATCCAGACGACTCGATCTCGCTGCTGCGCGTCATCAACACGCCGACTCGCGGAATCGGCAAGGGCACCATCGACACGCTGGAAAACCTGGCGCTTGAAACCGGACTGTCGTTATGGGGCGCGGTCGGAGAGGCAATTCGCCGCCAGTTGCTCCCGCCGCGCGCGTTGGCATCGCTGAAAAGTTTTCAGCAGTTGATCGAAGATGCCCGCGCGATGTTGGCTGGAATTTTTACTGAGCAGCTCGACCAGAGTGCTGACGCAATGAAGAGTGTGGACGCGGGCGAAGCTCTGGCAGAGCCTGATGAGGAATCGCAGCCCGAAGATGCCACCGCCTTCGATCCGAATGAGTTTGGCAACTTTTCGTTTGACTTCGGTGCTACGGATTCGGAACTCGCGGCCTCTGAGGAGGCTCCCGCGGTCGCGGCGAAACGCGCCCACGACAGCCGGCGGGACGCCGGCGCTACTGACGCGGACGGGCGCGCCGGTGCGCCGCCCGAGCCGCAAGTTGGATCGACGGCGGATTCCTTCCCATCGCCGACCGTTTCCACCGCCGACATTTTGAAATTCCTCATCGACCGCACCGGCTACATCAAGCTGCTCGAAGAGGAAGACACGCCCGAGGCCTTCTCGCGCATCGAGAACTTGCGCGAACTGGTGAACGCTGCCATGGACTCGCGCGACCGCACCGAAACCCTCGACCAGTTCCTCGACCACGCAGCCCTGGTTGCCGACGCGGACGATTACGATGCCCGCGCCCAGATTACGCTGATGAGCCTGCATGCCGCCAAGGGCCTGGAGTTTCCGCTGGTGTTTCTCAGCGGCCTCGAAGAGGGACTGTTCCCGCACTCACGCACCATGCTCGTCCCCGAAGACATCGAGGAAGAGCGGCGCCTGTGCTACGTCGGCATGACTCGCGCCATGGACCAGTTGATCTTGACTCGGGCCGTCTATCGCCGCCGTTACGGCACCGACTTGCCTGAAGCCAGCGTGCCGTCAAGATTCCTCGAGGAAGTCCCCGCCCCACTGCTCGAAGAACTGGGAACGCGGCGAACGGCCAGTGTGGGCAGAAACTATGTGGGCGCGGGCGACTCGCCCGCGCGGTCGCGCAGCGACGAGCACACCTCGACCCATTATTCCTACGAGGATGAAGATCAAAGCGCGACCTGGCACAGTCACGGAGCGCCCGCTGCGCAGAATCGGCAAAAGCCTACGGCTCCGGCGCGTCCTTACAACTCGATCGAGAACATCGCCGAGTTTTTTGCCAGCCGTGGGAAGAAGTTTTCCGTGCCCAAACCGGCGGTCGAAGAGCCCACGGGGCAGTGCGGATTCCGCCCCGGACAGAGGGTTCGCCATCCCAAATATGGCGAAGGCACGGTCTACCAGCGCGAAGGAGAAGGCGAAGAAGCCAAGATTACGGTACAATTTCCTCGCTTCGGCTTGAAGAAGCTGGTGGAGAAGTACGCCCAGTTGGAACGGGCTTGAAATCATTGAGCAATTGGGAAATTTAGTAATTGGGTAATTGCGAAACCTTCCCGAGCGCTGGGTTTCAAATTACTCAATTACCAAATTACACAATTACTCAATCCGAAAAGGAATCATGGCAAATACATCCAAGTTGACCAAAGAAGAACGCAAGAAAGCCAAACGCACCGCGCGCAAGAAACGCAAGGCCGAAAAGCCGCTCAAGCCCCGCGATTATCCTCGCGGATCGAAGAAACCCAAGGTCAAGAAACTGGCTCGCGGCCAGGCGAAGCGGTAAGCGTAGAAGGCAGCAATTGGCATTAAGCACTTAGCATTTGGCCGGGGCAGTTTTGGAAGTAACCAAAAACTCAAACTGGCCAAGTGCTAAGTGCTAATCGCTAAGAGCGTTTTTCAGGAGACCGCTTGTCACAACCTACGGAACCCGCTGCCGTCATCCGTACCTCCGACAAACAGATTTTCTGCTGCAAGTCGATCGACAAGCTGATCACCGAAGCGGACCACCCGGAGCACCGGCTGAGCAAATCATTGGGGCCCTGGTCGCTGACCGCGCTCGGCATCGGCGCCATCATCGGCTCGGGAATTTTCATTCTGACCGGGACGGCGGCCGCGGGTGAATATTTCCAGGCGTCCTCCATCTGGCATGCACAGGCGCTGGATGTGATTTTGAGTCTGCTGCGCACCGGCAGCACGGCGGGGGCGCTGATGCACGGTCGCCCGCCGGCCGGGCCGTCGATTGCGATTTCGTTCTTGCTGGTCGCGATCGCCTGCAGCTTTGCCGGATTATGCTACGCCGAACTGGCCTCGATGATTCCCATTGCCGGCAGCGCCTACACGTACTCCTACGCGACGCTCGGCGAAATTTTTGCTTGGATCATCGGCTGGGATTTGATCCTCGAATACGCTGTCTCGAACGTCGCGGTCGCGGTTGGTTTTGCCGGTTATACTAAGGCGCAACTGGCGGTCTTCGGCCTGAACTTGCCGGAAAAATGGGCCGGCCCAGTCTGGGCCGGAGGGCAATGGACCGGCGCCTATTTCAATCTTCCCGGCTTCCTTATCGTTTTTCTGCTTACACTGCTGCTGGTGCGCGGAGTGAAGGAATCGGCGGAGACCAACAACATCATGGTGATGGTGAAAATCGGGGCCATCCTGACCTTCCTGGTCGTGGGTGGAATGCTGGTGAAGCCTGCCAACTGGGCGCCCTTCGCTCCTTCCGGCTTCGCCGGAATCGTTACTGGAGGGGCCATCGTTTTCTTTACCTACATCGGATTCGATTCGGTCTCAACTGCCGCGGAGGAGGCCCGCAATCCGCAAAAAGATTTGCCCTTCGGCATCATCATGTCGCTGGTGGTCTGTACGGTGCTTTATGTCGGCGTCGCCGTTGTGCTGCTGGGCATGATGAAGTACACGACTTTCGTGTCCGGTGAAGCCGCCGAGGCGCCCGTGGCCTACGCGATGAAGTATCTGGGCGTGCACCCCTTCTTCCGCTCGGTCATCGTGATCGGGGCGCTGACGGGCATGATTTCCTCGTTGCTCGTGTTTCAGTACGGGCAGGCACGCATCTGGTACGCCATGTCGCGCGACGGCTTACTGCCCAAGCTGTTCTCCGCGGTGCATCCCAAATACAAGACGCCGCACTGGTCTACGTGGATTGCCTGCTTTGCCGTGGGCATCCCCGCCGGGCTGGTGGATATTGCGGATGCCGCTGATCTTGCCAACATTGGGACGTTGTTTGCATTCGTTCTGGTTTCGCTGGGAGTCATTTTTCTTCGCCGCAGGCAACCCGATCGGAAGCGCGCATTCCGCGTGCCCTTTGTTCCATGGTTCCCGTTGATCTCGGTGATTCTGTGCGGCGGACTGATGTTCGGCCTCACCCTGGTCACATGGCGGCGCTTTGTGGTCTGGCTGGCCCTCGGCCTGGTCATCTATTTCTTCTACAGCCGGCATCGCAGCGAGTTCGCCAAATAAGCTGTCAGCCATCAGCTGTCAGCTCTCAGCCGTCAGTTAAGAATGCCCTGCCTGAACGGGCATGTGCGCCCAATCATTGACGGACTGCTCGAAATGCAGCAACATTCCCACACCATGACGCGCCCGCTCTCAGCTCTCGTATTTCTTTCGTCAATTCTTGCGTTCGTTCCTGCCGATTTTGCAGCGGAGAAACCCTGGACGGAGATCCGCAGCCCTCACTTTCGGGTGCTCACCAACGGTAGCGCAGCCGACGGGCGCAAGGTTCTCTACGAGTTTGAGCAGTTGCGCTACGTTTTTTCTAATTGCTTTGGGAATGCCCGCCTGGAGTCGGGCGCGCCGCTGCTGATCTTCGCCACCCGCGATGAGGAAACCGCCAAGAAACTGGAGCCGTTTGTTTGGAAGAGAATGGGGAACGACCTGGGGGGCGAGTTCCACCATGGGTGGGAGAAACAGCACGCTCTCATCCGCCTCGATACTTTTGGCGGCGAGGGAGCGAAGGAGGTCGTGTACTACGAATACGCGCACACCATTGCGCACTTGAACTTGCGTTGGATTCCGCTCTGGTTAGACGAGGGAACGGCGGAGTTTTACGCTTACACCCGCTTTGAGGGACACAAGATCTACCTCGGTGCCCCGACGTCGCGCTTCTTGGAGTTGCATAGCAGAACACCAGATCCGATCGAGAAGATGATCGCCATGAACGAACTTTCTTCATCCTACAACAGCTCGTTCTTCTACGCGGAATCCTGGGCTCTGGTTCACTTCCTCATCTACGGGCCGGACATGGATGGAGGGAAGAAGCTCGACCAGTTTCTTGACCTGCTTGGGAAGGGAATGGAGCAGAAGAAGGCGTTCCAGCAGGCCTTTGGCGACTTTCG
>Ga0181523_10000820_pt1 | contig 34811 bp, 36 predicted proteins | sample PEATcosm2014_Bin_43_FD_119752 | JGI IMG/M metagenome (GOLD analysis project Ga0181523, IMG submission 119752) | Peatland microbial communities from MTU Mesocosm Facility, Houghton, MI, USA - PEATcosm2014_Bin05_30_metaG | ecosystem: Environmental > Terrestrial > Soil > Wetlands > Peat | place... | reverse complement strand
TTCGGCGACTTCAAAACCTTCCAGGAAAGATTCAACGCCGCCGGCGCAGGCCAATTCGGCAGCGGATGGGTCTGGTTGGCAGGAGACGCCAAAGGCGAAGTGAAAATCGTCTCGACGCCGAATCAGGATAGCCCGCTGTCGCAAGGCCTCTATCCCATTTTCGGCAACGACGTCTGGGAGCACGCCTACTATCTCAAGTACAACAACCGCCGCCCGGAATATCTGCAAGCCTGGTGGCAGGTAGTCAACTGGGAAGAAGTCAACAAGCGCTACCACTCATCGCTAAAAAAGTAGCTCGTGTGAGGGCGGGGCTATGCCCGTCCAGTCCGCGTAGGGGCGGACGCATTCGTCCGCCCCACCCGCCTTAACTTCCAAAAAACTCCCGAATCTGCGGCCAATACTTCCGAACAATCAAGTCCGTACTCAAATGCCCGCCCCGCCGCAACAACTTCAGCCGCGCTCCGGTAACCTGCGCAAAATGTAAGACCGACCGATAAGGAACATAAGGATCATCCTGCGCATGAAACATCATGACCTTGGATGCAGTAACTTCCTGCGCATGATAAGTGGGGCTATAAAACTTCCCACCTCGCAGCTTCTTCCAATTCTTGTCCGGCAGTCGATACCCATTTCCAAACGCTTCGCGAATATAAGCGGCATAACTGGCATTCGAAGTCTCTTTCTTCTCCTCGCGCGCAAGAATCGTCCAATCCACCATCGGACAATTGGCAACCACTTTCTTCACGCGAGCGTCAAGCGAAGCAAGCAGAGCCGCCGCTCCGCCAAAACTTCCCCCGATCACAAACACTTCATCGATCGACACGCGAAAAAACCCCCCAAACGCAAGCTCTCTGAACTTCTTCGACAGCCCGTCAATCAAATCCAGAATGTCTTCATGCGGAGATTTTTCCAGAAACTCCCCGCCACTCTCCCAAGCTCCGCGATATCGCGGATAAAACACCCAATACCCCTTCCCGGAAAGAAATTCGGCCAACGGCTGTTTGCGAGGGATCGAAGGCATCCCATCGCAGAGGATGATCGCCCGTTGCACCTTCCCGCTTCGAGCAGGAGGCAAGAATTCAGTAACAATGTCGCGTGCGAATCGCGTCCTGAGCATGGTGCTTAGGGCCTCCTGTGTTCCCCCGTGCTCCCTGTGGTTAAGATGTTGACTTCCGCAATCTAGAAGGAATCCAGTCGAAATCTCCCTGTCGTCGATTCCAGTTTACCGGCAACCGGAACCAGTCCAGCGCGCCCTGCTTTAGCAAAACCTGTGCACCCCTTGTGCAAATTCTGCGCGCCCCACCAAAAACGCCTCTAGTGTAATTCTTCCGAAACCCCTCAAACCCCGCCGCTAGTATGTCAAGTGCCGTTACCCTCGACTCATGCTTGATCCGGATTCGCCGCGTTCAATCCGCACCCAAAGAATTCCACCGTTGCACAATTCTTATGGTATTGACCCGCCCAATTTGTGCGCGTACAGTCACTCCACTCTGAAAACAAGAATCCGTCGGGCGGCAATCGCGCTCGGCCAAAACCTGAACCTGAGAGCGAGTGTAGTGTCCGGAAGTATGCGACATAAATTTGATTTGTCATCCTGAGCCAAACCGACGGGGAAGGATCACGCGCGTTGCGAATTCCAATCCCCAGGCTCTTGCTTCGCTCCGGATGACAGTTGAAATTTATCCCACGAATTTTCGCGACGCGACGCCAGCAACGAACGCCAGCCCTCCCGAAGGGCGACAGAAAGTACTTATGAATCGTGAACGCCAGTGGGCCGTCTATCGCACCCGCTTTCTGGTGCGCGCTTGTCAACTTACCGAACCACTAGTCTTTACCGACGCTCTCGGTCGCGAACAATCCGGCCGTCCCGGCGACTACCTGGTCGAGTCCTCCGACGGTATGAGACGCATCACCAGCCAAGCCCTCTTCGAAGACATCTACGTCCCTCTCGCGCCGGCGCAGCTTCGTTCCCCAGTCGCAAGAGTTCAAACCAACGGAGGCCCCGCCGTCCTGGCCCGGCCCGTGACCCGAGCCTCGCCACAAGATCGCGCCCGTGCCACGGCATAAGGCCAGGTTCCAAGGCCTCGGAGTTTCAAAGCTTCAGAATCGAAAGGGCACAGGCACGCCCCGTGGCCTTCAGACTTGAACCTATGAAACCTCGAAACCTGGCTTGTTCCCAACTCGGCACCCTCAGCACTTTCGGCTACAATATGTTGTGTTTCCCTCTTGACAGGCACCATATACGGGAGTACGTTAAGCAATCCCGGGCACTTTTACCAGACCCCGCGAAGGGGCCGACAAGCGCAACCCAGGGGCGAGACTCAAAGTTAAGGTGACTTCGCGCCTCCCCCCTTTCACGGGAAACCATCCCTCCGGAGTGGATGGAAACCGAGCGGTGACTTCCCCCGGTTCTGGCCCTGCCAGGCATCCCCCCGGGGAATTCATCAACCGAATTAGAACGGATTCATCGCCGCCGCTCGTGCCGAGACCGGGTTTGCCCGTCTCCGCCGGGCGTCCCTGAATTCGCCATTAGGAGCCCAGATGGAAGCTTTAATCGAACTCGTTGCCGCCTCTTTTGCCCGCCATGGTATCGAATGCCCGGCCGGCGATTCCCAGTTGGCCCGACCCCAGTCGGTCCACACTGAGTCAGTCCCAACGAGGTTGGAAGCGAAGCCGGCCTCGGCAGTCAGCCCCGCTGAGCCAACCCGAACCACTGCGCTCCCCGAGCACAATTACCGGCAAGGTTTGCAGGCCGATTCCGCTCCATAAGGAGCTTCTGTAGAGACGGGGCTTGGCCTCGTCTCCCGAGCCGCGGCATCAGCGTCTTTAGCAGGCTGCTGAAAAACGCGGGCTTCGTATCAGGGTATCGCTTGAGCGATACCACTAGCTCCTCGAAAATCAGATGCCCCTTTTAGGGGCTGCGCGTCAAGAGTTCAGCAATCCGTTCGGGTCGCGTCGCCGTTCGCATTTTTAGAAGCGAGGTTTCAGCTTTGAAACCTGTTACTTAGATCGACTGCTATTTGCCATCATCTAATGTTAGGAGAAGGACATGCCCGAAGTGCGCGACCAAATCAAAACTCAAACCACCGCCGTTACTAATAAGAAGAAGGCCCAGGGCCTAACCTTCCGCCGTCTGTTCACCAAGCCCGGTGTCTCTCCGTACTCCGAAGTCGAGTGGGAGCTCCGCGACGCTCAGATCACCGACTCCCAGGGAGGCATGATCTTCGAGCAAAAAAATGTCGAAGTCCCAAAAGACTGGCCCATGACCGCGACTAACATAGTCGCCTCGAAGTATCTTCACGGACAGATCGGCACCGAGGAGCGCGAAACCGGAGTGCGCCAACTGGTAGCGCGAGTAGCCGAGACCATTCGCGACTGGGGAATGAAGGACGGATACTTCCGCTGCGCTGAAGACGCCGCCACCTTCCACGACGAATTGGTCCACCTGCTGATCCGCCAGCACGTGGCCTTCAACTCGCCCGTCTGGTTCAACGTAGGCTGCGAACGGGTAGAGCCGAAATCCGACGCCACCAACTGGCACTGGAACCCGGCCACGCAGCAAGTGGAGTTCGGAGTCACCGGATATACGCGCCCGCAGTGTTCCGCCTGCTTCATCAATTCAGTGCACGACTCGCTCGATTCCATCCTGACTCTGGCGAAGACGGAAGGTATGCTCTTCAAGTGGGGATCGGGAACTGGCACGAATCTTTCTCCGCTGCGTTCCTCCACCGAAGTTCTAAGTGGCGGAGGCACGGCCAGCGGCCCGCTCAGCTTCATGAAAGGCTTCGACGCCTTCGCCGGAGTTATTAAGTCCGGAGGTAAAACACGCCGCGCCGCCAAGATGGTAATCCTGAACATAGACCATCCCGACATAGTCGACTTCATAGAGTGCAAAAGCAAAGAGGAAGCCAAAGCCCACGCCTTAGTAGCGCAAGGTTACGACGGATCGCATCCCGACTCCGACGCCTACAGCTCCATCTTCTTTCAGAACGCGAATAACTCCGTGCGCGTAACCGACGACTTCATGATAGCCGTAATGCGCGACACCGATTTCTCGACACGAGCCATTGTCGACGGCCGAGTAGTCAACACTTACAAAGCCAAAGACCTCCTGCAGAAGATCTCCGAAGCCACATGGCAATGCGGCGATCCCGGCATGCAATACGACTCCACCGTCAACCGCTGGCACACCTCGAAAAACACAGCGCGGATTAATGCGAGCAATCCCTGCAGCGAGTACATGTTCCTGGACGACTCCGCCTGCAACCTGGCCAGCCTTAACCTGCTGAAGTTCGCGCCCAACGGCACTTTCGACGTGGAAGCCTACCGGCACGCCGTAGACATTACCATCACCGCGCAGGAAATTCTGGTGGACAACGCCGGCTACCCCACAGAACTCATAGGCAAGAACTCGCACGACTATCGCCCGCTGGGATTAGGCTATGCGAATCTAGGCGCATTACTGATGGCCGCGGGCCTGCCTTACGACAGCGACGCCGGAAGAGATTACGCCGCCTGTGTAACCGCCGTCATGTGCGGAGAAGCCTATCTGCAGTCCTCAAGAATAGCTGAACAATGCGAGCCACTAACTCCCATAACCGACACAGTGCAAACAAGGCTGGGAGTTACCAAGGCCGAAGACATGCCCGGAGCAGCCTGCCCCGGCTGGTACATAAATCGCGAGCCCTTCTTAGACGTAATAAGAATGCACCGAGCCAGCGTAAACAACATAGGCGCAGGCGCAAATCACGTAGGGACGGCCGCCCTCGGCCGTCCGGCGGAGCGAAGCTCCGCAGCCGCGCAGCTGCCCGAGTTAATAGAGTCCTCCAAGCAATGCTGGGATGAAGCCCTATCTCACGGAGAAAAGCACGGCTATAGAAACTCCCAAGTAACCGTCCTGGCTCCAACCGGAACGATAGGCTTCATGATGGACTGCGATACAACGGGCATCGAGCCAGACCTGGCGCTTATTAAGTATAAGAAGCTGGTAGGCGGAGGCATGATTAAGATCGTCAATAACACCGTGCCGGCAGCGCTCTTCAAACTCGGTTACACCCACGAGCAGACCGACGCCATCGTGAGCTATGTGGACGCGACCGGCACGATCGAAGGCGCTCCGCACGTTAAAGACGAGCATCTGGCCGTGTTCGATTGCTCATTCAAGCCGGCGAAGGGCACGCGTTCCATTCAGTACATGGGTCATCTGAAGATGATGGCCGCCGCCCAGCCTTTTATCTCGGGAGCGATCTCAAAGACCGTAAATCTTCCCAACGCAGCCACGGTCGACGATATCTCTGAAGCTTTCATCCAGGCCTGGAAGCTGGGCCTGAAGGCGGTAGCGATTTATCGCGATGGATGCAAGCAGTCGCAGCCGCTCTCGGCCGCCGGCACCAAGACGGCGAACTCCACCAAGGACGACGCGGCCCGCAACGCCGCCGCCGTGGCCCTGGCCGCCGAGGACAACCTCGACGCTCCGCCCCGCGCCGTGCGCCACAAACTGAAAGAAGAGCGCATGTCGGTGACCCACAAGTTCAACATCGGAGGCCACGAAGGCTACATCATCGTCGGCCTCTATCCCGACGGCGAACCGGGCGAGATCTTCATCAAGATGGCGAAGGAAGGCTCGACCGTTTCCGGGCTCATGGACAGTTTTGCCCTGGCCGTCTCGATCGCCCTGCAGCACGGCGTAAAGCTGAGCCTGTACTGCGAGAAGTTTGCCCACACCCGCTTCGAGCCCAGCGGATGGTCGCAGAATCCCGACATCGGTTTTGCCAAGTCGATCATGGACTACATCTTCCGCTGGCTGCATCTGCGCTTCCTCAGCGGACAGCAGCAGCTTCTCTTCGACAACCTGCGTCCGCGCGCGCTGGGCACGCCCGCTCCGGAAGGCGCCGGCGACCTTCCCTTGAACGGCTCGATTGGTTCCGGCCCAACGACCGGCCCAACGAGCAACGAGCAGCGACCAACGACCGGCCCCATTCATGCGGCCGACGCGCTGGCCGGCATGATCGACATGGGAGACGCTCCCAGTTGCCACCTCTGCGGATCGATCATGGTGCGCAACGGTAGTTGCTACAAGTGCATGAGCTGCGGCAGCACCAGCGGCTGCAGCTAAGTCAGCTCACGTAGGGGCGGACGCATTCGTCCGCCCAAACCCTGGAATCCACTGAATTGAAAAATGGGGGGAGGGTGCCGGCGCTGACTTAGCCCACGGCTCACTCCTCTTTCGCGACGCCGTCGTCCTCCCACTGGTGCCCGCACGAATCGCAGCTCCATTGGTATTTTTGGGAAGAGTCGTCCGTTGCCACCACCAGCGTAGAGGTCCCACCCTCAAAGACGACTTCCGCGGAACCGCATTTGGGACAGCGGATCACAAGCTCTTCGAGTTCTCCTGTCTCTTTCGGAGTCGGATCGTCCTCAGGCTTGTAGTGCTGCATTGCCTGCCCAGCCCAGGGCAAACCTATCTGCATGATTTGCACGCCGACTCCATTCGAGAAATTTGAGGTCACCTTGTCCACTCCAGTAGCTTTCTCTTTTCCCATGAAAAATGGAATGCCCGCCTCATCAAGAATCGCCTGCACTTTAAGCGCGTCGCGCGGGCTCCATACGGTGCAGAGTTCAACCAGTTTACGGTCTTCTTCGTATTGGTCTTCGTGCAACGAGTCGGCGCCGGGAGAAACGTCTCCAGCCGAATCGCCAAGTATCGGAGATTCGCGCTCGAAAGAAGTTGGCGGCTTGAACTGCGACGCGTTGAACCGCGACGGAGCGGAAGGCTTTTCTTTCTCCGACTCTGCCTCCGCCTTCAGGCCACGTTGCCGAACCTCGTTCGCCAGAGCCTGTTGGGCAAACGGCGTCAATTCGGAACTTTGCGGCATGAGGACGAGCAACTCCTCGTCACTCATCTGCCGATAGCGCTCGGAGATGCGCAGGTATTCTCCCGGATCGAGGGTATCCATGGTTGTCGAAATGATATACCGGCTCGCGGCCTAACCCCTTGCGACTAGGCAGGCACTTATGTCCTGATGAGAGTATCGTTCCATTGTTGCATTGTCCCATTGTTCCATTGGAGGCGGAGAAGATGAGCGTATCGGGATTCCTGACGAGGAATGCGACCCCTATCGACACCGTCAGCAAGGTGGCGCAGATTCTCGCGCTGCTTCTGGCCGGTTTCTGGACCTACAAGACTTTTTACGAAAGCGAAAGGCCCGGCCTTGAGCTCCGCGTCAACGCGATAAACTCGGCAAGTTGGTCGGCGCTGCCAGGCGATCCTAACACTTGCGAAGCGACGCTGAACGCCATGGTCGAGAACACCGGCAAGCGGGCGGTGGACGTCACTTCGGTGAAGATCGTCGGTTGGTTGTCAGACCGCGTAGCTTTGAAAGGCAAGAGTCCGATACTGGTTACCCGCGCGGACCTAACCAAGGGTGAGAAGTTCTTCGATCAATCATTCTTCAAGGAGTCTAACCCTTCCTCGCTGCTGATTGGGCATTTTCCGCCGGGCGCGAGCCGCACTGACTCCTTCGTATGGTATTTCAATAACCAACAAAACAAGGTCGCGTTTTGGGAGCTAACGTATGGAACCTCAAAACCGACACAGTTCGGATCCAATACCTACTTTTGGGATTATGTCTGTCGCGGCCTTCCCGAGCCAGAGGGAAAGCAAGCGCAGTAAGTCCATTCTCGCCCGGAGTGGTGCGGCCGGCGGAGGCAGTTTCTGGAGATGCTGGGGAAGACTGGACTGGAGTGAGACAAGTGAAGTAAGTTAGTCGTAATCGGAGGGACCGACAAAATGAAACAGAGAATCATGGGGGCAGTTCTCGCGGTATTGATTCTTGGAGCGCTCGCAGGCGCGCAGGACACGATGAAGAAAGACGCACCGCCGAAGCCGGCGGCGGGGCCGTCGCAGGTTTTGCTGGAGAACTGGAACGATATTGGGCGGAAGTTGATTGCGATGGCGGAAGATTTTCCGGAAGACAAGTACGACTTCAAGCCGGTGCCGGCGCAGCGAAGCTTTGCCGAGCAACTGTTGCACGCGGCGAATGCGAACTATTTTTTTATCAACCCGGCGATGGGCCTGAAACCACCGGCCATGGAAGATCCCAAACGTGAGCAGTACAAAACGAAAGCCGCGGTGGTCGAATTCGTGAAGAAATCGTTCGCCGACGGCGCGGCGGTCATCAAGCAGAAGGGCGATAAAGGCTTGAATGATTTGGTCGTCGATCCCTTCGCGAATCAGGAAACGCGAGTCGCCGACATGGCGTGGGGCCTGATCGAGCACAGTGGCGAGCACTACGGGCAGTTAGTTGTGTATTACCGAGTGTCCGGATTAGTGCCGCCGGAGTCGCGGCCTAAGAAGTAGCGTCCACGCTGATACCATAGCTATCGTGCGCGCGCTGCTGGATATCCGCGATCTCAGCATTGAGTTTCCGCAATCCCGCGGTGGGCGGGCGCTTTCGTCTGCCGAGCCGGCCAGGGCAGCGGCGCGCGTGGCCGCGGTTCGCAGTCTTTCGTTCTCTATCGCTCCCGGCGAAGTGCTTGGACTGGTCGGCGAATCCGGCTCTGGAAAATCCGTTACCTCGCTTGCCATCATGGGACTGCTTCCGCCCGCCGCTATCGTCGCGGGCGAAATCATTTTCCAGAATGGCGACGGCGTCGCCACCAATCTGACCACCCTGCCTTCCGATCGACTGCGGCCGCTTCGCGGGTCGCGCATCGCCATGATTTTTCAGGAGCCGATGACCGCCCTCAACCCGGTCATGCGCGTCGGCGATCAGATCGCGGAAGCGGTGCTGGCTCATCACCGCGTCTCGAAATCCGAAGCCTGGCGCCGAGCGGTCGAAGGCATGCGCGACGTTGCCATCGCCGATCCCGACGAGCGCGCCCGCAGCTATCCGCACCAGCTCTCGGGAGGCATGCGCCAGCGCGTCATGATCGCCATGGCCATCGTCAACCGCCCGGAGCTGCTCATCGCCGACGAGCCTACCACCGCGCTCGACGTTACCATTCAGCAGCAGATTCTCGACCTGCTCAACGACCTGCGCCACAGATTTGGATTGGCCATGCTTTTCATTTCGCACGATCTCGCGGTCGTGTCGCACGTTGCGGACCGCGTCGCCGTCATGTATGCCGGCAATCTGGTTGAGTTGGGCACGAAGGCCGAAATCTTCCGCGCGCCCGCTCATCCCTACACGCAAGGCCTGCTGCGCGCGATTCCCACGCTCTCGACGGACCGCGGTCTTCCACTCTCGACCATCGAGGGCACCGTCCCGACTATCGCTCAACTCCCTCCTGGATGCCCGTTCGAGCCCCGCTGCCCGCAGCGGGTTGCGGCCTGCGCGGTTGATTTGCCGCCGCTGGTTGAGGTCAGCGGTGACCACTGGGCTCGCTGCCCCGTCGTGAATCCGCCTGGAATCTGATCTGCCCTAGCTTGTCGAAAAACCGTCATGACAATTTGCGAGAGGGCAGCGGTTCAGTTTGAAAACCCATTCCCTCAGCGGCTGAAGCCGGAATGAAAATCCGATGATTTCGGCACGGCTGAAGCCGTGCCCTTTCAAGACAGGGCGAAGCTGAGCCACTACTTGTGAGAGGTGTGCTTGTGTCCCGCTCCGACCCACTTCCGGAGCCTGCGCCGCCCTTGGCGCCCGCCTCGTCGTTTTCTCCCTAGGAAAGGCTATAATCCTCCCTCTGTGCGTATCCTTCTTCTCAGCGACATTCACAGCAACCTAGAAGCGCTCGACTCCTGTCTGGCGGCCGCGCCCACCCATGACCTCATCGTCAATCTCGGAGACACGGTCGGCTACGGCGGCAATCCCAATGAAGTCATTGCCCGCGTGCAAGCTCTCGGACACGTCTTCGTCCGCGGCAATCACGACAAAGCGGTCAGCGGACTGATGAGCCTCGACGAATTCAATCCCGTCGCCGGCTTGGCCACGCTCTGGACGCGCGACCAGCTCACCCCCGAAAATCTTGACTGGCTGCGCTCGCTTCCTCACGGGCCCGTCCGCCTCGACGAACTTCCCGGCATCCAGTTCGTCCACGGCTCGGCGCACAACGAAGACGAATACATGGTCAGCGCCCGCGACGCCATTGCGCCGCTCATCACCGATCCCGTGCCGGTCACGTTCTTTGGACACACGCACCTGCAGGGAGGCTTCGCGCTCACGGGCGAAATCAGCGAAGCGTATCGTCCCGGATATCGCACGGTGGGGCAGCCCGAGTCTTCCGACTGGCCGCTGCGCAAGGATCGCCGCTATCTCATCAACCCCGGCTCTGTCGGACAGCCTCGCGATGGCGACTGGCGCGCCGCATTCGCTATGTTCGACTCGGAAACATGGGTTGTGAACTTCTATCGCGTTCCTTACAACCTGCGCGTGGCTCAGGAAAAGATTCTGGCCGCCAATTTGCCGCAGCGCTTGGCCACGCGACTGGCCACCGGTAGATGAAGATATTCGAGCCGCTTTGTTCCCAAAAGGGTCTCGTATCAGGGTATCGCTTTAGCGATGTCGTAACTGCCGCATTATAAAGCGCCTTCAGACGCTGAAACTTTTCCGCTTCTCCTGGGTTTATTTGCGGGAGAGCTTCTTTTTCCCACACAACTGTCGATGCTATTTTCAGCATCTACAGTGGGGTTTTGACACTGAAGGAGGTCCGTTACGCAGATGAACAGCCGATCTGGTTTTGTCCGTTCGCTTTTCCTGGCTGCGGCCCTGGCGTCTTCTGTATTGGGCACGGCTTGCGCGCATCATTATTACCGGGTCTATGACCCCTACTACAGCGACTACCACGTCTGGAACCACGACGAAGTGGTCTATTACGAACAGTGGTCTCGCGAATACCATCGCGATCCTCATCGCGATTTTCGCAGACTGCCTCCCGAGGAACAGAAGGAATACTGGAACTGGCGCCACAGTCACGGGGACCACGACCATCACTAGTAGCGTGACCGGGTGGTGATTGCCGCTGACCCTTCTAGCTTGCACGGACGTAACTTTCGTTCCCAGGGCCTGCCCACGATACTGGGGAGGACCACTCCAGCGCTGAGCCCACGGGCTGTACTGCCCTTGCAGGCGGCGATACGTAATCGGAGTAGGACCCGGACCGATCGATTATGAAATCTGCGACAGCTCTTCTTTTCGCCGCGGCTATACTGGTGAGCGTTGGTTGTAAGAGTAACCCCGGAACTTCCGCTTCGGCCGGGCCGGCGACGAGTTCGGCGGCGGCCGAGGCGGCGGCCGCCGAGCCTTCAGAGCCGCCAACCGTGGACGTGGGGCTCAGTGTCGACCAGGCTTATTTCGCCATGCCGCACCGGAGAACGATTTGGCGCGAAGATGATTCCACTGTTCCTACCACGGAACGAGCCTACTTGAGGGCGGCATTTCAGGTACTGGATCAGGCGGTTGCGGTGCGGGTCGCGGGCCAGCAGAACTTCGCGGATCAGCACTTCGATTCTCCAGACATCGATGGCCAATACGCGCGGCTTATCGCTTATGCTCAGGCCATGCCAGTACCGGCCGCTCTGGCCTCCTATCATACGAAGATTCTCGACGCACTCGCCGGCGAGCGGCAGTATTTCGCCGATTGGAAGTCGGAGCGAGAGCGTTTCCAGTTTGGCCGGCAACCGGGGAACCATCCAGGGGTGCGCCGGGCCTCCTCGAATCTGCGAGCGGCCTATGGGGAACTGATGGCGAAGTATCCACAGGAGAGTCAGAGTAACAAGGACGCGTTTTTCGACTATCATTGTGCGCTGGATTTCCTCTAGATTCGAAAGCGTTCCCGAAATCAAGCCCGGCCTGCGTTGTAAACTCGGTCTTATGTCATTGCCTTTACGCTCATCTGCATCTGGCAATCTTTTCCCCGCGCCGAAATCCGCGCTGGCCGCTCACACTGCTCATGTCGATGGCGGAGCTCGCGGCAATCCCGGGCCTGCTGGTTATGGGGTCGCCATTCAGGATGCCTCCGGGCATCCGGTGGCCGAGCTCAGCGAATACCTTGGGCACCGGACCAACAACTATGCCGAGTATCAGGGACTGCTCGCCGCCCTGCGCTACGCGGTTGAGCATGAGATCAAGGCGCTCAAGGTGATCAGCGATTCCGAGCTGATGGTGCGGCAGATGAAAGGCATCTACAAAGTGCGGCATCCCGAACTGCGCAAGCTGCACGAGGAGGCGCAGAAGTTGGTGCGGCGGCTGGAGCACTTCGAAATCCGCCACGCTTTGCGCGAACACAACCAGATTGCCGACCGGCTGGCAAACCAGGCGATGGATCGAGGCGCATAAGGGCAGGTTTCAAAGTTTCAAGGTTTCAAGGTGCGCCGGCGTGTCCGGTGGTGCCTAGACCTTGACTCTGCAACCTTGAAACTTTGAAACCTGCTTCCCGCCCTTACGCTACAATGCTGGCATGTCGCAAACTGGCTCTGCGATCACCCGCAGCCCCGCGGAGATCGTGCAAAGCAGCCCGGTTTCCCAGGCGTCGAACGGCATCTGCTATGCCCGCTCGGGCGAGATCACAATTGCGGATAATGACCTCGACCGCATGATTGCCGCCGTGCCGGTGCCGGTGGCCGCCGCGCTCCGCCGCAAGGCTTACTATTTCGTGCCGCTCACCGTCACCCAGGGCGAGGACACCGTGATTGCCGACCGTTACGACGTTGCGCTCAGCGACAATGCGGTTTGCCATCGCAACCTGAATCTCGGCGACTCGCAGTGCGTTTTTATTTCGACCCGGCTGATGGACGACAAGTTCTCGGTGGCGTTCGAGTTCTACATCAACGTGGGGCACGCGCTGGTCGAACGCGCCGGGGTGTCGCAGAATTTCGCCGACCTAGCCTGGCAGCAAGTGGAGTCGGGAGTGCGCGGCGAAACTTCGCTGGACGCATGGGAGGCGCGCAAGTTCGCCACCGCGCACGGTCCGGACGCGGAGAAATTCAAGAACGAGTATCTTACGGCCAGCTTCGCCGATGCGATTTCGATCTACCTGCTCTCGATCTATCTGGACGTCGATTACTACGATCTGCGCGAGCGCGACTATCCGCTGCTGGCGCCGGCTCCGATGGCCGAACGGCTGCGGAAGATTGCAGAAATCTTTCCCCCGAATCCGGGATTCGAATTCAACATTTACTATCGGCGCAGGACGTAGAGCGAGGCTTCTTTGGGGTTCTGAGTGCAACCGCCTTGATAACAGCCGTTACCCGCGCCACCGCCTTCGGCTTGATGCAAAGAAAAAGCCGCCCAGACATTTGGGCGGCGTGGTGTTCGTTCCGAGTTACGTTACTACAGCAAGAAGCCGTGACCGCAGCTATGGCTGATAAATCTGTACGTTGCTGAGGGCACCATTCTCCCAGTAGGCAACCGTGCCGCCGAGGCAGTACAGCCGCCCCTGGTAGACTGCGGAACCGGTGGCCATAGCGGCCTGCGGCATGGGGGCCAGCGTCTCCCAGGTGTTCTTGTGCAGGTTGAACGCTTCGTTCAAGCTCCCGCCGTAGTAGCCACCTGCGACGTACAGCTTTGTGCCGATGCCCCCGGTGCAGGCCCAACTCCTCCATCCAGAACCACCGGGATCGGGATCCGCCTTCAGGGTCGTCCACGTATTCGTAGTCGCGTCGTAGCCTTCGGTGTCTCCGCCGCTCGCATATCCGTCCGCGGCTACGATTGTGAAGCCGACCAGATTGTTTCCGACCCGCCCGACTGAAGGTTCAGACCTCCCAACCAGCAAGGGCGCCTCTTCCGTCCAGGTATCGGTTGCGGGACTGTAACTTTCGACCGTGGTGGCCCTCAAATTACTAGCAGAGTTCCCGCCAACGACGTAGATGATTTCGTCCTCCACCGCGACTCCTGCGTCGCGCCGAGCCGTGGGCATGGCGGCCTTCGCGGACCACGTCCGCGTCTTCAGATCGAAGGCCCACACTGCACTGCTAAACGGCGTTCCGTCGTTGGCACCACCCAAGACGTACAAAACGTTCTTCACCACTGCACCGGACGCGCCTGAGAGCGGCGTCGGCAGGGGCACGCCAATGCTCCAGGTGTCCCTGGCCGGGTGGTAAATCTGGGTGTCAGCAATGGTCGTGCCATCGGCGTTAGCCCCGCCGACCACATAGATTTCGCCGTTGAGCACGCCCACGGCCGGATTCCAAACCGCCGTCGGCATCGCCGCCCCAGCTGTCCACGTGTTGTGCACGACAGCCGGAGTCTGAGCAACGGCAAGCGATGCAGTGCCGACCGACAACAGCAATGCCACCAGTAAAGACGTCGTTTTCATCATTCCTCCTTCGCAAAGACGAGGTTTCCAACTCCTGCTTCCGATTGGCTGCTTTGCCCTCTGGGTAGAAGGGCAAGCCACGATGCTTGAAAGTTGCCGTTATTTGGGCGGTCGCCTCTGGGGCTGGCTGCGTCTCAACTGGCGGGAGCTGCTCTTCGGAGAGGCGATACGATTAGTCGCCAGTAAGTTTACTCCTTTGGCTGATCTCTGCAATGGGCAGGCATGAACCGCTCTGTGTGATGTGATCTCACACGCCAGTTAAAGCACGTGGCAGGCGAGTGTGAGAGGCTCTTCGCCTCGATCATTGGCGTAAAATCCCGTTGCACCAACAACCCCGGCGATTCGGAGCGGCCTTTACAGTCGGAGTATCCATCGACTGTGGAACTTCGTTCTGCTGGACGGCCGAGGGCGGACGAATGCGTCCGTCCCTACGCGGGCGTATCTGACTCATACTTACTTGCTCGAAAGCACGAACTGATTCCCGTCGGCGTCCTTGAAAATTGAACTCGTTCCCCACGGTTCCTTTTTCGGCTCGACCGCAAACTCCACTCCCTTAGACTTCAGCGTTTTGGCGGTCGCAAACACGTCATCCGTCCAGAAGGTGACGGGTTGAAAGCCGCCGATGCGGTCTTCGTGGCCTTCCGGGGTGAACAGAACGAGTTGCGATTCGGCGCCGGGAATGCCGAGTTCGATCCAGCGCTGCTTGCCGAAGGGTTGGTCGGTCATTACGCGGAAGCCGAGTTTTTCGGTGTAGAACTTCAAGGCGCGATCCTGATCGCGAACCGGAACGGTGGCGAACTTGATACCACGAATCATTTTCAGTCTCCTGAATGAAGTAGCGAAGCCGTTCGAGAATAAAAAAGCGCGCCCGAAGATGCAATCAGCCAGTTAATGCTATATTAGCAGTCGGTATAGCTATGATTCCGCTTGACGACTACGTAATCGACGTCCTGATGCGCGACCTGGTCGGCCACGACCGGCGCGTGGTGAGCTTTCTGGTCTATCTGTGGTTCGCCGGGGAATTACGAAAAAGGAATGTCGTCGAGGCCAGCTATCGGCAGATAGCGGAGTGCATAGGAGTATCAAAAAGTTCGGCGCAGGCCGCGGTCGGCTGGCTCATCAAGAGAAAGTTGCTGGCTGCGACCAAGGAGACCGTGACGGCGACGCCGCGCTACAAAGTGCTCACGCCGTGGCGGGATTATGAGAGCCGCAGCCGGAGCCGTGCGTAGTCCGGCTTACGCCGCGCTTTTCTGGGTGCTTGCCTTTTCCAGCACTTCCAGAAACGCCGCCAGCCATGCCGGATGCGCCGGCCATGCTGGAGCGGTGACCAGGTTTTCATCCACGCAAGCCTTGTCGATGGCGACATCGGCGTAGGTTCCGCCCGCGGCCACGACCTCGGGAGCGACGGCGGGATAGCAACTACAGCGGCGGCTTTTGACCACTCCGGCGGCGGCCAGCAGTTGCGCGGCGTGGCAGATGGCCGCGATCGGTTTGTTGGCGTCGGCAAAATGACGGACAATTTCGAGCACGCGCGGGTTCAGACGCAGATATTCCGGCGCGCGGCCTCCGGGGACGACCAGCGCGTCGTAGCTCTCGGGATGTATTTCATCAAAAGTCGCATTGAGGGTGAAGTTATGGCCGCGCTTCTCGCTGTACGTTTGGTCGCCTTCGAAATCGTGGATGGCGGTGCGCACCGACTCGCCGGTCTTTTTGTTCGGACACACCGCCTCGACCCGGTGTCCGACCATCTGCAGGGCCTGGAAGGGCACCATGACTTCGTAATCTTCGACGTAATCGCCAACCAGTATGAGGATTCGCTTCTGCGGCATGAGGGGCCTCCAAGGATATTTTGACAGAAGCGGAGGCGGATTTGCTGTGGAGCGGGTTCTCGCCAACTACGAAACAACTCAGGGGCCGGGTGTGGGAGCCGGCCCCTGTTCTCCGAGCTCCTTGTCACTACGGTGCGGTTAGCCCCGTATAGTCGCCCACGACTTTGGCATCGTAGGGCGCGTTGAGCTCGTCGAAGCCGGTTCCGGCAACCCCAATTTGTCCCTGGCTGAAAACATCCCGAGGAATCGAATTCATGTGCATTCTCCTGGAATAGGGGCCGTTGAGTGCGGAGGAGACTGCGGACCCGCAAAGAAAAAATTTAGTCTGCGTCCGCTGGCGACTTGTCAACGAACTGTCACTTTCTTGTCAAATTAGTGAGCGTAAATGACCGCAGTTTGCCGAGAAGCGGCCTTGGTCAAGGGATAGAGAGGACTGGTGCGAGCCCTCAAAAGGAGCACTGATTCCCAAGACATACGGCATCGCTGGAAAGACGCCCCTGGCAAGACTCTTTTGTCCGGCGCATGTCATGACGTTCTCAGCCACGGCGGCACCGCTCGAGCCTCCATCAGAAGCGCGGTACATTCCTGCGCACCTTAGTGCGCTTGGCGGCCAGAGAGGTTAGAGATTATGCTGAAAGTAGATTGAAAGGTTCAGGGTCCGTTTGGCAATGATATCGGTTCGTGTCTACACACTTGCGCTGGGCGTGATTGGCCTGGCGGCCGCCAGCTACGCCGTGCTGCGCCGCAAATCGAAGAACGCGGACGAGGTGGAGCGCCAGCGCCGCGTCTGGCTTAGTACGGTGGGGCGCATCACCGATGGCACAGTGATCGATGTTCAGGAAATCACCATGGCCACAAACCGGCCCGCCACCATGCTGATTTACCAGTATGACGTCGCCGGCGTTTCCTATGAGGCCTCACAGGACGTCACCTACCTTCGCCAATGGATCAATCTGCATTCCTGCCGACTCGGCCTGCCGACGTCGGTGAAGTACGATGCCCGCAATCCCGGGAATTCCATGGTGATTGCCGAAGGCTGGATGGGGCTGAGGCAGTGAGAGGCCAGGGAAGAACGATTTCACCATGGAGGCACGGATTAAAGGTCAGAATTTTCCGAACGCCATGGCGACCATGAAGAGAATCTGCGCGGCGGCTACACCGATCCAGATTCGTTGCCGGATGCGCGAGCGGCGGATGTCGCGGAGCAGGTCGGCGGCGGTGGGTTCCCGGACCAGAGCTTCGACCAGGGCTTCCCGCTTTTCGGGCGGCAATACCATCGGCGGCGGATTGACTGGCCTCGCCGCCTCGGCTGCTTTCGGCTTGTCGGGATAGAACACCTTCGGCGTGTCCACGACTTCCGACCACATCGGCAGCAGGATCCACGACTTCGGAACGATGTCCAGAATCGGCTTGGAAGTGAGATGGAGAGCGGGCTGGGTTTCGGGAGCGACGCGATCGGCGAGATTCCGCAGCAGCGAGCCCCACCAGAAGTGGCTGAGCTGATCGGTGATGAGTTCTCCGACGTCGACCGGCTGCGATTCCAGTTCCAGCGGCGGCAAGATTTCCGGCGACAGCACGTCGCCGATGTTGGTGAACACGGTGCGAAACCAGGGCAGGCGCAGACGATCCCCGAGCGCGAGACCGACATTCACCGGGCGCGACGTGAGCACGAGCGGCGGCAGCTTTTTGGGTGCAAAGGTATCGCGCAGATTGCCGGCCAGCGACCTCCAGAGCGGCTGGGTCAGGCTCGGCGGCGGGAGCAAATCCAGTGGAATTTCGGGCTGTGCCGTCGTGGACTGCGGGTCAGGATACCAAGCTTCGGCGGCATTTGAGCGGTAAGACATAAGGATTCGGATTACCCCGCTGCGGCTCGGGCAGCGGTTATCTCAGGAGCCTACTACCGATGTTAGATGCCGCAGGAGCGTCTGTCACGCGTTTTTACGCAGCTTTACAGCCCGCTACTTCCCGTGGAGACGCGGCTTGCCGCGCCTCGCGCCGCGTGCAAAAGAAGACAGCGCAACGGAAAAAACATGCACAATTCCGGCAATGCGATGGCCACTGCCCTTGTTCGCGTGCTCGCTTCGTTGGTACATGGACTTTGATGCCGTTGAGAGCAGCCCGGCGCTGAAGCACAATCGCTAGAATAGCTTCTGGAAGGACTATCTGAAATGGAGAATCCGGCTTGAGCGAGGGCGAACAAGCGACATCCAAGGCTGAGCGGCGGATGCGGCGCTTCTCCCGTCATCGCTTTGACGTGCGCATTCAGGTGTCGGTGTTTCGCGACGGCCAGACGGCCAAGTGCTGGGGCCGAACCAGCGAACTCGGCCAGGACGGCATCGGGGCGACCCTTAGCGGCGAGCTGCAGACGGGCGAAGTTGTTTCCGTGGAATTCCCCATCCCGCTCCCGCCGCACGTCATGAAACTGCGCGCCGTGGTTCGCTATAGCGACGGCCTGCGCTGCGGATTCGAGTTTCTGGTCTTGACCGAAGAGCAGCGGATGATGCTGCGGCAAGTCTGCGTAATGCTGGCGAACACCTTCTGAAACTTATCTATTTTGGCGTTAAATCCCCTCTCTAACAATGGGCCGGATCGTGACGACCAACGACTAGCGACCATTCTTCTACGGCGTCACCGTCACCATCACAACCGAGTGCGAAGCCACGGTGGCGGAGAACGTCCCTTTGTGTTCTCCCAGATCTTTCGCCTGCCAGAGGTCGCGAACCTTGGCGCTCAAGTGCGCGGGATATCCCAGATCCTCCCATGACACCCCGATCTCCGCACCGTCAGTTCCGCGGTTGAACAGCACCACGGCGCGGCTCCCATTCTGCAACACCTTCGACCACACTTCAACGTTTCCGTTCTTGTGCACCCTGCGTCCCTCATTGCCCGCTGGATCCTGATCGACCGCAATCACTTCTTTGTGCGTGAGAATTTCGCGAATCTCCGGCTTCATGTCGCGCAGATCGTTGCCCGCGATCAGCGGAGCGGCCAGAATCGCCCAGAGACTGAAGTGGGCGCGGTATTCCGCAGTGGTCATTCCCCCGTTGCCAACTTCGAGCATGTCGGGATCATTCCAGTGTCCCGGGCCGGCATAGGACTCAAGACCAACCTGCTGATCCAGGATATCCACCATGCCGTTGGAGCAACAACTGCCGTCTGGCCACTTCTTATGGTCCTGCCACTTGTCGCTGATGTCGCCGGTGGTGCGCCAGAGATTGCCGACGCCCTTGGCCCAGAGCCAGGGCTTCGCCGTGCCCCATTCGCAAATGCTGAAGACGATCGGACGGCCGGAGGCGTCCAGCGCGGCGCGCATGAGCTCATAAGAGGAGCGCGCATCCTGGGTGGAACTGCTGCACCAGTCGAACTTCAGATAATCCACTCCCCAGGCCGCATACTGCCGCGCGTCCTGAAACTCGTATCCGCGGCTGCCGGGACGGCCCTGACACGTCTTGGTGCCCGCGTCGGAGTAGATTCCGAACTTCAGACCTTTCGCGTGCACATAATCGGCGAGCGCCTTCATGCCCGACGGAAAACGTTTGGCATCGATCACGATGTTGCCATTGCTGTCGCGTTCCACCTGCCAGCAGTCGTCGATAACAATGTATTGGTAGCCGGCATCCTTCATGCCCGAAGCGACCATCGCGTCGGCGGTTTGCCGGATCAGATCCTCGCTGACATTGCAGGCGAACTTGTTCCAACTGTTCCATCCCATGGGCGGCGTGCTGGCCAGCGTGCTGACGAACGACTGCTCATGACCCTGCGATAACGCCACCGAGCCGAGTATCAAAATAGCCGATATGAGAATCAGTGCTCTGCGTTTCATGTGATGCGCTCCTTAATCGATCTTTCGGAACTTACCGCTCGTTCTTAGTCTTCGGTTGCCGCCCGGGAGTTCAGCGAAACAACGCCAGATCTACCGCATTCCCCATCGCCTCATGCCCCGCGGGTCCCGGATGCAAATGATCTCCACCGTCGTACTGAGGCGCCATGCGGCCCGGAGAAGCTGGGTCGCGCAGGGCGGCGTCAAAATCGATGATCCCGTCGAAAGCCCCCGAAGTGCGAATCCACGTATTTACAGCCGCGCGTTTCGCCTCGCCGGTCGGAGTCCACCCACTAGAGCCTTGATACGGAAGGATGGTCGCGCCGAAAATTTTGAGCCCGCGGGCGTGTGTCCGAGCGATGATCTGCTTGTAGCCCATAATTATTTCGTCTGGCGTCACTGGCGTCCGGCTGAGACAAGGACTGGTGTTCGCGGCCGGCGAGTCCGGCTGTCCAATATCGTTGATGCCTTCGAACAGAATCACTGCCTCAATTCCGGCCTGCGCCAAAACATCGCGTCCCAGCCTGGCCAGCGCGTTCTGTCCCCAGCACGGAGAAGTGGTCAGCACCCGGTTGCCGCCGATGCCCGCATTCAGCACGGCAATCCCAGTGTGGCTGGCGAGCAATCGCCGGGCCAGTACGTCTGTCCAGCGCTCGTTCTTATCGGACCGGGAAGATGCGCCGTCCGTAATCGAGTCCCCAAGCGCCACCACCGCGCCTTTCCCGCCGCCGGCGGGCGCCAGCACCTCCACCGCGCTCAGGAAGAACCACGATCCCGTAGTTTTCGCGAACGCATTCGCCCCTTCCTCAGCCGCGAAGTTGCCCGCGTCAGAAATATAGTTGGTTTCGAGCGCGGACCCGTGAACGGTGGCCGGCCCAGTCTCGCCCGCCGTAAACAGGCTGATCGCCAGATTCTGCTCCGATCCTACGGAAAACGAAATTGGATCGCTCAAAACTTCCGCGCCTTCAGGAATCGCGATCGACCGGCTGCCGCCAAACGTCACTTCATGATTCGACCCGGGAACCAGCGCCGCTCCGTCTTTTTGCAGCCCCGCCTTCTGCAGACCAATGAAGACCGCATCCAACCGAATCGCACGCGTGCCGAAAGTATTCGACAGCCGCAGCCGAACCGTGTTGCCGCCAATCGTGGTATGCACAACCTCGCGGATAGTTTGATTGGAGAACGTCGCAGGGTGGTCGCTGGCCGCGTTCGCCGTGGTCCACGTAGTAATCCAACGTTGTTGACCGTCGTCGCCTGACGCCAGGACAGACAGCCATCCTATCGCGAGAGTTAAGCCGAAAAGCGCACCGAGCGGGAACACGACACGGGTTTTCATAGGATTAATCGTCTTTCAGGAAATCGACAAGTTATCTGCCGAAATTTCTCTGCCTAATTTGCGCTCACAGTGTACCCCCGTCTGCAGTGGGCCCGCCAGCGCGAGCATCAGCATACAAATAGCGCATCTATCCTGATCTCTTGCGGCTCCTGCCGTAGAATTGAGACGAGAGGAGACGCTTCCTGCCTGAAACCGCTCGCATTGCCGATCAACTGCGCCGGGCGTTCGATGGGGACGCTTGGCATGGCGATTCTTTGTTTGAGATTCTGGAGGGTGTCATGGCGGCGCGGGCGGCGGCGCGTCCGATTGCGCATGCCCACACGATCTGGGACCTGGTGCTGCATATTGCGGCTTGGGATGATGCGGTGCTGCGGCGGCTGGGCGGAGCGGCGATGGAGCTCTCCGATATGGAGAATTTTCCGCCAGTTACGGATACGAGCGATGCGGCGTGGCGTAAGGCGCTGGCCGAGGTGCGGAGCGTTCACGAGAAACTGGCCGCGGCAGTTGCGGCTCTCCCCGACTCGCGGCTTGACGAGATGGTTCCGGGCAAAGAGGGCGCGCACTACACCTTCTACTACATGCTGCATGGCGTGGTGCAGCACGAGCTGTATCATGCGGGGCAGATCGCGCTGCTGAAGAAGATGTGAAGGGCAAACCTCCGTGCCACTCCTGAGACGGGAGACCGCGCCTCAACCTAGGGCGACGCACTGACACGAGCCAGATTCCTGGCACAACCTGTGCGGGGCTTCGCTCCCTGGACGGCCGAGGGCGGCCGTCCCTACGTGTGCACTTTCCTATCCGGCGCTTTAACTGCGACAATAGCGCGTTGCTGCTTCCTTCTGGAGCACTTGTCTGAGCGCTGACTTTCCGATCCAAGAATTTCCGATCAATGTTGCGGTCGTTGGCGTGGGCGCTTTTGGGCGCAACCACGCGCGCGTCTATAAGCAACTGCAGCAGGCGTGCGGCGTGCGGCTGGTCGGGGTGGTCGATCCGAATACGGCGCTGGCTGACGCGGTGGCGCGCGAGTTCGGTTGCAAGTCGTTCGGGTCGGTCGAGCAGATGCTGACTACGCACAGCGAGGTGCAGGCTGCGTCGGTCGCGGTGCCCACTGTTTTGCATCTGAATGTCGCGCGAACTCTGTTGCAGGCGGGAGTTGACGTGCTCATCGAAAAGCCGGTGGCGGCGACGCTCGACGAGGCCGACGAACTGATCCGGCTGGCTTCCGCGCACCAGCGGGTGGCGCAGGTGGGGCATCTGGAGCGCTTCAATCCGGCGGTGCGGGCTACCTTGCCGCTGATCGAGCGGCCGATGTTTTTCGAAGTACACCGGCTGAGCGTGTTCTCTCCGCGCGCGCTTGATGTGGATGTGGTGCTGGATCTGATGATCCACGACCTTGACGTGGTGCTGACGTTCGTGAAGTCGGAGGTGAAGGAAATACGGGCGGTGGGGTTGCCGATTCTCTCGGGCAAGGTGGATATTGCGAATGTGCGCGTTGAGTTTGAATCGGGATGCGTGGCTAACTTCACGGCCAGCCGGGTTTCTACGGAGCGCGTGCGCAAGCTCCGATTCTTTCAGGCGGGCCAGTATATTTCGATCGATTATGGACGGCAGGATGTGCTGGTGTTCTCGGTTGGGAATGCCTCGGGAAGTTCCCACCCTGACGTCGCAGAAAACGCGCCGTTAGGATGGGGCACCCACGCGAATGAGTGGGGCACCCAGCATCCGCAGATCTCGATGGCAAAACCTGCGGTCACGGCGGAGGAGCCGCTGCTGGCGGAGATCAAGGCGTTTCTGCAGTCGGTGCGGGAGCGGTCGCGTCCGGTGGTTTCACTGGAGGATGGGCGGAAAGCGCTGGAGCTAGGGCTGGCGATTCTTGAGGAGATTGGGCGGCACGCGCGGCGGATCGGAGTGGAGTGAATTCCAGAGGTCAGATTGCTGAAGTTTCACCTCTGCAATCTGACCTCTGACCTCTCACCTCGTTCGTTTTAGAGCTGGGGTGGCGGGCCCTGGTGGTCGCCGCCGTCGGGCGGGCCGTGGTGACCGTGGCCCCATTGCTCACGATTGGCTTGCATTTCGTCCCACTTCTTTTGCTGATTGGAGTCGAGGAGCGCGCGAATCTGCGTGTCGGTGCTCTTGCGGATGTCCATCATTTTGGCGCGGCGATCCTGCTGGGAAAGAGAGCTGTCCTGGCGCAGGGTCTCCATTTGTGAATGCTCGGACTGAAGAACGTCCTGCACTTTGGTTTGTTGATCGGAAGTGAGCTTGAGTTTCTTGGTCAGTTCCTGGGTGCGCTCGGCGGGATCGGGGGGGCCGTGGTGCCAGCCGCCGTTGCCCTGCGCGGGTTGCTGGTTGTTGGGCGGGTTGTCGCCGGAGGATTGGGCCGCCGCGAAAGGCACGGTGATCGCGATCAGGCTGGCCGCGAGAAGAACGAGAAGGCACTGCTTGAGCATGGAGATCTCCTTTTCAAAGCGATCTGTCTACAGCTTTGAATGGAATTATGAGCTGAAAGTTGCGCGACGAACAGGATTCAGACAAATCTTTGCGTAACTTTACAAAGGGCGGCTTCGATTTGGGACTCAGGGCGATGACGCGCCTTGCGCGGAGAGGCGTTGTTTGAGTTGGGTGGCAAACTGTTCAGCCTGCTCTTCGGTGAACTGCAACTGACCTTCCAGGACTAGGTTCAACTGGTCGGCGCCGGCATCCTGAAATTGCGCTTTCTGAAGAATCGCGGACGGCTGCGCGGCGGGCGGGAGCGTGGACTTGAAGTCTGTGCCTTTCTGCATGGCGGAGAGAAGCGATGCGGTGATTTGCTCGCGCAGGGTGACGCCGAGGTCACCGGAGCGGAGCAGGTCGCGGAGTAAGCGGTCGGCGTCGACGCGGGTAATTTCGGAGACGAGACCCAACCCAGTATTTGGTTCGAGCGACGTCGTGAGCTTGACTTCGAGGGTGCCGTCGCCTGCAACTGCTTCCATGGGGCTTTGCCAACTCGGTCCCGGCGGGCAGATCCAGCGTTCGTAATGAATGTGCGCCACCACCAGGCTGGCGGGAGCCAGAGGGGTGAGCGAGGCCTGCTGAATCTCAATGTGATCGCCGCAGCGGGGAGAGCGATTGAGCGCGGAGCGCAGAATGCCGGTGATGTTTTGCTGCAGGTCGGAGAGATCGGCGGTGAGCTTGAGGCTGAAGAGATTGGGGCTGTTTTCGGCGGAAGACCGGGAGACGGCGCCCGAAGCGGGGATGGAGACGGACTGGCCGGCGACGGTGATCGAGTTCGTCACCTTGGGGAGGTTGAGGACGAGTTCCTGACTGTCGGAGAGAAGGATGCCCATGTCCCTGCCGAGCGCTAGTTGCTGGTTTTGAAAACTGCTGAGCGCCTGGTCGAGAGCTGCGGCGGAGGCGGCTATCGGTGCGCCGTCTGGTTTGGGAGTCTGGACGATTTGATGGAGCGTGTTCATTTCTCTGTCGAGATCGGAATCCGCTTTGCCCAGTTTCCTGGCGATGTCCTGCAAGCCGGATTTTTGAGCGGAAGAAAAGGAAGCCAGAAAATTCTGATTGCTGGCGCGAGCTTTTTCAATGACCTCGGCGAGGATGGTGGCGCGATCGGCCAGCGGTGACGAAGCGGGGCCTTTCCCTAGAGATTCGCGAAAATCCTTTAGCCGATCGGCAGCGGTCTGGCTGTATTGCGAGATTTTGGCGAACGCGGCGCGCTGCTCAGCGGTCGCCTGCACGGCGATGGTGCGGCGAAAGTTCTTGAGATCATCCTCTGCATTGAGCCCGTCGCGAAGAGCGGGGCAGTCGTGCACGCAGATGATGGGCGTCGAGTTGCGTCCGCCGCCAGCTGCGGCGCCGCCGCCTCCGCCTCCGCCACGCTGGGCGAGCAACTTGCCGGGAGTGATGAGCAGAGCGACTCCGACAATCAGCACAGGCACATTAAGCACGGATCTGCGAAATGCAGACATACCATTTGCGGAACCGCCATGGGCGAGTATGTCAGGACGGCGAGTTCCCTGGTGGAACATAAACCAGATCTCCAAAAAACATTTTACGATTGGAACGAGACCGCTAGGTTAAAGGAGCAACATAAAATTCTGATGCGGACGGATTGGAATTGGTGATCCGATCAAGGCGTTCGGCGGTGGGCTAACTGGGAGATTGCAGCGCCTAAAAGCGGATTCGCGCGGAAGGTCTTTCGGCATGCCTGAAGGCATGCCCTGATACGAATCCCCTGACGCAAATCGCCTGATACAAATCCCCCCCCTACGATCCCGCTTGCGGCCGCAGGCTGCCAGTCCCGCAGTGGGCTCCGGCTATTATTCCGGTACTCACTCGACAGGCTGGAAAAATGCGACAATAGATTTGGCAGCCGCAACTCCTCACTTTACGTAACTTTACGCAGGGAACTTTGCCCTAATGTTACGCAACCCAGGAGTCTGCCCGCGTCTCTAACCATTATAGTCTCTGCCTGATGCCGGTCACCCAAATTCCGTCTCGCGATCCGCTGCCTCCACCTCCCGAACAACCGGAGCAGCGCGATTTGTTCGAAGCGCAGCACTGGGAAACGGCTTACCGCAGCTTCAATCCCGAGGATGTTCCGCATCTTCTCATCCAGTTGCAGGACGATCTTTCGCGGGCGCGCAAGCGGGAAGCGATCTGGCTGTCGGTAATCCTGCACTTGTTCGTGATCATTCTGTTGTGGAACAGCGAGAAGTTGGTGGCGCTGTGGCCGCACCGGCCGGTGGTTCTGGCGATTCGGACGGACGCGGACCGGTCGAAGGACGCGACGTTCCTGGAGTTGCCAGCGGACGAGCAAAAGCTGACGCGGCGTCCGAATGCCAAGGTGATTTCGGACAAGGACCGCATCGCGACCAGCAAAGCGCCACAGATCAATCACGAAGAGTTGAAGAAGATACTGGAAAGCTCGCGTCCGGGCCAGCCGGGCGCGAACACGCAACAGCCGCCGGCGCAGGGTCAGCCGGCGCAGAACCAGGCAGCGCCGCAGGAGAATCCGCAGCCGAGTTCGGGATTTGCGCAGCCGCAGCCGAGCGACCAGACGGCGCAGTTGCGGATGCCTCCGCAGACCAGGGCGCAGCCGGATTTTAACGCTCGGATGACGGCGGGGTCGATGATCGACCAAGCGGCCCGGGCCGCAGCCGAAAACCGCGGGCATTACGGTGGCGGGCAAGGGGGCGATTACGGCTTGAGCCAGGGCCGGGGCGGTGCGAAGGCGCTGGATCAGGCGGAAATCCTGACCGACACGATGGGCGTGGATTTTGGTCCTTATCTGACGCAGATCGTGCAAAGGGTGCGCCAGAACTGGTATAGCATCATGCCGCCCTCGGTGTATCCGCCGATCTTTAAGCAGGGCAAACTGGCGATTGAATTCGTCATCCTGAAGGATGGCACGGTGAGCGGCATGATGAGGGACACCTCGTCCGGCGACGTGGGGCTCGACCGAGCCGCGTGGGGGAGTATCACTATGTCCGCCCCGTTTCCGCCGCTGCCGAAAGAATTTCCGGGTAAACTCCTCGGTCTGCGCTTCTACTATTTTTATAACCTTGAACCCGGCGCCGATTTGAAGTGAGCTCGCGGGAACCCAGTGAAGCTGCTGTGTCCGCAGGCGGCTGCCGAGCTGTGCTCGGCTTGGACCCTTCGACTGCGCTCAGGGCAGGCTCCGAGGGCGGCCGTCCCTACGCGAACCGCTCCTACGCTGACAGGTGCGGGAACGCGCCAAATTCGCTACCATGGATATTCTCGAATCGATGTGCATCCAAATAAAAACTATGAAGATTCAACGACTGCCGCTGTTGGTTCTAAGGTTCGCTATTTTGCCGAGTCTGGTTCTGCTGGGCCTGCCGGTTTTTGCGCAGGATGCGCCTGAGGCGCTTCGTCCTCCGAAGGGAGCGCAGGTTGCGATCGTGGTTTTCGAAGACTTTCAATGCCCGCAGTGCGGCCGAGTCGCGCCGCTGCTGGTGCAGGCCTCGCGGACCTATAAGATTCCCCTGGTGCAGCACGACTTCCCGTTGCCGGGGCACAACTGGTCGTTCGACGCGGCTGTGCTGGCGCGCTACTTCGACACGCATTCCAAGGACGTGGGGAACGCGTTCCGGGAATCCGTGTTTGCGCACCAGATAGAGATCATCCCGCAAAATTTGCGGGGATTTGCGGAGAAGTTTGCCGCCGAGCACAAGATTGCTTTGCCGTTCGTGGTGGATCCGGATGGCAAGTTGGCGGGACTGGTGAGGGCGGATAAAGACTTGGGCTTGAGTCTGCAGGTCCAGCACACTCCGACGATCTGGCTGGTCAGCAACAAACGTACCGGCAAACCCTACGTCGAAGTGACGGACACTAGTCAGCTTTATGTGATGATTGACGCCATGAAGAAAGATTGAAGAGGTCAGAGGTCAGATTGCAGAGGTTGAAAACAAATTGCAGAGGTCAGAGGTTAGATTGCAGAAGTAAAAAACCTCACATTTTCGATGTGAGGATCATCACCTTCAAGACATAGAATCAAAGAATAGAATCGCCTCACGAGGCTTGGCATGAAGCGCGACTCTGAGGCTCTGAAGCTCCGCACCAAGGATTTTGCACTACGAGTCCTACGACTTTATCGCTCCCTGCCGCGAACTGAAGAAGCTCGAATTTTGGGTACCCAGCTTCTTCGCTCCAGCACATCGATCGGCGCAAACTACCGAGCAGCGTGTCGGGGACGATCTCGTGCTGAGTTTGTAGCCAAACTGGGGGTCGTCTTGGAAGAGGCAGACGAGACAGTTTTCTGGCTGGAGCTCTTTCGCGAGGGAAATATCTTCCCGGAGGAAAAACTGAGCGATCTTGTAGGCGAGGCAAACGAACTCGTCTCAATTTTTGTCAGTTCCGTACGCACCGCGAGAGAGGTCAGAGGTTAGAGGTCAGATTGCAGAGGTGAAACCTCTTGGCTTCTAACCTCTGCAATCTGACCTCTGACCTCTGCAATGGTCCTCTTTATTCGGTCCATCGGCGGAAGAGCAGCGCGCCGTTGGTGCCGCCGAAGCCGAACGAATTCGACATGGCGTATTCGAATTCCGTTTTTCGGGCTTGGTTGGGAACGAAATCCATGTTTTCGGTTTCGGGATCCTGGTTCTCGAGGTTGATGGTCGGGGGCAGAATCTGATCGCGCAGCGCCAGCACCGTCACTCCAGCTTCTAATCCGCCCGCTCCGCCCAGGAGATGGCCGGTCATGGACTTGGTGGAACTGACCGGAACCTTCTTTCCAAATAAGTTTCTTATGGCATGCGCTTCGAGCGTGTCGCCGATGGGCGTCGAGGTGCCGTGGGCGTTAACGTAGCCGACTACACTGGGATCGAGTTTCGCGTCGCGCAGCGCATTGCGCATGACGCGGAAGCCGCCTTCGTGCTCGGGAGCCGGTTGCGTCATGTGATACGCGTCGGCGGACATACCGTAGCCTACGATTTCGGCGAGGATGGGAGCGCCGCGGCGGCGGGCATGCTCGAGTTCTTCGAGAACCATGATGCCGGCGCCTTCGCCCATCACGAAGCCGTCGCGGTCCCTGTCCCAGGGACGGCTGGCGCGAGCCGGGTCGTCATTGCGGGTGGAAAGGGCGCGCATGGCGGCGAATCCGCCGACGCCCATGGGAGTAATCGCGGCTTCGGAGCCTCCGGCAATCATTACATCGGCGTCGTGGTGCTGAATGATGCGGAAGGAATCGCCGATGGAATGGGCGCTGGTGGTGCAGGCCGTGGCCGTCGCTTCGTTCGGGCCCTTGGCTCCGAACCTCATGGAAACGTGCCCGGCGGCGAGGTTCACGATGGCGGCCGGAATGAAGAAGGGCGAGATCTTGCGCGGGCCGCCCTCGAGGAGCGCGTTGTGCTCGCGCTCGATCACGTCGAATCCGCCGATGCCGGAGCCGATATGCACGCCGACGTTCTCGGCGATGTCGGGCGTGACCTTGAGCTGCGACATCTTCATCGCTTCGTCGGAGGCGGCGATGGCGAAGTGGATGAAGCGGCCCATCTTCTTCACCTCTTTCTTCTCGATGAATTGGAGGGGGTCGAAGCTGCGGACCTCAGCTGCTATCTGGCAGGCAAACGCGGAGGCGTCGAACCCGGCAATGCGGTCGACGCCGCTCTTGCCCGCGAGCAGCGCCTGCCATACCGCGTCGGTGGTATTACCGAGTGAGCAGATCAGGCCGATGCCGGTAATGACGACCCGTCTTTCGAAATTACTTGCCAAGCTACTTGCCCGCTTTCGCGTGCTTGCCGATGTAGTCGACGGCATCCGACACGGTGCGGATCTTCTCCGCATCCTCGTCGGGGATTTCGATATCGAAGGCCTCTTCGAACGCCATGACGAGCTCGACGGTGTCGAGCGAATCGGCGCCCAGGTCGTCCACGAATGAAGCGCTGGGCGTGACCTCGCCCTCGTCCACACCTAACTGCTCGACGATAATCTGTTTCACTTTTTCATCAACGGCTGCCATGTTTCTCCTCGTTTCTAAATCTTGGGATCGCGGGTCCGAGTTCCGGGCCGGCGTTTGCCGATTCACGACTGCATGTTGCTCAACGGATCGAATGAAGTCGAAACCAGTAGTCTAAAAGGGATCAGAAAAGTATGCAAAGGAATCAATGGAAGAAAACTGAGGTGCTTGATCCTCGTATGCGTGGAGATCACTATCGAATCCTAACTGGCGGCGGGGAGAGCGGTCAAACCTGAGCACGGCGTGGAAGGGGGCGGCGCCCGCTTGGACGGGGGCGGAGCCCCGTCACCACACTTGCCCATTTCGCCGAACTCATGTCACGATCTGGACGTGAAGATCTTAACAATGCTTGTGATTCTGCCGTTGCTGGTGTTCTCGGCATTCGCCGCCGACTGCCCCAGGAACCAGCCTAAGACCGAGGCGGCGCTGATCGAACTGGAGCAGAACTGGGCCGCGGCGCTCAGCCGCAAAGACGCTGCCGCCGTCGCCTGTTTGGTGGCCGACGAATTCGAGGAAGCCGACGTGGATGGCTCGCTGCATACGCGCAGCCAGATGCTGGAGCACATTCCGCACCGCAAGCCGGGCGTGAACCACCTCTCGGAAATGCGCGCGCACGTCGAGGGGAACTCCGGATTTACGCGCGGACTCGCCACTCTGGTGGATGCTTCCGGGAAGGTCGTGGCCCGCGTCCGTTTCACCGACGTCTTCACCTACCGCGACGGCCGCTGGCAGGCGCTCGCGGGACACGAATCGCCCCTCGCTCTCACTGAGGCCAGCCGCTGAATGCGCGCCGTCGTGCAACGCGTGAGCAGGGCTAAAGTAACAGTCAACGGCGAGATCACAGGCGAGATCGGCGTCGGCTTGCTGGTGCTCGTCGGCGTGGGCGCGGGAGACACGCGCGCCGATGCCGACTATCTTGCCGAGAAGACGATTGGCCTGCGCATCTTTGAAGATGGTGGCGGCAAAATGAATTTGTCGGTCCCTGAGGTTCGGGGCGCGCTGCTGGTGGTCTCGCAGTTCACGCTCTACGGAGATGCGCGGCGCGGCAGGCGGCCATCGTTCGACGCGGCCGCTCCGCCAGAGAAGGCGCGCGAACTCTACGAATGTTTTGTGGAGAAAGTCCGGGCCGCTGGCCTGCGCTGCGATACAGGGCGGTTTCAGGAAACTATGCAGGTGGAACTCGTGAATGAAGGGCCGGTCACGATTTTGCTGGATTCGGCCAAAGGGTTCTGAGAGAGGGCTGGCAAGGGTCCGGCGCCCCGCGGATCAATCTTGCAATAGCCGGTCACAGATTCGAGTGACTGTCGGCAGCAATTCCGCGACGGCTTCCGTTTTGGGGACGATAGCAGCGACGAGCTTGCGAGTTTCCTCTGGGATCTCACTGCCGGAAAACATGACTACGGGAGTTTCCGGCCTGACCTGCCTCATTTCAAAGGCGAACTGGTGCCCATTCATTTCAGGCATACGGTAATCGAGAAGCACCGCATCAAAGCGGAACATCGTCGCGAGTCTCAGTCCTTGCCGCGCGGACGCGGCGGTGACCACGACGTATCCCGATCTTTCGAACAGCGATCTTTCGTATTCCAAAATCGCCTTATTATCATCGATACAGAGGAGCATTCTCTGGGGGCCTTGATACTCTTGACTCATTAGGAACCTCCAAAAAATGGGCAGCCCGGTCTATTGGGGAGGGTGATATAGGTGTACCTTAAGGAGACCGAACTGCCCGTCAAACCCTCAAGAGAGACTCGACTCCTGGTTCCCCACAGCCTTATGCGCTCGACTGTGTCAGATTTGGCCAACCGTGTCTGTTCAAAATTGCACACATTTCTGTGCGAGCTGCGGAGCTTCTTGACGCGTACGATCTTCACTGAAAGCATCCCAGCCGTCCGCTGGATGCAACGTTCTGTTGCACCTTCCGTTTGACCAATTTCCACAGCGCACGATAGACTGAATGAGTTTGCCTGTACTTGCGGACCCGCCCTCCACCCGTCACGCCAAAGACGGGCGTGCCGGGGACCCCGGATGTCCGCGCCGCGTTTCCGGTCAGAAGCCGCAGCGGGAAAACAGCAAGCATATTCGAGTTCTGCCGAGCTACGCTCGGCGGGGACAGCCGAGGGCGGCCGTTCCTACGCGGACGGGCTAGGTTGCCCGTCCCGACACGATGTAAAGTCCCCGCCCAAGCGGAGCTTGGACGGGGCACCCTAAGGAGAGTTTATGTACGCGGTGATCCGCGCAGGTGGAAAGCAGTATCGGGTAGCTCCGGGCGATGTGGTCCGGATGGAAAAGTTAGAGGACACGGACGGGCGGGTCGAGTTCAGCGACGTGCTGGCGGTTTCCGCCGAGGCGGGCAGCGTTGTGCCTGCGGGGTCGGGGGCGAGCGTCAGCGGCGAAGTGGTGGAGCAGGGACGCGGCGACAAGATCCTGGTCTTCCATTTCAAGCGCAAGAAGCAATACAAGAAGCTGCGTGGACACCGGCAGGACTATACCGCGGTCCGCATCACCGAGATCGCTTTTGAAGGGCAATCGTTCAAAGCGCCTGAGCTTCCGAAGAAAGAGAAGAAGGTAAAGGCGGCGGCCGAGGGCGGCGAAGAAGTGAAGACTTCGGCGCGGCCGGGGAAAAAGGCGAAGAAGCACGCAGGGCACGCGCACGCGAAGAAATCGGCGCCGAAGAAAGCAGCGGCGAAGGCGAAGAAGAAATAGTAGCAGGGGTCCTTCGACTCCGCCGGGGCCAATCGCTTCGCTCCTGGCCCGGCTTCGCTCAGGATGACATTTGTACTGAATTGGAATTACTGGCAACTGGCCACTGAGAATCGGGAACTGATTTATGGCGCATAAAAAGGGACAAGGCACTTCACGAAACGGGCGCGATTCGAACGCGCAGCGGCTTGGGTTTAAGGCGTTCGGCGGGCAACTGGTGCCCGGCGGCACAATCATCGTCCGGCAGCGCGGCACGCGGGTGAAGCCCGGACTGAACGTTGGACGCGGCAAGGACGACACACTCTTCGCCAAGATCACGGGCCGCATCAAGTTCATCGACAAGGGGTCGATGGGGAAGTTCGTGATGGTCGAGCCCGAGGCTGTCGAAGCGAAGTAGAGCGTTACTGTAGAGACGGGGCTTGCCTCGTCTTTCTTTGGACAACGGCGGGAGGCGCGGCTTGCCGCGTTTCTACGGGATATTTGGCAGCCTCGGCTTGCGTCGAGGCTTTTTCGTTTTCGCGGGATTTCCGCGGCGAGGGCTTCGCTTCGGCGGGACGGACGAATGCGTCCGTCCCTACGTGAGTTTTTCCTCGGGCTGAGTTTTCGCGGGCGCCCGCGCCGCACGATCCGTACACCATGTTTATTGATGAAGCCAAAATACGAGTTAAGGCTGGGGACGGCGGCAATGGCTGCATGGCGTTCCGGCGGGAGAAGTTCGTTCCGCGGGGCGGGCCTTCGGGCGGCGATGGCGGCCGGGGCGGCGACATCTGGATGGAGTCGAGCGAGCGCCACAATACGCTGGTGCATTTCCGTTTCAATCCCGAATATAAGGCCGAGCGCGGACGGCACGGCGAGGGCGCGAAGAAGACTGGACGCGACGGGGAAGGGATTGTCCTGAAAGTGCCGGTGGGCACGATCGTTTTCGACGAGGACACGGGCGAAAAAGTTTACGATTTTTCGCGCGCCGATGAACGCGTTGTGATCGCGCGCGGCGGGCGCGGCGGACGCGGCAACGCGCAGTTTGCCACTGCGACGCATCAGGCGCCGCGCGAGCACGAAGATGGGCGTCCGGGCGAAGAACGCAACTTCCGCCTGGAGTTGAAGCTGCTCGCCGATGTCGGGCTGGTGGGCTATCCAAATGTGGGCAAGTCGACTTTGATTTCGCGGATTTCGGCGGCGCGGCCGAAGATTGCGGATTATCCGTTTACCACACTGGAACCGAATCTCGGCGTGGTGCTGGCGGGCGACAAGGGGAAGGAAACGAGCTTCGTGGTCGCCGACATTCCGGGCTTGATCGAAGGCGCGCACGCCGGATCGGGCCTCGGCACACAATTCCTGCGGCATATCGAGCGCACGCGTTTGCTGGTGCATATGGTGGATGTCTCCGACAGCAGCGGGCGGGCCGACGTGGTGAAGGACGTGGAGGTGATCACGGGCGAGCTGGCTAGCTTCGGCGCCGAGTTGGAGAAGAAGCCGACTTTGATGGTTGCGTCCAAGATTGACGTGGCGAATCCGGAAAAGCTCAAGAAGCTGAAGCAGTGGACGACGCGCCGGAAGCTGAAGCTTTATCCGATTTCGGCGGTCACTGGCGAGGGCATCGATAAGCTGAAGTTTGCCATGGCGGAGGGCGTGGAGAAGGTAAGGAAAGCGCTGGCACCGCAAGCAGAAGAAACGAAGATCTCTCGCTTCGGCGCTTAGGTTGGCCTGCGGTTCCGCAGGCGCTCCTCTGGCCGGGCGAGGACGCCCGGCGCTCCACTGTATCCACCTATTTACCAGTAAGTACTGGCACCCCCCCCTCCCCCCTGTCTAATGGAATCATTGGGTTGGCGGGAATTTTCTGGTTTGGTCTTTGAATCTAAAGGACTTATATTAAAGTATTCTGGAATAAGGACTTAGGGACAGTTGCCAGTTGCCAGTACCCAGAAGAAACAACGCGAGCACGTAAAAGTAAAAAGGTGCGGAAGTGAATCCGCACCCTTTGCTTATCTCTAGTTCTATTATAGCACTTTCGACCCACCTACACCGACAAGTTTTCCAGATTTATTTTTCCATCCGATGCAGCGACTTACGGGGAAAATCGTGAAAACGGGGGGTTGACAAGAATTTGGCAAAATCGAGGGTGTGATGCTCGCCCACCTCAAGAACAGATGGGAATCATGGTTTGGGATAGAAAGTCAAAATCCCCGCCCTGTGTCTGCAAAGAACGCAGACACAAGGACGGGGCAACCTCAAGAGTTGAGATGAATGAAAGGGTGGGCCCGCGCCCATGGATGCAACCAGGCCGTGGCTGTTGAAAAAGGAACCAAAGCAGTAATTTCTGTGAATTTTCGGGCCGGCGACGAACGAACATTCAATAACTTACGAACGAGTTTCGTTCGTGAAATCCCGTGAAAAGAGTTTTTCAAC
>Ga0181523_10000818_pt1 | contig 34864 bp, 32 predicted proteins | sample PEATcosm2014_Bin_43_FD_119752 | JGI IMG/M metagenome (GOLD analysis project Ga0181523, IMG submission 119752) | Peatland microbial communities from MTU Mesocosm Facility, Houghton, MI, USA - PEATcosm2014_Bin05_30_metaG | ecosystem: Environmental > Terrestrial > Soil > Wetlands > Peat | place... | reverse complement strand
GCTTGGTTGCGCCCAAGAACCGGGGACTTGACGCAAAAAGCTTCGATTGCGGTCCGCGCGAGACGCATATCGCTCGGGACTTCAAGTGGCGATCCGGACAGCCGACCCCCCGGCGGCTCGGTGTCAAACGCCCGAGCCTCCGGGTTAGCGACCCATTCTGCTACTTGGTGTTGCTGTTGTGCAGCTCCGAGAACTTGGGCTCAGGCGTGTCGGGAGGGAGGTTCGGCTTGACGACCTCATTGAACCAGGCATCGTGCTGATCGATCGAGTCCCAGATCTCAATCACCGTGATACCGCCGTCTTCCACGATGGCGTAGTGGGCGACAAAGCCGTCAGCCTTACTCTGGGATGGCATGGCTCCAGCGGAGACTTGGTCGTACGCCTCGGCAGGCATACCTGGTGCGTGATGCTGCTTTAGGACTGCCATAGCCAACCTTTCGCCGCGCCCGGATGCCCGGACCTCGACATGTTGCCATAGGCAGCGGCCCGCCGCCTCCGTAGCGCCGATACCGGGCGGTCCCCCGATCTCCGGGACTGTGACCACTCCGGAGCAAGTAGGAGACGTTGGCTACGACGACCTCCCGGCCGCCGCTCTGGGGTAGTCGACGGCGGCAAGGTCATCGTTCCCATGGCCGGCTGCGATGGTGCGTTCGAGACGGTCGCGGACCGCCTGAAGAAGGGGACTGGGCAAAACGGATGCACTAGCCAGGTCGATGTCCTTGAGGGCAAGCTGTACTGCGAACCCCGGCTCGTACGAGTGATCGTCCATCAGGCGTAACTTCTGCAGCGCGTAAGGCATGGCGAGCGGCCCTGCTTCAAGGGCATCGACGAAAATGTCGTGATTGATACCGAGGGCGTCGCACAGCGCGAGCACGTCGCTCATTGCAACGGTCGAAGCCGTCATCCACGCGTTAATCGCAAGCTTGAGCGAGCTGCCTTCCACACCCGTTCCGACGTGTAGCACCGAGGAGGCGAGGTCGTCTAGGACCGGTCGTGCCCGGTCAAGGGCGTCGCCATCGCCTGCAACAAGCCATACAAGCTTTCCCGATCGTGCGGGCGCTGTGCTTCCAGAGACTGGAGCGTCGAGGTACGCGACGCCATGTTCGTGCGCCAGATCGGCAAGAGCACGGGCACTCTGGGGTCCGACGGTGCTGGCCTGTACCCAGATCGCGCCCTGGTCCAGCTCGGTGATCGCCTTGCTCATCACCTGGGCGACGGCGTCTCCGTCGCGAAGCACGGTGATGACTACTGATGCCCCGGATACAGCTTCACCTACCAGTGTGACCGCGGTCACTCCTATGGCCTTGACTGCCACCGCTTGAGCCTTCTCGGCCGTACGGTTCCAAAGTCGGACCTCGTGACTGGTTTCGCCGAGGCGTTCGGCCATTGCCGCGCCGAGTGCCCCGGCGCCCAGAACCGCGGCAGTCGCATTGGTGGGCATTTCCGCTCCTTTGGCTTCATTGTGCACCCGAGCTTGCCAGCCGACAAGCGAGTGTTTATCGGCTGCACCACAATTGAGGACGCTCTAGATTCCAGGCACCTCACGTAGGAATTGGCTGGTTGGTCCCGCTAGCCTTCGGCCCACGAGGCGTCTGACTTTCCAAGGATCCGGGTTGTAACTCCGACGATGGCCAGCACGATAAGGGCGATCACCAGGGCAAACACGATGTGGACGTGTAGGACACACGCCGCGCCTACGAGGGCGCCCACGAGCATCGCTGCCACCGCGACGAGGCGGCGACCTGACTTGGATCCCTTTCCTCCGGCGATCGCACTGTCGGCCGCGATACCGGTGATCGTCAGGGTGAGAACGGTGGTGGTCAAATCAGGGACTGCGATTTGTCGAGCAGCTGCGTTCTGGACCCCCATGGCAATAGCAAGAACGGCGATCAGGGCATAGCGGTACCCGGAGGTGACCGGACTTCCGCTCAGCGAGGCCAAGATCACCGAAGCCCCGATGAAGGCAGCCTGGATGGCGGTGGCGGTGCTGAGCAGCCGACCTCGATGTGTGCCGAAACTCTTGCCAACTCTGCCGCCAACGAGGGCGCCAAGCCAGAACATTGCCAAGGCCACCACCGAGGCGCCGATCGAGAAACCAGGTGCTCCTGCTATGGCGAAGCCCAAGAAGACGACGTTGCCCGTCATGTTGGCGACAAAGACATGCCCGAGAACCAGATAGCTAAATGCATCAACCAAACCAGTGACGAACGTTAGGGTCACCAGTAGTGGTGGCAGCGGACCATCCTGGCTCCCACGATTTGGCAACACCGTTTGGCGGATCTCTGCAAGAAAGGTGTTCATTCGCCTACTCCTCCCATTGCTCGGGGAACTGTCATCTCCGTCGCTTTGGCGTTCACCGTAGTGGTGAGAACGATGGAACGGATTGCCGACTACCGCCCCAGACGGCTATTCCCGCACCAACGCTCTACCTATGCCAGGACAAGCCTGGTGTTCATAAGGGGGGACGCTAAATGCCCCCGATCGACCGGGTCGGTGGGACTGGGCTGGGCCCGTCGAGCGGGGTGACGCCACCTGCGCTCCGGACCACCTACTAGCTCCTAGGAATCGTTACGGGGCGTCGCCACCTGCTTGATGGTCTCCAGGGCGAGGAGCGTCTCCCGGTGACCCTGCCGCTCCTCTTCCAACTCGCGACGGGTGACCAGCAGGGCCGCTCCCAGCCCGAGAAGGGATGTGCCAACGATCCATCGGATGGGGCGCATCCTCCAAGAGTAGCCCCAGCATTCAGGAGGCAACCGGGGGTGCCCTGACCGCCGGATCGGCTCGCCGGGGTCCGACCCTCCTCCACCCACCACCGCTGCGCACGGGACCGCGCCCACCCGATGGGATCGGCAACTGCTTGTGGAGAAGGCTGGTCGCCTAGCTGTTCACCCAGAACTCGTCGAAGCCGTAGCCGTCGGCCTGATAGACGGTGACCTCGGTGATCTTCCCGTGGTGGATTTCGAACTCGACGGCCACCACGACATCCAATTCCCTGCCGTTCTTCGTCGCCGTCTCCCGTTGGAGCACCACCGCCCGCTCGGGTTTGCTGAGCACGTCCAGGACCTCGATCTTGAACGTGCCGCCACTGCCCGCCTTCAGCTGTCCGAGAAAGCCGAGCACGGCCTCGGGACCCTTGTAGCGACCGGCGAGGCTGCTGCGCCCCGGCTCGTTCCAGACAACGTCCTCCGCCATCACCACGTTCAGGAGGTCCAGGTCACCGGACTCGAAATCCTGATAGGTCCGCCGGATCAATGATTCGTAAGCATCCTCTGCAACCACGTCTCCCTCCCTTCCTCTTGGTCCTTCCTCCAGAGTCAGCACCTTGGCGGCCCGGCGCAAGGGGCGAAAGTCCCAATCCCCGCTGCGGGACCAATGGCCGCCTCCTTACCATGGCGCCATTACTAGCCTTCTGCCATGGGCATGAGCATCGGTCTCCACGCCCGTCGTCGCATCGGCGCGAGCAGCCGGCCGTGGGTGTGGGTCGTCCTGGTCTTGCTGGGACTGTCAGTGCCGATGACGATGGTGCCGTCTGCAACGGCATCTGGGGCGACAGCGTCATCTGCGAGCAAGTCGGAGAGTTCCGGCTGGACCGTGTACCACCAAGACGCAGCGGGCACCGGCGTGGCGACCTCGGTGACAGGCGTCGACACGTCGACCCCGAGATGGACCTCGCCCAGGCTCGACGGCCAGATCTACGGGGAGCCGCTTGCTTTCTCCGGCAGGGTCTTCGTGGCGACCGAGAACGACACCGTCTACGCCCTCGCCTCTTCCACCGGCGCGGTGGTCTGGTCGGTGCATCTCGGCACACCGGTACCCTCGGGATCGCTCCCTTGCGGGGACATCAGCCCCACCGTCGGCGTCACCGGCACCCCGGTCATCGATCCGGCCAGGTCCGAGATCTTCATGGTGGCCGACGAGCTGATCAACGCGGGACCGGCCCACATGCTGGTCGGCCTCGACACGGCCTCGGGCCGGATCGAACTGACCCAGAACGTCGATCCCCCCGGTGCCGCTCCACGGGCGCTCCTCCAGCGGACGGGCCTCACCCTCGACGGTGGCGAGGTCGTGTTCGGCTTCGGGGGCAACTATGGAGACTGCTCCACCTACCGGGGATGGCTGGTGGCGGTAGCCGAGGACGGCGGCACGCCATCGGACTTCGCCGTCGACGCCGCCCCCGGCGAGAGCCAGGGGGCGATCTGGATGGGCGGCGCAGCTCCGGCCGTCGACAGTGGTGGGAACCTCTGGATCGCCGCGGGCAACGGCTCGGTCACCTCGCCCGGGCACGCGTACGACTTCAGTGACTCGGTTCTCGAGCTGTCGTCCAGACTGCTCCTCCTCCAGTACTTCGCCCCCGGCTCCTGGGCCTCCGACAACGCCCATGACCTCGACATGTCCATGGAGCCCGCGCTGTTGGCCGACGGACGTGTGGTGGAGGCCGGTAAGTCGCACACCGCGTACCTTCTCGACGCTGGTCACCTCGGAGGGATAGGTGGTCAGGAGGCCACCCTCGGTCATGTGTGCGACGAGGATGTGGACGGAGGGTCGGCGGTCGTGGGAACCACCGTCTTCCTGCCCTGCCTCAGCGGAACGGTCGCCCTGCAGGTCGGGTCGGCCCCGCCCGCCCTCCGCGTTCTGTGGACCAGCATGGAAGGTGGCGGGCCACCGATCGTCGCGGGAGGCCTGGTGTGGACGATCGGACAGAACGGCACGCTCTACGGGCTCGACTCCGCCGACGGCGCAGTGCTGCAGAAGGCCTCGGTCGGAGTACCGGCCAACCACTTTCCCACCCCCAGCGTCGGCGATGGTCTACTTCTGGCCCCTTCGGCCTACAGGGTCGTAGCCTTCACTGCCACCTCGACCGGTGCGTCCGGCCAGACCTCGAGTTCGGTTGCGAGGGCCGGCCCCACCGCGACGACGGCAGCATCTGCGGGCAAGGCGTCTGAAGCAGCCGTCCATGCCGGCCATGGCGCCGGCGCAATCGCCGGCGTTATCGGCGTAGGCGTGGTCGCCGCCGGCTTGGCCGTGTGGTTCCTGGCGAGGCGACGAGGGCGCAGGGCTGCGTAGTACCCCACCGTCCTGCGAGATCGATCGGCCGGCTCAGCCGCCGACCAGCGCCGAACCGAGTTCGCGGTAGGCGTCGAAGGGGAACCCCTGGGAGCGGTCGGCCACCACTTGCACGCACACATGGTCGGCACCGGCGTCTTGAAAGGCACGCACGCGGTCGACAATGGTCGCGGCGTCCCCCCAGGCCACCACGGCGTCGACCAACCGATCGCTGCCGGCCCCCTCGAGATCGTCGTCGTCGAAGCCGAGCGTGCGTAGGTTGTTGGCGTAGTTGGGCAGCCGGAGGTAGCCCGCGGCGTACTCCCGGGCCGTGGTCCGGGCCACGAGTCGATCGACCTCGAGCACCACGGCCAGTTCCGGCGCCAAGAGTGGCCCGGGCCCGACGAGCCGCCGGGCCCGGGCCACATGCTCGACGGGTACGAAGTAGGGGTGTGCCCCTGCCGCCCGCTCGGTGGCGAGTGTGAGCATGCGGGGGCCGAGGGCGGCGAGGACCCGGCGGTCGGCAGCGACCGCCGGCCCCAGCGCATCGAGCTCATCGAGGTAGTGGACCATCCGGGCGTACGGGTGGACGTACTCGGTGCCGAGCTGCTCGACGATCGGCGCGTGGCTCGTGCCCAGGCCGAGGACGAACCGGCCGGGGTGGGCGACTTCGAGGGCGGCGGCGCCGACGGCCACCTGCTCGGGGGTGGCGTGCCAGATGGACAGGATGCCGCTGGCCACCGCCAGCTGCTCGGTGGCGTCGAGCAGCCTTCCGAACCTGTCGGGGAACCCGGGCTCGAAGCCGCCCGAGCTCCAGAGGGTCCCGTAGCCGAGTGATTCCATTTCGGTGGCAGCTGCACCGGGGCACCGGTCGGGACCGGACCACTTGCCGCTCCACCAGATCCCGACCTTGCCGAGTTCCATCGGGCCAGGCTAGCGATCGACCCGGGGCGGCCGCAGCCTGTGGGCGGAGGACGGCCGGGCACGGCCGGCGGTGCGCCCCGGCCCGTGGATGACCGGCTGTCCAGGGCTGCTCGGCACCCGGCGGATCAGGTTGGCTCGATCCAGCTGCGCAGCGGTCTCAGCTGCGGGGTCTTCTTGCGCTGGAGCCCGGACATGCGTCGCAAGATGTCGTCGAGCACGACGATCGCCGTGTCGACGTGGGGCCCCTTGTTGAGCATGACGCACTCGGCTCGCTGTGACATCGCAGCGTCGGTGACCTCTGCCCGGGACGGCTTGCCGGTGCGTGCGAGTTGGTCGAGGACTTCGGTGGCCCAGATGACCGGCAGGTGGGCAGCCTCGCAGATCCAAAGGATCTCTTCCTGCATTTCCGCGAGGCGTTCGTAGCCGGCTTCGACGGCGAGGTCTCCGCGGGCGATCATGACTCCGACGAGTGGAGAGCGCATGGCGTGCAGGAGAATCTCGGGAAGGCGTGCGAACGAGGCTTTGGTCTCGATCTTCGGGATGAGGCCGAGGTGCTCGGCCCCGACCCGCCGGAGGTAGGTGCGCACGTCATCGATGTCGTGCTCGCTGTGCAGGAAGGACAGCGCAACCATGTCCGCATGGGCGGCGGCCACTTCGAGCAGGGGCAGGTCGGCGTCGGTCACCGCGGGGACGGGGAGATCCGTCTTGGGCAGGTTGATCCCCTTCTCCGCCCGAAGCTTCGAGCCTGTGGGCGAGGCCGTCAGGATCCGGACGCGGAACTCGTCGGCATCGACGTTCTCGATGATGCCGGTCATCCTTCCGTCGTCGAGGACCACGGGCTGGCCCACCTGCGTGGCCTCGAAGGCGGCGCCGAGCGTGCAACCGATCCGGGCACATCCGGGTTGCCCGTGTCGCCACGGGACAGCAGGCTCGAGGTCCCTGGTCAACACCAGCGGGTCCCCCGTGCGCAGCAGGTGGTACTGGGGGATGATCGGCAGCCGGCCCACCCTGGTCGCATCGCCGTCGCAGGACAGCTCCGCTCCGGTCTCCACGTACGTGGTGTCCCACACCTCCACGACGCATCTCCCGGGTGCGGCGTCGACGACACGCAAGGTACGCGGCGAGCCTCGGGTGTCGACCATGGCAACCACGTCCCCCGGGTGTCGGCGATCGACCCACGGCGGGTCCACGGGCAGCGCCGGGTCCGGGCCGGGAGGCCCAGCATCGGGCCCGAGTGCCGCCAGTGCCGCCAATGCGGGCATGACCGGCACGCCGCGCAGGTCACGCTGGGGTCGAAGCTTCACCACCCGGGGCCCCTCGGCGAGCGGGCCTGTCCGCAGCTTGGGCCCCGGCAGGTCCATCGACACCCGGCAGAGTCGGCCGGTCTCCTCGGAGGCCCGGCGCACGTGGAGCGCCATGCGCTCCCACGCGTCGGGGTCGTCGTGGGCGCCGTTGATCCGGGCCACGTCCATGCCCTCCGCGACCAGGTGCCGCACCAGTCGGTAGTCGCCCGCCGCTTCGCTGGGGAGGGTCACCATGACCCGGGGCACTCGTCCGGTGGGGCGTGGACCGAAGAGAGCATCGGTGTTGCGATCGAGGGCGGCACGCCCCTCCTCGAAGCTCAGCGTGGCCGGCCCGAAACGGGGGACCCTCCCGTCGAGCGCGGCGCGGACGCTCTCGACGGTCGCGAGCACGTGAGGTTCGCACCGGCCCAGTGACGACAGGCCGCGCTCACCCAGGCTGTGCTGCAGGTGACGGAGGTCGCCGTTGCGAAGGGCGAGGTAGTGGACGAGGTTGACCGCGTCCCGCCGGTGGTCGGCACAGACGGCGGCGATGTCCTCGCCGTGGACCCGCTCGAGGCGGCGCATGAGAGCCTTCAGCCCGGCCAGGTCGGCCCGGATCGAGGCCCGACCGGGGTCACGCCCCGCCTGCTGGCGGCGCCGATACCGACCCCTCCGGGCGGCCGACGGGGGGACCGGTTGTGATGCGTCTCTCGCAACTCGCACAGACACCTACCTCTACGCTGATCCCCGAGCGCCGATGTCCTGACCCCGGTTGCCAATATCCCACGGCGGCAGTGCGATGGCTAGAGGCATTGGTCCCTCACGCGGTGAGCTTTTCCTCTGGAGGTGGCTCAGAAACGACGGAGGGCTAGCCTTCTGCACCTGGGTGTGGCGCCGTGAGAGGTGGATCGAGATGAGTGATGTGAGCCAAGGCGAGGGATGGTGGCTGGCAGCCGACGGCAAGTGGTACCCGCCGCCGGGTTGGAACACCCTCTCTCCTCCCGTGGGCAGCGAGGGTGGGTACTACCCCGTGCCGGGCAACCCGTTCGCCCCGGTGGATCCCCGTGCGAGTCGTGGCCGGAAGCTGCGGAGCGGCCTTGTTGCCGTCGGTGTGGCGTTCATCCTCCTGGGGCTGGGCGCACTCTGTTTTTCGTTTGGGGATTCCAATGGACCATCGGACCTGTACTGGATCGGTGATGCATTGCAGGCTCTGGGTTACGTCGTCATCGGGGTCGCAGCGATCTCCATCGGGAACGTCCTCATGGGTTCGTGAGAGCCGCGGAAGCCTGATCCACCGGGAGCGCGTGAGCTAGACCGCTCGACGGCCCCGGGATGGCCCCGAGGCGGCATCTGCACGGCCCCGGCGGCGTCCGGGCCTGGCAGTATGGCCGACATGGAGCTCAAGGTCGTCCGCTACGAGATTTCCGACAAGATCGCGATCATCACCCTCGACCGCCCCGACCGGCTCAACTCGTGGACGGGCCGGATGCACGCCGAGTACCGGTGGGCGCTCAACGAGGCTGATGGCAACCGGTCGGTCCGGGTGATCGTGGTGACAGGGGCTGGGCGGGCCTTCTGCGCCGGCGCGGACAGTCGCGCCCTCTCCGGTCACGTCGAGCGCGGCGCCTATGACGCCGGCACACCCGATGACCTGGCCCGCCCCGGCTTCGGCACCGACCCGCGCTTCGATGCCGATTTCGCCTATCACTTCGGTCTCACCAAGCCGGTCATCGCTGCCATCAACGGGCCTGCGGCGGGGGTGGGCCTCGTGCTGGCGTGCTACTGCGACATCCGCTTCGCAGCGGCAGGGGCCAAGTTGACGACTGCCCACGGCCGGCTGGGGCTGCCCGCCGAGTTCGGGCTGTCCTGGCTTCTGCCCCGGATGATCGGCCTCACCCGGGCCAACGATCTGCTGCTGTCCAGCCGGGTGATCCTGGCCGAGGAGGCGGCGGACATGGGCCTCGTCAACGAGGTGGTGCCCTCCGATCGGTTGATGGACCGGGCCATGGAGTACGCCGGGCAGTTGGCGACCACGGTCTCCCCGTCCTCGCTTCGGGCCACTCGGGGCCAGATCTATACGGACCTGCACGGTGACGCCGCCGGCGCGGTCAGCCGGGCCCAGCGGCTGCTGGAGGAGATGATGACCGGTCCCGACTTCGCCGAGGGTGTCGCCGCCCTGCAGGAGAAGCGCGCTCCCCGCTTTTCGGATCCGGAGGCGGGCCCGTAGGCGAGGTGCAGGGGCTGCCTGCCTGGCGCCTGGCGTCACAGCCCGTCACTATGTTGAGCAGATGCCGTACCCGGGACCAGCGGAGCTCGGCCGAGGCGTCGTCGTGCTTCCCGGGGGCGACCTACTCGACCCGTGGACGTCGTGCCAGTTGGTGAGGGTCGGCAATGCCGAGCTGGCGGATCCTGTTGCGGCGATCGGCGCGCTCCACCAGGCGTGGCTCGATCGCCGGCCTTTGGTGGTGGAGCTGACGGCGGACCTCGACGCACTGAGGGCTCCCCAGCGGTACGACGGTCCCGTCCATGGCCTGACGCCCACATTCGAGTTCGCGGTGGAGCGGCTCCAGTTCCTGGTGTGGGCCAATTCCTACGACGCCAGGGGCGGTGAGCCGATCTGGTGGCACGGCCGAAAGGCCGCACGCCGATTCGCGGCTGTCGGCGTCGCCGAGGAGGGACCGGCCGACATCGTTCTCGCCGATGGCACGCCGCTCTATGTCGATGGCGGACCTCCGGATCCACCGTCCATCGCATCCGGAACGGGTGTCGTCCACCGCTGGAGTGCCGAGGAAGGAAGGTTGGCACCGGGAGCCGACCGTCCCCCCGGAGCCGAGCTTGCACCGGACCAGCTGGCCGCTGTGGGCCACCACGCCGGGGCGGCCCGGGTGATCGCCCCGGCCGGCTCCGGCAAGACACGGGTGCTGACCGAACGGTTGCGTCATCTCGTCGCCGACCGTGGAGCCCCTCCGGGCACCGTGAGTGCCCTGGCCTACAACACCCGGGCGGCCGATGAGATGAAGCAGCGGTGCTCCGGGATACTCACGCCCGAAGGGCCGCACATCCGAACCCTCAACAGCACCGGCCTGTGGATCTGCACCGAGTTCGGATCTACGGGTCGTCCGCGTGTGCTCGAGGAGCTCGCCGTGCGCGATCTCCTTCAGGGACTGTTCGACATTCGGCGCCAGGCGAACACCGACACGGTCGCCCCCTTTATCGGCGCCCTGTCCGCCATCCGGCTCGGGCTCATCTCGCCGGAGGCCGCAGAGGAGGCGATGCCCGATGCATCGGGCATCGCCGAGGGATTCGATCGTTACCGTGCCGCCCTGGCGGACCTCGGGGCGGTCGACTTCGACGAGCAGATCTACCGGGCCATCGAGATCCTGGTGACCGATGCCGGTGCCCGCGCCGCGGCACAGGCCCGGTGTCGCCGCCTACTCGTCGACGAGTTCCAGGACCTCACCCCAGCCCATCTGCTGTTGATCCGGCTGCTCGCCGCCCCGGGCTATGACTGCTTCGCCGTCGGCGATGACGACCAGGTCATCTATGGCTATTCGGGGGCGACGCCCGAGTTCCTCATCGACTTCCCGCGCTACTTCCCCGGAGCCGCCCACCATCCGCTCGAAGTCAACTACCGGTGCCCACCGTCGGTGACGGATGCGGCCCGGCACCTCCTCTCCTACAACCACCGGCGCCTCGAGAAGACCATCCGCTCGCCGGAGGGTCGAAGTGAAGGCGATCGAGACACTCCCGGTCCGTTGGCGGGGGCGGGTCCCGTGGCAGTCCGGACCGCTCCGGGCGATGCGCTCGCCGCTTTGGCCGTGGAGATCATCACCGCCTGGCAGGGTTCGGGGGTCGATCCCTCCGACATTGCCGTCCTCGCCCGGGTCAATTCCGCGCTGTTGCCGGTGCAGGTGGCGTGCATGGAGTCCGGGATCCCGTGCAGTACGCCTCTGGGGGCCAACGTTCTGGCTCGCACGGGCATCCGTACCGCCTTCGCCTACCTGCGGATCGGTGCGGACCCCGACCACATCCGGAGGGAAGACGTGCGGGACACGATCCGGCGACCTTCCCGGGGCATCGCCCCGATGGTGGCGGACATGTTGACGAAAGGACCGGTCACGTCCATCGTGGACCTCCGCCGTCTCGCCGGCCGCCTGTCCGGTCGCGATGTCCCGAAGCTGTTGGCCTATGCGGACGACCTCGACTCCGTGGTGCGGGCGACGGGTCAGTCCACCACCGCCGCGCTGCGCGCCATCAGGGTCGGGATCGGGCTCAACGGCACCATGGACGTTCTCGACACCTCCCGGCGGGAGGCCGATCGTTCGACCCACGGTGACGACCTGGTGGCCCTCGAAGCGGTCGCCGCGCTCCACCCGGATGCGTCCACATTCGAACGATGGCTGCGGGGCGTCCTCGCCCGGCCGTCGGCCCAGGGTCCGACCGTGCTCCTGTCGACCGTGCACCGCATCAAGGGCAAGGAGTGGGGCCACGTGATCGTGTTCGGCGCCACTCGGGGGCTCTTCCCCCACCGATTGGGCGACGACGAGGAGGGCGAGCGACGGGTGTTCCACGTGGCGCTCACCCGGGCGAGGACGCAGGTCGCCGTCCTCGCCGACGCCGAGGCGCCGTCGATGTTCCTGGGCGAGCTCGATGGGAGCAGGCCGCGTCCGACACGCAGGGACACTCCCGGCGAGCGGGGTCATGAGCGGACCGGTGGAGGGGCCTGGGCGGCGAGCACTGAGGACAGCACCGGCACTGGCCGCCGGGTGCGGGGAAGCAGTAAGGCGCCGAACGGTCATCAGTCGGTGCTTCCGACCAAGGAGGCAGTGAAGGGACTGGTCATCGAGCACCGAGGACAGACGGGCAGCATTCTCGAGGTCGGCGCGGACGGAGTGGTGATCGGGATCGGCGACGCCCGGGTGGAGGTGCAGTTCGGGACGGATGTTCGGTCCGAGGGCCGCACGGTGACGCTCGTTCGACCCGGCGCATCGGGCGCAGATCCGTCCGCCGAGGCGCCTGCCGCAGAACGTGCACTGAGGGAATGGCGGTCGGCCGTCGCCAAGAAGGAGGGCGTGCCCGCCTACGTCGTCCTCACCGACAAAGACCTGGTCGGCATCGCTTCCGATCTCCCGAGGACGCTGCCCGAATTGGCCCGTTGCAGAGGAATCGGACCGCTCCGACTCGAGCGATGGGGGGACGAGATCCTCGCCGTCCTCGATGTGATCGGCACGACGTAGCCAGATGGGAGTCCACCGGATCTGCGTGCTCAGCCGCTCGGGCTGAGGACATCGGTGCGGCCCATCGGGTCGGGGACGGGTCCGCCCGAGGTTCGGGTACCGTGCAGAGATGGTCCCCGAGCGCCAAGCACTGAGCGGCTCCGACGTCTCGATTCCGCTGATGGGCGTGGGGACCTGGGCCTGGGGCGACCGCTCCACGTGGGGCATGGGTGGCTACGACTCCGACCTGACGCGTGACTCGATCCATGAGGCGTGGGACGCGTCGATCGATGCCGGGGTGACGCTGTTCGACACTGCCGAGGTGTACGGCGGCGGAGAGAGCGAGCGGATCATCGGGGCACTGCTGGCCGGTGACCCCCGACGGGCTGCGTCGGTCGTCGTCGCCACCAAGTTCATGCCGTCTCCGTGGAAGCTGCAGGTCCGCCAAGCGCTGCTGAAGTCCCTGCGTGCCTCGTTGGGCCGCCTCGGCCTACCGGCTGTCGACCTCTACCAGATCCACGGTCCCATCAGCCTGCGTTCCCATGGGGCGCTGGCCGATGCCCTGGCAGCCGCGCACCAAGAAGGCCTGGTGAAGGCGGTGGGCGTCTCGAACTACTCCGTGAAGGAGACCCGGTCCATTGCTTCGGCGCTGCGCAAACGGGGCATGCAGCTGGCCACCAACCAGATCGAGTTCTCACTGCTTCGGCGCTCTCCGGAGACGAGTGGCCTGCTGGCGGCTTGCAAGGAGCTCGGTGTGGTGCCGCTCGCATACTCGCCGATCGGCCAGGGTCGGCTCACCGGCAAGTACTCGGCTTCCCATCCTCCTCCCGGCAGGAGGAATTTCTCCAATCATCCGATGGAGGTCGTCGACGGTGTCGTTGCCGAGCTGCGGCGCATCGGCGACAAGCACGGGGGGAAGGTGCCGAGCCAGGTCGCCCTGAACTGGGTGATTGCCAAGGGAGTCGTACCGATTCCCGGCGCGAAGAATCGCCGCCAGGCCGAGGAGAACGCGGGGTCACTCGGCTGGAGTATCGACGACGAGGATCTAGCCCGGCTCGACGAAGCCGCCCTTCCCGGCATCCGGAGCTTCCAGAACCGAATCTGGCAACACGGCTGACCCGCATGCGAAGGGAGAGGGTGTCGGCATGACGTCGGAGATGATCACCGTGTCGGTCGAGCAGTTCGAGGAGCTGGTGGCCGGCGCGCTCGAGGGGATACCTGCCGGACTCCGCGCGGCGATGGACAACGTCGCTGTCGTAGTGGACGACCTCAGCCCGCCCGGGCGGATGTTGGGGCTGTACGAAGGGGTCCCGCTCACCCAACGCGGCAACCACTATTCGGCATTCGCTCCCGATCGCATCACCATCTACATGGCAACGATCTGCGCGATGTGCCGGACAGGACAGGAAGTCGAGGCACTCGTGCGCAAGACGGTCATCCACGAAGTGGGCCACCACTTCGGCATCGATGACCAGAGGCTGAAGGAGTTGGGCTGGGCGTGAAGCGGACAACTGCCCACTGACCCGTTTCGACGCACGAATATGGACTGCGCCACCATGGATCCCCAGGAGAAGAAGGTTGCGCTGCGCTCGATCACCTACGGCCTGTATGTGATGACCGCGGCCGGAGCCGCACGCAGTCGCAACGCGTGCAGGTCCTGCTCGAGGATCCCCGGCGCACGACGCACAAGCGCCCGCGCCGGCGCATTCCGGCCCGACGCCTGCCTCGGTCAGGTGGTCGAGGAGTAGGACGCGCTCACCCCGGGGAATGCAGTTCCGATGCCCGGGACGAACCCGGCCGAGGGCGAATCGATCCCGAGACCGTCGCGCATCTGCGCGGTGACGGCCTGGTCGATCAGCGGAAAGGCATTGACCGGATCGACGTCCGGCGGGAAGCAGCCGTCGGTGGCGAGGGTCGCCAGCGCGCCGAACCCACCGGGGGATCCGGCACTGGCCTTCAGGAAGACCACAAGCCGCTGCGAGCCCGAATGGATGGTGCAGATGTCGTCGAAGACGTTGTGTCCGGCATCCTTGATGACGATCAGCCGCTTGGGGGTGGGAAGCGAGGCGTAGGTCTTCTGCACGCTTGCCGGTGCCACGATCATGTCGGAGCTGCCGTACATCACGAGACCGGGTTTGTGACCGGTCGGCGGCGTGCCGGGCACGGGGGCAAGTGCCGCGTAGGTCTTGATCATGGGGTTCCCGGCCAAGGTGATGGTGGCCCCGCCTCCCAGCGAGTGGCCCACGGCGCCCACCTTGGAGAAGTCGAGCAGATGGTCGAGGCGCCCCCCGCTCGTGGCGTCCTGGGTCTTGAGGAACGACAGGGTCTCACCCAGTGCGGCGGCGGCGTCGTTCGATCCGGGTGCGGAGCTCCCGCTGATCACCGAGGCCAGGTCCGTCGTCTGCTCGTCGGGCGCGGCAGCCACGAAGCCCCACGTGGCCAAGTGGTCCGTCAGGAAGCTCGACTGCTCGGGATACGACCCGTATCCGTGGGCGAAGATCACGACCGGAAATGCATGGGAGGTGTCGCCGCTGGTCGAGGTGTCGTGGGAGATGGGGGCGTCGAGATAGGAGCTCGTGGGAACGGTGTCCGGCAACGAGGCGAGCGCGGGATTGTCGGCCAGGGAAGCCGGGACCCAGGACTTGATCTGGTACGTGTACGTCGACATGCCCTTGACCGCGGTCTTGTCGACCGGGTACCAGACCTGCAGTTGGTCCCCGCTGGGCATGGTGTAGCGGGCAGTCCCGGCTGCGTACGGTCCGGGCACGGAGAAGGAGGTGACCGTGACGGGCGCCGTGCTCGAGGTGGTGGAGGTCGCACTGCTGGAGGAGCAGGCCGTACCGACGAGCGCTACGCACAGGCCGGCGAGCAGGACGGCCGGCCGGGGGCTCCGGCGGCGGGGGGCGCGTGTCCGAGGGTCCGCTCGACGGACGGGCGGACCGGGCTGTGGGGTGTCGCGCACCGAAAGCACGCTAACGGACGGACGACGACCAGGCGACCAGTTCGAATCGAGCAGCAATGCGATGGCAACGGTAGAGGCGGGACGGGCGGTAGGGTCCAACCGTAGGGTCCGACGAGTGGAGGTGATCGGCGATGGCCGAGGCGGAGCAGTTCACGATCGGAGCCGATGCCACCTGCAGCGATGGGGTCTGTGGCGAGGTGAGCCGGGTGGTCGTCGACCCCGTCGCCCGGGCGGTCACTCATCTCGTCGTGGAGCCGAAGCACCGGCAGGGGCTCGGCCGACTGGTTCCCCTCGATCTTGTCGATGCCACGACGGGCGAGGTGCGGCTCCGCTGCACCCTGGCGGAGTTCGACGAGCTCGACCAAGCGGAAGAGACGCAGTTCCTGCCGGGGAGCGCCGGATTCGCGGACTACGGACCCGACCAGGTGATCTGCTGGCCCTACTACGGCGTGGGCGGGAGCATGGGGAGCGTCTCGCAGGCCATCACCTACGACACGGTCCCCTTGGGCGAGGTGGCCGTGCGCCGAGATGAGGAGGTCCACGCCACCGACGGCGACATCGGACGGGTCGAGGGACTCGTCATGGACCCGGTCAACCACCACGTGACCCACGTTCTCCTCCAGGAGGGGCATCTGTGGGGCCGCAAGGAGGTGGCCATCCCGATCGGTGCCGTGACCGGGGTCGAGGACTGCATCCAGCTCGCCATCACCAAGCAGGAGGTGGAGAACCTGCCGTCCGTGGACATCGGTCACCACCACCGCTAGGTCCGCCGTGCAGCGTCCTCACCGGGCGGGGCGAACGGTGCTCCGGCCGCGGGCCCCGGTGGGCGTCACGAAGGGAAATGTGATCTGATCTCCGTCAGTGGGGGAGGGGTGACACTGTGTTTCAGGCCGCCAGAGGAGAGGGAGGCGGAGACGGCATGGAATTGCGATACGAGGTAGGGCGTCAGGCACGGGCGGGGTCGGTGCATCCGCCGGAAGGACGCAGTGCGCTTCCGGGGAACGCCCGCACCCCCGTGGCGGGGAGTCCCGATGGGAGTGGGTCCGGGGGCCGGTCGTGACGGCGGTCGACACCGACGGCACCGAGCCGCTCTCGGAGCGAGCCGGGCGGGGCCCCGCCGGCCAGAAGGGCTCCGGCGGCCTTCCGGCGGGCATACGCAACGTCGCCCTGGTCGGGCACCACGGCTCGGGTAAGACCACGTTGGCCGAGGCGCTGCTGTTCGCCACAGGCGCCATCGTCCGCCCGGGGAAGGTGGACAATGGCTCGACCGTCAGCGACTTCGAGCCCGAGGAGATGAAGTACCACATGTCGCTGTCGCTCGCCCTCGCCCCGTGCAGGGTGGGTGACGTCAAGCTCAACATCATCGACACCCCTGGGTTCGCCGACTTCTTCGGCGAGGTCAGGGCGGCATGCTCCGTGGTCGACCTGGTGGTCCTGGTGGTCAGCGCGGTGGACGGCATCGAGGCGCAGACCGAGGCCGCCTGGGCCCTCGCAGCCGAGCTGGGCATTCCCCGCCTGGTGTTCGTCAACAAGCTCGACCGGGAGCGGGCCAGCTTCGACCGCACCCTCGGCGAGCTCGTGGAGCGATTCGGCGCCGGCATCGCGCCGTTGGAGCTCCCCGTGGGAGGGGAGTCCGGCTTCAGGGGGATCGCCGACCTCCTCACCGACACCGCCATCATCTACGACGGTTGGAAGTCGCAGCCGGGGCCGATCCCCGACGATCTGGCGGCCACCGAGCACGAGGTGCGCGAGCAGCTGGTCGAGGGGATCGTGGTCGGCGACGACGACCTCACCGAGCGCTACCTCGAGGGGGACGTCCCGTCGACCGCCGAGCTCGAGGCCACGCTCGCCAGCGGGGTCGCCCAGGGTGTCGTGTTCCCCGTGGTGTGCGGATCGGCCACCACCGGTGTGGGCATCGACCGCCTCGCCACGCTGCTGGCGGAGATTGCGCCGTCCCCCGACTCGCGCCCCCCGGTCGAGGTCCGCTCCGGCGACTCCGTGGAGGAGGTGGCGTGTGACCCGGCGGGCCGGCCGCTCGCCCGCGTGTTCAAGACCATCTCCGATCCCTACGTGGGCAAGATCTCGCTCTTGCGCGTCCTGTCCGGGACCATCCGGCCCGACAGCGTGCTCACCAATGCCCGCACCCACGGCGATGAGCGGCTCCACGTCCTCGAGCTGCTGCGGGGCAAGGACGCCCAGCCGACCGACGAGGCGCGGGCCGGGGACATCGTGGCGGTGCCGAAGCTCTCCGACGTCTCCACCGGTGACACCCTCGCGCCCAAGGGCACCGCGCTGCTCGTACCGCCCCCGCCCCCTGAGCCCCTGGCTCTCTCCGTCGCCATCAGGCCGAAATCGAAAGGCGACGAGGACAAGCTGATGACCGGTCTCCACCGGCTCCAAGAGGAGGATCCGGCCCTCGTGGTCGAGCGGGTCGACGAGACTCACCAGACCATCCTCCGGGGTACGGGCGAGACCCATCTGGCCGTTGCGGCCGACCGGCTGGCGCGCAAGTTCGGCGTCGAGGTGATCACCGAAGAGGTGCTCGTCCCCTATCGCGAGAGCATCACGGCCCGGGCCGAGGCAGAGGGCAAGTACAAGAAGCAGTCCGGTGGTCACGGACAGTACGGCGTGGCGTCGGTCTGCATCGAACCCGTCGGGCGCGGCGAGGGCTTCCACTTCGTCGACCGGGTCGTGGGCGGTGCCATCCCCAGGCAGTACATCCCGGCGGTGGAGAAGGGAATCATCGAGGCCATGGGGCAAGGCGGCCCGCACGGCTATCCGGTGGTCGACGTGCAGGTGACCTGCCTCGACGGCAAGTACCACCCCGTGGACTCGTCGGAGATGAGCTTCAGGATGGCTGGATCGCTCGCGTTCAAGGAGGCCATGGCCAAGGCGGGCCCTATCCTCCTCGAGCCCATCTCGCTCCTCGAGGTGACCGTCCCCGCCAGCATGCAGGGCAACGTGCTCGGCGACCTCAACGCCCGCCGCGGCCGGGTGCAGGGCACCGACACGTTGGTGGCGGGTGTGCAGAAGATCACGGCACTGGTGCCCACCGCCGAGATCCAGCGCTACGCCGTCGACCTCCGCTCCCTCACCGGGGGCAGGGGCCGGTTCCGTGCCGAGCACGACCACTACGACGTGATGCCCCCGAACCTCGTCGAACGGATGGTGAAGGCCCAGGCCGACCAGCGCTGACGACGCTTCTCCGTTGCCACTGGTTACTCTCGACGACGGAGATGTGCCCGCCTCTGCGAGCACCGGACGGGGAGTACGAAGATCGCCCCACTGGAGTACCGACAGCCATGGCCGAGTACCGGATACTGGTCCCCCCGCCGAAGCGTCACCGGGCAGCATGGATCGTTGCCGTCCTGGCGGTCGTGGTCCTCGCCGGTGCCGGGGCGTTCGTCGCCGGGCGGCACAGCGGGGCGACAGGCCGCACGACGCGGGCCCAGGGCGGGGGCACGACCACCATGCCCGCGGCCACGGCGCTGACCGTCGCGTCCACGGTTCCGGCCACAGGGGCGACCGACGTCCCCTCCGACCAGGTGGTCACCGTCACCATGTCCGCGCCGCTGGCCGGCGCGTCCGGCATGCCGGCCTTCAGCCCGCCGGTGCCCGGGTCGTGGGTGAAGGCCGGACCCACCGCCCTCACTTTCCAGGCGACCGCCCCGTTCATCCCGACGACCACCGAGACCCTGGTGATCCCGGCCGGCGCTGCGGGTCCCCGCAGCACCGGCGGAAGAGTGCTGGCCAGACCCTCGACGCTCACCTTCGGCGTGGCCCAGGCCAGCACCGAGCGCCTGCAGCAGCTGTTGGCGGAACTGAACTATCTGCCGCTCTCCTTTGCCCCTGCAGGGCCGCCGACCTCCCCGATCGAGGCGGCCACCGCCCAGACCGGCACCTTCGCCTGGAGGTGGCCGGGCACTCCAGCGGCCTTGATGGAGCTGTGGACCGAGGGTTCGGAGAACGTGATCACCAAGGGGGCGGTGATGAACTTCGAGAACCAGCACGGGCTGACAGCCGACGGGCTCTCCGGCGCGCGGGTATGGACGGCCCTGTTCACCGATGCCGCCGCCCAGAAGGTAAATGCCGATCCGTACACGTACGTCTTCGTGTCGAAGCAGCTTCCCGAGGCCCTGACCCTCTTCGACAACGGGGCACCCCTGTACGTCAACATCCCGGTCAATACAGGCGCCCCCGGGGCGGACACCGTGGACGGCACCTACCCGGTGTTCGAGCACGTCGTGAGTTCGAGGATGCAGGGGACCAATCCGAACGGCACCACCTATGACGACCCGAACGTCCCGTGGGCCAGCTACTTCGACGGAGGCGACGCCCTGCACGGGTTCGTCCGGGCGTCCTACGGCTCCCCCCAGAGCAACGGATGCGTCGAGATGGCCATCGCGGATGCCGCCCAGGTGTGGCCACTGACCCCCATCGGCACCCTGGTGACGGTGGTGGGGCCGGCGTCCTGACTGCTCACTGCAGCCGGGTGACCGCCAGTGCGGCCGCCAGCAGCACCACCGCCCAGGAAAGGGCCCGCAGGGCCCGTTCGAGCGGGGCGAGCAGCACGGACCGGTCGACGGCCAGCGGGTCCCCGTCGGTGAGAGTGATCGAACCCGTCACCGAGGCCGCCCTCCGCCGCAGCATGCGGGCCGGGGTGCTGAGTGCCCGTTGCGCCAACGACAGTGCGAAGGCCCCGGCCGCAGCAATGACGGGCGCCCACGCCAACCGCCCGGTCTGGGCCACGTAGGCCGTCAGGACCGGAAACGCACCCCAGCTGGCGGCGAACCCGACGTCGTTGTGAATGAGCCCGCCGAAGAGCTCAGCGTTGTAGCCGACGGCGAGGACCGGTCCGAGGACCAGGAAGGGGATCAGCGCCGGGCCGACCTGCAAGGCCCCGGCGATGCCGATGGCCACGGCGCCCGACAGCCCGCCGACGGCCGCCGCGACCAGGGCGCCGCTCGAGATCGTCGTCCGGAGCGGTCGCCCGTGCAGCTCGTCCAACGCGTGTGCCGCCACGCCCACGGCCAAGAAGAAGGCCAGCAGGGTGGCGAGCAGCCGGGTGGTGTTGACCACCGGTGCCAGGCAGCCCCCGATCACCACGTAGGCGAGATGCCACGCCGTGTAGGGAGGGTGGAGGAGGGTCCACCAGTCCCGCCAGCCGCCCGGTCGCGCCGCGTAGAAGGCGGTGCGCTGGTCGGGAGGCTGGTCGCCCGGCCCCTGCTCCGGTCCGCGTGCCTCAGCCACCCGAGCGCCGCCCCCACATGACCAGGCCACCGCCCAGGCTCATCCGCCGGACCCCGACGTCCTCGAAGCCGGCCCGACGCCATGCCGCCACGATCCAGTCGACCGGGTACCGCCGGTAGTGGGCGGAGATGTTCGGTCCGAGGAAGCGGCCCACCTCGAACCACTCCCTGCCACCGGTGAGCCAACCACCGGCGGGCAGTACGAGCCGGGTGAAGAGCCACCACCAGAACCGCCAGAACAGGCTCCGGGGAAGGAGGAACTCGAGGCTCGCCACCGCTCCGCCCGGTTTGACCACCCGAGCCAGCTCGGCGAGCGTGGCCTCGGGGTCGGCCACGTACCGCAAGAGATAGGTGAAGGTCAGCGCGTCGAAGGTCGCCTCGGCGAAGGGAAGCTGCTCGCCCCGTCCGGCCACCAGCTGGATGCGGTCGCCCATCGCCCGCCGGGCGACGTTGTCCTGTCCCTGCTGCAGCATGCCGAGCGTGAGGTCGATGCCGACCACCCGCGACTCCGTCCGCTCGGCAATCTGGAGCGCCACCCCGGCGGGCCCGGTGGCGACGTCGAGCACCAGCTCCGGGTGGGACGGGACGATGTGGTCGACCATGGCCCGGCGCCAACGACCGTTCTGGCCCATCGAGAGCAGCTCGGCCAGGCGGTCGTAGCGGGGTGGCAGCGGCGCGAAGAGCCGCTGGGCGAACCGATTCGGGTCACTCGTGCCCGGAGTCTCCACGCCGCCTCCCTGGAGCGAGGATCCCACCGTATTCGATGGGCGCCCGTTACGAGTGGTGCGATCCGAGGACACTCCGGCGTGCCCGTCGGCGCCGTCCCGGCCGGGGCCGGGGGCGCCTCCGCCATCGGGGCCCGGCCCCGGCCGCTGGCGGGTCGCGTCCCGGGCTAGACCAGCTGCCGCTGGTAGAGGTTGTAGAGCATGAGCGACCCCGGGATCGGCGGGAGCCAGTACACGGCCATCCGGTAGCAGATGGCGATCACCAGGACCTCCTGGTGGGGGACACCCACCGAGGCCAGGCCCGCCACGAGGATCGCCTCGGGGGCACCGAGGCCCCCGGGGACGGGAACGATGTTCGAAGCGGCGCCTGCCAGCTGCGTGATGACCACCAGGGCGGCGACGCTCGTCCACTGGTCGGAGAAGGCGTGGACGAACAGGGCGAGGCAGGCGGTCTCGGCGGTGATCGTTATGAGCTCCCCGGCCCCGATCCACAGCGTGCGTAGGGGGTGGCCGATCAGTATCCGAATGTACGAGACGGACCCACGGGCCCAGATGGCGGCGCGGTGCCGGAGCCGGGGGACCTTGATGGCCACGGTGACGGCGACCGCGACGACGATGACGCCGAGGACGATCTCCCACAGGCTGCTCGGCACGTCCTGTTCGAGCTGGGCGACGTCGACGGAGTGCGCGGCGAAGATCGCCGCCACCGGAAGGATGCACACGGCGAGCGCGGTGGTGACGAAACTGCTGAGTCCGGAGACCGCCGCCGCGTCGGCGCTGGTCAGTCCCCGCTTCATCAGGTAGCGGACGGTGAGGGCGAAGCTCCCCACGCTCTCGGGAGTGGCCATGGCGGTGAGTGACTCGGCGACCTCGAGCTCCAGGGTCCGCAGCCCGGGCAGCGGCGTTGCCGACGCAGATGCCAGCGCAACGGCGTAGCCGACGTACTGGCCGACGGCGACGGCGACGGCGGCTCCGAAGTCCCACCAACCCACGTCGTGGCTCACCAGGTACGCCGGGACATGGGTGGTGTACAGGACCGCCCCCACCAAGAGGAGCACGGTGACGAGGGCGATCCCCACGGTGAGCGGAGTCAGGTGGAGGTGGGCGAGGAGGCGCCGTGCCTCGGTGCCGGTCAGCCGTCGCCGCTTGCTCGAGGAGTCCGCCGGCAGGTCCGACCCGCCGGCGCCCGCAGGGTGGTCCCCGCCGCCTCCGGCATCCCCGCCCCCCGTCTCGTCTGGGTGGTCGGGAAGCGTGGTCACGCGTGGGCACCTTCGTCGGGCGACGTCACCGGGGCCGGTCATTTCGCACTCGAATGGAGCGGGCGACGGGAATCGAACCCGCGTTCCGAGCTTGGGAAGCTCGTGTTCTGCCTCTGAACTACGCCCGCGTGGCGCTGTCACACTATCGTCTGTGCGGCATGGTTCTCTCAGACCGCTCGATACGTGAGGCGCTCGCCGCCGGCTCCATCAAGATCGACCCCCTGGACGAGACCTGCATCCAGCCGTCCTCGGTGGACCTCCATGTCGACCAGTACTTCCGGCTCTTCCGGAACCACTCCAGCCGGGTGATCGACGTGCGCGAGGACCAAGAGGACCTGACCGAGCTGGTCGATGTAGGCGAGGACCCCCTCATCCTCCATCCCGGCGAGTTCGTACTGGGCTCCACCACCGAAAAGGTGACCCTCCCCGACGACCTGGTGGCCCGCCTCGAGGGCAAGTCCTCCCTGGGGCGCCTCGGCCTCCTCATCCACTCCACGGCCGGCTTCGTCGACGCCGGCTGGGACGGCCACCTCACCCTGGAGCTGTCCAACGTGGCCAACCTGCCCATCACCGTCTACCCGGGCATGAAGATCGGCCAGATCAGCTTCCTGCAGATGACCACCCCGGCCGATCACCCCTACGGCTCCGAGGGCCTCAAGTCGAAGTACCAGGGCCAGTGGGGTCCCACCCCCAGCCGGTACTCCGACAATTTCCGGGTGTGAGCTGCGGTTTGTCAGGAACCGGGCGACCGCCTACCGTTGTTACTGAGTAGTAACCCCCCAGGAGGAACACCGTGCCCCTCAGACTTGCCGTAGGACTGGGCATCACCGTGGTGATGTTCGCCATCGCCGGTCGGCGGTTCTTCTGGCTGTACCGGCTGATCTCCTCCGGCGAGCCGGCGGTGCCCAGCCGGTTCAAGGACGTGCCCAAACGGCTCAAGGCCGAGCTGGTCGAGGTGGGCGGCCAGAAGAAGCTGCTCCAGTGGACCGTCCCCGGCATGGCCCACGCCTTCACGTTCTGGGGCTTCACCATCCTCATCCTCACCATCATCGAGGCCTACGGCTGCCTCTTCGTGCGTGACTTCCACATCCCCCTGATCGGCCGGACGGCGGTGATCGGCTTCCTCGAGGACTTCTTCGCCGTGGCGGTCATCGTCTCGCTGCTGGTGTTCGTGGCCATCCGGGTCAAGCACTCCCCCAGGCGCGAGAACCGTCGCTCCCGCTTCTTCGGCTCCCACACCGGGGCCGCCTGGCTGGTCCTCGTGCTGATCTTCGGGGTCGTGGCCACCCTGCTCCTCTACCGGGCCGGCCAGGTCAACACCGGCAACTTCTCCTACGGCTGGTGGGCCTTCGCCTCCCACGGCCTGGCCAAGGCGCTGGCCCCGCTGGGCACCGGGGTCAACAGCGTCATCGAGACCGTCGCCCTGCTGGCCAACATCGCCATCATCACCGGCTTCCTCGTCTTCGTGTCCTACTCGAAGCACCTCCACATCTTCATGGCCCCCATCAACGTGGCCACCTCCCGCCGCCCCCGGGCCCTCGGGGCCCTGGCCTCCACCCCCGACATGTCGATGGAGGACGTGGGGGAGGACGACGAGGTGGTGTTCGGGGCCGGGCGCATCGAGGACTTCTCGTGGAAGCAGCTGCTCGACCTGGCCACCTGCACCGAGTGCGGCCGCTGCCAGAGCCAGTGCCCGGCATGGAACACCGACAAGCCGCTCTCGCCCAAGCTCCTCATCATGGACCTCCGCGACAATCTGTTCGCCAACGCCGACCGGGTCCTGGCGAATAACCGGGCCGCCGGCACCGAGGTGGAGAACCTGGTGGGCACGGTCATCGACCCCGACGTCCTGTGGGCGTGCACCACCTGCGGGGCCTGCGTCGAGCAGTGCCCGGTGGACATCGAGCACATCGACACCATCATCGACATGCGCCGCTACGAGGTGCTCATGGAGTCCAGGTTCCCCACCGAGGCCGGTCTCATGCTCCGCAACGTGGAGAACCAGGGCGACCCCTGGGGACTCGGCGGGTCGAAGCGCACCGAGTGGATCGACGGCCTCGACTTCGAGGTCCCGGTCATCACGGGCACCATCCCCGACGACGTCGAGTACCTCTACTGGGTGGGCTGCGCCGGCGCCCTCGACGAGCGGGCCCGCAAGGGGGCCCAGGCCACCGCCCGCATGCTCCACCGAGCCGGTGTCACCTTCGGCATCCTGGGCCCGAAGGAGAGCTGCACCGGCGACCCGGTCCGCCGCCTGGGCAACGAGTACCTCTACCAGGAGCAGGCCCGGATGAACATCGAGACCCTCGAGACGGCCGGAGTCAAGAAGGTCATCGCCACCTGCCCCCACTGCTTCAACTCACTGGCCAACGAGTACCCGTCCCTCGGGGGGAACTTCGAGGTCATCCACCACAGCCAGCTGCTCGACCACCTGGTCACCGCGGGCAGGCTGACCCCGGGCGGCGGGTACAGGGGAATCGTCACCTACCACGACCCCTGCTATCTGGGGCGCCACAACCGGGTCTTCGACGAGCCCCGGTCGGTCATCGACGCCATCCCCGGCGCCGAGCAGGTGGAGATGGGCCGTTGTCGTGAGAAGGGCTTCTGCTGCGGTGCCGGCGGGGCGCGGATGTGGCTCGAGGAGAGCATCGGCAAGCGGATCAACATGGAGCGCACCGAGGAGGCCCTGGGCACCGGTGCCGACGTGGTGTCGACCGCCTGCCCCTACTGCATGATCATGCTGGACGACGCGGTGCGGGCCCACAACAAGACGGATGACGTGCGGGTCCTCGACCTCTCCCAGCTGTTGGAGGAGTCGATCGGCGAGCCGGTGGGAGTGGGCGCGGGCACCGCGGCGCCCGCCGAGGCCGCGGCGGGCGAGGACGGCCCGGGCGAGGAGTGACCGCCGGCCGGTGGGCCGACCTAGTCGTAGGCGAGGGCGTCCGCCTCGCGCAGCCGGTTGGCCAGGGCGGCCAGCATCTTGCGGGCGATGGTGGGCACCGCCTCCAGCAGCGTGTTGAACTGGCGCTGGGAGAGCACCAGCACGTCCATGTCGGTCTCCGACGTCACCGAGGCCGAGCGCGGCCGGCGGTCGAGCAGGGCCAGCTCACCGAAGTGAGCGCCCGGCCCCAGGGTGGCCACTTTCTTGCCACTGCGGGTGACTGCCGCGGAGCCGTCGACGATGAGGAAGAACTCCATGCCGATCCGGCCCTGCTCGACGAGCACCTTTCCCGCCGGGACCTCGACCTCGTCGAGCGATCCGCGGATCTTGCGGAGCTCGGAGCCGGTGCAGCTCGAGAAGAGCCAGATGGACTTGAGATCGAGGTCCTTCGAGCGTGCGGCCATGGCTGGAGGCTAGCCGCGGGGTGCCGTGTGGCGCCGTGAACGGGCGAGCGACCAACGGGCTCCATGGCACCCCGCGGCCGGGGGGCTCGCCGGTGCCGCTGCTACCATCTCCGGATCGCCGGAGGACGGCGGCCCGGTGGCGGGCGGACGCGTAGCTGAGGGACGGACAGGAAAATGATCGCTCCGGAGACGACGGCCCCCCGAGGACCGGACCCGAGGAAGACAGGCGTGGCGGCCGATTCCGCAGTGGAAGTCGGCGCCCCCGATCGGTCCGGCGAGCCCATCACGACCCTCCGTGGCGCCGGTGTGCAGGCAGACGTTCGCCGGGTCGGTCGTGTTGCCATCGGCCTCTCCCTCGTGACCCTGGCCGTCGTCGCCATCGTGCTCCTGGTGGCAGGGCTCCAGAAGAACGCCGAGATCACCAGCCTGCGGGCGAACGGGGTCCCGGTCGACGTCACCGTGTCCAGGTGCCTCGGTCTGATGGGGGGCAGCGGCAGCAACCTGGTCGGGTACGACTGCAGCGGCACGTACACGGTGGACGGCCACGTCTACACCGAGGACATCCCGGGCAGCGCGTCGCACGCTCCCGGGTCGACACTCCGGGGTCTCACCGTGCCAGGCGACCCGACACTCTTTTCGACGCCCGGTGCCGTGGCGGCCGAGCACCCGTCGTGGAGGGTGTTCATCATCCCGGCCCTCTTGTTGGTGGCCGTGCTGCTCCTGGTGGGGGCCCTCGTCCTCAGACGCCGGCACGTGAGCGGGGCCCCGTGAGCCTTCCGTCGGCGCAGGCGTGGACACGGCACGATCGCCGCCGCAGCGAGCGCAACCGGGGCGGGTCGGCTTCGATCCGAATCGGCGGGGCGCGCTAGCCTTGGTCATGCCCGGACCCGATCCCGACGTCTCCGACGACGACGTCACTCCACCGATGAGCGCCTGGCAACGGCTGCTCGCGGCGATCCGGCCTTCTGGGGGCAATCCGGAGAAGGTTCCCCTCGGCAGCCGTCTCAGCAGCGCGGTGCTGAAGCCGGCCGATGCCGACGCGGCACCCGACGCCGGCCCGACCACCGTGGCCGAGCTGGAGGAGGCGGTCAAACACGCCGACGACAAGGAACGCCTGGTCGGCCTCATCGCGGCGCCCCTCGCCGGCATGATCGGGCTGCTGGTGACCGGCAACCTGATGGCCAACGATCCCAAGGCCCTGCTGGCCAACGGTCAGGTCAACCCACTGCACGTGAACCCGTCGCTCTACCTCGAGCTCGGCGGGGTGGCCCTGGCCCTGGCCGTCGCCATGCTGGTGACGGCGTGGTACCGCAAGCGCCTCTACCTCGGCATCGTCATGGCCCTGTACGGGCTGTCCATCTTCAATCTCCACTTCTGGGGCTTCGGGGTGCCGTTCATCCTGGCGGGCGCATGGTTCCTCGTCCGCGCCTACCGCCTGCAGACGAAGCTCAAACTGGCCAAGGAGGCCGGCCCGACGACCGGTCGGCCCCAGGCCAACAAGCGATACACGCCGCCGACCGCGCCACCCGGAAAGGCGCCGAAGGCCAAGCCCGGCGACGAGCGCAAGGCCGGCTGACCCCCGCCGCCGCCGGCGGCGGGCGGGTGCCTGCCGTCCCCACCGACGGCGGACCTGCTGCGACGGAGCGCCGCCCCCAGAGGGCGTAGAGGGCGTCGAGCGGGCGCCGCCCGATACGGCGCCGCCCGGTGCCGTCCGACGCCTGCGGCAGGGCGTCCGAGAAGCCCACCCGACCGACCCGGGGCGGCGCTCCGCCCCTCCCACCAGCGGATACGTGTCAGTTCACGCATTGGTAACACGGGCGTGACCGTGCCGAAATCCCCACGCTGCATTGTTTGCGGCGGCAGAGCGAATCTGTCCGCCTGGCCTTGGTCCACCGGTTCCTTCACGTGTCCGGGGGCCCCGGGAAGCAGTCAGCTCACGAGGCATCTCAGGAGAGGAGCACCAAACGTGCTAGCCGCAGTAACGCAAGTTCCGTATCCCAGTTGGCTCAACACAGGCGACAACACCTGGCAGCTAGTGGCCGCCACGTTCGTCGGCCTGATGAGCCTTCCCGCCCTGGCGGTGCTCTATGCATCGCTCGTCCAGAAGAAGTGGGCGGTCAACGTGGTGGCGATGATGTTCGCCGGCTTCTCGTTGGTGATGATCGCCTGGTTCCTGTGGTCCTACAAGATGGGATTCGGTGCCAACTCGTTCGGAGGTGGGGTCAAGAACGGGGTGCCGACCCAACTGACCGGCGTGGGTGGGTGGACACACTTCATCGACAACTTCGTCGGCAAACCGGGGAGCATCACCAGCAGTGCGGGTGAACAGGGCCAGGCGGTCTCTGCGGCCAACACCGTCATCCCCTTCCACTTCCCCACGTCTACGCTGGCCTACTTCCAGTTCGTCTTCGCCGCCATCACGCCGCTCCTCTTCATGGGCAGCGTGCTGGGCCGGATCAAGTTCAGCGCCTGGTGCCTGCTGGTGCCGCTGTGGTCGACCTGCGTCTACAGCGTCGACGCCTTCCTGCTCTGGGGCGGTGGCTACTTCGCCCAGGAGGGCGCGCTCGACTTCTCCGGTGGCTATGTAATCCACATGTCCGCCGGTGTCTCGGGGTTCGTGGCCGCCTGGGTCCTCGGGCCCCGGCTCCTACGGGACAGACAGCACGCCATCCCCAACAACCTGGTGATGGCCGCGGTAGGTGCCGGTATCCTGTGGCTCGGCTGGAACGGCTTCAACGGCGGTGACCCGTACTACGCCGGGGCCGACGCCGCCGCCGCCGTGGTCAACACCAACCTCGCCACCGCGGCCGGCGTGCTGACCTGGATCGCCCTGGACGCCTGGCTGTCCAAGGAGAAGAAGCCCACCTTCCTGGGTGGCGTGAACGGCATGATCTGCGGGCTGGTGGGGATCACACCCTGTGCCGGCTGGGTCAACGGCCAGGGCGCCATCGCCATCGGGGTGATCTGCTGCGCCGTCGTCTGGGTGGCCTGGAACTTCCTCTCCAAGGTGCGGCCCTTCTCGAAGGTGGACGATGCCCTCGGGGTCGTCTACACCCACGGCATCGCCGGCCTCTTCGGCGGGTTGCTCCTCGGCTTCTTCGGTGACCCGAACATGCTGGAGTACGGCTGCGGCCGCCTGGACCCCAGCAACCAGGTCGTCGCCACCACCCAACAGACCTACATCACGGCCACCGCCCACTGCACACCCTTCTCGGTGAACGGCCTGATCTACACCGGCTCGGCCCACCAGCTGTGGGAACAGTTCCGGGCTGCCGTGTGGGTCGTCTTCTGGTCGGCGCTGGTCACGTTCATCCTGATGAAGCTCATCGGGCTGGTCCTCCGGGGTGCCCGCTACAAGGACGAGGTCCTCGAGGTCGGTGACCTCGCCATCCACGGCGAGGAGGCATTCCCGGAGGCGACACTGGCCGAGCGGGTCGGGGCCTTCTCCATGGCCGGCGACTCCGTATCCTCGTCCTCGAGGAGACCGGATGAACCGCTACCGCCCAACGAGCCCAACGAGCCCGGCAGCTGACGGCACAACTACGAGAACAAGGAGAAAACCACAATGAAACTGATCGTAGCGGTGTTGAAGCCGTTCAAACTCGACGATGTGAAGGAGGGTCTGAAGGCCCTCGGGATCCACGGCCTGACCCTGACCGAGGCCCAGGGCTTCGGTCGCCAGAGAGGCCACACCGAGGTCTACCGGGGAGCCGAGTACGAGGTCGAGTTCGTGCCGAAGATCCGGCTCGAGGTCCTCGTCGACGACTCCCGGGTGGAGGAGGTGGTCTCCGCCATCGTCGAAACCGCCGGCACCGGCAAGATCGGTGACGGGAAGGTCTGGATCCTCCCGGTGGAGGAGGTCGTCCGGGTGCGCACCGGCGAACGGGGTACCGAAGCCCTCTGACGCCGGTCCGTCCACATCATGAGACGGCGAAGGGTCGGTCCGGCGAGGACCGGCCTTTCGCCGCGCCCGGGGGCTAGCCGGCCTGGCGGCTGACCGCCTCGGCGGCGGCCCGGGCCGCCTCGGGGTCGCCCATGTACCCGCTCGAGACCACCGACAGGTCGTCGGCCAGGTGGTAACGGAAGGGGATGCCGGTCGGGACCTCGAGGTCGACGATGGCGTCGTCGCCAATGCCCTCGATGTGCTTGCGCAGCCCGCGCAGGCTGTTGCCGTGGGCCACCACCAGGACGGTGCCGTTCCTCGGCCCTTCGGCCAGCAGGTCCGGGACGATGGCGTCCTCCCAGTAGGGGATGACCCGGGCCACCACGTCGGCCAGGCACTCGGTGAGTGGCAGGGCGTCGGCCGGGACGTCCCGGTAGCGGGGGTCGCCGGCAGGATCGTGCTCGTGGCCCCGCTCCAGGGCCGGCGGCGGAGTGGCATAGCTGCGGCGCCACAGCTTGACCTGCGCATCGCCGAACTCGGCGGCGGTCTCCTTCTTGTTGCGGCCCTGCAGGGCGCCGTAATGGCGCTCGTTGAGGCGCCAGTGGCGGCGCACCGGCAGCCAACCCCTCCCCACCTCGGCCAGCGTCAGTTCGGCGGTGCGGATGGCCCGGGTCAGGGCGGAGGTGTGGAGGACCCGTAGGTCGAGTCCCTCTTCGTCGGCGAGGAGCCGGCCCGATGCCCGGGCCTCGGTCTCGCCCAACTCGGTGAGGCCGACGTCGTACCACCCGGTGAACAGGTTCTCGGCGTTCCACAGCGACTGACCGTGACGGAGCAGTACCAGTTGGGGCATGGTCCGAGCGTATCCCGACCCCCCACCGCGGGATCTGACTAAGAATTGTGAAAAAACCTATATACATGGCACTCAAGTTTGTTATCATTGGGTCCGGAAGCAAAGAGGCACAGAGCAGGAGCAGGGTGGGCGTCGGCCAGGGGCCGGCACCGGCAGCGGACGAGCCTGGGCAGCAGCGACCACCGTCGGATCAACAGACACAGTCGGAAACAACAAGAAGAGGCCCTCAGCGGGCACGCACAGGAGGCAGCAAGATGGCCAAGGCCGTAGGAATCGACCTCGGGACCACCAACTCGGTGGTGGCAGTGTTGGAGGCCGGCGAGCCGGTCGTGATCCCCAACGCGGAGGGCGGGCGGACCACCCCGTCGGTGGTGGGGTTCGCCAAGTCAGGTGAGGTACTCGTCGGGGAGGTGGCCAAGCGCCAGGCCATCACCAACCCCGACCGGACCATCCGCTCGGTCAAGCGCCACATGGGCACGTCCTGGAACGTCGACATCGACGGCAAGGACTACACGGCCCAGGAGATCTCGGCGCGCATCCTCGGCAAGCTGAAGCGGGACGCCGAGGCGTTCCTCGGTGACACGGTGACCCAGGCGGTCATCACCGTCCCCGCCTACTTCGACGACGCCCAGCGGACGGCAACCAAGGAGGCGGGTTCCATCGCCGGCCTCGAGGTGCTCCGCATCATCAACGAGCCGACCGCGGCCGCCCTGGCCTACGGGCTCGACAAGGAAGGCGCCGACCAGACCGTCCTCGTGTTCGACCTCGGCGGTGGCACCTTCGACGTGTCGCTGCTCGAGATCGGTGACGGAGTGTTCGAGGTCAAGTCGACCTCGGGCAACCCCAAGCTCGGCGGTGACGACTGGGACCAGCGGATCATCGACTGGTTGGTCAAGACGTTCAAGGACACCGAGGGCGTCGACCTGTCCACGGACAAGATGGCCACCCAGCGCCTGCAGGAGGCCGCGGAGAAGGCGAAGATCGAACTGTCCTCGGTCCAGGAGACCCAGATCAACCTGCCCTTCATCACCGCCACCTCCGAGGGTCCCAAGCACCTCGACGTCAAGCTCACCCGGGCCAAGTTCAACGAGCTGACCGCCGATCTGGTGGAGTCCTGCAAGGGTCCCTTCGACCAGGCCATCGCCGACTCGGGACTCACCAAGTCCGACATCGACCACGTGATCCTCGTCGGGGGGTCCACCCGCATCCCCGCGGTGCAGGAGCTGGTCCAGTCGCTGACCGGCAAGGAGGCCCACAAGGGTGTCAACCCGGACGAAGTGGTGGCCGTCGGTGCCGCCGTGCAGGCCGGCGTCCTGAAGGGCGAGGTCAAGGACGTCCTTCTGCTCGACGTGACGCCCCTGTCGCTGGGCATCGAGACCAAGGGCAATGTGATGCACCGCCTCATCGAGCGGAACACCACCATCCCGACCAAGCGCAGCGAGGTGTTCACCACAGCCGACGACAACCAGCCGTCGGTGGAGGTCCACGTGCTCCAGGGTGAGCGCGAGATGGCGATGTACAACAAGACCCTGGGCAAGTTCCAGCTGGTCGATCTGCCGCCCGCCCCCCGGGGTGTGCCCCAGATCGAGGTCGTCTTCGACATCGACGCCAACGGGATCGTGCACGTCTCCGCCAAGGACCGGGCCACCGGCAAGGAGCAGTCGATGACCATCACCGGCCAGTCGTCTCTGGCCAAGGACGACATCGAGCGCATGGTCAAGGACGCCGAGGCCCATGCCGAGGACGACCGCCGGCGCAAGGAGGAGGCGGAGACCCGCAACAACGCAGACACCCTCGTCTACCAGACCGAGAAGCTCCTGAAGGACCAGGGCGAGAAGTTCCAGGGCGACGAGAAGGAGAAGGTGGAGTCTGCGCTGACCGGCCTCAAGGAGGCCCTGGCCGGCTCCGACGTCGAGGCCATCAAGACCTCGACCGAGACGTTGCTCAGCGCAAGCCAGTCGTTCAGCCAGCGCCTCTACGAGGAGGCGGCCAAGGCCGAGTCCTCCGCCCCCGGTGGCCAGGTCGATGCCGAGGAGTCGTCCGACGACGAGGTCGTCGACGCCGAGATCGTCGACGAAAAGGGCTGATCGCCGATGAGTAGTGGCAACCAGCCACCCGCTGGCGGAGTGGAGTCGGGATCGGAGGCCGGAGCGGCCTCCGATCCCTGGTCGGCCCCAGGCCGGGAAGGAGCCGGCGGGGCGGACGGCCTCCTGGATGACGACGAGGTCGCCGAGGGCGAGCTGGTGGACCACGTCACCACCGAGATCATCGACGGCACGGCGCCCGAGGTCGACCCGGTGGCCATCGCCCTGTCCGAACGGGACGAGTACCTCGACGCGTTGCGTCGCCTGCAGGCCGACTTCGAGAACTACAAGAAGCGGGTGGCCAACCAGCAGGCCGACCAGGCGGCCCGGGCGGCACGGTCCCTGGTGGAGAGCCTGCTGCCGGTGCTCGACACACTCGACCTGGCCGCCGACCACCTCGGGGATGCCGAGTCGCCGGATGCCAAGGCTCTGGTGGCCGCGTCGGGCCTGTTGCGCGGGGTGCTGGCCAAGGAGGGCCTCGAGCGCATCGAGCCGACCGGCGAGGTGTTCGACCCCAACACCCACGAGGCCGTCGGGCACCTCCCCGCCGAGGAGGCCGCCGGCACCGCCGACGCTACGGAGGACATGGCTGCCCCCACCACCGGGGCCGAGGGCGGGGACCTGTCGTCGCCCGGGCCCGAGCCCGTCACCGGCGACACGGCCGCGGCGGGCGAACTGGTGGTCGCCCAGGTCATGCGACCCGGGTACCGCTGGCGCGGATCGGTGCTGCGGCCGGCCATGGTGATGGTCCGCGGCTGAGCGGCCGCTTGGAGAGTGCCGGCGCGATGGAGCGCCGGCAGTAGATGGTGACGGGAAGGTAGAGGAACGGGACACGGTGGCGCCGCAACGCGAATGGTTCGAGAAGGACTACTACAAGACCCTCGGCGTGCCGAGCTCGGCGACGGCCAAGGAGATCACCAGCGCCTACCGCAAGCTGGCCAAGAAGCACCACCCCGACACCAACCCCGGGGGGGAGGAGACCTTCAAGGAGATCACCGCGGCCTACGACGTCCTCGGTGACGCCGAGCGGCGCAAGGAGTACGACGAGGTCCGCACCATGGGCCCCGCGGCCGGTGCCGGCGGGTTCCCCGGCGGCTTCGGCGGAGGCGGCACCTACCGGGTCGAGGACATGGGCGACCTCGGTGACCTGTTCGGCGGACTGTTCGGCCGCGGCCGACGCGGGGGCGGCACGGCCGGGCCCCAACGGGGTACCGACGTCGAGGCCGAGCTGCACCTCTCCTTCGAGGACGCCGTCAACGGGGTGACCACCTCGGTGAACGTCACCACCGATGCCCGGTGCCACACGTGCGCCGGGTCAGGATCGGCCCCGGGCACCCGGCCTGCGGCCTGCCCGATGTGCGGGGGCACCGGATCGCTCCAGGACAACCAGGGCCTCTTCTCCCTCAGCCAGATCTGCCCGCAGTGCAGCGGCCGGGGCACCGTGGTCACCAACCCGTGCCCCACCTGTGGCGGCTCGGGTGTGGGGCACCGCAACCGCTCGGTGAAGGTGCGCATCCCGGCCGGCGTGGAGGCCGGCCAGCGCATCCGGGTCAAGGGAAGGGGGGCGGCAGGCCGCAACGGAGGGCCGAGCGGGGACCTCTACGTGGTGGTCCACGTGAGCCGCGACAAGGTGTTCGGGCGGCGCGGCCGGAACCTCGCCCTGACCGTGCCCGTCTCCTATGCCGAGGCCGCCCTGGGCACCACCCTCACCGTGCCCACCCTCACCGACCCGGTCACCCTGCGGGTGCCCGCCGGTACCCCGACGGGCCGGACCTTCCGGGTGAAGGGGCGGGGCGTCCCGGCCGGCAAGAAGAGCGCGACGGGTGACCTGCTGGTGACTGTCGAGGTGTCGGTGCCCGCCGTCCTGACCGATGACCAGCGCGCCGCGGTCGAGGCGCTGGCCAAGGTGATCGAGCCGCCGGCGCGTGACGCCCTGGGGGTGTGAGATGGGCAACGCCCGCGAAACGCGAGCCGTCTATGTGATCTCGGTGGCTGCCGAGCTGACCGGCGTGCACCCGCAGACCCTTCGGGTCTACGAGCG
>Ga0181523_10000815_pt1 | contig 34910 bp, 33 predicted proteins | sample PEATcosm2014_Bin_43_FD_119752 | JGI IMG/M metagenome (GOLD analysis project Ga0181523, IMG submission 119752) | Peatland microbial communities from MTU Mesocosm Facility, Houghton, MI, USA - PEATcosm2014_Bin05_30_metaG | ecosystem: Environmental > Terrestrial > Soil > Wetlands > Peat | place... | reverse complement strand
TGCGCACCCCGTTGAGCGACTCGACGGCCAGGCCCAGGATGAAGTCCGCCGAATAACCGGACTGAAGCAGGAAGAAGACGTTCTTCGGATCAATCGGCGTGATCAGCCCGCGCAGGAACTTTTCCCCGGTCATGGGCACGTAGGTGATGGTGGGCCTGTCGGTGTACACGGCCTGTCCGCCAACCGCTCCGAAATTCCCTTGGATCGCCCCCTTCGACGAATACGTGCTGCCGACATTGACGCCGGCCTGCAGCGAGTAGCCTGCGACGATGGATGACACGTCGACAAAGACCGGCAGGTCCATGTAGCGCAGCTTGACGATGTTGAGGAGCGTCTGTTGTTTCCACGACTCGGCGATGGCCGAGCTGTAATCGGAGCGGTCCTCAACGACGGTGCTGGGGCCAAGGTGGGCACAGCCGCTGCACAGCGCTAAGGCCGCGACGCACAGGCCGAGGCTCCTTGCGACGGGGCGATCGATACGTCCTCGGGCGCTCTCTAGACTCCCTGCGTAGACAGCCAGCTTGCCCTTGGTGTATTTGGGGGTATCCACGAGAATCTGACCGACGAGGTTTTAATGCCATTCCCTGAGCATCTTCGCTGCCGTGCCGAACGGGCCGAGCTGAAAGATCGCCGCTCCTGCGGGCGAAAAGGTGAACGGTTCAAACGGTTCGGCCAGCATTTTATCGAGGTATTCCTTCGGAGCGACGCCGGTGCTGACGTGCGGATTGAAGTTATCGCCGGTTTGCTTCGGCACAAATGTCGACACGTATTGGATGAGGGCTGCATCGATGGCCGGATCGTTGTGCGGAGCCGTGAACGCCCCAATGGGGCCGCTTTCCACCGTATACGGTGCGACGGCTGCAATCAGCTTCGCTTGCAACTCGATGATTTGCGGCGTCGGTTTGGCGCAAATCCCCGCCACGCCAGTCGCTCCGGCGGCGATGTAATAGAATTTGAACGCCTCAAGCTTCATCGCTTTCACGTTGGCGGCGGCAAATACCCGCTGGGCGGCGGCATAGACCTTGTCCAAATCGGCTGTCCGCACGAAGCGCTGGATCAGGGTGATGTGCGGATGGTGGGTCGCATCCAGGGCGAAGCCTTTCGGGAAAACCTTGAGCAGGCGCTCGTTGTTGGCGGCGGCGTGCTTGAGCATCGTAGCGTCCGGCTCCAGAAGGATATCGATGGCCGTAATCATGTTGTCTCCGGCGGGAGCAGGCCCTTGTTGTGCGTATGCGGTTCCCGTGATCGTAAGGGGCGCAATCGCGAACGCTCCGGCAATGAGCAGGCGCGAGAGGATAAGTCTACTATTCAATTTGAGTTCCTCCGGAAATACGTGTTCGCTACGACGCGCTATTTCTCGAATGCAAAAACGCGCTTCCAGTCATCCTTCATGCTGACCACAGTCCAGCCGCTCTTCTGCGCTTGATCGTAGAGCGCCTGGGTGAAGGCACCGAGTTTGACATCCGGCAACCCCTTGGCCGGGCCGTACGCGTACTCGCGCACCGCATCATCGTGCAGTACCAGCAGTTCGAACCGCGCACCGCCGCCGCCCTGGGTATATTCCAACATTTCTCGGTCGCCATCGGAATTGCCGAACGCCATCAGCGGCCGGCGGCCGATGTGCTGATTGATCCCGACGGGCTTGCCGCCTTTGTCGTCATTGAAGTTAAGCTCCGCCAGCCGCACCAGCACCGGTTTGCCGTCGCGCAGTTCGAACTGCGTCTTGACGCTGCTGCCAATGACTTGTTCCGGCGGGACGCCATAGAGTCTTTCAGCCCATGGACGCATGAACTCTATGCCGCCGCCGGAGACGATGAATGTCTTGAAGCCGTTGGCGCGAAGATATTCAAGCAGTTCGATCATCGGCTGATAGGCCATGTCGGTGAAGAGCTTGCCGGTCTTCGGGTGTTTTGCCGAGGCGATCCAGGTCTTGACGATCTGCTCGAATTCGACCGTGGTCATACCCGTGTGCGTGGCCATCATGAGTTCGAGAAGCGCATGATCACCGCCAGCGAGCGCGGTTTTTAAATCGCCCTTGAGGATCGAGGCGAACGGTTCCTGAGTCTTCCATTCGGGATGCTGTGGCGCAAGCGTCTGCACGCGGTCGAGCGCAAAGTGCAATTGCACGGGCAAGGGCTCCTCGCACCACAGCGTGCCGTCGTTGTCGAAGGTCGCGATGCGTTCCGGCACCGGCACAAAGTCCGGCGAGCCAGGCGTGGTGACCTTCTTTACGAAGGCGATTATCGATTGTTTGGCCGCACCCTCGTTCCACGAGGAGAGAGCATCGGCGGCCTTCACGACGCTCGCTGTCAACGCGAGTACGCATATCAACAAAGCCGCGAGCAAGTTCTGTTTCCTTTCGTGCATCATCTAGTAGGTCCTACGTTGAGACGGGGAAGTGTGCGCTCTCTGCCTATGGGTGGGCGTATGTGGATGCCGGAGTGCGTACGCGGGCGGCCCTTGCGAGCCGCCCGCCGTTTCAATACCACTAATCCGCTACTTTCACCGGCGTGACATCAGTTGGCGCCTTTCGGCGGTGAGGTCACTGCTTCCATCACACGGTCGAGGCTGAAGCTGCCCGGCTTCATACGTGGTGGGTATTCGCGGAAGCTTTGCAGCCACTGCGCAACGTAGGCCGCGGCGGGTGCCAACATGTACATGCGATGGCCGGCAAAGGAGACGACGTACTCGGGTGCCTCGTCATTGGCGCGCTCAAAGGGATCCATGCGCAGATTCTCCAGCATCGGCCAGCGCAGTTCCTCGAATGGGGTCTCCCAAACCTTGAATCCAATGGAGTTTTGTCGCAAGAATGTCATCTTCCAGTTGTTGTAGCGCAGTGCCGCGACGCTGCCATCATCAGTCCAGTAGATGAACTCATGACGCGGCGATTCGGGAACTTCGCCTTTGAAGAACGGCATCAGGTTGTATCCGTCGAGGTGAACCTTGTAGGTCATGTTGCCGATCTTCTTGCCTTTCAACAGGTCTTCCTTGACCGTTGAGTCGCCCGCCGCCGCGAGCAATGTCGGCATCATGTCTTCGTGCGCGCCAATATCATTGATGACGGTGCCGGGCTTGATGACGCCGGGCCAGCGGATAAGGGTCGGAACCCGGAAACCGCCTTCCCATTGCGTATTCTTCTCCCCTCGGAATGGCGTCGTGCCGCCGTCGGGCCATGTGAAGAACTCCGCACCGTTGTCGCTCGAATACATGACGATGGTATTGTCTTCAACGCCGAGCTTCTTCAACTCGGCGAGCAGTAAACCGACATCGCTATCGTTCTCGAGCATACCGTCCGCGTAAGGCCCCAAACCTGACTTGCCCTCCCACTTCGAGGCTAGATGCGTGTAGGCATGCATCCGCGAGGAGTTCCACCATATGAAGAACGGCTTGTTGGCTTTCACCGCCTTGTTCATGAAATTGACCGCCCCTGCGGTGACCTCATCATCGATGGTCCCCATGCGCTTGATGTTCAGCGGGCCGGTGTCTTCGCATTTCTGCTTGCCCACCACGCCAAAGCGCCCGTCCTCGGTCGTATCCTCCTTGTCGGTCGCGAAGCAGTGCAAGACCCCGCGCGGCCCGAACGTCTCGAAAAAGTGAGGAAACTTGTCAGGCTTCGGATAGTCGACATTTTCAGGCTCCTCTTCCGCGTTCAAGTGATAGAGGTTGCCGAACCACTCATCAAATCCGTGCACGGTGGGCAGCATGTCATTGCGGTCCCCAAGGTGGTTCTTGCCGAACTGGCCGGTGGCGTAGCCAAGCGGCTTGAGTAGTTCGGCAATCGTCGGGTCGTACTTGGTGAGGCCTTCCTTTGCGCCCGGCAGTCCGACCTTAGTCAGGCCGGTGCGGATTGGCGACTGTCCAGTGATCAACGCTGCGCGTCCGGCCGTGCAGCTCTGCTGGGCATACCAGTCGGTAAAGAGCGCGCCTTCATGGGCAAGGCGGTCGATATTGGGCGTCTTGTACCCCATCATGCCCATGTTGTAGGCGCCCACGTTGAAAACGCCAACATCATCCGCGATGAGTATGAGGATGTTGGGCTTCTTGTCCGCTGCGTTGGCAAGCGCAGCGAAACCGCACATACATAACAGGGTGAGCGAGATCAGAGAGTTCTTCTTCACAAACGTATCCTCATAATTACAACGACTAAAGCATTCATCTTTATGGTTCCTCTTCGAAAGCGATTGTTGGCGAGACGAAGCAATTTCCCTCGAGCGCGTCATGTACGGCTGGCACAAGGTCGGACGCCAGGCGCGCTTTGATGACGTACGCAGATCCGCCCGCTCGCAATCCCGCGCGCACGTAATCCGGGTCCTCATGCACAGTCAGGAACACGAGCCTCGCGCGGCACCCGGATTTCTTCAGTCGCCGGGCGGTTTCGATGCCATCCAAGCCCGGCATCGTGATATCAAGCACCACGACATCCGGGTCGTATTGCGCCGTGGCCTTGAGGACATCGAAACCGTTCGCAACCGCGCCGACAAGCTCGAATTCGCCAGCGAGCACATTGCGGGTCTGTGTCAAGATCTCAGCATGATCGTCTGCTAGCAGCACGCGGGCGATTTTGGTCTCAATATTCATGAGTGCTTATGACATACTGGGCCGAAACAGCGGGGAGTAGCTACTGGTAGTTTTGACAGGTTCCATCGGTGACCCACCCCGTGGGTGCGCCGCTGTTCGCCGCGCGCGCGCCCTCGTTGTTCGAACGCAAGCAGTGGCCCTGCCGATAGGGGTTTGCTAGCGTCTCATCGTATGAGTTGGATCAGTGCAATATGGTCGGCGGCGGCGGGCCTAAGCTTGGCCATAGCGCTCGTGCACCTATTGATCTGGAGCCACGATCGGCGCTCGTGGGCGAACCTTTGTTTCTTTATCAGCGTGTTGGGTGTGCTCGGGCTTGCGATCTGCGAGTTGATCACGATGTACACCGGGTCGCCGGAGGTTTTCGGACAGGCAGGCCGGTGGGCGCATCTCGTCTATGCGATTGGAGTCTTCGGTTCCTTAGGATTTATTCACTTATCCTTTGGCACCGGGAGGAAATGGCTTCTGACGTCGGCCCTTGCTCTGCGGGTGCTGGTGGTAGTCGCAAATTTTACCACCGGAGCGAACCTTCACTTCACGGTCGTCCGTAGCCTTGAGAAAGTTACTTTCCTCGGGGAGCAAGTCTCCGTGGCCGGCGATTGGATCCCCAATCCCTGGTTGAGGCTTGGGGTGTTGGCCTCCTTGATGCAGCTCGCTTACGTAGCGGATGCTGCCATCCGATTGTGGCGCACGAGTTCGCCTAGATCGCGAGGACGGGCGGTGGTTGTGGGCGGAGCAGTTGCGCTTGCGTTTATCGCCGCATCTGCACAGGCCGCACTGGTAGCGGCAGGCGTTCTACGCGGGCCGTTCATAGTGAGCTTTCCGTTCCTAGGCGTAGTTCTGGCGATGGGCTATGAGTTGAGCCGAGATGTCCTGCGCGCCGCGCAACTCGGCCGTGAATTGGGCGAAAGCGAGCGGCGGTTGGCTCTGGCCACCGAGGCCGCAAATTTGGGGATCTGGATTCACGACCTATCACGCGACGAAATCTGGGCAAGCGCCCAATGGCGCGAGTTACTTGGCTTCACAAAATCTGAACGACTGGATTTTGCATGTTTTTTGCAACGGCTGCATCCCGACGACCGGGAAAGAATCCGTGAGGCATTCACGCAGGCAACCCAGCACACCGGCCACTACGAAGAAGAGTACCGAGTGATGCTTCCGAATGGCCAAATACGGTGGATTGCATCCAGGGGCAATGTCGAGTTCAGCGAGGACCAACCGGTTCTGAGGCGGGGTGCATCACTCGACATCACCAGGCGAAAGCAAGCCGAGGAGGCAGCGCAGAGTTTGAGTGGACGATTGATCGACGTGCAAGAAGCCGAAAGGATGCGACTTGCGCGTGAACTCCACGATGACCTGAGCCAAAACCTTGCCCTTCTAGCCGTCAAGTTGGACATCCTCGGCCAGAAACCGCCCATCGCGAGGAGTGATGTTAGCAAGCACATGGCGGAACTTTCTGCGCAGGTCAGGAACTTGTCATCAAGTGTGCATCGAATGTCACATGATTTGCACCCAGCGAAGCTGGAGCAGTTAGGCCTGTTGGCCGCCGCGCGCGGTCTTTGCCGAGACTTCGGCGCGACGCAAAATGTCGCAATTGAATTTGTGCCCCATGATGTGCCGCGCTTGGTACCGGATGACATCGCGCTCTGTCTATACCGCGTGGTCCAAGAAGCGCTCCAAAACGTCGTCAAGCATAGTGGTGCTGCCACCGCAAAGGTGGAACTGAGTGGCAGCGGCAGTGAGCTTTGTCTCGTCGTTTCCGATCAGGGCTGCGGTTTCGAATCATCGGCGAAGACGGACGAGGGTTCTCTCGGACTCATCAGCATGCGCGAGCGCGTGCGGCTGGTGCGGGGGCGAATTTCCGTTCAGTCCATCGAGGGTCAAGGAACACGGATCATGGTGCTGGTTCCCCTGGGCGAATCGGATCGAAGACCTGCTGTAGAATTGCCACTCGCCGATCCCAAGTCATAGCGAGGCGTTTTATTCATGCAGTCGAACGCAGAGATGACTCCTCGCCCCCGAGTTGTTCTGGCTGATGACCATACGATGCTGCTTGATGCCTTCCGGCGTCTGTTAGAGCCGCAGTGCGAGATCGTTGGCACGGCCGGTGATGGCCGCGCGCTGATTGAGCTTGCCCTGAATACCAACCCTGACATTATCATCCTCGACATCTCCATGCCGCGCTTGAACGGCATGGACGCCTGCGCCCAACTGCGAGACAAGCTGCCCAGCGTCAAATTCATCTTCCTGACCGTTAACGAAGATGCGGATCTCGCCGCCGCAGCGATCGAATTGGGCGCGTCCGGGTATTTACTGAAAAATTCCGCTTCTGCTGAACTGACTCTGGCCATTGAAAGCGCAATATCGGGCCGGACCTACGTCACTCCTCTGATTACCGGGGGCCGACCGCTCGACGTGTTCCTCGCCGAAGCGGCCAAACCTGACGCCGAAAAGCTAACCGTGCGCCAACGCGAAGTCCTGCAGTTGCTCGCTGAGGGAAAGTTGATGAAGGAGGTGGCGGATATTTTGCATATCAGCGCGCGCACCATTGCCTTCCACAAGTACGCGATCATGGAACACCTTGGAATAAAAACCAGCGCCGAACTCGTGCAATACGCCGTCAAGCATCATCTCGTGAATCCGGGCGGGGGCATCGATAACGCTCGATGACACTGGTGTTCACTGCTTTGCGTGAGTTTCGCTGAAAATACCTCGAAACCCACACCAACTTCCATGCGCTTTTCGCGGATAATCTCCACACGTGACAACTTGTCCCTGAACGACCGGAACCACAGGTTCAAATAGGTCGTCGATGATCGCAGCTGCCCTCTCCTCGCGCGCGCTCCCAGCGCAAACGAGTCCTTTCGCCGATTCAATTGCGTTCTTGCCGCGTTTCATCCGCCTGCGCGACGCCCCGTCGTATCTCGGCATGGATAAAAATCGCTTCAATCGCGACGTTCGGCCGCTCCTCGCCGTGATCCCGATTGGTACGCAGGGGATCGCCTTCGACCGGCTTGACCTTGATTCCTGGGCCGACGACTATAAGAGCCGCAACGGGCATCCCGCGGCTCAACCTGAAAGGGAAAAGCTATGGGAATCCAAAGAACGTCGGGCCTCACCAAACGGGGTGGGATCTGGCACATCGATAAAACGTTCCGAGGAGCACGCGTTTGCGAAAGCACTGGAACAGGCGACATCGCGCAAGCCAAAGAGTACCTCGCGAAGCGGGTAATCGAACTTCGCGAAACCAGGCTCTATGGCACGCGCGAGCTGCGCTCGTTCCGGTCGGCGGCGACGAAATATCTTCAGGAGTATCACCACAAGAAGCGCATCAAGGACGACGCGCTGCATTTGAAGCAGCTCGATGCCTTCATCGGCGATTTGGAGCTGAGACAAGTGCACATGGGGAGCCTGCAGGGTTTCATCGCGCAGCGGCGGCAGGATGGCGTCAAGACCAAGACCCTCAACATGGCGCTCGCCGTCGTGCGCAGGGTCTTGAATCTCGCCGCCTCCGAGTGGATGGATCGACAAGGCAAAACTTGGCTGGAAGCGGCACCGAAAATCAAGCTGTTTCCGGTCAAAGACGCCCGGTCGCCCTACCCGCTCGCCCGCGAGGAACAGGCGCTCTTGTTTCAAGAGTTGCCCGACCACCTCGCACGCATGGCGCTCTTCAAGGTGAACACGGGACTGCGGGAACAAGAGGTTTGCAAACTCAGGTGGGACTATGAGGTGAAGGTGCCGGAGCTCAACACATCGGTTTTCATCATACCGGGCGAGCGCATTAAAAATGGCGAGGAACGTCTCGTCGTGCTCAATCGGGTGGCCAAGTCGGTTGTGGAGAGCGTTCGCGGGCGGCATCCGGTCTTCGTATTCGTACGCGCCCATAAGAAAGAAGGCGAGCCGCGGCCGGTGACCAAGATGAACAACACGGCCTGGAAGGCGGCTCGGGAACGCGCGGAGGATGCCTGGGCTGAGCAGCACGGCGAATCGGCGCCGGCGGGGTTACGGAAGATTCGCGTTCACGATCTCAAACACACTTTCGGTCGCAGGCTGCGCGCGGCGGGTGTGTCGTTCGAGGATCGTCAGGACCTGCTCGGGCATCGTAGTGGTCGTATCACAACGCACTACTCCCAAGCGGAGCTGACAAGTCTGATCGAGGCCGCCGAGAAAGTGTGCGACACAGAGTCCCGCAAAAGCCCCGCAACCACCTGGCTTCGGCGGAAGTCCGGTTAGCGGCGGAGGCGCTAAGTAGCTGATCTGATGCGATATTGATTGCGCGCCCGGAGAGATTCGAACTCCCGACCACCTGGTTCGAAGACCGGCAGTCGAGTTGGCCTAACTCATTCAATTTCGTACCACTTTCATGTCCTACGATGTTGTATATATCCAAATGGTACTCAGGGATAACCCATTGATTGACATGGATCGCACCTTTGAATATTCAACGGCCGCATGGCGCTCGTCGGGCGCTGCGTTCGCGTCCGAGTTGGTCTAGAGTGCTGGTTGATTTGCGCGGACTAGTGCTCAGGATGCAGGGAGCAATACACCGTGCGTGGATGCAAGGATGCGGGGAAGGGATACCTGGTCGCAGAACCGAGCGGCTTTCCTGGACTCAGAATACCACTCCTTTCCGACGAGGAATGTCGCGCTCGTGGAATAGAGCCGGTGCGCTTCCCGCCTCGCGAGACCTGGACTCAGGCCCAACGCGACGCCGCAGACCGTCTGGCCGAAATCTTGTTGCCTCACGCCTACCTGGAGGCGCTGTACGTCATTCAGGCAGAGCTTGAGCGCCAAGGTAAGTCCAATGTCTCCGACGCCGTAATGGAAAAGGCAGCCGCCACTCGCGGTGTTGCACTGATCGACGCCGGGAAGTGGAAGCAGCGAGACGCCTGGGTCCATTTGCCACCGTCATGGGTCCGACAGATTCTCGAAATGTTCATACGCGGCGAGCTGTCTCTGCTCGGGCCGTCTCCGACAAGGCAGCAGAAAACGAAGCGGTCGAAAGCACGAGCATCGCGGACTGCGTCACCAAGATAGGCGCCGGCACGGAGTTTTAGGTACCCCGCTCGCGTTCGCGACGTGACGGTTTTTGGCATCGCCGCGAGCGGGTTATTCGATGATCGGACACCCCGGCTCGCCTCGGCTACCCTTTGCGCCTTGAACCTAGGAGCCGCCACTATGCTGCAGGACATGCTGGATATGCTGAGACTTGATTTGGGGAGCCGTACCATGGGCCAGTTAATGCAGGAGCGCGAGTGGGCGTACGGCGAAATCATGCGATTACGCAGAGAAATCGCACGGCTGACTCAACACAACTCGCCCCGGAGCATCGCGGCACAACCGATCTCGCCTGTGCCCATGCCCAATACCGACCCGATGCTAGACAAGCACCGCCTTATTCGTTTACCTGAGGTCCGCCGCCTTGTCGGTCTATCGCACTCGTCGATCTACAGGCTGGTTTCACAAGGCCGTTTTCCCGTCCCGCTCAAGATCAGCGAGCGCGCTGTGCGATGGCGGTACGCTGATATCCTGGAATGGCAAGCTCGCGCAGCGGACGACCTTTGATGCGAGATGCGGGGCCGCATGGCCAACGGATCCTATAACGGACAGTTGATGTTGGTAGCGGGGGGAGGATTACCCCTGTCCGGCGATCCCGGTTCGGGTGTGCGTGGAGCCGCCTGCCCTCCTCCGCCCCGCCCTAGTCGCCCGTTAGGAAGGCGTCGAACGAGACTGCTCGGCCACCCAGCTCGCGCACCACCGCGCCCTGGTCCCGGTCGTTCGTCACAAGGGTCATCCCCTCCGCGATCGCCGTCACGCCGATCAAAGCGTCCCTCGCGTTGTTCGCTTTGCTGCCGTTACGGGTGTTAAGTGTCCGCACCAGCGACTCGTAAACGCTGTGTGAGCGCGAGTCGCCCCACCGCGCCTCGCCCCACTTCGATTCATTCCACACCGCGACCGAGGTCAGCACCTTCTCCGGCGCGAGGATCTCCAGCGCGTTGAGCAGCGCTTCCAACCTACCCGGCGGCTTGCGCGTAGCTCGCAGCTCGTCCGCCTGGACGTGGGTAATGAACAGCGCCCCCCGACCTGCGAACGCATCCGCGTCGAGCCCTCGGTCGAGAGCGGCATTGATTGCGCTGGTGTCGAAGAGATAGCCCGGCGCCAAGCACACGGGACTAGTCCTCCCAGAACTTTCGATCGAACCAGTTTGCCAGCTCGTCGACAACGCGGGAGAGTTCGATCTGCTGATCGGTGGAAAGCGACTGCGCCTTAATCACCCAGGCGCCCGATGTCGCGTCGATCCCAGTCGTGTCCATGAAGTCTTTGATCTTCGCTACCCAGGCCCTGGCGTTGTCGTCGAGTCCGCTCTCGTCCATTCGATGGAACGCATGGCAGCACTCCCGAAAAGCCTCGGCGATTGACCCCTCGACCCCCTCCGTGTGGGGCAGCATGAGGCAGCGCCGGGCAGCGGCGAGCTTTTCAGATTGGTATGCGTATTGCATTGTTCCTCCTCCCCTCAACAGAAACTCTTAAGGGTCTCAACGATCCCAATGCCCAGCGCAATGAAAGCTGCGACGAGGCACCCCCACGACCCCAGCCCCAATCCTTCCGACACAGCGTTGAGCCGAGCCGCGCGCGCATCGGCTATTTGGTTCTGCCGCTCCAGATCCTCATCGTCTACTGCAAGGCCCAATTCCCTCGCTGACTTCTCGTCGCCGGTTAGCCCTAACGCCGCAATCTGTTGGCGGTGGCAAGCGTTCCAGGAACGCGCCGAGTTGAGTTGGATAGATTTAGCCGCATGGTACGCGGAACGCTGATCGATGATGGTCGTCAGCGCGAGCGCTGCAAGGCCCAACGCGACGAAGAACAACGCGAAAGCCAAATACCAAGCAAGCGGGGAAAGAGGCACAGGATGCTCGAAGATCCGTTGCAGCCACGCCGCGATCGCCACACCGAGCCCGCCTAAAACGGTGCCGAGCAGCTTCGTAAATTGCTGCGCGGCGCGTTCGCTCGATTTGTGCGCCCGGTCCTGTGCCGCCGTGAGTTGCCGCGACAGGCTCTCAAAGGTCGGTTGCCCTTTCTCCGGCATTGCTACTGCGCGCGGAACACAGGGAGAATACCGCCGAGCGGCTGCGGGCCGGCGGAGACGAACGTCACAATAATCAAGCTGAGACACGCAGCAACTGCCATTCTCTTCAGCGGGAACTCGATCATATCGATCGACCCTTAGTCAAAGGCGAAGTAGGAGGCTCATCCAAATTCTCTGCGTACCAGTCAGGCTTGTTCTTGGTCTTCCCAAGGTTCACTTGCTGCTTGATCTTGTGGATTGCCTCTTGTTCGCTATCTGCTTCAACTTCGTATTGCGCTTCAACCTGAACGTGCCACTTAGCCAATTGATTCCTCCTTGCTCTACGAGATCCTTAAAACACCCATTTACGTAGGACGATTACCAGAATCACCACTACGCCAATTAGTGACCACTGAGCGAGTGATGAAACAACCTTGACCTGCCTTGACACGGAATCAATCTGCTTCTCGAGCGCCTGAATACGCTGCTGCTCATCGGAGGTCTTGGGAAGTAGGTCTTCCATTAGCCCGGCACCCCATTCCGTCGCCGGTTTGACCTCACCACCCCATCGCTCCTGCGATTGCTTGAGTCGCTTGTGATACAGCCTGATCATCTGCATTCCGGCCATTTCCTTCTCAATCAATGCCCTGACTTCTGGCTTGCTCGGCATCGAGATGTTCTGCATCGTCGCGAAGATGAACACGTCCTTGTCGCGCTCATAAGCTTCCTGCAGTTCTTTTCCTTTCAGCGTCGTGTGACCGTAATAGCAACAACGCATCACTTGGTCAGGATCATCAAGACTACCCACGACCTTGAATTCCTTATCAGCGTGAACTTGACCATAAAGACTAGCAACCAAGCATACAAATTCATCGCGAAAGCCCAGACTCGTGTGGTTGAGATATTCGCGGTGCTCATTAAGTCGCTTGCTTTCCAGTTTCTTCCACCGCTCTAACATCGGCTTAGGATCTTCATCGGGATTGCTAGCGTGATTTGGATTGATGTTTAGCAACAAACGGTAAAGAGCTTCTAATGAAGCCTCATTCACTGGAAGCGTCTTGACCAAATTCAGCAATCCTTTTTGCAAATCCCAAGCAACAAAATCTGGGCTATCTTCGTAGTCCTCCTCAACAGTTAGGCCCGGATTGGCTGCACAATACCGAAGGAGCAACAGGTATCGCTCCATCGGAACGTCGTCAAATGGCTCCTTCCGATTGAACAACCTAGAGAGCAGCACTCTCCCTCCCGGATTGGTGACCATCGCATTCAATTCATCGGTATCTCCTTCCTTCACCACATTCGCAAGCTGTTCCGCAGTCAATGCGCCAAAGCCTGAATCGGAACTATAGTCGGAGACGGGAAACCGTGGATTGGCAAGCACGGCAAGGCGAATCGCCTGCTTGTATTCAGTATCGCCTCCCGGAGCGCAAGCATCCTTGTAGAGTGCTTGACCGACTTTCTTGGACGTTCCGTATTGAGCAAGGCCGAGGTGGATGAGTCGATCCGGTCGGGTTAGCAGAGCGAGCTCAAGCTCCTCAACGCTGTAAAGGTATCGATTCTCCAGATAGTGGGCACCGTACTCCGCTAATTCTTGATAAACGCCCTCCGGCGACCTACTCATCAACCGCATTTTCTTGATTACTTGCGGTGCCTCTCTATCCCACGTCATCTTTCCTCCGTGAATTCGTACTTTAATGCCGTCCTGGATGGATGTACAGTTCGCCTATACGGCCATCGAAGATCACCAAATTCAGCGACAAATTCAGCCACTACGAGATTCACTTACAGTGCGATTGCGGGCACTCCCGCCGTTGCCGCCCGAACGCGCTGGCAGCGTTCACCGGGCGGGATGCGCGGCTGGAGGACGTGGTGCGTCGGCCGCGCTGCTCAAAGTGCAATGAGAAGCGCTGCACGGCGCGGACGGTACCGATGACCACGCCGCGCGGGGGACCGTTATGATCCGCATGTGTCAAAAAAAGGTACACCATATGAACAAGTCGTCGCCGATATCTGTCGGTCGTTTGACGACGTCTCAGATGTCGCCCAAGGTGATTGGATCGAGGGCCCAGATGGTCGTCGGGACCGAGACGTAAGTTTCACGGGCTTAGTCGGCGGGGTGAGATACAGCGTGTTGATTGAGTGCAAGGACTTCAATCCGCAATCCACCGGAAAGGTCGGCATCGGGTTTGTCGGCGAGCTGGATTCAAAGCGCCACGACCTGAATATAGACTTCCCGATTATTTGCAGCAATGCGGGCTTCACGGCGCCCGCAATTCATAAGGCACGACGAGTCGGCATAGGCACGATTGCAGCGCTGCGCATGGGCGATGAGCGGATTCAGTACGAGGTCCGAGACACGGTTTACACTCGCAAGATCACTGTGCCGGCGGAGAGCATACGGGCCGAAGCAGAATTAACCTCCCCGGGACCGCAGCCGCCTCCCAATTACAACTTATTTGAAGCCACGTTTAGTGGCTGCTCCCTGTCGAATTGGTTTATTCATCGAATAGCGATGGTTCTCGTAGCGAACCCCATCGTCAATGGTCGCCTCAGATGTGGGCATAAATTTTTGACTCCATTGGTGTTCGCAACTGCATTCGGGGATATCGAGGTTGCCGAGCTAAATCTCACCTTCTCATTCTCCGGCGCTTGGTGCCGGCATGAGGTAACAATAGACGCCACGAACGGTTTCTATGATTGGGTACGCAAGCGAACTCGCCACGCGCCCGGCAAAACAACGCAATTCCAAATTCGGAACCTTGATGTCCACGCGGGGACATTCGTAAACCGGCCGCCTGATTACATACTTGCAAAAGCTCCTCCGTTAGCGCCCGGGGAATCGGATATGAGACTTCTGATGATACACATAGCGGTTCCAACTGGACCGACTCCTCCATTGGACGAACACCTCATCCCAGCCGACAGGAATCTTATCCTGGAAGGTCTGGATCAAAGCCACTACACGTCCACTCCAGGATATGTGCACCCGAAATAGTTCGCTCCGTGCTCCCTTCGCGCTGAAGAGGTCGAGGAGCGCCGCGAGATCGCATGTGTTAGTTATGCGTACTCGCCGATGGCGAACCGTCGCCACCACCGCATCTGCGCCAAAAGTGCACCCGCCGAAGGGAAAGACGCTCTGCGGCTGCCGCCATTTCTTGATAAGCACGGGAGGGAAGCCGCGCCTTCTTGATCGAAAGGCCCTTACGCGGAAGCCCGAATTGTATTACCCAAGGCCTGGCGTAGGGTAATGGTTCGGTTGGCACCATCGATGACGTCCCGAAGTCGTGGAAGTTCACCGCGGCGAAACTTCGAGAGCTCGGGAAAATGGGGCAATGAACAAACAAAGTCAAAAGAAATTAAAGGCGATCTATCAGGAAATCATGTGGCTCGCCAGACGCCCTGGTGTCACCGCAAGTAAGGCTAGGTCTTGGTACACGCACGTCCGGCGAATGAACGAGCTAATGCGATTCACCGGCAAGGTATCCCGCGCTGCGTTGGCCCCGTCGGCGACGATCCAAGTTGACCACTACAAGCGCCTCCAAGCGGGTCTCACACAATTAGTGGAACGCCACAAGAAATTGAAGAGACCGAACTCAGGTGAATTCATCCGCTTCGTTCGTGCAGCTGAGCGCGTGCACATTGTGACTTTTCGGGAGAATTACGAGGCACGTAAGGCGGGCGGTGACTACAGCAAGGCAGGCATCGAGCTCGTTCATTGGAAAACCTTGTCGTTCAAACAAAAAGAGCGACTGTGGAGGAAGTTGGTTCACGCTAAAGTGGTGAACGCGGCGACTTACAAGCCCTCGCGCTCGTCGCATACCGCGTAGCAGCGGACTGTAATACCAGAGGCTAAACTCGGGTTTCAGGTCGAGATGGCAGCGGCGAGTGTGATCACGTGGGCGGGAGGCGGGACTTTATTCGGGATTTCATGCCTCGCCGCTCGCATAGCTTGGGGCCGCCCTAAAGGGCGTTTGTTAAACGTTACGCAGGGTACAGTAAGCGAAGAGGGGAGAAATAAGCGCCTATGCCGCCGGTCAATTCCGAAACCTGGCACGGCGAGTTCAATCCGCACAAATTCTTGAAGTCGGTGAGCCTTGAAAAGCTTATCGAACGTAACGCTGTATACAACGAAAGTCTGGTCGAGGACAGCAATTCACCCTGCATTCTCTGCGGACAAGCCTCGCCACGCGGCATCTACCTTAATGACAATGCCTTTCTCTGCGAAAGTTGCTTCTCGCAGGTCAGGCTTATCACCTACCCGGAAAAATACGAGCGTCTGCACCGCGAACATCTCGTCGAGTGCGAGGCGCATCGGCTCGCCTGGGAGGCGTTTCGAGCCAAGTATGAACAAAAGCCCAAAGACAATGTTCTTATAGTCGCCGGGTGGCTGTCGGGTTTGCTCGTCTTTGTCAACGTTCAGTTTCTTATTCTAACTGGGCTTTTGCTGATCATCGGATACGCCTTAAAGTTTGCAAACCGTGCTCGGGTTCGTGTCTGGCTCTCGCAGAAAAGCGTATGGGAGGCGGCAAACCCGGCACCACAGCAACCGATACTTAAGCATTTCCACGACCCCACCGCGGAACTGTCTGTGCGTGATCGGGCCGTGATGAGGATCTTCGATCACTGGCCGGGGTACCCGCCATTCTGGAAGTACCTTCGTTTGGTGGTCCTTGCACGTGACGATAATCGATGCCAAGTGTCTGGTTGTCCATCGCGATTGGAGTTACACGTGCACCACAGGCAACCAGTTGCCGAAGGTGGGGCGCACATACCGGATAATCTCGTCTCGCTCTGCGACTTTCATCACGCGCTTGAGCCTGAGAAAGGCCATGATCGAATATGGGGTGAAATAAAAACTCGCTACTTCACGCTCATCCAGACGCACGAGCGTAGCAATCGCGCCACGGCGGGCACCCATTGTGTGCGGGCGCACCTCCGGCGTTTGCGACTTATCACGGACGCGGAGCTAGAAAGGCTTGCAACGACCTACGGTTTTGCCTGCCCAGTATGCCAAGACAACAAGCTTACCTTGGACGTGCTCAACGATAAGAATCTTGTTCGCATCGCATGCCCGACGTGTAACAAGGAGATCCAGGGACCCCAAGAGCTCACCGAAGAGACTGGGCCAAAGCTTGCCGAAATTCTCACTGTATCGCGCCATCGTGGCAGTTGGCACGCGCGCTGGGACATGCTTGAGGAGCGAAAGAGCGCACACTGGGGCACATGGTCCCGTCGCTCTGCATCGGCGAGGCGACGGGCGGCGCACAAGGCCAACGTGGCGTCTCAACGAGCGGCTCCCGTCTGTCCGAAATGCGGTGCACCGATGCGGCTAATCAAACCCCGCCCGCAGGACACCTGGAAAACGTTCTGGGGTTGCACGCAGTTCCAGCGCACCGGCTGCAAGGGATCTGCCACGCACTTCGACTGATCGTCTAGTTGAAATGGATGTTGGAACGAACGGTATGTCGGTGACTTCTAATCGGTTCCTGCTCGGCGAGGCACCGAGAATGACGGAGTCCCTGCGCCGAACTCAACCTTGACGCAGATGCGACGACGCTAATCGAGTCACTCGTGCGCGGGAAAAGTGACCGCCTTCAGTTACAATCGAGTACACATGGTCACCACGAAGAAAACAAGAAGGCGCGCTTTAGCGGTGCCCGGCACTCCCATTGGACGGGTGCGCCATAACCTGTACAAGCGAGCATATTCGCGTATCAATGAAGCTATAGCCCAAGGATTTTATCTGGAAGCAATCACTCTGATCGAGAGCCTCATTGGCGATCGACTAGAGCATCGTCTGACGTTCTTAAAGCAACAGGACTTCAGCTTCAAGAATTTGGGTGAATTAATTGCCGAAGCACGGAAGACCGAGATCGATCATAAGCTGAAACAACTCGTATTGGGACCGCTGGACAGCTGGCGTCAAGCGCGGAACTCGGCGGTTCATGAGATGGCGAAAATTGCGGATGGAGATTTGCCAACATGGGAGGAGCGGATGAGCAGCCTCGAAATCATAGCGACGGGAGGACTCACGATGCTTCGGGATATTGACAAGCGGTGCCAACAACTTCGCAAAGCCAGAGATTAAGTCGTTTGTATTGTTAGGTGTAGGTATGAGCGCCGGATGCTACCGCACGCGCTGGCGAATCTTTGCGGGTGGGATGCTCGGCTGGAGAACGTGACGCGCCGTTTGCGGTGCTCAAAGTGCAGCGAGCGGAAATGCGCAGCCAGAGCGCTACCCCAGATATCACCAGGCGGATACAAAAGCCACTGAACACTGTGCGTCCACGCGACTATCGCACTGCCGCGCGCGCACCCGTAGGGGTACCCATCGAGGCTCCGCTGGGCCCCCTACCCTTTGCGGCAGCCTCGGCGTGTCTCTCTCCATGGGTAACCCGGTAGGCCATTGAATCGTCTAAAAATTGCTTGTGTTCGGTGTCAAATAAACTAATACACTATACTGGGGTATTGTATCCTCGGTGAATGCCGCGCCGCGAAGACGCAGTCAATCGATAGGATCAGTTCGCTGCGATTTATGTGTCACTGTGCAAGCGAACAGATTCCAATTTTCCATGACGTGAGGTTCAGCACACCCTAGCGCGGACTCGCAGCGCTAGCCTCGCTCTATCGAAGAACAGGGAGTTCGCAGTGCATATTATTACTATTCGACTGTGCGGCGTTGCGCCTCGCGTTTTTCTGGGAATCTCAATCCTATTCACCACAATCGTTGGGTCTCTGACTGCCTCGGCGCAGCAGCCCACTTCACCACTGTACTGGACGATTCGGGAGGACGCGCTATTCAGCTCACAGTGGAGATTGAACGCTGCTGATGGCACGGCCATGGAAATTCTTCCCGGTAGAGCACTCGTTGCGATGCTAGAAGCCGAGCGACGAATTTCCGCACAATACAACATCAAACCCAAACTGCTAATCACCAACACTCCGGGCCTGAATGCGTTTGCATTAGAGGCGAATGGCCAGACCCTTGTTGTCGTTTATGCGGACATTATTCCCGTCATTGGTGACGATGTGGATGTTTGGGCAGCGCTCTTCGGACACGAGTTTGCTCATCTCTATCATCACCACTCTAGCGCGAAAGAAACTCGCGCTGCGATCCTCGCTTTCATAGCTGCCGCCGTCAATGCCTATGAGAGACAGAAGGGCAGAGATCGCAGCGACCTTGTGAAGTTCGGCGAGCAATTCGTGGGTAACACATTCAGTCGCGAACAAGAAACGCAAGCGGACACAACCGGCGTACGCTTTATGGCGGACGCCGGGTTCGATCCGCAAGGGGCGGTCCGCCTCCAGGAATTACTGATCGCCCATGTGGGATCAAGCGGCGTGCTCAGTTTCCTGAATACACACCCATCCGGGGAGGCACGAATTAGGAACATCAAGCAAATCATCGCCACAATGCCGGCCCAGGCTTCCCCAGCTCCGGTGGAGTTCTCGTCGCAAGATTTCAAGCAATGGCTGGTCTTATGCGCCTCGGAGACGGTAAAGTCCGGCGCCGACCGCCCCCATGAAAGCGCGTACCTTCAAGAGTGTCTTCGGAAACATGACCCGGAATTTGCGAAGCGATATGGGCTCTGCGGGGTTGACATGAATGTCCGCCATGCAACCGGGGGGGTCAATGAGTTGTTATCGTGTGGCGCACAGTCGCCGCAGTTGCACGGATTTACCTACGACGTATGGGTGCAATATTGCTCCGCCGCTTCACTCGCGCAGGGCAAGGTCGGGCTGATGAATGCTGAACCGACGCAGCAATGCGTTTGGGAGGGTGATGTTCAAATGGCCTTTAGGGGCGCCCTCTGCGAGTCCGAAACCATAGCGATGCGGCTTCCAAGCGACCAAAGGATGGAGCACATTCGTTCATGCGCTGGCGACATGTCGGACGAAACGACGCGCTTCACCAGCGACAACTGGAAATTGGCATGCGATCGAATGGGAGATTTTCGCGCCACCGCCGGAGCCGACAAAGGCCAAATTGTTCAAGACTGTCTTGCGCAAGGGCCGGCGGCGACCGTCGCAGCATCGACCGCAACTCCTAGTATCTCGCCTCAGCAACTCTATGAAAAGGTGACTGCCGCGTGGAATATTCAGGCTGCGCAGCCACCGAAGCCGCTGAGTCCAGCGGTAACTGAATGCGATCGACTCGCGTCACGAGAAAGCCTACCGGGAATCAAACGTGTCTATAGCGGCTTCATAGAAGCGCCCGCCGCCGAAACGGCTTGTCTCAACGCCATCAAGGCGGCTCCAGACCCGTCACGATTTCAAGTCAATTTGGCGGGCGTTTACCTGCAACAGGGGCGCTATGCAGAGGCGTTGATACTGGCTAAGGAAGCGGCGAAGAAAAACGCCGTCAACTCCTATGAAGTGCTGGCGAGCATCTATTCCTTCGGCTTCGGCGTACCGCGCGCGCCAGAAAAAGTCATACCGTTATTGCTCAGTGAAGTTGCCCGCGGCAGCGTGTGCGCCATTGATGATCTCGGCGATATAGTTGGTAGCGGTCAAGATGTTGAAAAGGCACCGGACATTGCCTTCAAGCTCTACCAATTGGCTGCCACTAATGGCTCGGCAATGGCGGCAACAGATGTCGCAAACGCCTACCTGGCCGGAAACGGCGTTGCGGTCGATGTTCCTCAGGCCTTGCAGATATTGCGCGCCGCCGGTGAGGATTATCCACCCGCTTTGAACCCCCTTAATCGAGCGCTTCACGCGACGCCGGGGTCCGACCCCGAGGAAATGCGCAGGCTACTGCCGCGGTTATTTGAACAGATGAATCACTACGCGGCGCTCGGCTCCTTGACCGCAAAAATGCGCCTCGGGCTTCTTTATACCAACGGCATGGGGGTGGGCGTCGATAAGGAAAAGGGCTTTGCACTATTGACGGAGGCAGCACGGCTCGGATATCCCCCGGCGGCACTCTGGGTTGGGTATGGATATTTGAACGGTACCGGGACGGCGCCCGATCGGGACAAGGCCATCGAGTCCTTTCGCCAGGCGGCGTCGGCCGGCAGTCCGGAGGCGCAAGTCCAACTAGCCAAGCTGACTAATTCGGCTAAGTAATTACCGTCAGCAGATCACCTCAAATGAGGTGTGGATTGGTTCTCGAATATGGCGTTGAACTTCGAGACGCGGGGGTGCAGTCAGCGCGCAGAAAACAGCGCTAAGGTGACTTCCAAACTACCGTTCCCCGTCCATCCTCACATGTTGCGCCACGCCTGCGGCTACAAGCTCGCGAATGAGGGCCATGACACCCGATCACTCCAGCACTACCTCGGTCACAAGAACATCGCTCATACCGTACAGTACACCGACCTCGCCCCGGATCGGTTCCAGGGATTCTGGCGGGACTGGGTCGGCATAGTTGGAGGACTGTGCCGTCGCGGCCCGACATGGCGCTATCGGCCCAACTGCGGTCATACAGGGGGCAAATTGCCTGCACTGAAACAGACATTGAGGGTGCCGCGAAACTTCGAAATTCGAGTGGTCAGCGACAATTCGATTGATGACGCCATGTTGACTAAAAAGTTCGGCGCGGACTTAACGCTTCATCGCCACAATCACCCTGGCTCGGTCTTCAAACGCTTTCGCTTCTTTTTCACGCCCCGTTTTTCTGTACAGTCCCGCGAGATTGTTCAGAGCTGTGGCCACATCGGGATGATCCAGGCCCAAGGCCTTCTCCATGATTGCCAGCGAGCGCTTGAGGAGTGGTTCGGCCTGCGCGTACTGGCCTTGTGCTTCGTACAGCAGCGCCAGATTGTTCAGGCTCTGGGCCACATCGGGATGATCATGGCCCAAGGCCTTCTCCGTGATCGCCAGCGAGCGCTTGAAGAGTGGTTCGGCCTGCGCGTAGTGGCCTTGGTCGTAGTACAGTCCCGCGAGATTGTTCAGGCTCGTGGCCACAGACAGATGATCCGGACCGAGCGCCTTCTCACATATGGTCAGCGAGCGCTGGTAGAACAGCTCGGCGGCCGCGTAATGGCCTTGTGCCGTGTACAGTTCCGCGAGATTGTTCAGGCTCTGGGCCACGTCGGGATGATCAGGGCCGAGGGCCTTCTCCCGTATGGCCAGCGAGCGCTTGTAGAGAGGCTCGGCCTGCGTGTAGTGGCCTTGCGCCCTGTACAGTTCCGCCAGATTGTTCAGGCTCTGCGCCACATCGGGATGATCATGGCCCAAGGCCTTCTCCATGATTGCCAGCGAGCGCTTGTAGAGAGGCTCGGCCTGCGCGTAGTGGCCTTGCGCCCTGTACGTTTCCGCCAGATTGTTCAGGCTCGTAGCCACATCGGGATGATCAGGGCCGAGGGCCTTCTCCCGTATGGCCAGCGAGCGCTTGAGGAGTGGTTCGGCCTGCGCGTAGTGGCCTTGCGCCCTGTACAGTTCCGCCAGATTGTTCAGAGCTGTGGCCACATCGGGATGATCCAGGCCCAAGGCCTTCTCCATGATTGCCAGCGAGCGCTTGAGGAGTGGTTCGGCCTGCGCGTACTGGCCTTGTGCGTCGTACAGCAGCGCCAGATTGTTCAGGCTCTGGGCCACATCGGGATGATCAGGGCCGAGGGCCTTCTCGCGTATGGCCAGCGAGCGCTTGTAGAGCGGCTCGGCCTGCGCATAGTGGCCTTGCGCCCTGAACAGTTCCGCCAGATTGTTCAGGCTCGTGGCCACATCGGGATGATCCGGGCCCAAGGCCTTCTCCCATATCGCCAGCGAGCGCTTGAAGAGTGGTTCGGCCTGCGCGTACTGGCCTTGTGCGTCGTACAGCAGCGCCAGATCGTTCAGGCTCGTAGCCACATCTGGATGATCAGGGCCCAGGTTTTGTTCGGCAACCTGCAACGCCTTTTTCTCCGCCACCACGGCCTGATCATAGCGTCCCTGCTTGTAGAATGAAGTAGCCTCGGCGTTTAGCCTTTCCCATTCGCTGCCCTGCGCCTGGACAGCCACGCTCGTACCTAAGCTGAGCAGAGTCGCTAGTACCACAGCAGGGGATTTTTTCATGTGATCTGCAGTAGGGTCATGTGAGGCGGATGGCTGTATGTATGCCATATTGCTTTGTTGGAAGAGCGGAATTCTCCTGCCCTTGTGCACAACATCACGTTTTTCGAAGCGGCTGATCGAGAAAACTCATTGATTGCCGAACGGCAAATCTGTGATTGGCTTTCTTGCGGCCTACTGTGATTGCCAACACGGTCCGTTCCGGAACGCAGAGAGACACTGTTTCGATAATTTTCTGCACGATCGAGACGTCATGGCAGCCGCCGCCGTGCTTACAAAGCTTGAAGTCACCATCTCGCAACTGCGGCTGTCGATCGCACTGTTCATGGAAGAACGCGAACACATCTCCGTAATCACACTGGCCGGAGCGGCTGAAGAGATCCTAGGAAAAATTGCGGCCTCGGCCAGATTGACGCCGGCATTGAACCGCCGTGCCGAAGGGGCGCGTCAACTGCATGTCGCGCTTTGGGGAAATGATCCCGGCGATAAAGTGTACAAAGATCTGAAGAACAATACGAGAAACGAACTCAAACATGTATCGTCTGGCGTGCCGCTGGCCATCGGTCTCGAACGGGAGTGCATTCGCATGCTTGATCGCGCGGTCGAAAACTATCGTCTCCTGCACAAACGCGCTGCAGCCTTCATCGTACAGTACGAGCGGCGTCGACAGGTCCTCAGACGAAAGCCTCGTGATCCGCGAGCTTTACCACGGGGGCTTAAACCGTGGCGATCGGGCCGGTGATCGAGGGCCATTCGCAAAGTACTCGTCGAATGAATCGCTAATGACAACATGCTGATGCACATCCTATCGCCTTATTCGGCTCATCGAAGTGCCCTCACGGATACGGAGAAGTTGCTCGGTTCGGGACTACCTGGTCGAAAGGCTGTACTTATCTACGCTTATGAATACCGAGAATGGCCGTCGGTTCTCGCCATTAAGGCATTCGAGACCCTCGCGTCGCAACGAGTGAAACTCGAGCCGGTGGTCCCGGCGTCGGCACAAAACCTGATTCACCCGGTTCACACCTGTGCGACCGTGTATGGTTGGTATATTGAGGTGCTTACCTAATAGGGCTGAGGTTGACCCACGACATCGGAGTTCATCAGTGCTTCAGAACGTGCGCCCGGTGATGGGCGAGATACGGGCGCTGCGCCAGCCGAAACGGACCGACGTCCATTGATTCCTCAATTCCCCACGCTTTGATCAAGGCCGTGGGGCATTCCTTAGAGACAATTAGATCGCCAACGTCCGAAAAACTGATATACCCCTGATCAAACAGATGATCGATATGCGGCGCGAGCAATAGCCCGTTATTACCGTCCAACTTCTCTTGATCCGAAGAATCCTTCCACGGCTTGATATGACTGGCGCGTAGATGATCCACCAAATTAACACCAGTAACGCGACACTTGCCTTCCAACTGGACTACCCGCTCGCGAAATAATCCCTGCCCGCGGCGTGCGTTGACCAACGACTGCTTCTCCGTCGGGCCAATATCAGTTCGCGCGAATACCTCCCGCTCAGCACGTGTATCAGGATCTTGATCCTGATCGGTAATGTTGTGGGGCTTGAACTTAGAGTCGACTTGCTCCACCTGCCCCGTCAGCAGTCGCCTCAGTTCTTGAGCCATTGCCGAGGGAATGGCTGCCAAATACACCCCTTGATTGCCGTCCCCACTCGCCCGAATCGGTGAGTGTGTCGGCGGCAATAACGGTGCGAGCGTGTCCATATGCTCTTTCGGTCGCAGCGGTGCACTCAAAACCGTGAACACCACCGGTAAGCGCCACCCGATGCCAGTCCAGTTTTCTCCCGTGGTCCCAAATTCATCGGGTTTCGGCGATGTCGTCGCAGAACCCGAGACAATTCCCACTGCCTTAATCAGTCCGTCCGCATAGGAGAACACAACATCTCCCGCCACGGCCCGGGTCATGTTGTCGTAGGTGCGATTTCGTGCGCCGTTTTGGTTCGTTTTGGGGGACCACAGGTAATTGCCGGTCGTTTCTTGCGCAAACGTTTGCTTGTGATTGACCCACCAATGGTTCGACATCTCTGGCAATTCGGCATCGGTCGACCCGGTCTCCCCAGGCTTCGGTTCAACCACGAACCCCAAACCGCGCAGAATGCGTGTCGACTTCGAATCTTGTCCACCGCTAAAATCGCCCGGACCCAACATCCGCCCCGCTAACCGCTCCGCGGCGAGTCCTACCACTGCTTTCGGCGGATACCGATGACCTTCAAACACCAGATCATATTTCGACGATCGGCCAAACCCATGCTCCGCCCCCGCATCGAGTCGTTGAATTGCCGTGAGCACATCATCGCGGGTAATGCCCTGGGGAATAGCCATGTCATGATCCTACCGACATCGGACTCGCCAAGCACTACCGCGACATCGATGTACTGATTCCATATTGCAACAACTGGAGTGTAATAACTTTCCCTTTAATAGACGTTAATGGGAGAGTATATTCGCCTCTCATGGGACAAGTCATTGAATTACCGAAACGCCGCAAGCGCGCACCAATCGCCGTAAGTGGGAAAGTTGCTCCACCCCACCGCAAACCCAATTATAAAGCCCGAACAAGAGAGTACCTGACCCCGACCGAGATGGAGGCGCTGCTGGAGGCCGCCGGATCTGGCCGGTATGGGCACCGAGACCGCACGTTGCTCTTGGTGATGTACCGGCATGGGCTGCGCGTCTCCGAGACGATCAGTCTTCGCTGGGATCAGTTCGATTTGAAGGCAGGTCTATTGGCGGTCCAGCGATTGAAGAAGGGGGTGCCCTCGACTCACCCGCTCCGGGGTCCCGAACTACGGGCCTTACGGCAATTGCGTCGCGACTGGCCCAACAGCCCGTACTTGTTTGTCTCGGAGCGCGGCGGACCGATGACGGCGAGCAACGTGCGCAAGCTGCTCACCCGCACCGGCTTGGCGGCCAAGTTACCGTTCCCCATCCATCCGCACATGCTCCGTCACGCCTGCGGCTACAAGCTCGCGAATGAGGGCCATGACACCCGATCACTCCAGCACTACCTCGGTCACAAGAACATCGCGCACACCGTACGCTACACGGACCTCGCGCCGGATAGATTTAAAGCCTTTTGGAAGGACTGATTCGTATGCAGAAGGTCTAGCCTGAGGAATTCGGTGCGTTCAACTGTTCCAGACGATCCCCAAACCGCACGAATAGGCCCCAAAGATCTTCCGCCACTTCCGTAGCGAGAGGGACACCGGTTGAATGGTTGTCCCCGTTCAACTGTACAAGCCATTCTTTCTCATCTGGAGTTACGACGAAAACGCCTTCGTCGGAAAACTTTCGCCAGCCGCAAAACCAATTATTCTCCGTAAATTGGAAATCAGCAGTAAGTTCGTGAGAGATAATTTCATCAAGTCGATTTGGGGCATCCGGATTCTTCTTTGATCGCCTCCGAATTCCGTAACAGCAAGACTGTCCAGAACTCAGGCACTCAGCCAATATGCTGTAACACAATGGAACACCTGTGTCCTGATCTATCCGCACTCCCACAGGAACAATTGCAAGCCAGCTGTTGTCGACGATAAGCCGGCGTGACAATTCGATAGTCCACCGGCCCGACACACCCTCTGCCGACATGCGGGCTAGCAAGATGCTCCGGACATTTTGCCAAAAACGTTCAATAACTCGCGCGCGCTCCTCGGCAATGAATTGAGCGATGTCGAGGGCGATCGCAAAATGCTGCGGTGTTCTCAGCAATCCCCCGATCTCATCTGTGTAAGAATTTTTCATGGCGACTCCGGCTATTCTCCTACAGGTCTGAACATACATTCCTGTGACGTGACCAAGATGATCTGGGTATGATTGCCGCTCGATCCAATTGGCAATCTGCTCGTATGAAAGACGCCTAAGTGGACTCGCGTCTACGCCATCTAGAGATTCCTGCGGACACCCACCCCGTGGCGTAAGGTATACGGCAGCACGTATGCCCGTCGCTATTACATGCGAATTCAACCAGTTCAGGTATCTGCTGATCTGATTTTCCTGATCCCGTGCCCCAACCTTGTTTTCGACACATATTGTCAATACAGCAGGTATTCGAATGAGAAGATCCAATTGTCCGTAAGGAGGAATTGGATGCTCCGTAATTACCTCGACGTGCTCTAAAGAATCTGGCACAGCCACACCAATTAGGGCCAGGAATGATCGTAAGAAACGATCACCTTGATCGTGCAACTGGTTGGGATTCAACAGGAAAGCCAAGAACTTCGAGTGCGATAGTTCTCTGTATTCGATGTTCAAAGCATCAAAGATATTGAATCGAGTAGCCGTATCTCTCCAGGCGACCTCATGTTGTACTCTTATACTTCCGACTGTCGCCAACAAACCTTTGACTTCTTCTACTGGTGTCATAGCAACTCCAATGAAGCCATTCTATTGCATTTGCAAGCAAATGCCATGTATTCGCAGCTGCAAATCAGCAGGCTCTATTGCCAGCACGAGCGATCCAAACCCCCGCAACCACCATTCGAGTTGCGCGGTATCACGGACAGTGGCCGTAACAAATACGTAGTCGGTATCCAGTTCCGTAATCGTTTGTTTTTGGCTCAAGGGTCTTTCGTAAAGATGGGGGCGCGGATAAATGTGGCTTTGATCGGAAGCCAACGCAAAATCTTTACACGCAAATTTGAGGTTTGGCATCAGGTTTTGCCACCCAAGGCAATTCTCCTCTGGACGGACTCTTGCGATGAGGTATTCCTCTAGCGCAGCTGCTTCGAAGGACTCCGCAACTGCTATGGTCGCGACAAACATGGGGCGTGTTTCCCACCCCGTGTGGACGACGCGACAAGGGCTACCTTTGCCCGCACTCCATCTAAAATAATTAGAGAGGCGACGACCGAGCGTTCCCGATTTACCGACGTGCAACAGGTGCATCTTGGGGCCAAGAATAAGATACACGCCGGGGCGGTCAGCCAATGGCCACAGGTCTGGCCAATTTGCGCGCGACGGCGTTTCAATGGTTTCTAATGGATACAGTGAATAAACCTCGCTGTATTCGAGTGGTGCCAAGCGAGGATGACCCCATTCGGCGTGGAAGGTGGGGCCCGCATTTAAAATGACTACTGGAATTTGCATTACAAATCTCTTCTGATCTTCTCTGTGGCCATGGGCCGTGCCTCACCCGTGGTAGATGTCACGCAGTGAAACAGCCGCATCGATCATCCGCTGGCGCAATTCGACGGGCTCTCGAACTTCGACTTGAGCCCCGAACCCCGATAGCCACCAATCAAGCTGGGCCGTGTCGCGGACGGTAGCGGCGACGATGACGTGATCGGCGTCGAGATCCTCAATCGCTTGATCTTCGCTCAAAGGTGTTTCGTAGAGGTGCGCGGCGGCAGGACGGGTGAACCTGGCTTTGAGTTGGATCATTGGGCCAACCGGGTATTGGAATTCGCCTTGTTCAATGTACCTGTCGAGGTCGAAGCCGTCAGGCTTGGTGACTGGTTTGTCTGTCGCCGTTGCACTCACCACGCGGTGCACCGCAAGTTGACGGATGTCTTGGTAATTCCAGAGCGTACAAACTAGGTAAAGCAGCGGGCCTCGGGCGACGAGTCCCAAGGGACATATTTCATAGCTTTTGAGTTCGTCGGTGTCGGCAGCACGCGAGCGGTATTCGACGGTGAAACGTTTGCCAGCAAGCAATGCCTCGTAGACCACCCTCACGGCTTCGTTGTTGAATCTCGGTGGCAGCAAGGGCATTTCCCGCGGCACGACACGGACGCAGTTTGCCCAATGACCGAACGTGTTGTCCGGATTCGCGTCGAGGACCGCCCTCGCCCGCGCAAATTGCGGTGCCAACAGATCCCGGATCGTCGGTGGCAAGAGCGTCGGAATGAACTGTTCGATCAGTCGGAGGGTGAGCGCCGTGGGCCCGTCCATGGTCGGCAAATCAAACGCCGGCGCATCAGCGCTCCACGACCAGCCAAACGCAGAACCGCGGGTATCGCTTAACAGCGGAAACACCGCAGAGAGCTGATTGAGGTCGCGCTGCAAGGTGCGTTTGCTGATTCGGTAGCCGGCGCCTTCCAATTTGACTTTTAACGTGCCAACGTCAACCCTGCGCGGTGCGCGCGGGATGAAGCGTAACAGCTCCCATTGCCGTAATAGCGTCTCCGACATGCCTGCACCCCGGTTCATATTGACAATCGTGCGTCGTGACCGCGACATGATATGTCGCGGTCGACGGATAGTCTTGTGTGGAGACGTAGATCAACTAACCCTAAGAGGTTCCGCGCATGAACACGTTCGAACTATCGAGGCGGGCGCTTCTCGAAAGTGCTCTGGCGTTGCCGCTGGTGAAGTCGACGAAGCCGATGACGGAGGAATCGCCGAGCGGGCGTCTTTACACCGGTTTGCCTGGCTTCGATTACGCCTCTGGAGGTATCGGTCCAGGGAAAGTGGTGTGTGTTTCGGGACCGCCCTCTACGGGAAAAACGCTGCTGTTGCTCGATTTGGCCGCTCGGATCTCAACGCGCTATGTCGCGAAGGTTCTCTTCTACAGCGCACAGAAGCCGAGCGTTTACCTCGCTAAGAAGGCGGCGCTCAAGGGCGGCATTTCTATTCGTTTTTGGGAAGACGGTGGCACCCGTGACACCGGGTCAGCCGTTTACCTTTTCGATTCGAGCACCACGGATTCCGAGCATGTTATTGAGACTGCGGTCAGGCTGCAGGGCGAGCGGGCTAAGCCTGGGACTGTGCTGATCATGGATGGGTGGAGCAGTTATGCACAGCGAACAAATCAGATTGAGATCATCGATGGAATCCCAGCTTACCCTGCGGAACGGTGGCCGCATACCTTACTGTCGTGGGAGCGAATAGGAAGGTTGAAGGAGCTCGCGCACATGACCCGACTGCCAATCGTCCTTGGGGTCACGACAGCGTCGCTCATGGATGACGAGGCGCTCGCGAAATCCTCTCATCACGAATCGGAAATTCGCCGCCATGCGGATCAATGGGTGAACCTGCATCGCCCTGCACTGTACAAGGGATCGGCGGAGGTCCAGCCGGACGAGCGGAACGTTGTCGAGTTAGCGGGGACGAGTCCGGCATGGTGGGATACTCGGTGCTCGAAGCTGCGCTTGGATGCGCGAGACATTAGCTATGGGACCGTCATCTGAGAGGTTATGATGACTTCATGCTTGCCCTACCCACCGGCGATTCGGCCATTGTTGCGTGGTAGAGTCGAGATGTGGCGCGGTGATCGTAGGTGCAAGTTGTCTGTTGCCGCAAGACGCTAAACTTCGAAACGCCGGCACAACGATTTAGCCAATGTGTTGCGTTGACCAGTTGAAATCGCAGTCGAACGCGGCCTGATCGCCGCGGCGCACAATTCGACGAGAAATTCGCGGCGTTTCGGTCCGCTTGACTCACGAAGCGACGCCAGTTCATGCCTCCGATCTTGGCGGCATATCGTGTTAAGTAAGGGCAGCCCGACGGCGCCGATCAGTCCGCCGGCGCTAGGGGCTAAAACCGATCGAACCTTCGCCTAAACGGACGCCCCCTGCGACACTCCTCCATAATTTGCCGAACCCAGTGGTACCTCCTAAACGGTCCGGGTCCGAGCTCCTCGATTACCTGCGCTGCCGTATATTTGGGATGTCGCTTTAATATCTTGCTGATCCGAATTCGAGTAGGTGTTCGACAATCGATATGCCAACCCATTTTCCTGTGCACAGAACTGCGCTTGGCGGCTTCGGTACGACACGCTTTCAATAGCCTGTAAGCGGTATCCTTCCCGAGAGGATGGTCAAGCCCTGCCATTCCTATTACTTGCTTCGAAAATATCTCTGGCTGTTCTTCAAAAATCGCACGCACCCTAGCTTGCATCACTTCGTGTGGAACAGTGCCCGGCGGATGAGAGAGCCCCAGACGACGTCCCATCCTAAGCATTGCACCGCCCGTCCAACGCCCACCCGCCGGTGACTCAATATTTCGATCATTGAGCTTTTTGGCTGCAGCGCTAAGTGAAATAGGTCTCCCGCTCCCGTACGCGCTCGGCTGTCGGAGCGCCCACTCAATGTGTAGGCGATAAGCTTCGGCGCGCTCTTGCGCTGCCCTCGCTAACGCCGCACGACCCAGTGCCGTAACGTGCCGCCGCCATGCCTTTGAGCATAGTGCTAACCCAGACTTCTTACCCTTAGCCTTAGCAGCCGCCTTCGCAGCCTTGGTCCGTTCCGAGATCAACTTTCGCTCTTGTTCCGCAAGCGATGCATAAATGTGCAGTGTGAAGTCGTCGCAGTCGCGACCAAGGGCAGCAACAACGAAATGCACCCTGTGCTCCATGAGCCCGGTGATGAAGTGCACGTTTCGCGACAGGCGGTCGAGCCTCGAGACGATCAGCGGGCAACGGGCCGACTTTGCCTCCCTCAACGCTGTCGCAAGCCCCGGTCTCAGAAGCAGCGCATCGGCTCCCGCGCCGGTCTGCACATCCTGGTGCCAGGATCTGACTACGAACCCTTCGCGCAACGCGAACGCTTCGACCTCATGGCGCTGCGCGGCCAACCCTAACCCGCTGCGGCCCTGTTCCCCGGTGCTGACTCTCAAGTATCCGATCGCTGCTTGCATCGTGGCTTCCTCCTGTAGATGCGACACGATAGTCGCTTCTGAGGACGCGATAACTCCTTTGAACCGTTGGTTACAGGCGATCGCCGGACCACATTTCTGCAAGTTCACGGCAAATATGTGGCGTGCGCATTTGATACCAAATGCTCAAAATATCTTTATGGGCGACTTCACCGCGGACGAGTTGCTGGCCGACGCAATTGGCTACGTCGCCCTAAACGTGTTGGACCGGCTGGCCGATGATCCGAAGGCGAAAAGGGCGTTCCTGGAGGGCTTTCTGAGACTCATCGAAAAGCTCAATGTTGGCGGTCTCCCCGAGGTGGGAGCATGGATTTACTCACCTGAGTGATTGATTCTGGAAGCAGAAGGGCAGCAATCGGGTGACTGCAGATCGTGGCGGGAATCAACGCTCCGGCGGGCACAGGATCGGAATCGTCTCGCGCTTGTTGCGGCGATAGATCCGAAAGTCCGCTCGGTCAATGGTAATCACCGAATGCTTCGGGAACAGCTCACTCATTCGCACGAGGCACAGATCGGCGAGGTCCGGCTTTCGGTCAGCGTAACGGTCGGCGAGGCGCGTCAGTTGGACAAGGTGGTCGCGACAGTCAAATGCCAGCGCCACAAGCCCTTCGCTAACCATCGCGAGTACCACGGATGTACTTTCGAGGTGAAACGCGGTTTCCGCGAGAACGGCCTCGCAGGTCAGCAGTGGCTCGGTGACTCCTGCCGCGATTTCCGCTGCCCACACGTGGTGTTTGTCGTTGGCATTTGCAAACGCCACCAAGAATCCGGTGTCGGCGATGCCCTTCACGGGCGAGAGAACCCTTTTCGCGCAGAGAGGTCACGTGCCCCCCGTACGGTACCGGCGAGCCTCATGAAGGACGGCGCTGCCCCTCCGTCGCGCGCTTTCTCGAGCTGCTCACGAATAATGCGGCCGCGCGGCATGCCCGACCGCTTCGAAGCCTCCTCAAGCCAAGAGGCGAGTTCCTTCGTAAGACGGATTGTTACTGTCTGACTCATATGGCAAAAATGTAACACGTCGGGTTGTCGCAGGCAAGGTCAAAACGGGATACCGCCGGCCAAGTCACCAGATTGCTGTCCCGACAGCGGACTTTGGCGAAGGGCCGGTGTGGGTCGTGAGGACTCATTGGCGGTCGGTGCCGTGACCAGAGGCGGGCGGCCAAATCCGGCATTCGCTACCCGACGCTCCGCTCCACTTTGCAGTGATTCACAATGCGAGTCGTCGGTATTTTTCGTTGCTGATTTCCCGGTCGCCGGTGTTTGACTGCCCGAGCGCTACGTGATTTATTGCACGCTCAAATAGGGTTACGGAATGTGGGGGTTTGATAGATGCAGGCTGCGATTCGGATTCGGCGAGCCGAGGAAGATGATGCGCTGGAGCTTTCGGTCCTCGCCGAAAGAACCTTTCGAACTGCATTCGAAGAATTGAACTCCCCTGCGAACATGCAGATGCATTGCGCCACCACATACGGCCACGCTTTGCAGCTCGCGGAGATTCGCGAGTTGAGCCGCGAGACTTGGGTGGCCGAAGCCGACGCCAGATTGGTCGCATACGTTCAGCTGCGGTTCGATGCAACATCGCAAATGATCTCGAGCGAGCGACAGGTCGAGATCCAGAGGTTTTATGTAGATGCCTCGCACCATGGAACCGGATTGGCTCACCAACTCATGGGGCATGTTGTTGCTCGAGCCGAGGCCGCTGGATCCACGGTGCTATGGCTCGGAGTGTGGGAACGAAATCCAAGGGCCTTGGCCTTTTATCGAAAGTGGGGTTTTGAGGTTGTGGCGGAGCACATCTTCACGGTCGGCCAAGATCCGCAACGTGACTTAATCTTGCGTCGCGACGTGCAACGTAATGAGAGGGACCGAAGCCGACATTCGCGACTACCTATATAGGGTCGACATTGCCCGTTCGCGGTCGCCCGCCAATTCGACATCGTTAAATTCGGTAGTTTCGCGTGGAATGGCAGCTATGGAGCGCGCCGAGCGGCAAAAATCGGCGAGGAGCGGACCTTCGACCGCGCGGATTGGCCGCCCGATAGCCGCCGTTCCAGGTGCCTCGACCTGGCCCGGTTGCCAACCCCCAAGGCATCCGCGACGATGTCGAACAATCACCGGGGGGACTGGAGATGATGAAAGGCGCTAGGGAGGATAAGGCGAGCGTCCGCGCCCCCGCCGTCTTCATCAGCTACGCCTCGCAGGATGCCGAGGCAGCGGCCTGCATCTGCAGCGCGCTTCGCCAGGCCGGCGTCGAAGTGTGGTTCGACCAAAGTGAGCTGCGTGGCGGGGACGTGTGGGATCAGAGGATCCGGCGCGAGATCCGCGACTGCACGCTCTTTATGCCGGTCATCTCGGCGAACACGGCGTCGCGTCTCGAGGGCTACTTTCGTCTCGAGTGGGATCTTGCGGATCAGCGCAGCCACATGATGGCGCGCGACCGCGCGTTCATCGTGCCGGTGTGCTTGGACGCGACTAAGGAAGCCGTCACCGACGTTCCGGAGTCTTTCCACCGGGTGCAGTGGACGCGCCTGCCTGACGGCAACACGCCGCCCGCGTTCACGGCGCGTATCGTCGCCCTGCTTGGTGCTCCGGGCGCAGTGGCGTCTGCTGCGGATTCGGCTCATTCCGGAACGGCAACCCGACCTGCAGCGGCGCCCGCTGCGACCGCGAAATCGACACCGAGATCAAGCCGCGCGGTCATCGCGTTCCTCGGTGTGGTCGCGATCGTCCTCGCGTACGTGGTCGTTGATCGGTTCTGGCTCTCGAAGCACAGACCTGCTGAAAAGCCCGTTGCAACCGTGGCACCTGCGCCGACGCCCGCGATGCCGGCCATCCCGGAAAAATCCGTAGCTGTTCTGCCGTTCGCGGACATGAGCGAGACGAAGGATCAGGAGTACTTCGCCGACGGAATGTCGGAAGAACTCATCGACATTCTGACTAAAATCCCCGACCTACGAGTTCCAGCGCGCACGTCATCGTTCTACTTCAAAGGCAAACAGGCCACGGTCGTCGAAATTGCCAAGGCGCTGAGCGTCGCCAATATTTTGGAAGGCAGCGTGCGCAAGTCTGGTGATACTCTTCGCATCACTGCGCAGTTAGTACGCGCCGACACCGGATACCACGTTTGGTCTGAAACCTACGAACGCAAACTCAATGACATCTTCAAGATTCAGGACGAGATCGCCAGTGCAGTCGTGAAGGCGCTTAGGGTCTCGCTGCTAGAGTCGGCCACAATGAGGGTAGAGCCGACCACAAGCAGCGAAGCCTATACGCTCTACGCACAAGCCCGCGCGCTGGTGTTGCATAGTGATCCGGCCGATGCTGCTGTAGCGGCGGACTATTTGAAGCGAGCGATCGAACTCGATCCAAAATACGCGCCCGCGTGGGCGCGGTTAGCCCAGACGCGTACCTTTCAATTTGAATTACGTTCGTTGTCTTTCGAGCAAGCCCGAGAAGAGGCAACCCGTTCGGCGCAGCGGGCAGTTGCTCTCGACCCAAATCTGGCTGCAGCGCATCTTTCCATGGCGAGAGTACACAGGTTCTTCGATTGGAACTGGGGTGCCGCAGGCGCCGAAATTCAACGCGCACGAAAGCTCGATCCGGGGGACTCTGACGCGGTCCGATGGGCGGGCACATATGCCCTCATCATGTGTCAAATA
>Ga0181523_10000814_pt1 | contig 34922 bp, 25 predicted proteins | sample PEATcosm2014_Bin_43_FD_119752 | JGI IMG/M metagenome (GOLD analysis project Ga0181523, IMG submission 119752) | Peatland microbial communities from MTU Mesocosm Facility, Houghton, MI, USA - PEATcosm2014_Bin05_30_metaG | ecosystem: Environmental > Terrestrial > Soil > Wetlands > Peat | place... | reverse complement strand
TGCCCCCGCACCGTCGATCATGGCGACCAAAAATGCACTATTCGCTTTCGAATCGCATTCCCGGGCCCTATAACCTGCCTCCATGTCACAGGCAGTTCGTTCGGTCGTGCAGAGCCCGCTTGGTGCCGCCGTGCCGCCCGACGTGCTGGGTGCCGCCATCGACCGCCTGAACGACATCGTCATGGTCACCGAGGGGACCCCGGTCGACGAGCCGGGACCGCGTATCCTCTTCGTCAACCCGGCGTTTGAGAGGATGACCGGGTATACGGCCGCGGAGGTGGTGGGCCGCTCGCCCCGCTTCCTCGCGGGTGCCGGTACGTCGACGGCCGACCTCGCGCGCATCGAAGCGGCCCTGCGCGAGCGCAAGCCGGTCAGGGCGGAGCTGCTCAACTTCAGGAAGGACGGCGCTCCGTTCTGGGTCGAGATCATGGCCACGCCCGCGGAAAGCCCCACGGCGGGGGGCGAGTACATCGTGTTCATCGAGCGCGACATCACCGAGCGAAAGGTCGCCGAGGCCGCGATTCAAGAGCAGGAGCGCTCGATGGCGGCCCTCTTCAGCAACCTGCCCGGAATGGCGTTCCGCTGCCGCAACGACGGCTTCTGGACGATGGAGTTCGTCAGCGACGGCTGCCGCGAGCTCACCGGCTACGAGCCCGCGGATATAATAGGCAACCGGCAGACAAGCTACGAGGAGATCATCGACCCCGAGGACAGGAAGGCCGTGCGCGAGACCGACACGCGCATCCAGGAGCGCGGCGAGGCCTTCGAGATCACCTACCGGATCCGCACCCGCAAGGGCGCGGTGAAGTGGGTGCAGGAGAGGGGCCGTCCGGTGCCCGGGCCGGACGGCAAGGTCGGGCACTTCGAGGGGTTCATATCGGACGTCACCGAGCGCAAGCTCCTGGAGCTCCAGGTGGCCCAGAACCAGCGGCTCGAGAGCATCGGGACCCTCGCCGGGGGGATCGCGCACGACCTGAACAACGTCTTCGCCCCGATCATGATGGCCGGGGAGCTCCTGAAGGACAAGGTGGCCGACAAGGACTCGGACCAGCTCCTCGAGGTCATCTCGGCGAGCGCCCGGCGCGGCGCGGGCCTCGTCCGCCAGATCCTCCTGTTCGCGCGCGGCATGGAGGGCCAGCGCTTCGCCGTCGCCCCTTCGGCCCTGCTCGCGGAGATCCGGACCTTCCTCGACAGCACCCTCCCGAAGTCTATACGGATCGAGTTCGACGTCGCCCCGGGCCTGCCGACGATATCCGGGGACCCCACCAACCTCCACCAGGTTTTCCTCAACATCTGCGTGAACGCCCTGGACGCGATGCCGTCGGGCGGCAGGCTCGCGATATCGGCCTCGACCGCCACGGTGCCGCCGTCGTCCCCGAGGCCGCACCCGGACGCCCTGCCCGGGGATTTTGTCAGGATCGACATCACGGACACGGGCTGCGGCATCCCCGACATCCTGAGGGGCCAGATATTCGACCCGTTCTTCACCACGAAGGGCGTCGGCCGCGGCAGCGGGCTCGGCCTTTCGACGGCGCGCTCGATCGTGAAGGCCCACCGGGGATTCATAACCTTCAAGTCGGCCGAGGGCGTCGGCACGACCTTCTCCGTCTTCCTTCCGACGACGGCGGCCGGCCTTTCCGCGACCCACCTCGACGACCATGCGAAGCCGGACCTGGTGCCGCTTCCGCGCGGAAACGGCGAGCACATCCTGGTCGTCGACGACGAGGTGTCCGTGCGGCTCATCATGCGCAGCACGCTGGAGAACTTCGGCTTCCGGGTGTCGACGGCCTCGGACGGCGCCGAGGCGATCGCGCTCTTCAGGAACCCCTCCGGGCGCTTCGACCTGGCCCTGGTCGACATGCAGATGCCGGGGCTCGACGGCGGCAAGACCATCGTCGCGCTCCGCCACCTCCGGCCGGAGCTGCCGATCGTGGGGGCGAGCGGGCTGGCCACGGACGAGAATCGGGAGCACGCGGCGGCAAACGGGGTCAGGCATTTCCTGGACAAGCCCTTCAGCGTCGAGACCCTGATTCGCACGGTGCACGCCGCCATGGCGAAGACGGTTCCGTGAGCCTGCTGGACCGCCACATATTCAAGAGCGTCCTGTTCACGAGCTTCGCGGCCGTGTGTCTTTTCGCCTTCGTGCTGATGTCGGTGAACGTCGTGCGCGACCTGCTGGGCCCCCTGCTCTCGGGCCAGATTCAGCTCCTGACGATCGGGCGCCTCGTCCTCCTGCTGGTCCCCGTCGTCATCTCTTACGCGCTGCCCCTCGGAATGCTGACCGGCGTCCTACTGACGCTCGGGAGGCTGTCATCCGACGGGGAGATAACGGCGATGCGCGCGGCGGGCCTGAGCATCCCCAGGATCGCCCTGCCGGTGCTCGCCCTGTCCGTCCTCGGGGTCGCGCTGGGGCTGAAGATCAACTTCGATTCGATGCCGACGGCGAAGGTGCAGTACGAGAGGGAGCTGGTGGCCGCGGTGCGCGCCAACCCGCTGAGCTTCATCGTCCCCAAGAAGTTCATCCGGGATTTTCCCGGCTACGTCGTCTACATCGGGTCGAGGAACGGATCGGACCTGCGCGACGTCTGGGTCTGGCAGCTCGACGACGAGCGCCGTGTCGTCCGCTTTGTACGGGCCGAGTCGGGGCGCGTGGACTACGACGACGCGGCGAACGACTTCATCATCACCCTCGCCAACGCTCGCATCGAGGACCATGACCGAAAGAAGCCCGAGGACTTCTCGCGCCCGCTGATGGTCAACTCGTTCGGCCAGGTCGAGCCCGTTCGGCTCCCCCTCGCGAAGTACTTCGGCACCCCGACCGTCCACCAGAAGCTCGCGTGGATGACCTACGCCGAGCTCACGGCGGAAAAGGACAGGCTCGGGCGGGAGCCGGTGGGGCCCGGCATGGTGAAGCAGCGCCGAAGCGAGATCCTGAAGGTAGAGCTGACCATCCAGGACAAGCTCAGCATGGCGGCCGCGATCTTCACCTTCGCATTCATCGGGATTCCGCTCGGGATAAAGGTGTCCCGGCGCGAGACGAGCGCGAACCTCGGGATCGCCGTCGTCCTGGGCCTGGGGTATTACTTCATCACCGTCATTGTCGGCTGGCTTGACCAGCATCCCGAGTACCGGCCGGAGCTTCTCCTGTGGGTCCCCAACCTCGCCCTGGCCGCGTTCGGGTTCTGGCTGCTGCGCAGGCTCGACCGGGCCTGAAGGCGCCCCGGCAATCCCCGCGGCGCGGCCTCGGGCCGCCCGTCGTCAAATCACGATTCCGTCCGGCGCCGTGAAGTCGTCGTCGACGACGTTGCCCGTGTTGCGGGTGCGCGCGGGCTCGAAAACGAGGATCTCCGCCTCGGAGTCGGCCATCGTCCGGTGCTCGACGCCGCGCGGCACCACGCAGAATTCGCCGGCGTTGAGGACCACGCTGCGTTCCCGGTACTCCAGGGTCATGCGGCCCCTCCAGACGATGAAGAGCTCGTCCTCGTTCTCGTGGCGGTGCCACGGGAAAGTCCCGGCAATCTTGACGAGCTTCACCTCCTGGCCGTTTAGCGCCGCCACGACCTTGGGCCGCCAGTGCTCGTGTATGAGCGCGAACTTGCCCTTGAGCGACGCCTTGTCCATGCGCCTAGAAGCCCCCCAGGAACTCGAACGACTGTGTCGCGACGAGGCCGCTCCGGCCGTCCATCCGGGCCATCGCCTGGTCGCACACGGGCAGCGACGCCCGGTTGGAGAGCAGGGACCGGGCCTCGTCGCCGAGGCGGACAAACTCCACGCCCGATCCCCTGCACGCGTCCAGGAACTCGCGGAAGACGGACCGGCGCCCCATGCCCTCAATCTCGGCGTGGAGCGTGAACACGTTGAGCCTGCCGGGCCGCACAAGCGAGAGCAGGTGCCGGGCGATCGCGGAGTCGGGAAACTCCGGCCTGCCCATCAGCTCGTCGAGCGTCGGGAGCGTAGTGGGAATCTCAAGCGTCCGGAACACCCTGCCCCCGATCCGGGGGAAATACGGATGCGTCCCGCGCGTGTCGCTCGAGTAGAGCAGCCCGGCCTCGTCGTACACCTCGCGGCTCCTGGCGTTGCTCTGCCAGCCCGCGGCGCCGGCAGCGTCAGCCTCCGCGCCGAATATCCGCGCGAATTCGGCGCGGGCGGACGCAAACTCGGCCCGGACCGTGGCAAGGTCCATCCCCTGCATGAAGTCCTGCCAGCGGTAGTGGTTGTAGCAGTGGATGCCCACCTCGAAGCCCGAGTCGCGGACGGCCCGCATCGCGGCGCCGTTGCGGTGGCCGATGTGCGGGGCCGGCAGGAGCGTCCCGTTGAGGAGCGTCCGGATGCCGTAGATCTGCACGACGCTCGTCCTGGCGACCTTGCCGAAAAACCCCGGCCGGAGCACGCGGGTCACCGCCCTGCCCGTCTGGTCGGGGCCGAGCGAGAACAGGAAGCAGGCCGGCGCGCCGGCCTCCCTGCAGTCCGCGGCGAGGTTCGGCACGCCGACGCGCGTCCCGCGGTCCGTGTCGACGTCAACCTTGAGCGCGAGTCGCACCGCCATGGCGCTCAGTCGAGCTTGTAGTCCCTGTGGGCCAGGTGGTAGTCGAGCGTGAGCTTTATCGCGGTCGTCAGGTCTACCTTGGGAGTCCAGCCCAGCTGCCTCCTGATCGCGGCCACCGACGGCACGCGCCGCTGGATGTCCTGGTAGTACTTCCCGAAGTACTTGCCCGAGGACACCACGACCGTCCTCGCCTTCGCCGCCTGGGCCCGGAATTGCGGGTATCCCCTGAAGGCGGCGATGATGAGCTTCGCGAGCCGGGCGACGCTCACGTTGTTCGCCGGGTTGCCTATGTTGAAGATCTGGCGGGAGGCCCTTCCTCGCCTGTTCTCGATGATGCGCAGAAGGGCGTCCACGCCGTCGTCGATGAAGGTGAAGGAGCGGCATTGCCTGCCGCCGTCGACCAGCTGGAGCGGCTTCTCGAATATCACGTTCGAGATGAACTGCGTGAAGAGCCGGGAGCTCCCCTCCTTCGGCTCGAGCACGTTGTCGAGCTTGGGGCCGATCCAGTTGAACGGCCGGAAAAGCGTGTAATCGACGCCGTCCCGCACGCCGTAGGCGTAGATCACGCGGTCGATGAGCTGTTTCGAGCAGGCGTAGATCCAGCGCTGGCGCTCGATCGGCCCGTACACGAGCGGGCTAGTCGCCTCGTCGAGCTCGCCGTCGGGGCACATCCCGTAGACCTCCGAGGTGGACGGGAATATGATCCGCTTCCTGTATTTCGCGCACTTGCGGACGATCTCGAGGTTGGCCTCGAAATCGAGCTCGAAGACCCGGAGCGGGTCCTTCACGTACTGGACGGGGTTGGCGATCGCCACGAGCGGCAGCACCGCGTCGCACTTCTTCACGTGGTACTCGATCCACTCGCGCGAGATCGTGATGTCGCCCTCGACGAACTTGAACCGGGGGTTCCCCAGGCAGTCGCCGAGCTTGTGGTCGCCCACGTCCATCCCGTAGACCTCCCAGTCTTTCCGCTTCAGGATGGCGTGCGTGAGCGAGCTTCCGATGAAGCCGTTGGCACCGAGGATCAGGACGCGCAGGGGCATGGGGGTGAGGACCCGATAAACCATGAAATCGGGCAAATGACACGAAAGAACATCGCCCCGGCGGCGCAGGAAACGTGAGGGCCCGCGCCCTGGCAGGGGCGCGGGCCCGGCGGTCCGGCAAGGATCAGGTCAGAAGAGGATGCCCGCCTCCACCGCGAACCGGGTCTGGCTCGTACTTGTGCCCATCAGCCCGAAGGCGAGGCCGCTGGTGGTCCCGGAGGCCTGCACGAACGAGATCTCGGCCCGCGTGAAGAAGATCCCCGACTGGTAGGTCGGTGTCAGAGTGAACGACCAGGCGTTGCTGCCCGGGCCGTACAGCAGGTCGGCGGAGCCGTCCCCGGCGCTTCCGCTCTGCGAGATGTACTCGACGCGGCCGGACACATTGAACGAGGTGTTTGGCACGGCGTAGTTGACAAGCAGCGCGGCGCCGAAGCTGGTTGTGTCCTTCGCGACGCCGATCGCCGCCCTTGCCGGGAGGTCGGTGTACTGGATGTAGGGTTGGATGGTCCACGCGCCGGACGTGAAGGTGTAGATCAGGTTGTCCAGCTGCTGGTTGTTGTTCTGGTAGATCGGCGTGGCCAGGGATTTCGAATAATCCGTGGTCCCCAGGTTCCCGCTGACCACGAGCTCGACAGTATTCGAGCTATTGATGGTCCAGGTCGCGGCCCCCGAGAGCCAGTTGAACCTCTGCGAGTAGTACCCGTCGTTCCATGAGGCGTTGAGGGTCACCGGGCCCGCCGTGTAGTTCAGCTGGACGCCCTGGCTGACGGCCGTCTCCTGGTTCCAGAGCAGCCCGCGCTCGATGTTCAAGTTCTCGAAGGTGAACGTGTATTCGGCCCCGACGAGCGTGGGCAGCTTGCCTGCCTCGATCGAGAAGCTGCTGTTCGGGGCGATCTTGACGAATGCCTGGGGCATCGGTCCGTAGAAGTCGCGGGTCGCATTGCCTGCGGTCAGGTACGGGGCGCCGAGCGCCGGCAGCGAATAAGCCCCGGCCTCTATGAAGAACTGGAGCGTGCCGTCGACCTTTTGGACAAAGACCTGCGCGTTGCTGACGTCTGCGAGGTCGTGGCGGTCGCCCGGGAACAGGGTGTCCTCGGCGAAGAAGAGGCCCGTGACCGCGCCCGACACGTAGATTTTGCCGAAGTCCGGGATGTCGAAGCTCTCCGGCTTCACGTTCACGGTGAGCGGCCCGGCCATGGACGGCGTCGAAACGGGGGACGTCGGGGGCGCGGCGGGCGCCGCCGGTGCACCGGCCGCCGGGCTGGTGGGCGCCGTGGCGGGTGCAGGTGGGGGCGGCGTCGTCGCCGTTTGCGCCCGGGCGGAGACGGCCCAGAGGGAAACAGCGCCAATGCACATTGCGCGCGCCATCATATTTGCGTGGATGTTAACGGATTTGCTCATTTGTGGTCGGTTATTGCTAGGTGGTGGTGAATTCCGCCCGGCTCTTCCTCACCCCCAAGTTGGGAGCCGGCCGGCTTTACGTTTAAGCAAGATCTTTGCCAGATTATTGATTTGCCGCATAATCTCCCATTCTAACGGCGGCGGGGCGTGCCAAATAATAAAAACCGGCTTGGAAACCGTTTCGTTGTTGCTAAGCGGTAGCGCGCTTTGATGGTTTCCCCTCTTGTTTCCCGCTCGGTGGCCTGTTTCGGCCAAACGGGGCCAAATTGACCGATATTGGCATCGGCTATGCTAGGAGTCACAGGAACCGCGCTTAATGTTTTCTTAATGTCGTCCGCCTCCCAAGCGGTATCTTACTCACATTTTTCCCGATTGAATTGACCGCCGGGCATTCCCCGGCAAGAAGGCTTCTTCCCGCCCGTTAATCCAACAACACCCCGGAGCATGCTCCTATGACACCGAAAGAAGTAATCGCCCTAGCTAAGACAAAGGACGTCAAGATTGTTGACCTCAAGCTCACCGACATCCTCGGGACTTGGCAGCATTTTGCCATTCCCGTCTCCGAACTGACGGAGTCGGTGTTCACCGAGGGCGTGGGCTTCGACGGCTCGTCGATCCGCGGGTGGAGGGCGATCAATTCCTCGGACATGCTGGTGTTCCCGGATCCGGCGACGGCATTCATCGATCCGTTCGCCGCGAACACGACGCTGTCGCTCTCCTGCGACACGTACGACCCGATCACCAAGGAGCCCTACGACAGGGATCCGCGAGTCATCGCCAAGAAGGCGGAGGCCTACCTCAAGAGCACGGGCCTCGCCGACACGGCCTATTTCGGGCCCGAGGCCGAATTCTTCATCTTCGACGGGGTCTCGTACGACTCCACGTCGAACGCCACGCACCACAAGCTGGACTCGATCGAGGCCATCTGGAACCGCGGCCGGGACAAGGAGGATAACGGCTCCCCCAACCTGGGCTACAAGATCAGGCACAAGGAGGGCTACTTCCCGGTCGCCCCGAGCGACAAGCTGATCGACATCCGCAACGAGATGATCCTGACGATGATCTCGCTCGGCGTCGCGATCGAGCGCGAGCACCACGAGGTGGCCACCGCGGGCCAGGCCGAGATCGACATCGTCTTCGACACGCTGCTGCGCACCTCGGACAAGATGTCCGTCTACAAGTACGTCGTGAAGAACGTCGCCTACAAGTACGGCAAGACCGCGACCTTCATGCCGAAGCCCCTTTTCGGCGACAACGGCTCCGGGATGCACACGCACCAGTCGCTCTGGAAGGACGGCAAGCCCCTGTTCGCCGGCAACGGCTACGCCGGGCTGAGCGAGATGGCCCTCCACTACATCGGCGGCATCCTCAAGCACGCGCCCGCGCTGTGCGCGATCTGCAATCCGACCAACAACTCCTACAAGCGGCTGGTCCCCGGCTTCGAGGCGCCGGTCAACCTCGCCTACTCCGCCCGGAACCGCTCGGCCTCGATCCGGATCCCGACCTACAGCCCGAGCCCGAAGGCGAAGCGCGTCGAGTACCGCACGCCCGACCCGGCCGCGAACCCGTACCTCGCCAACGCCGCGATGCTCCTTGCGGGCATGGACGGCATCCTGAACAAGATCCACCCGGGCGACCCCCTTGAGAAGAACCTCTACGACCTGCCTCCGGAGGAGAAGGCCAAGGTGCCGACCGTGCCCGACTCGCTGAAGGGCGCGATGGAGGCGCTCGAGAAGGACCACGCCTTCCTGCTCAAGGGCGGCGTGTTCTCAAAGGACTTCCTCGAGAACTACATCGATATGAAGAAGGGCGAGTACGACGCCGTGCGCCTGCGGCCGCATCCGTACGAGTTCTTCCTCTACTACGACGTCTGATCGGTGGTCAGTGGTGCCGGCGGACCCATAGAAACACCGCGACAAAGGAGCCGATCCAGAGCAGAACCAGACCTGCGACAAGGAGCACCATGTTGCTCCGGCTCTTCCAGGGCTGCGGAGCCCGCAGCTTCTGGTCGCGGTGCGTGATCTCGACCTTGTCGAGGTGCTCGAGCTCGCTTTGCATCGCGTCCGCGGACTGGTACCGGTTGCGCGGGTCGCGCTCCATCGCGTGCAGGATGACCTCCTCGACAGCCGGGTCTATCTCGGGGTTGACCTTCCGGGGGGCCTCCGGGTCGCCGGTGACGCGCGCGTTCATGACCACGTAGGGGCTCTCCCCCTCGAACGGCGTGGAGCCGGTCACCATCTCGTACAGGATCGCCCCCAGGCTGTAGATGTCGCTGCGGTGGTCCCCCCGCTTGCCGCGGACCTGCTCCGGCGAGATGTAGTCGGGCGTGCCCAGGGTCGGAGTCAGGCCGACGAAGGTCAGCCGGCGCGCCTGCTCCACGCGGGCAATCCCGAAGTCGAACAGGCGGATGCTCCCGTCGTTGCAGACCATGATGTTCTGCGGCTTCAGGTCCCGGTGCGCGATGCCATTCTTGTGGAGGTACTCGAGCGCGTCGCATATCTTCACGGCGTACGCCACGGCCTCCCCCTCGGACAGTTTCTTCCGCTTGGAGAGAACCTCGGCGAGGGTCTTGCCCTCGAGGAACTCCATGACCAGGTAGGGCCGGCTCTTATGTCCTTCGACCTTTACGACCTTCAGTACCGACGGATGGTTCAGGCGCGCGCCAATCTCCTCCTCCCTCTTGAAGCGCTCGAATCCCGCCACGTCGCTTTCCAGGGACATCAGCGGTACTTTGACCGCCACGCTCTGGCCGGTCGCCCGGTCGTTCGCCTTGAAGATCGAGGCCATGTTGCTGCGCGCCACCAGGTCGGTGAGCTCGAAGCGGCCGTCGAGCAGCATGCCGGGGCCCAGGTCGCCGGTGCCCGCCGCCGCCGCCGCGACCGCTACGGCGGCCTTCTTGGGAGGCGTGTCGGCCCCGAGGGCGACGCGGGCTGACTGAGCGACCTGCTCCCAGTTGCGCACCTCGATTATCTGCAGCGATATGTTGTCGTCGCTCCCCCGCTTAGTGGCGAGGGCCACGAGCTCCTTGCACGCGTCGTAGGGGTGCGACCGGGCCACGATCTCGCGCATCTCCTCGTCGAGCACGCACGCGTGCAGGCCGTCGGTGCACTGGAGGACGAAGTCCCCGTGCGAGAGCAGCTGCGTCGCGAAATCCGGCTGGCAGAAAGGCTCGGATCCCAGGCTGCGGGTGAGCTCGCTCCGCCTGGGGCTCGCCATCGCCTGGCGCTCGAGGAGAAGCCCGAGCTTGACCGGCACCGACGTGACGACGTGGTCCGTCGTCAGCCGACGGATCGTCTTCTGGCGGATGAAGTAAGCCCTCGTGTCCCCCGCGTTGGCCACGCAAACGGCGCCGTCGCGGAAGATCGAGGCCGCCAGTGTCGTGGCCATCCTCTTGCCCTGGTGCTGCACGAGCGCGTTCTCGTGCACGGCGGAGCAGGCGACCGTGAACATGCGCCGAAGGAGCGCGTAGGGCTTCGTGTCCGCCGGCGCCGACTGGAACTCGCGCACGGCGGCCTCGACGGCCAGGCGGCTTGCGACCTCCCCGTTCTCATACCCTCCCACGCCGTCGGCCAGGAGCGCCACGCTCCCCTGCTTCTCCCGGGTCAGCGGATCGGGCGACTCCCAGAATTCGAGCGAGTCCTCGTTGACGGGCCGGACGGGGCCCGCCGTTGTGAGGCGTGCATAGCGCAGTCGCATGAATAGGACGAAAAAAAATGGCCCCGCTGCCACTGGCAGGCGGAGCCATTGATACTTGTGCGGCGCCGGGCCGGGTCAACGAGATCTATGCCGGCTTCTCGGTGAGGATCATCGCCTTGCCCGCCGCCTTGCTTCCGCTGTAGAAATACCACCACCCGTAGAGGCCCCAGAGGAACGCGACGCCGAGGGCGATATACGACTCGTGCCAGCTCATGCCGGCCACGCTGAACGGCCCGATAAGGTAAAAGAGCATGCAGAGCAGGTTGGCCAGGAAGCCGAACACCGGGATCACCATGTGCTTGATCCCGTTGAACATGTGGTGCTCCCGGAAGGCGACGATCGCGACTATGCAGGTCGTCATGTAGAGCAGGAACGTCCCGAAGTTGCTGATCAGCGTCGTGATCAGGAATGAATTGGGGATCCACGTGTAGACGTGCGGGCTGAAGATCCCAAAGCTGTACCAGATGTTGTGCTTGTCGAGGGCCGCGGGGTCGGTCGCCTGGCCCCCGAGGTACGTCACCACCGTGATGATGCCGATGAAGATCGACAGGATCGTCAGCGTCCAGATGGAGCGGTGGGGCGTCAGGTTCCTGCCGTGCAGCAGTCCGAAGTGCGCGCCCACCTCCTGGTCGCGGCCCATGGCGTATGTCACGCGGGCCCCCGTGTTCATACACGCGAGCGTCGTGCCGACGAGGGCAAGGAACACCGTCGCCGCCTGGACGAGCATGAACGCCTTGCCCGCGGCGTAGCTGCCGAAGACCCAGGTACCGGCGAGCACCATCATGTCCCCAATCGGCGCGCTGGAGGCCCCGGCGGACGACAGCGTGTAGCCGCTGTTGAGGAAGTAGTTCGCGGCGTAGTACTCGAACAGGTAGCAGATCGCGCCCTGTATCGTGAGCGAGAGCAGGATCGCCCAGGGCAGGTGCCTCTTCGGGTCCTTGGCCTCCTCGCCCATCGAGGTCACCGACTCGAACCCGACGAGAATGAGGATCGCGACGCAGGCCTGGACGATGATGAGGCTGAACTTGTGGGGCCCGATGACCGACTTGGCCGTGGGATGGTAGTTGAAGGTCGTGGCGCCCGACGAGTCCGTCGTGTACGCGCCGTCCTTGTAGTCGATCGTGAAGGGGGCGGCCTTGTCCACTGTCGTGGGCTTCCCGTCCGCGTCGGCCGGGAGCGGATTGCCGTCCTTGTCCGTGCCGTCCTGCATCTGGTACGCTGGGGTCCCGTCGGCGTTCTTGGTCGGCTTGCCGTTGGAGTCGAGGACCGGCAGGGGGTTGCCCTTGTCGTCGTTTATCGTGACCTGGGCCACCTGGTAGTTGACGGCTATGTCGTTTGACAGGTGGAAGGCCTTCGAGCCCTGCGGGTGGGAACCGCGGTAGGCGATCGCGATGATGCCGAAAACGACCAGGGCCGTGATCTGTATGATGTTGACCGCGATGTTGACCGCCGTGCTCCCGACGACGCCGCGGAAGGCGATGTAGCCCACCCCGATCGAGAAGATGATGCAGAAGAGGCCCATCTCCAGTGGGCTGTTGTAGACGCCGCTGAACGTGTCGGGGAAGAGGTAGCCTGAGAGGTAGCCGACAAGGAGCGCCGTCACGCCGACCATGACCCCGGGATACACCCAGTAGTACAGGTGGCTCGCCCAGCCGGTGAAGAACTTCACCACGCGCGCGAACTTGTAGGCCTTCGTCTTCGAAAGGAAGGCCTGCTCGGCATAGTAATAGGACGACCCTGCGCCGGGGTAGAGCCGGGAGAGCTCGGCATAGCTGACAGCCGTCGCGTAACACAGGAGGAGGGCCATCAGGATGCCGAACCACATGGCGCAACCTGCCAAGGGTGCGCCGTAGAGCGCCTGTTCCTGGAAGGTCAACCAGAGGAAGGCGCCTGGGGCGATCAGGGCCATTGCATTCACGGTCAGGCCGGTGAGGCCCAGGGTGGGCTTCATGGTCGGCGTCGCGGTCGGCGTGGAGGTCGGTGTAGCAGGCATAGGGCTGGTGAGTCGGTCAGGTACTGGGGTGATGGTTGGGCTGGATCGGCCACTTAACGGCCGAACTTGTTAGTTGGATCTTAATGCGGATTTAACGTCCGCACGTCACATAGCCGATTTTGTGCCAACGAAATGATTAAAATCCGACTGCGTTAATTGATTGGGCCTAAGCAGAATATGGCGCGCGAATGCCGTGCGTTGAAGCTGCGGCGATTCCGGTGCGGCTCAATGCCGGCCGCGTCCGGCTCGCAAAATGGGCTCTAAACGACCTGTCCCTCGCGCAAGGTGGGCACCGGGGGGCCCCGCCACTCCGTGCGGGTCAGCTCAAGCGCCCCGTCGCCCGTGGCGACAACCAAAGGGGAAACCGAGACCACCTCGCCGGGCCTTCCCTTCCCCGCGCGGGCGGCCAGCGAATCCGGCTCCGCCCACCAGATCATCAGGCGCGCCGGGCCGACATCGGCGAACGCGCCGGGATAGGGATCGGTGACGGCCCGGACAAGGTTGAAGATCTGCCGCGAGGACTGCGTCCAGTCTATGCGGCCGTCCTCGGGTTTTCGACCCCCGAAATACGTGGCCTGCGACGCGTCCTGCGGGGTCTCCGGAGCCGTACCGGAAAGCAGCGCGCCCATTTGCCGCTTCAGAATGCGGCGAGCGCACGGAAGGGCCTTGCGGAAGGCCTCCTCCGCCGTGTCCCGCGGCCCGATGTCCACGCCCTCCTGGTCGACGATGTTCCCCGCGTCGGGCTCGCTGACCATCCTGTGGAGCGTCATCCCTATGCGGGGCTCGCCATGGAGCACGGCCCAGTTGATCGGCGCCCTGCCGCGGTACTTCGGGAGGAGAGAGCCGTGCATGTTGAACGCGCCCAGCGGGGCCAGCCCGAGGACCTTCATGCTGATCATGTTGCGGTAATAAACCGACAGGATCAGGTCCGGGCGCATCTGCGCGATCCGCTCGATCCATTCGGGCGTGCCAACCCTTGAGGGCGTATGGACCGGCACCCCTCTCGACCGGGCGGCAAGCGCCGGGGTCTTGAACCAGATCTTCTCGCTCGGGTTGTCCTCGTGGGTGATGAGCGCGACAACGTTGTCCCCGCGGGAGAGGAGCAGCTCCAGGCAGTCGTGACCGACCTCGCTGTAGCCGAAGAATAGGATCCGTGGGCCGGGCATGGGCGCCGCGCGCTACTCGGTGGCCTCGAGGATCTCGCGGATGAAGTAGCGCTGGCGGGAGCGCAGGACCTGGTAGGCCCGGCCGACGTACTCGCCGATGAGGCCGATCCCGACCATCGTCACGCTGACCAGGAAGAAGAGGATGCCGAAGAGGGTGAAGAGGCCGCCTTCCTCGGGCCCTATGATGAGCCTGCGAAGCGCGAGGACGATCATGAGCAGGAAACTGCCCGCGGCGCAGGCCATGGAGACCATCGTGAAGAGCTGGAGCGGGGCCAGCGAGAATCCCGTGATGAGGTCGAAGTTGAGCCGGATGAGCTTGTAGACCGAGTAGTTCGACACTCCCGCGTGGCGCTCCTCGTGCTTGACGCCGACCTCGGTCGGGTTGCTCGAGAAGCTGTACGCCAGCGCGGGGATGAACGTGTTGACGGCGCCGCTGCGGAGGATGGCGTCGATGATCGGCCGCCTGTAGGCGCGAAGCATGCACCCCTGGTCGGTCATCTCGATCGACGTCGTCGCCCTGCGGACGAGATTGATGAGCCGCGACGCCATCGTCCGGAAGAGGCTGTCCTGGCGCCGGATCCGGAAGCCCCCGACGTAGTCGTGGCCCGAATCGATCAGTGCCAGGAGCTTGGGAATCTCCTCGGGGGGATTCTGGAGGTCGGCGTCCAGGGTCACGATGACCTGGCCCCGGACGCGCTCAAACGCCGCCATGATCGCCATGTGCTGGCCGTAGTTGGCGTTGAAGTCGATCACCCGGGTGACGCCGGGCCGGGCGCCGTGCTGCTTCCTCAGGAGTTCGAGCGAGTGGTCGGAGCTCCCGTCGTTCGTGAAGATGACCTCGTACGTGCGGCCGATGCCGTCGAGGACCGGGTAGAGCCGGGAGAAGAGGAGCCCAAGGTTGGGCTCCTCGTTGTAGACCGGGATGACGACGGACAGGTCGGGTGCGGCGCTCATGCGTGGCGGTGCCTCCTCAGGATCGAGGCGAGCGTCCGGACGACGCGGGGCACGTCGGAGACCTCCATCGCCGGGAAGAGCGGCAGCGTCAGGATGTTGCGCCCGGCGTACTCGGCGTGCGGGAAGTCCCCGTCCTTCCAGCCCATCCGCCGGTAAAGGGCGAACAGGTGGATCGCCGGGTAGTGGACGCCGGTCCCGATCCCGGCGGAGCGCATCTCCTCCATGACCTGCGAGCGGCGCACCGCCATCCGCTCCTCCGGCAGGACGACCTGGAACATGTGCCAGTTGCTGTCGGTGAAGTCGGCGGGCGGAAGCCCGATCCCGAGCGAGCGGACCGCGGGGCGGCCAAACTCCTCGAAGTAGGCGCGCGCCAGCTCGCGGCGCCTGGCGAGGAACTCGCCGAGGCGGGGAAGCTGGCCGAGCCCGATCCTCGCGGCCACGTCGGTCATGTTGAACTTCCCCCCGACGAGCTCGACCTCCATCCCGTCGAGGCCGGTCCGCACCACGCCCTGGAGCCGGTACTGCTCCGCGAGGGCCGCCTCGCGCTCGTCGTTCAGGACGAGGCACCCGCCCTCGCAGGTCGTGATGTTCTTGTTGGCGTGGAAGCTGATCGACACGAAGTCGCCGAACGACCCGATTCTCCTGCCCTTCCACGCGCTGCCCATGGACTGGGCGGCGTCCTCGACGACGCGAAGGCCTCGCCCCGCAGCGATGGCGTGGAGCCGGTCGCGGTCGACCGGCAGGCCCGCGAGGTCGACGGGAAGGATCGCCCGGGTGCGCGGGGTGACGGCCCCCTCGACGCGGCCCAGGTCTATGTTGCGGGTGGCGGGATCGATGTCGACGAACACCGGCCTGGCCCCCGTCTCGAGGATGACGTTGCTCGTGGCGACCCAGGTGAGCGGGGTCGTGATCACCTCGTCCCCTGGCCCGACGCCCGCGATCCTGAGCGCGATTTCCATCGTGCACGTGCCCGAGTTGAACGCGCGGACCGGGCGCCCGCCGAAGTACAGGGAGAGCTCCGCCTCGAAGGCCTTGACCTGCGGCCCGGAGGTGATCCACCCGGAGCGCAGCACCTCCCCGACGCCGGCGATCGTCGCCTCGTCGATCAGGGGCCGGGTGAAGGGCAGGAACGGCCTTGCCGGCTTGGCCTGCGTTCTTGCTGCTGCGGGCGATGGCATGGCGGGGGCTATTCTGGGGGGCGGCGGCAAATCCTCAAGGCTGGTTGCTGAAAAGATAGTGGTGCTGGCCGGTCGCAAGGACGCGGTAATGGAACCCGGGCTCGGCAAAGAGCTTCGCCGCGTCCCCGGTGCGCGCCACGGCGAACACCCTGCCGGGCCCCGCCCATTCCCGGCGGAACTCGGCGTCGTCTATGAACCGGTCCTTGCGCTCCGCGGCGCCGAGGAACTGCAGCTCGAGCTCGTCCCTGTAGCCGACGAGGCCGACGACGCGGCCCGAATAGTAGGTGAAGTCGTGGAAGAATGCGTGGTAGTGGTAGACGCGGTCGCCGGGCTGGATGAGCCTGCGGGCCTCCACCGCGAGGTCCTTGGTGCTGCGCACGTCGATGATCGGCATCGCGAAGGCGAGGACGCCGACCACGAACACGAGGGTAGCCGTCATCGCGACGACGGCGCCCCTTGAGGCGCCGGTCACGGTGCGCGGGACGATCGCGCGGATCCCGCCGACGACGAGGATGGCGGCCAGGACGAAGGCGTACGGCTGGAGCGCGGTCGCCTGGGCCGCGTCGCGGACCACCAGGCCGGGCCTGAGCACCGCCACGCACAGGAACGCCGCAAGGAGCCCGCAGAGGACGGCGAACGTCCGCAGCCCCGCCTGCATCCTCGCGAACGCGTCCGGCCGGGGCATGACGGCCGCAAGCCACCTGCCGATGAGCACGGCGAGCGCGGGGAACATCGGCAGGATGTAGTTGATCAGCTTCGACTGCGAGGCGCTGAAGAAGACGAGGATGAACCCGGCCCACGTCGCGAAGAACCAGGCCTCCGCGTTCTCCTTGCGGCGCCCCCACCCCCCGGCGAGCGCGTCGCGCAGCGAGGGCCACAGGAATCCCGTCCACGGGAACAGCCCGGGGATCAGGATCAGGATGAAGAAGTAGAAGGGCTGGTAGCGCCCGTGGCCCTTGTCCGTGAAGCGCTCCCAGTGCTCGTAGACGAAGTAGAAGCGGGCCCACCCGGGGTTCCTCGAGGCCACGAGGAAGTGCCAGGGGGCGGCGACGGCCAGGAAGAGGGCGGCCCCGCTCGGCAGGTACAGGGGCCGCAGCCTACCCCACTGGTCGAAGACGAGGAGCCAGAGGAACATGACGGCGCCTGTGACGAGGAATCCCTCGAGGCCCTTGGTTAGGGTCGCGAGCGCCGCGCTGGCGTAAAGCCCGTAGAAGAGCATCCGGCGCCGGGCCCCCGGAGGCTCCCGCACCCCGAGTATGAAGCAGAAGAGCGTCGCGCTCATGAGGAACGAGAGCGGCACGTCCGGGGTGACCAGGTGGCCGAGGGCCAGGTAGAGCAGCGAGGTCCCGAGGACCGCGGCCGTCCAGAAGCCCGCGCTTCGGCCGTAGATCCGGCGGGCGGCGGCGTAGGACGCGAGGATCCCGCCCAGGGCGAAGAGGGCCGGGCCGAGGCGCACGGACCACTCGCCCGGTCCAAGCGCCTCCTCGAACGCCGCCACGATCCAGTACGTGAGCGGCGGCTTCTCGAAGTACGGGACCCCGTCGAGGCGCGGCGTGACCCAGTCGCCGCTGGCGATCATCTCGCGCGGGACCTCGGCGTACCGCCCCTCGTCCGGGTTGATTAGCGGCGCGCTGCCGAGCCTCCAGGCAAGGAGCGCCCCAAACACGACCGCGAGGAGGACGAGGTCCCGCCACCACGAGGTCTCGGCGTCGGTTGGGGGCAGGGCCGCTTGGCTCACGCTCAGGGCCTAGGGGCTGCGGGCCTTCCAAGCAAGTCTTAGGCCCCATGGCTGCCGTGCGCCCGCACGGGGCCGGGCGGCGCGGTTTTGATTTGAGCCGGGCCGGAGCCTCGGGCCAAATCGCCGCGCATGCCGGCCGCCCCCACCCGCAACTTCACCTTCATCTGCGGACAGGACGACTTCCTCGTGGGCCGCATGGGGCGCGAGCGCTTCGAGGAGCTCTCGGGCGCGACTCCGGACGAGTTCTCGCGCGAGGTCGTGAGCGGGTTCGCCGCGAACGTTGACGAGGTGGGGGCGGCGGTGAACCGCTTCCGCGAGGCGGTGCTCACCCTGCCGATGTTCGGCGGCCGGCGGGTCGTGTGGCTCAAGGACGTCAATTTCCTCGCGGACACGGTGACCGGCAGGGCCGAGACGACGGCCGGCCTGGTCGGGGACCTCCAGGAGGTTCTCCAGTCGGTGGACCCGGCGGAGACCGCGGTCCTCATCACGGCGGCGCCCGTCGACCGGAGGCGGTCGTTCGCCAAGTGGTGCGAGAGGAACGCGGACTTCGTGCTCGCGGGCGGCGGGGAGGACTCGGACGCCCTGGCGGACGTGGTCGGCGACGAGGCGCGCGCGGCTGGCGTCGGGTTCGGGCCGGGCGCGCGAGAGCTCCTCCTCGCGAGGACCGGCGCCAACACGAGGCTGCTCGTCGAGGAGGTGCACAAGCTAGCGGCGCACGCGGACGGGGCCGTGATCGACGAGGCCAGCGTCGCCCTTCTGACGCCCAACGCCGCGCAGGGCGACTTCTTCGAGACGGCCGACGCCTTCTTCAGCGGCGACCTCCAGTGGACGCTCGAGGCCCTGAGGCGGCACTTCTTCGTGGGCGGCGACGCCCGGCCCGTCCTCGCCGCCCTGCAGAACCGCAACAGGATCCTGGTCCAGCTCCGGGCGCTCGCGGACGCGGGCGACGCCACGGTCGGCCCGAGGGGGGTCGGCGGCCTCGCCGAGGCGGCGGCCACCTACGGCGCCTCCTACGGCGACGCGGCCGCCGAGAAGAGCTCGTTCAACGTCTTCACCCAGAACCCCTGGTACCTGGGCAAGCTGGCGGGGGCCGGCCCCCTTCCGCCGCTCAGGCGCCTGATCGACAACCAGCGGGAGTTCATCGACGCGTTCGAGGAGATCATCCGCAGGCCGGACGAGCAGGGGGACGTGCTGCGCGACATGGCGGTCCGCTGCCTCGCGCCCTAGCCGGCCGCCGGCGCTTTTCCGGTGGCTTTCGCACTCGGGGAGGATTTACTCGGCGGTTTCCAGTGAACGAGCCGTCCGACCCCGCCCCCAACGAGCCAGTCCTCAACGTCCTCGCGGAGCGCTACGCGTCGGCGGCGATGAAGGACGTCTGGTCGAAGCGCGGCAGGATCCTCCTCGAGCGCGATTTCTGGATCGCGGTGATGAAGGCCCAGCGCGACCTGGGGGTCCCGATCCCGGCGGAGGCGATCAAGGACTATGAGCGGGTCAAGGAGAGCATCGACCTCGAGTCGATCGCGAAGCGGGAGCTCGCGACGCTCCACGACGTCAAGGCCAGGATCGAGGAGTTCTCGGAGCTGGCGAAGCGCCAGTTCATCCACCTCGGCCTCACGAGCCGCGACCTGACCGAGAACGTCGAGCAGCTCCAGATCTTCCAGGCGCTCAAGATCATAAGAATGAAGGCGGCCGCGGCGCTCCTGACGCTCGCGCGGCGCGCCGAGGAGCACCGCGACCTGATGATCACCGGCCGGACGCACAACGTCCCGGCGCAGCCGACGACGCTTGGCAAGCGGCTGGCGATGTTCGGCCAGGAGCTGCGCCTGGCCTTCGAAAGGCTCGACGGGCTGATCTACCGGTACCCGGTCCGTGGCCTCAAGGGCGCGGTCGGGACGCAGCTTGACCAGCTGACGCTGCTCGGCGGCAGGGCCGACAAGGTCGCGATCCTCGAGAGCCGCATACTCAAGTACCTCGGCTTCCCGGCGTCGCTGGAATGCGTGGGCCAGATATACCCCCGCGGACTGGACTTCGAGGTCGTCTCGGCGCTCCACCAGGTCGGCGCCGCGGCGTCGAGCTTCGCCACGACGATTCGCCTCATGGCCGGGGATGGCCTCCTGTCGGAGGGGTTCCAGGAGGGCCAGATCGGCTCGTCCGCGATGCCCCACAAGGTCAACGCGCGCAACTGCGAGCGGATCTGCGGGTTCTCGACGATCATCGGCGGCTACGTCACGATGACCGGGACGCTCGCGGGCGACCAGTGGAACGAGGGCGACGTCTCGTGCTCGGTCGTGCGCAGGGTGGCGCTGCCCGACGCGTTCTTCGCCATCGACGGCTCGCTCGAGACGTTCCTCACCGTGCTCGACCAGATGGAGGCTTTCCCGTCCGCGATCGCGCGGGAGAACGAGCGCTACCTGCCCTTCCTCGCGACCACGACGATACTCATGGAGGCGGTCAAGCACGGGGCCGGGCGCGAGACGGCGCACGAGGCGATAAAGGAGCACTCGCTGGCCGCGGTGAAGGCGATGCGCGCGGGCGCGGCCGGGGCGGACCTCCTCGACCGGCTGGCCGGCGACAGGCGGATCGGGCTCGGCAAGAAGGCGCTCCAGGCGATCCTGGCGGAGAGCGCCCGTTTCGTGGGGTCGGCCCCGAGCCAGGTGGACGCCTTCGTGTCGGAGGTGAAGCCGCTGGCCAAGCGCGTCAAGGGCGCGGCCGAGTACCGGCCCGACAGGATCCGGTAGGCGCCCGGCGCGGGGCAGCGAACTTTTCAATTGCCTACCCCGCGGCGGATGCGCTTGCTTGGACCCTCACTGCCCTGACAACCCGTTATCACTTTTCACATGGATGAGCTCGTAGGAAATGTCCTGGTCGGCCAATCTGGCGGCCCAACCTCCGTCATCAACGCAAGCGTGGCCGGCATCGTGGCCGAGGCGCTCAACCACGCCGCGATCGAGGAGATCTACGGGGGCCTGAACGGCGTCCTGGGCATCCTGCAGGAGGAGCTCGTCGACCTCGCGTCCGAGTCCCAGCAGCAGGTCCGCGCGCTGCGCCACACCCCGGGTGCCGCCCTGGGCACCTGCCGCTACAAGCTCAAGAAGCAGCAGGACTTCGAGCGGGTGCTCGAGGTCTTCAAGGCCCACAACATCCGGTACTTCTTCTACATCGGCGGGAACGACTCGCAGGACACGGCCGACAAGATCTCCAAGCTCGCGAAGGAGCAGGGCTACGAGCTGCGCGTGGTCGGCGTGCCGAAGACGATCGACAACGACCTGACCGGCACGGACCACTGCCCCGGCTACGGGAGCGTGATCAAGTACCTCGCGATGACCGTGCGCGAGACCGCCTGCGACAACGAGGCGATGGGCCAGGGCGACCTGGTCTCCATCGTCGAGGTGATGGGGCGCAGCGCCGGCTGGATCGCCGCGGGCACCGCGCTCGCGAAGCGCCGCGACCACCCGCACGACCCCCCGCACCTGATCCTCCTGCCCGAGGTCCCCTTCGACCAGGAGAAGGTGCTCGAGGACGTCCGGCGCGTGCTCAAGCGCGAGCGCTACTGCCTGATCGTCGTCGCCGAGGGGCTGGTCGACGCGGACGGCAACTACCTGGCGGCCGATTCGGCGACCGACGCCTTCGGCCACGCGAGGCTCGGCGGCGCCGGCGAGGCCCTCGGCGAGATCATCGAGGCCGGCATCCCGAACGCGAAGGTGCGCGTGGCGCGCCCGGGCCTCATCCAGCGCGCGGCGGCGCACGCCTCTTCGAAGACGGATTCCGACGAGGCCTTCCTCGCCGGCCAGGCCGCGGTGCGCGCGGCAATCGCCGGCGAGACCGACAAGATGGTCACCCTCGTCCGCGGGGAGACCGAGCACTACACCGTCGAGACCGGTCTCGCGCCGCTCGCCGAGATCGCGAACGGGATAAAGAAGCTCCCGCGCGAGTGGATCAACGAGGACATGGTGAGCATGAACTTCCAGTTCCTGCGCTACGCGCAGCCGCTGATCCAGGGCGAGGTGGCGGTGCCGTACGAGAACGGCGTCCCGAACTACGCCCGCCTCGACAAGGTCCGCGTGGAGAAGCTCCTGCCGGCCTACGAGGTCTGATCGGCGGGGGGGCCGGCGGCAACGAACGGCTCCTCTCGCAGGTCGGGCGCCCTCCTGCGCGCGAGGAGCAGCCACCAGACCCGCGCGCTCGAGAGGACGACCAGCGCGACGAGGACGAGGAACGCGGCCGTGACCGCGGCGTCCACGTGCGCGTTCACCGCCTGGCGCGGGGAGGCCGCGGCAGCTGCAGCGCTCAGGAACCCGAGCCTCGGGTCGGGGCTGAAGATCTTCATCCAGCCCGCCGTCATGGTCACGGCGAGGAGCCATGCCAGAGGGAGAAGCGTGACCCAAAGGTGGCGCGCGCGCCCCATCTTGATCAGCACGGTCGTCCCGAGCGCCAGCGCGATCACGGCGAGGAGCTGGTTGGCGACCCCGAAGATGGGCCAGAGCGAGTTTATGCCCCCCAGGGGGTCCACGACCCCCTGGTAGAGGAACCATCCCCAGGCGCCGACGAAAAGCGCGGTGGCGCCCACGTTTCCGGCGGTCGAGCGGGTGTCGCCGAGCGGCCGCCAGGCGAGCCCGAGGAGGTCCTGGACAAGGAAGCGGCCGACCCGGGTCCCGGCGTCGATGGTCGTCAGGATGAACAGCGCCTCGAACATGATCGCGAAGTGGTACCAGACAGCGAGCGCCGCCCCGCCGCGGAACGCCCCGGAGAACATCTGGGCCATCCCCAGGGCGAACGTGGGCGCCCCGCCCGCGCGGCCCACCATCGTCTTCTCGCCGACGCTTGCCGCGACGGCCGCCATGTCCGCCGGCGTCACCGCGAAGCCCAGCGCAGTGACGTGGCGCGTCACCTCCGCGGCGTCGCCCTTCATGTTGATCGCGAAGTACTCCCCGGGCTGCATCGAGCACGCCGCGACGACCGCCATCACACCGACGCACATTTCGGCCAGCATGGCGCCGTAGCCTATGGTCCTTATGTCGCCCTCGCGGGCGAGCAGCTTCGGCGTCGTGCCCGAGGCGACGATCGCGTGGAAGCCGGAGACGGCGCCGCAGGCGATCGTGATGAAGCAGAAGGGGAACACGGGGCCGGCGAAGACGGGGCCCGAGCCGTCGATGAAGCGGGTCACGGCCGGCATCCTCAGGTGCGGCCCGAGGATGACGATCGCGACGCCGAGGGCGAGGATCGTGCCGATCTTCAGGAACGTGGAGAGGTAGTCCCGGGGCGCGAGCAGGAGCCAGACCGGCACGATCGAGGCGACCATCCCGTAGCCCATGATCCACCACGCGAGCGCCGTGCCCCTGAGCGTCAGCAGGCCCCCGAGGGGCGTCCCGCCGACGAGCCGGCCCGCCCAGACGGCGCCGAGCAGGCAGGCGACGCCGGCGGCGGTCACCCAGCGCAGCCTCCCCCGGCCGTAGCCGCCCGGCCGCAGGGCGACGCCCATCGCGAGGGCGATCGGCATCGTCGCGGCGATCGTGAAGAGCCCCCACGGGGACTCCGCCAGCGCGTTCACCACGACCAGGGCGAGGACGGCGAGGAGGATGACGCTGATGGCCGTGACGCTCACCAGGGCGACCAGCCCCGCGAAGGGCCCGACCTCGTCGCGCACCATCTGGCCGAGCGACCTGCCCCCGCGCCTCACGGAGCAGAACAGGACGATGCTGTCGTGTACGGCGCCGCCGAAGACCGCGCCGACCAGAATCCAGAGCAGCCCCGGCAGGTAGCCGAACTGCGCGGCTAGGACGGGGCCGACCAGGGGGCCGGGCCCGGCGATCGCCGCGAAATGGTGCCCGAAGACGACCCAGCGGCTCGTCTTCACGAAGTCCTTCCCGTCGGCGCGCACGTGCGCCGGCGTCGCCCGCATCTCGTCGACGGTCAGCACCCGGGCCATGAGCCAGGCGGAGTGGAACCTGTAGGCGACCGCGAACACGCAGGCCGCGGCGACCACCATCCAGAGCGCGCTCACCGGCTCGCCCCGGGACCACGCCAGGACCGCGAGGCTAGCGGCGCCCGCCGCGCAGACGCAGGTCCAGGCGGCTGCGCGGACGATCTTCACTGGGGCGCTCGGCGGCACGGTGGCCATGGGGGGTCTTGAAGGCGCGCAAAGTTGGTGCAAGGGCGGGCTTCCCGCAAGACCGGGCTCGCCGATTCACTTGTTGGTTTGCATCCCCGGACGGCTGTCGCCCATCGTTGGCGCCGCCCGCGGCGATCCCCCGCTCGAATTCCGATGGCCCCAAACTCCGTTCAAACGCACCCGCGCCGGGCGGGCGTCGTGGCGCCGCTCGTCGGCGCGTGCCTCTGGGCGGCCCTCCTCTGGCTGGCCCTGCGGCTGCCCCCGGACGGGCGCGAGCACGGCGACCTCGGGCAGTTCTTCGGGCGGTTTCACCCGCTGCTGGTCCACGGTCCCGTCGCGCTCCTGGCGCTGGTCCCGCTCCTGGAGCTCGCGGGCCTGTCGGCGGCGCGGCCCCACCTGCGGGCCGCGGCCGGATGGATCCTCGCCGTCGCCGCGGCCGCGGCCTTCTGCGCGGCCTTCGACGGCTGGCTCCTCGCATGGAGCGGGGGGTTCCGCGGCCGGGACGTCACGCGCCACATGTGGGGCGGGGTCTGGCTTGCCGGCGCCTGCCTCGTTGCCGCCCGGGCCCGCGCCGCAGGCGCCGGCGGCCGGGGCGGCCCGTTGGCGTACCCCGTCCTTCTCGCGCTCGCCGTGGGACTCATGGTCTGGACCGGGCACGGCGGGGGCGCGATCTCGCACGGCGACGGCTTCCTGACCGACAAGATGCCCGCGCGGGTGAGGGCCTGGCTCGGCCTGCCCGCGTCCGTTCAGGCGGCCGCTTCGGCCGCGCCCGCCCCGTCCTCCTCGGGCCCGGCGGCACGCGGCGGGCCCGGAAGCGTCGAGCCCTCGAATCCGGCGTTCTACCGCCTGCACGTCGCGCCGCTGTTCGACCGCAGCTGCGCCTCGTGCCACAGGCCCGCCAAGCACAAGGGCGGCCTCAGGCTTGACTCGTACGAGCAGCTGATGCGCGGCGGGGACGACGGCCCCGTCGTCGTCCCGGGCAACCCCAAGGCGAGCGACATCCTGCGCAGGCTCCGCCTTGCGCCGAGCGACGACGACTCCATGCCGAGCGACGGCGACAAGCCCCTTGCCCCGGAGGAGATCCAGATGATCGAGCGGTGGATCGCGGCCGGGGCAAGAAACGGCTGAGCACTTGCGGGAAACCCCGCCCGGGCCACACTGCACCAACCGATCCGCCCCCCTCCATGAAGCGCGTCCTCGCAACCGCCCTTTCCGCAGCCGTCGCGCTCGCCGGCGCCCTGCCCCCGGCGGCCCGGGCTCAGGTCGCGGCCTCGCTCGTCACGGCGGAGCAGTCGATCCAGCCCGGAAGGCCGTTCCTGGTGGCGCTGCGCCTCGTCCACCAGCCGCACTGGCACACGTACTGGGAGAACCCGGGAACGGGGCTCCCGACGACGCCCCGGTGGACGCTGCCGCTCGGCTGGAAGGCGGGCGGGATCCAGTGGCCGGCGCCCATGCTGCTCTCGGACAGCCGGGGCAACATCGTCGGCAACGGCTATGACGGCGACCTTCTCCTGCCGGTCACGATCAACCCGCCGGCGGACCTGAAGCCGGGCGTCAACGTGGAGCTCCAGGTCGCCGCCGACTGGCTGATGTGCCAGGACGAGTGCGTGCCGGGCAGCGCGAAGCTCTCGCTCGCGCTCCCGGTTGCGGCGGACGAGCCCCGGCCCGACCCCGACTGGGGCGCGAGGATACGCGCGGCCGTCGCCCACCTGCCCGCCGCTGATCCTGCGTGGTCCGTGTCCGCGTCGCATTCCCCGGCGACCGTCACCCTTGGGGTGAGGCCAAGCGGCGCCGCGGTGGTCCCGGCGTGGTCGCCGAAGGGCCTCCACTTCTTCTCGCGCGACGGCTTCATCGCCTACGACCTTCCGCAGCCCATGACGCCAGACGGCCGCGGCGGGTACACGCTCGCGCTTCCGGTCTCGCCCGACGGGCCGAAGGACCCGGCGCGCCTGGTCGGCGTCCTCACCTCGATGGAGGGCTGGCGCCCCGACGGGTCGCTCCCGGGCCTGGCGGTGGACGTGGCGTTCGGGGTCGCGCCCGCCGGCGGCGCGGCGCAGGCGGGGGCCATTCCGGCTTCCCCCGCGGCGGCGGGAATCCTGGGGACGCTGCTCCTCGCGTTCGTCGGGGGGATGATCCTCAACCTCATGCCGTGCGTGTTCCCCGTGCTCGGGATAAAGATCCTCGGCTTCGTCAACCAGGCCGGCGCCGACCGCAGGAAGGTCACCCTCCACGGGATCGTGTTCGCCGCCGGCGTCCTGCTCTCCTTCTGGGTCCTCGCGGGCCTGCTCGCCGTCCTGCGCGCGGGCGGGAGCCAGCTCGGGTGGGGATTCCAGCTCCAGTCGCCCGCCTTCGTGTTCGGGCTCGCCGCTGCCATGCTCGCGTTCGCGCTCAACATGAGCGGCGTGTTCGAGTTCGGCCTGACGGCTACAGGGATCGGGTCGCAGCTCCAGTCGAAGTCGGGCCTGACCGGTTCGTTCCTGACAGGCGTGCTGGCGACGGTCGCCGCCACGCCCTGCAGCGCCCCCTTCCTGGCGCCGGCGCTCGGCGCCGCCCTCGCCCTCTCGACGGCGCAGTCGTTCGCCATCTTCACCGCCATCGCGGTCGGCCTTTCCGCCCCCTACCTGCTCCTGTCGGCGTTTCCCGGGGCGGTCCGGGTCCTGCCCAGGCCGGGGGCGTGGATGGAGACGTTCAAGCAGGCGATGGCCTTCCCCCTATATGCCACCGTCGCCTACCTGGTCTGGGTTCTGGCCGGCCAGCTCCAGGAGGCGGGCTTCCTGTCGGCCCTCTTCGGGCTCGTCCTCGTGGCGATGGGCGTCTGGGCCTATGGGCGGTGGAACGCCCCGGGGGCCTCGGCCGGCCGCGCCCGCTTCGGAATGTGCGCCTGCCTGCTCCTGATCGCGCTCGGGGCGTGGACGGGATGGCCTTCGCCCGCGGCGCCCACCGACATCGTCTGGGACAAGTGGAGCCCGGAGGCGGTCGCCGCGCTTCGCTCGGAGAACCGGGTCGTCTACGTCGACTTCACGGCGCGCTGGTGCGCGACATGCCAGGCGAACAAGAGGCTGGTCTTCCACTCCGGCGAGGTCCTGCGGGTGCTCCGCGACAGGCACGTGGCGACGCTGCGGGGGGATTGGACCAACAAGGACCCCCAGATCACGGCCGAGCTCGCCAAGTACCACCGCGGGGCGGTCCCATTCAACCTCATCTGGTTCCCGGGCCGCGCCGAACCGGTCATCCTACCCGAGCTCTTGACGCCGTCGGTCGTGCTGGACGCGTTCGCGAGGTAGGAGGACGGCGCGGGGGAAGCCGGACAACGACTCGGCGGCTCGAATCAGCGCAGCAGCGCGATAAGCCGGCCACGGTTTTCGATCTCGAGCTTTTCGTAGATCGAACGCATTTGTTTCTTCACCGTCAGCACGCTCTTGCCGAGCCGCCGCGCGGCCTCGTCATTGCTGCAGCCCTGGCCGACGAGCATCGCGACCTCGCGCTCGCGCAGGCTCAGCCGCGCGACCCGCGCGAGTCTTCCTGAATCGTCAGCCTTGCCGTCGCTGGCGCCCGCCGATTGGTGTTCCAGCCGCACGTAAAAGATCGGCATGCTGAGCGGCGCGGCATCGAGTTGAAGCATGCTGACCGACGCGCACAGGCCCGCGACTGCCGGACACTTAATTACGACGCCGGCAGGGTTCATAAGCGTGCAGACCCGGTGCTGGCCGGGGTTCCATTTTGCCTTGAAGCTTTCGCAGTAATCCAGCACGGGCGTCGGCAAGCGAAAGTCGTCGCAGTGCTTTTCGATCCGTCCATTCACCGCCCCGTGATTCCATAGCGCGCAAAGTTCGATCGCCGTGCGGTTCCTGTAGCTCACGCGCAGGTCCCAATCCAGAAGCACGGTCGCTATCGGCAGATTCCCAAGGAGCCGCTCGAGCGACAGGCGCACGGCGCGCTCTCGGTGGAGATTGAGGATGCGGTGCAGCACGGCGTCGAAGTGGGGATGCAGCCGCGAGAGGAACTCCATCTCGCCGCCGGTGAAGTCCCGCTGCTCGGCGGTCCGGTGGAGGCCGATCATGCCCTGGAAGGTGCCGGCATTCCAGAAGCAGAAGCACGCAAAATACCGGTCGCCGAGCGGCTGCATGAAGCGGCGGAAGAACTCCGTGTCCGCAAGCTCGGGATCCGATATGACGTCGCTCATGCGCACCATGGTCGTGCCGGGGCGATTGGCGAGGTGGCTTTGCAGGGGGCTGAGTTCCTGGAACAGTTTGAACTCCCTCTCCGAGGCAAAAGGCGCCTTCTCCCTGAAAACCGTGGACGGCAACAGGACGAACGGCCGCAGGCAAAGGCATACAAAGTCTATCGGCAGCGCCTGGTGGAGGACGCGCCTTGTGGTCGGCCAGAAGTCACGCATCTCCTGCACCGAATGCAGCTCAAGCAATGCGCGGTCCAACTGGTGGTTGCCTCGAAACGCCATCGAGGGGGCCGACCGCCATCGCTGAGGCATCCGGCTGGCCGAGCGTGTTGGACGTAATGCGCTCATGGAGCGGCCGGGAAGGTAGGGCTGGGCGCGCGCCTCGTCCAACGGAAAAGGGCCCGCCAACCCGAGATACTCCGGAAGGAGCATGCCGGCCCGCGGGTCCACAAAGACCGGCCCGCGCGCATATCCTTCCGCCGGGGAATGGCGGACACAGCGCCCGGGTGATAAACTTCCCCAATGAACCGCAGACAAATCTATGCCGAAATCGAAGAGATGTTCGGTCGCGTGCCCTTGATGTTCAAAGCCGTGCCCGATTCGTCGCTTGAGCTTGAATGGCAGTTGTTCAGGCGCGTGCAATTCGAGGACGGGCCGGTGCCGAACAAGTACCGCGAGCTGATCGGCCTAGCCGTCTCCGCGTTCGCAAAATGCCAATATTGCCTGTTTTACCACACAGAAGTCGCCAAGTTGATGGGCGCCACGAACGCGGAGATCGAGGATGCCGTGCATTACGCGAAATCGAGCGCCGGGTGGAGCACCTATATCAGCGGGCTGCAGCTCGATCTCGCGCAGTTTAAGAAAGAGGTTCTCGCCGCATGCGACCACGTGCGGGCGCAGCAAAAAAGAAAATGACCCCCGGCACGAGCCCGTGTCGTGCCTGGAATCGCCAGTAAACGGACCCAAACCAAAGAAATCCTATGAACCGCAAATACATCGATTGCCGTGAATTCCCCGGCGACATCAAGTGCAGCCTGGCCTTGGCCGCCGACAACGAGGACGAGCTGATGGAGGCAGCCGTCCAGCACGCCGTGGCCGTCCACGGCCTTAAGGACACGTCCGAATTGAGGCAGGACCTAAAGTCCTGCTTCCGCAACGGCACGCCGCCGTTGGCGGCGCCGAAGCCTGCCGCCACCTGACCTGGGGGGAATCGCGGCCGAAGGCCAGGCCTACGCCTGGCCGGCCGGCCTGGATTTCAAAGGGGCAACGGCGCTTCCGGCGGGCGAGGGCGATGGGCCGGGCATCATAACCGGCGAGCCAGCAGTATTTTCGTTTCGTAAGAGCACGAGGCGTCGGAACCAAAGCATCGGACCGGCGCCTCCGTCGTGACGAAAGCCCTAATTCTCCGGATACATCCAATTCGGCGGCCTCCCATAAGAAAAATGGGGCGCCACGCCGTTGCGCCTAATTAGCCGGCGACGGCGATCATGGGCCGATTGACGGTGAAATCGGTTCCCCACTATCTGTACGGTGCGCCGAATAGCGGCCCCTTGAACCCGCACCGCCCGCGATGAACCCTGCCATCCTCGAAGACTACGCCCGCCGCATTGAGAACGACCTTCGCAAGAACATCCTCCCCTTCTGGATCGAGCGGGTCGTCAACCGCGACGGCGGGAGCTTCTTCGGCTCGCTGACGAACGACCTTGTCGTCGACCCCGCGGCGGAGCGCGGGGCCGTCCTCACATCTCGGATCCTTTGGGCGTACTCGGCCGCTTTCGCGCGGTACCGCGACCCGGCCTACCTTGCGATGGCCGACTTTGCCTACGGCGACCTGCAGTCGCATTTCCGCGACCCCGAGCACGGGGGCTACTGGTGGTCGATCGCGGCCGGCGGCGCGGTCCTTGTCGACCGCAAGCAGGTGCTGGGGCAGGCCTTCGCGATCTACGCGCTCGCCGAGTACCACGCGGCCACCGGCCGCCGCGAGCCCCTCGACGCGGCGACCGCCACCTACCGGCTGATCGAGGAGCACGCCGCGGCCCGCCACGGCGGCTATGTCGACGCCGTGGGGAGGGCCTGGGAGCCCACCCCGGAGGGGCGCCTGAGCGGGCCCGACCTGGACACGCCGAAATCGCAGGACAGCCACCTTCATGTCGTCGAGGCCTACACCCGCCTCCTCACCGTGTGGCCGGATCCGGCCCTGCGCTCCGCCCTCGCGAAGGCGGTCGACGTCATGACCACCCGCATCTTCAACCCGTCGACCGGGCACCTGGGCCAGTACTTCGCGGAGGACTGGACGCCGCGCTCGGGCCTGATCGCCTACGGCCATGACATCGAGGCGGCCTGGCTCCTGACGCTGGCGGCCGACGCTCTTGGGAATGCGGAGCTGGCTAAGCGCATCCGGGCGCTGGCCGTCAGGATTGCCGGGACGACCCTCGACGAGGGCGTCGACGGCGACGGCGGCCTCTACTACCACGCGGGGCCGGGCGGCCCCACGGACACGAACAAGGAATGGTGGCCGCAGGCCGAGGCCGTAATAGGCTTCCTTAACGCCTACGAGATATCCCGCGAGGAGCGCTTCCTGACGGCGGCCCTGCGCACATGGGACTTCATCGATGCGAGGATCATCGATCACAAGCGGGGCGAGTGGTTCCGGGCCGTCGCGCGCGACGGCCGCGTGCTCGAGAACGAGCTCAAGGTCGGCTTCTGGAAATGCCCCTACCACAACGGCCGGACGGGCCTCGAGGCGACCAGGCGCCTGCGCGAACTTTCCATCCAGTCTGGGCGGGCCTGAGGCCGGCCCCGACTCGGCACCGGCATTCCCGGTCGCGGCCTACTGGGGCTTCGCAGGCACCGGCTCCGCGCCGGAGCCGGGTTTCCCCGGCACCTCGCCCAGGGATTTCACGTCTCCGATGTCGACGCGGCCCAGGGGAATCTCCTTGTGGACCAGGCCGTGGCTGTCCTGGCCGAAGTACTGAGAGGCATATCGCGCCATCGCCGCGAGGTCCTTGTCGAACTCGTGGTTCTGCTGGCGCATGCTGAAGCGTGTTTCCCAGAGCAGCTTGTGCTTCCTTTCGTTGTACAGGAGCTGGAAGTCGTAAGCCATGAGGACAACGAAATAGCGGTCCTGCTCGATCTCGCTGAGCAGATCCTGCCTGTCGCGCTCAAGCGCCGTGCCCCTCCTGTCGCCCGCCGATGCCTCCCACCATGAGTCGTAGCCCAGCATCTTCACGTTGATGAAGTCGTCCTGTTCGCGCATCCTGTCCTCCGCCTCGACCGCGGCCTGGGCATTAGACGACGCCTCCTCCTCGGCGGGTTTATGGGGCCGTATGCTCCCGGCGCCGCGCCTCGTAGGCGGGGGGCCCGCGTCCATCTGCTTGGCGCTCAGCCCGGCTTCCGCCGCCTCGAGGTTCGCGAATTCTGCCGATACATTGGAATTCTCCGGGCCGCGGGTCGTGCCCCAGTAGACCATGATCAGCAGCCTGGTGGTCCTGGGGTCCCTGGCCGGGACGTAGTTCTGTTCCGCGAGCGGGACCGCGATCATATGCGCGACGTCCAGGAAGCCCAGCTTGTCTATGGTCGGGTCCTGCCTTGCGCCCTTCCAGGCGCCGCCCTGCGCGAAGACGTAGGCTTCCGGCGCGAATGACCCGTCTGCCAGCCGCGGGCGGGAGTAGTCGCTGCTCACCCGCGAGGACACGGCGGCAACCTCATCGCCGTCGGAGGGGTAGAGCGGGGACGCAAAAAGAGCCGCCCACCCAAGAAGGGCCCGGGCCGCGTTCCGGAAGGCGGGCGATTGTCTCATTTGGTTCCTGTTGCTGCTGGCCGAGATCCCAATTGCCGACGATGACTGGCTGACGACACGGCATAACACCGTCCCGTGGCAGTCTCCTTCAATGTCTTCGGCCCGGCAATCTTCAAACCCGGCGTGGGATTCCGGTATAAGCCCGCCTTGATCGCAGGCGCCCATATGGGCCTCCGCCCGGATGCCCCCGGCGCATTGGGCGCACTTCAATCGGCATCGTACACCTCGACGAGCGCGTTGCCGGTGCCCGAGGATACCCCGGAGACCACGGCCGTGTACGCGCCGGGAGGCAGAGTCACGACGACGGCCGCATCGAGGCTGCCGGCGCCGAAGGCGAACGCCCCCACGCGGGCTGCCGTCGCCTCGGTCACGGCCGGATCCCGGACGATCATCCAATCGTCGTTTGAGGCGACCGCGGTCCCGTCGCTGTTGTAGATCGTGATTTGCGGATCGGGAAGCGTTCCCGCGACTCCGAATTCCGCCAGGGCGGGGCCCGACGCGCGCACGAGGACCCGCTTCGGCTGCGGGCCCGCGATGGCAAACCCGGCTATCATCACCGAGCTTCCCGTCCCCACGGAACCGCGCGTCGAAACATTGATCATTTTCCCCACCGACCCCGGGGGGTCCAGGTCGTAGATCTCGGCCAGCGTTATGCTCCCCGTGCTGCCGGCCGAACCCGAGACCGCCGCCGTGTAGGCCCCCGCGCCCAGCGGGGCCACAAGGGCGGAATCCAGGCTCCCCGGGCTGAACGGAAACGCGCCGACCCTGGCCTCCGCCTGCTGGACAGCCGGGCCCGCGCCGTTGTCCTGCCAGTTGTCGTCGACGGCCACCACTGTTCCCGAACTCGCGGCCTGAAGCGTCAGGAAAGGATCCGAGAGCGGGTCGGCCACCCCGAATGCCGCCAGGGCGGGGCCCGCCGCCCTGATGAGGAGGCTCTTCGGTCCGCCGGCGGTCACGAATCCCGCGATCAGCTGCGAGGCGCCGGACCCCACGGGGCCGCGGCATGACAGGTTGGTGAGGCGGGAGGCCCCATTCGCGACGACGATGTCGGGAACGACGCTGTCGGAGCCCGTGCTGGTCTGCTGAATCACGAGGCGCACCTGCGTGGGGACCGCGGCAGGAATCGAGAGCGTCGCGCTGGCGGTCTGCGTCGCGCCGGAACCCGTCGTCGCGATGATCCCGGGCTGCGTCTGCCATGTGAGCCCGCCATCGGCCGACGCCTCGAGCCGGGCCGCGAAGTCCGCCGTGGTCCTTTGCGTCCAGCTCACGGAAAAGCCGGTATCCGCGCCCTGCGGCGCGGACGAGGTGGCAAGGGTCGCGCCGCTTTCGGCTACGCGGGGGTCGGTCCCCAGCGCATACTCGGCGAAGTTCGAGTAGCCGTCCCCGTCGAAATCGGCCGACGGCCCGCTCTCGGCCGGGTCGGCTTGCTCCTGGCTGGTGAACCGGACGGTCTGCCACGCCTGGAAGCCGGGGGTCGGCGCGGGAGCGACCCGCGAGATGAACGGCTCCGAGAACCCGAATCGGGTGTCGCACCAGATCGGGATGGTGCCCTCGCTTGGGGTGAGCGCCGGGGCCAGCCCGAGGTAGTCGCCCAGCATATAGCCCGTGTCGCTGAGCTGCGCCAACCGCAGGTCCGTCGTGAAGTCGCTGACTCGGACTTCCGGCTGCCACGTGGCCCCACCGTCAAAAGACTGGGCCGCAAAGAGATCCACATAGTTCAGCAGGTCGGGCGCGAGGCGCTTGTCGTAGAAGACGACCGATACGGTGCTCCCGTCCGGCGTCACCGCCACGGCTGGGTTGAATACGGAGACATTTGGAGGGTTGTCGCTCACGATCTGCGCCGGCGCCCACGTCGCGCCCTCGTCCGTGGACTTGGTGACGAAGATCCTGGCCGAGCCGTCCGCTGCCACCGCCTGCCACACGGTGAAGATCGCGCCGGTTTGCCGGGCCACGGCGACCGCCGGCAGGCCGCCCCCCGTTCTCGCCACCGGATCGTCGAATTCGGTGAGGCCGGGCGCCACAACGACGGGGGCCGAGGGCCAGGTCCTGCCCCCGTCCAGGGACCTGCGGCATTCGAGCTGGAAGGTCAGGCCCGTGCCCGACGCGTAGTCCTGGTAGATGCAGATCAGGGTCCCGTCCGGCAGGAAGAAGGGCTGCGTCCCCTGGTAGTTGCCTCCCGAAGGCGTGATCGCGGTCGCCTGGGACCATGTGGTCCCCTGGTCGTCGCTCTCGACGGAGAACAGCGTGTCGCCGGTCGTTTCGCCCGCGGCGTTGCTTGAGAATCCGGTGAACGTCGCCACCAGCCGCCCCGCGTTCGGGGTCCCGGCATAGTCGTTTACGGCGAGCCAGTCCTTGTCGGCAAACAGCTGCGCATTCGGCGTCGAGTAGGCGACGTGGTTGGTCCAGGTCGCCCCCCCGTCCAGCGAGCGGCTGACGACGAGGTCGTCCAGCGTGAAGAGGCTGTCGCGGGCGTCGAGAGTCGAGAGGAACAGGTCGCCCTGGAGGTCTATCGCGGAGACCGGGTCGGTGGAGCGGTAGTAGGCCCCCCCTGAAAGCTGCGAGAGCCCGGGAGTCAGCGCCCGCGTCCACGTGAATCCCCCGTCTGTCGAGAGCGCGTAGCTGCCGTCCGCGGCGCCGCCTTCGGAGCCCCCGAATCGCCCCTGCTGGAACGTCGCCAGGACGAGGTCCGGATTGCCGATGCTACGAAAAACAAAGGGTTCGGCCTGCTGGTCGCTGTCCGGCGCGACGGCCGGCGGGCTTACCCCGAGGCGCAGGCTCGGGGCAACCCGGGCGTCCAGGATCGCTGGCGGCGTGCCCTTTATCCCGGAGGCGGGCGCAAGCCCCGCAAGGTCCGCACCTGCAGCCGGGGCAACCGGCCCGTACGCCCCCGAGCCCACCAGGGAGGCGTACACTCCGCCAGAGATCCGGCGAGGATCGACGCCGCGAAGGGGCTCGGGCAGCCCCGGCCGCGCGGGGAGGTCGACGGCGTCCAGCCGGGTAACCGCCAGGACGGCGCAGGCGACCGCTGCGCTTCTTCGCAGCCGTGGGGGGAAGAGCCGGGTATTCGTGATCACACGCACGGCGGCCGCCGGTGGCGACACTAGGGTCGGAAGGGCAAAATG